>MTKX01012484.1_pt1 | contig 26808 bp, 23 predicted proteins | sample 1042771 | NCBI WGS metagenome assembly MTKX01 (sample SAMN06212183, study PRJNA360534) | anaerobic digester metagenome | biome: Wastewater treatment plant; material: sludge; isolation source: anaerobic digester fed with sludge from wastewater treatment plant | place: Denmark: WWTP Randers ...
GGGGGAAATATCCTCTTCCAGGAAGTGATGATTTTTTTCGCTTTCTTCGGGAACGAAAATCAAAAATTGCCTTTTTTTCGAATAACTCCACCATAACCAAAGATCAATATGTCGATAAACTAAAAAAAATGGATATTTATGCAATCAAGGATGAGATTATTAGCTCCAGCTCGATAACTGCCTACTACGTTGCAAAAGAAAATCCTCAATCCAAAGTGTTTTGTATTGGAGAGGAAGGAATCCGCGATGAATTAAAGAAAAATGGTATAAAAATTATTGATGATTCCTCCCGTGAGAAGGTTGATCTGGTTATAGTGGGGATGGATCGGCATTTTAATTTTGATAAACTGACCAAAGCGATGAGGCATGTTTTAAATGGTGCTCAGTTATATGGTACCAATCCTGATTTGACCTATCCAATGGAAGATGGATTAATACCTGGTTGCGGAGCAATTTTAGCCAGCATTGAAGCCTGTACAGATACCAAAGCCAAAGTATTTGGAAAACCACGACCAGAATCAATCCAATTTCTGTTGGAAATGACCGGTTTTTCTATTGGAGATACGATTTTAATTGGTGATCGTTTGGATACCGATATCGTTTTAGCTAAGCAACAGAATATTTTTTCAATTTTGGTTTTAACCGGAGTTCACCAGGGAGAAGATGTAAAGAAAACCGGCATCATTCCTGATATGATTGTTGAAAACCTCATTGAGTTAAAAAAGATTATGTTGATGAAAGGCGAAGCTTAAGGTGTTGTTTGAAACTGGAATGGGGGTAGGTTGATATGGCCGAGATTAAAATTTACGATACAACCTTGCGAGATGGTTCTCAAATGGAGGGAATCAATTTCTCCGTTCAGGATAAAATCCAAATTGCTTTAAAGCTTGATGAATTAGGTATCCATTATATCGAGGGTGGTTGGCCGGGATCAAATCCTAAAGATATCGCTTTTTTTGAAAAAGCTCAAAAAATTTCTTTCCGCAATGCGAAAATATGTTCTTTTGGAAGCACCAGAAAGGCAGAGACCAAACCAGATCAAGATAAAAACCTTCGGCTTCTCCTTGAAGCCGGTTCGCCGGTTATTACGATATTCGGAAAATCATGGACCCTACACGTAAAGCGAGCTCTACGTACCACATTGGATGAAAATCTAAAGATGATTGATGATTCCATCAACTTCTTAAAGTCAGCAGGAAAAACGGTTTTTTTTGATGCCGAGCATTTTTTTGATGGGTATAAACAGGATCGGGATTACGCATTAAAAACCATAGAAGTCGCCTATAATGCCGGAGCTGATGCAATTATTCTTTGTGATACCAATGGTGGAGCGCTACCCTATGAAATAGAGACTATTTTTTCACAGGTTATGTCTCAACTCCCGAAATCTTTTGAAATTGGGATGCATGCTCATAACGACGGTGGAGTTGCTGTAGCCAACAGCTTAGTTGCAATAAGCTGTGGAGCAAACCAAATTCAAGGAACTTTTAATGGGTATGGAGAACGTTGTGGAAACGCCAATCTTTGCAGCATTATTCCCAATATGGTTTTAAAAATGGGGATTTCTTGTTTATCTGAAGAAAAATTAAAAAATTTGGTAGATGTTTCGCGATTCATTGACGAAACCGCAAATATGCGACCTAACCGTTATCAACCCTTCGTCGGTAAGAGTGCCTTTACTCATAAAGGAGGTATTCATGCCAGTGCAATCATGAGGGATCCGTTAACCTATGAACATATCATTCCAGACCTAGTGGGTAATCAAAGGCGAATTTTAGTTTCAGAGCAAGCTGGCAAGAGTAATATCCTTTATCGAGCTCATCAGGCTGGGGTTGATTTGCAACCCGATGATTCTCGTGTGACTTCCTTAATAGAGAAGATAAAAGAGTCTGAATCTTATGGATATCAGTATGAAGGAGCCGATGCTTCTTTTGAGATGATGCTCCGTGAAGCCTTAGGTGAAACCATGAATTTTTTCACCTTACAAGGATTTCGGGTAATCGTAGAAAAAAGAGGAGACGAAGGAGTGATTACCGAGGCAACCATTAAGCTAAATGTTGAAAACCAAATGGTTCATACTGCTGCAGAAGGCGATGGTCCGGTTCATGCCTTGGATAATGCTCTTCGGAAAGCTCTTGAGAATTTATATCCTCAGTTAAAAAGAATCCGTTTAAGCGATTACAAGGTTCGGGTCTTAAATGAAAAAGACGGAACTGCGGCTAAAATTCGGGTTTTAATACAGACAACCGATGGTAGCCATACTTGGGGAACGGTTGGTGTTTCAACCGACATAATAGAAGCAAGCTGGGAGGCTTTGGAAGATAGTGTAAAATATGGACTATGGCAAAAAACCAGAGAAGAAAAATAAAATCTAAAATAATTTATAAAGGATTTACCAAAATTAATGACGTTCATTTTGATTGGAACGTCAAACCGGATAATTTTTTTAATGGTTTTCCTGTTCCTCCCTTTGTGAGTTGGACAATTAATACCGATCGGATTAGCAGCTTTAATCGCAATATTCTCCAGCCAAACCAACAGATTGTATGGATTGGCAAAGATGATATTATTCAATTTTTAGAATGTTTTTATGCTGAATCTGAGTTGATACAAAACCATCAAAGCTATCATTTTTGTTCGTCATCTCGCCCAGAATATCTTTATAAACTAAGCCATTCTGTCGATCTTTTAAATACAGTATTTGTTGTTTTGGGGCGCACCTTAGACGAACTTGACCTCATTAAATTGGTTATGATGCTAAACGAGGGGAAAAGGGTGTTTATTGGTCCGGAAGTTGGAATGATGTCAGAATTAGCTCGTTTACTTTTTTTTCCTTTTTATCCGGTCGAAACTAAAAATTGTCGTTTTTGGCATCATTCTGAGTTACTGTATTTTCCATTACATTCCATGGGTCTCCCGATCAGAGATATGGTTGAAGGATGCGAAGAAGGCTTTTCATCTTATAGAGATGATGCAATGTTCACAGCTCAAATAGTTTATCAAATTCAATTAAAAGGGATTCAGAGGCTTTATTTTATTGTCAACTCCTATCCGATTTATTCTCTTTTAAAAGCTCTGGAACCCTTATTAGAAGAAAGTTTGAATGGAGAAAATCAGTGCTTTAAAATTAAAATTATTACTCTTGAATCATTAAAGAGTAGTTATTTGGAACACATTTTATCCTGTGATGATCGAGATGTGTTTTTTGTTCTGAATCAAAGTAAATCAAGTCAGTGCCTTCAAGTCCCTATCAATTTTCCTCAAAAGGTAAAAGAGGATTCTTATTTAGGAAAAGAATTGCAATTTTTAGATAAACAATCCTTTTCCGACTATGATTCGGCAACTATCGAGGCTCTTCAATATCAAATCAAAAAAAATGAGTCATCCTTTATTCATTTACAATATCCTAAAAATGATTTATACACTTTAGGTTTGTTAGTAGCTTATTTCTACTATTTTGCTTGTTATAGTTCTTGGTTAAGAGGTTATGATGTTTTAAACGATCCGCCCTTCGCCGAATTCGATCGGTTGATTTGGAAATTTATAAAAAAAACCTAATGAGTGATCGTAAAAATAAAAAACCAGTTTAATTTCCTTAGGAGAGATCAATTCAATGTACCAAATTATTGGTGATTTACACATTCATTCTATAGTAAGCGGACATGCTTTTAGTACTGTTCGGGAAATAGCCCTGGTAGCACAACAAAAAAACTTACAATTTATTGGTTTAGCCGAACATGGGCCAAGTATGCCCGGTGGTCCTTCCCCAATATATTTCGAAGCTCGAGGTCATTTTCCTAAAAAAATCGATAATATCGAAGTTTTCTTTGGAGCTGAAATTGATATTTTGGATGAAAATTCAACTTTAGATTTAGACAGTCAAAGTTTAAAAAAAATTGATTACGGAATTATATCTTTTCATCCTCAAGTATATCGGGGAGAAATACTTTCTGACTATACATCAATCTTAATTAAAGCTTTGGAAAATCCTTATATCAATATTATCGCTCATCTGGGAAACCCCCGTTATCCAGTGGATTATCCGTTGATAGTGAAGAAGGCGATTGACTATAACAAAGTGATTGAAATTAATAATAGTTCCTTTCACATCAGCCGCAAGGGGAGCTTAGAGAACTGTAAAATGATTGCCCAAGAGATCAAGAAGCAAGGTGGTTATATTATCGTAACCAGCGATGCTCATTATTGTGATGAAGTCGGTGATTATCAGTTGTCCTTAGATTTATTGGAAAGCATCAATTTCCCCAAGGAGTATATTATCAATGCATCTCCAACTATGTTTCAATCTTTTTTGAATTCATTTCTTAAGATAAGAGGTAGAGAGCGATGAAAACAACTATAATTGATGGGAAAAAGGTTTCACAAGAAATTCGGGAAGAATTAAAACCACGGATTCAAAGTTTAACACAACAAGGCTTGAAACCGGGTTTGGCGGTTATTTTGGTTGGAGATGACCCCGCCAGCCAAGTATATGTCCGAAACAAAGAAAAAGCCTGTGAAAAACTGGGAATTTATTCCTTGAAACACCAGCTCCCTTCCACGACTGGTCAAACTGAACTCCTTCATCTCATTGATGAATTAAATAGCAATCCAGCCATCCATGGTATCCTCGTCCAATTGCCACTTCCCAAACATCTGGATGAAAAAAGGATTCTTTATCACATTAATCCACTCAAAGATGTTGATGGTTTTCACCCTTATAATTTAGGTCGTCTTATGATTGGTGATCCAATCTTTTTACCCTGTACGCCCTGGGGAGTTCAAGAGTTGTTATCTCGATACCAGATTGATATTTCGAGAAAACATGTAGTAATCGTTGGAAGAAGTAATATTGTTGGGAAACCGTTAGCTATGATGCTGGTTCAAAAAGCCAAGGCAGCCAACGCCACCGTAACCATTTGCCATACTGGAACTGAAAATCTTGCCCAACATACTCGAATGGCTGATATTTTGATTGCGGCTGCCGGTTCCCCTAAAATGATCACGGGAGAATTGATCCGAGAAGGAGCCGTGGTCATTGACGTAGGAATCAATAAAGTGGAATCCCAATTAGTCGGCGATGTTGATTTTGAGAGTGTTACGGATCGAGCTTCTTTTGTTACACCAGTTCCAGGTGGAGTGGGGCCAATGACGATTGCCATGTTGATGGCCAATACGGTTAAATCGGCAGAAAGAACCTTACAAAGATAATTTTATTTTAAAACTTCAATAAGCATTTTAATGATGTTTTTTATAAAGTTAAACTTTGGGTGTTGATGGATTCAAGTTAAACAAAAAAGCTCTTCAATAATATTTTAATGCCTAAAATACTTTATATGGGAGTGAGTCAAAAGAGTGACAAGAATAACCGTCCTTTCTGATACTCATATTCCTCAAAGAGCAAAAGATATTCCTCAAAGATTATGGGAAGAGATAAAACAAGCTGATTTAGTCCTACATGCCGGGGATGTGGTTACGCCCTTGGTTCTTGAAAACATAGCTCAATACACGCCCATTCGGGCAGTACGGGGGAATATGGATTCGGTTGAATTACAAACCGTTTTACCCGATCAGGATTTGGTTGAAATTGAAGGGGTTAAAATTGGGTTAGCTCATGGCCGAGGTGCCCCCAATCAAGTTAAGTTTTATGTTCAGTCACTTTTTGAAGGACAAGACTTACAGGTTTTAGTTTTTGGTCATTCCCATCGACCGGAATTAACCAAGGAGAATGGAGTATGGTATTTGAACCCAGGAAGTCCGACTGATAAAATTTTTACTCCCTATCTTTCCTATGCTCAGATGGAAGTTGATAAAGGATGCATTACTGAAATAAAAATTCTATCATTAACTTGAGGTGAATTAATGGCTGAAAAAATTTATTTAAACATCATCTGGCATATGCATCAACCCTATTACTATGATTCTTGCCAAGATATTTTTACCCTTCCTTGGGTCAGAACACATGCGACCAAAGACTATCTATTTATGGCGAAATTAGCTGATAGGTTTCCGCAAGTACGTATGACTTTTAACTTTACTCCGTCTCTTATAAAACAAATAAATCTCTATTTACAGGGAAAGACTGATTTAGTATGGAACCACTTTGAAAAAGAAGCTAAAAAACTCAGCAAAAAAGAAAAAGACTTCATTTTAGAGAATTTCTTCTTAGCCCCTTCACAAACCCAAACCAGCCATTTCCCTTTCTATGAAACCTTGAAAGAGAAAGCCAAACACAATATTCATAATTTCTCAACCCAGGATTGGCTCGATCTCCAAATTCTCTACCAGCTTCTTTGGTTTGATCCGATAACCATCAAAGATAATCCCGATTTGAGCGAGCTCATAAAACGAGGAAAGGAGTATACTGAAAAGGATAAAGCCATCATTAAACAAGTTACTTCAAAAATTATTGCTGAAATAATACCGATGTATAAAAAGTTACACGATAAAGGACAGATTGAAATTTCAACATCGCCTTTATACCATCCGATTATTCCATTATTGATCGATAATTGGGTTGCTAGTGAATCATCACCCGGAACCCACCTTCCCAGGTATCGTTTTCAATATATAGACGATGCTCAGAAGCAAATTCAAAAAGCCAAAGATGTTGCGGAGAGAATTTGGAAGACCGAAATTCGTGGAATTTGGCCTTCGGAGGGTTCAGTTAGCTCGGCAGCAGTGAGCTGTTTTGCTCAAAATGGTTTTTCCTGGACGGCAACTGGTGAAGAAGTCTTATTTCATACCTTAGGGTTACCCATTGAGAGAGATCAAAATGGTCTTTTAAATCAAGGTGAAAAACTCTATCAACCTTGGTTTTTCTCCAACGATAAAAACAATATAGCTATTTTTTTTCGTGACCGCCATCTTTCCGATTTGATTGGTTTTGCCTATCAACATCTTACTTTTGATGATGCAGTTAAGGATATGATTTCCAATTTAGAAAGAATTATGAACCGACTCCCTAACGGTTATAATCCAGTTTTATCTATAATTCTTGATGGGGAAAATGCCTGGGAGTATTATAATAATAATGGGTTTGATTTTCTCAATAATTTATATGAAGCCTTATCCCAACATTCCAGGATAACCACAACAACTCCCTCGGAATATTTAGCTCATTTTGACCAAAAACCCGCTCTCCATACTTTAGCACCCGGTTCCTGGATTTATGGTTCCTTAAATACCTGGATTGGACATGAAGAAAAGAATTGGGCTTGGGATCAGCTCTTCTTAGTCAGAAGATTATTGGCTGAAAAGGAAAAGGAGTTGGATGGGGAACGAAAGCAAGAAATTTTTAATATTTTGTATCAAGCAGAAGGAAGTGATTGGTTTTGGTGGCTAGGTCCAGACAATCCCTCGGTACAAAAAGAGGATTTTCGAAAGCAATTTTTATCTCTATTGGAAAAAATTTGTGATTTAATTGGCGAGAAATATCCTGGGGAGGGATAGCAGTGTTTAAAAATGAAGTGATAGCGATGATATTAGCTGGTGGAGAGGGGCGTCGGTTAAATATTCTTTCAGCTAAAAGGGCAAAACCAGCTGTTCCTTTTGGAGGGAAATACCGTATCATCGATTTTTGTTTAAGCAATTGTGTCAATTCGGGCATATATTGTGTGGGCGTTTTAACCCAATATAATCCCCGATCACTTCATGAGCATATCCGAATCGGGAAAGACTGGGACCTTGATCGACTCAATGGTGGAGTTTTTTTATTACAACCTTTTATCAGTGATGCTGATACCGATTGGTATCGAGGGACTGCTGATGCGATATATCAAAGTCTTCGTTTTATTCGAAATCGGGCTCCTGAGTTGGTACTCATTCTTTCTGGTGATCATGTTTATACTATGGATTACCGACATATGATTGAATTTCATAAGAAAAAAAAGGCTGATTTGACTTTAGCGGTCATGCAGGTTCCGATTGAGGAAGCTCATCGTTTTGGCATTATTACCATTGGCGCAGAAGGGGAAGTCGTCCGGTTTGATGAAAAACCCGAAGTTCCTCAAAGCAATTTAGTAAATATGGGAATTTATGTTTTTAACCGGAAAGTATTAGAAGAAGAAGTTGAAAAAGAAGCTTTACGTGAAGGGACTTCTTTTGATTTTGGTAGAGATATCATTCCTCGAATGATTCAAGATAAAAGAGTTTTTACCTATCCCTTTTCGGGGTATTGGAAAGATGTTGGCACTATTGATTCTTACTGGGAAGCCAACATGGAGTTATTGGGAGAAGAGAGTCCTTTAAAATTCAAGGAAATAAATTGGCCGGTTTATACTCCGGTTGCTGATCGGCCCCCGGTAAAATTTGGGCGCGATTCTCAGGTTGAAAACTGTATTATTGGGGAAGGAGCAATTATTAATGGAAAAGTAAGTCAATCAGTCATATTTAATGGGGTATATGTGAGCGAAGGAGCGAGGATTGAAGGATCAATTTTAATGAATGATTGTTATATTGGAAAAAATTCTCAAATGGAGAGGGTAATTTTAGACAAAGGAGTTATTATCGGTGAAGGATCTCGGATTGGAGGGGGTCAAGTATTGAATGTGAATAAAAAGTATCCTGAGGTTTTATGGAGCGGAATAACCATTATCGGAAAAAATTCCCGAATTCCATCAGGATGTGAAATAGGGAAAAATTGCATTATTGGTGCAGATTTGGATGAAAATGATTTCCCATCGTTAATAGTTCTTAGTGGTGAGACCATAGAAAAACCATCGATGGAGGTTTAGTTATGAAAAAATTTTCTTTTTTACTGATGGTTTTGTTTTTTTTGGTGGTTGGTATTCAACCGGCTTTGGCTCAGATATATGAATTTCAAGTCAATTTAAACGAACAAACCTATCTTGACTTGTTACCAGTTTCGCCATTTGTAACCGTACTTCCCGATAAAGGTAACTTTGCAACCTACTTTATCGGCGATCCGATTTCCCTAGTTTATGAAGCACTTAAAACCGGTTATGTGAGCATATTGGATTATACCGAAGATGAAAGAGTCCGGATTTTAAAAAATAACGAACCAGTTTCACCGGGTACAAAAAAAAGTATTCAAGGTATTGTTACTGAACCAGAAGGAATGGAAAGATTCCTCATTCTTCTTTCCCCGCGGGTCATACCCGATCGTATCTTGGTTCAAGCCATGAACAATCCATCCCGAATGAAGGAAGTTGTTGGTGAAAATATTTATCTTAACCGGAGCATCATTCAGGTTGTTGAAAAGAGAAAAGAAGAGTCGGTTGTTATTCGCTTTCATTCCGTACCGGAATCAATTTTAAGCGGAAGAAACTTGAGAATTCGAATGGTCATGACAGATAAAAACAATAACCCTCTGGTTAATAGAAGGGTTCAGTGGTATGCCAGCCAGGGGAGCTTGGATTTTTACCAGACCTATACCAATACTGCTGGAGAATCAGAAGTTTGGTTTATGGCTCCATTTGTTTCGGAAGAAACTCAAATCCAAATACAAGCTACTTATGAAGGTGACACTGCCTATAGCCCTATGGACGGGACCGTAACCATCATAGTTCAACCAGAAAAGAAATCGAGTATTTTAGCTCTATCTCCAAAAGATTTTTTAGTTACGAGCGGTGAGAGCATGAGTTTCCAAGCCCGGTTAACCGATAGTGATGGGAATCCTCTTTCCGGACAAGCTTTGATATGGTCTTCCAGTGTTGGTCAATGGGAAAAAAGAATGACGTCAACAGTATTTGATGGAACCTCAGCTAATCTTTGGATAGCGCCTTCTTCAGTGGTAAAAACGCCAGTGGAATTGAAAGTAAACTTTAGAGGAGCAATGTATTATAGTGGATTTGAGGATAACTCAATTGGTTCGGTTGAGGGGGTCGAGATTGTATCCGGACGGGGTACCTATTTTATTGATTTTTCAAGCGGAAAACCCGAAACGAACTTCGAGGAAAGTATTTATCGTGGAGAAAATATCTCGGGATTCACTCAAAACCCTGCCTCGGTCCTTGCCATGAGGTCGGGCGAATATTTGAATGTAAAATTTCAAGCTCCAGAAGGATGGAGTAATGCAGCTTGCTTTATTTGGGGAAAATCGAGTGGAAGTGTGATTATTCATGTTCATCTCAACGATAATAAAGTTTTCACAGGAAACATTATTGGCGGTCAGATTTTCCCTTTTGAATTCCAATCTTTTCAATTAGATCAATTTTTAATTACAGGAGAAAATCAATTGCGAATTGAAGTACAAGCCCCAGATGGAAGTGCCTTCTTTGCCATCCAACGTTTATTACTGGTTTTTTAGAATTTATGAAGTTGGTATTGAATGAGTATCGATAAAATTTCATCTCCAAAAACGTTGATATTATTTTGTAGTTATAGATGAGAGTGAAAACCTGGCAATTGGCATGGTTCTTTATTATTTGGGAGTAATAAATTGCACCCCGACAATTTTTTGCTTTTTGTAGAAGTTTGATTTTCAAAACAGCAAGCGGTTTGTAGAAAAGAATCCCAAGCCACTTGTGTAGTACCAGATGAGGATGAGGGTGAAAGCCCAGAATGAGATTCTGGTTGGTTGCTATAATTGAGTTAACTATAAAAACGTCATGGATTTTTAGAGTGGAATAATTTAAAAGAATATTTTTAATTACACCGAAAAGTAGGGTAGGTGGGTAATATAATGCCATTCAAAGAGAATTGGTGGGAAGAGTTTGATTCGATGCAGAAAGAAATGCAGCGCTTTATGGAGCATGTTTCTGGAAAGAAACCTCATTTCTTAGGACTTTCTGAAAAAGCTTGGGAACCTTTATGTGATGTTTTTGAAACCGATGATAATTTTATTGTTGTGGTAGATCTCGCCGGAGTATTGGTCAATGAAGTCGACTTGACTATTCAATCACGAAAATTAATACTTAAGGGTGTGAGAAAGGAAGTTCCTTCACCCCCCAAAAGGGATTATCATCAAATGGAAATTCCCTTTGGTCCTTTTCAACGAGAAATTGATCTTCCTGAAGAGGTTGATGGAGAGACCATCAATGCCCGATATCGGGAAGGGTTCCTCATAGTTGAGTGCAAAAAGAAAAAAGTTATTACCGAACGGAGGATTCCTCTTGAGTAAGTGGGTGCTCTCAAAAATAAAAAATATCGGTTTAAAAAGAGAATTTTCTCAAAAATATAAAGTTCATTATAAATATTTCAACCCATTTCTTGATAAGAATATTGTTTATTAGGAAAGGATCCGACATGGAAGGATATATTGACAACTGGTTTACACTTTCGGAAGAGCCTCCAGAGATTAAAGCTGACCAAAATGTGATTTCCGAATCCATTGATCAGGAAAAAAAAGGTTTTGATATTCCGGAAAAAATTGCCGTACTTCCTTTAGATGAAAATGTATTATTTCCTGAGCTGGTCATGCCTTGGGTAGTTCATGGAGAAAAGTGGGTTAAATTAGTTAACGATGCGGTTTTAGGAAATAAAATGATTGGAGTTTTAACACTCCGTACCAAAAAAGAAGATGGAGATAACACCGTTTCAGCTCAGGATTTTTATGATATCGGTGTTGTAGGGCGAATATCCCGTTTATTAAAGCTCCCAGAAGATGCTATTCAAATATTGGTGTTTGGTTTAAATAAGTTTCGCGTTGTTGAATGGATTCAATGGGATCCATACCCTATGGCAAAAATTGAAATAATAAAAGAAGAAGAAATTAAAACTGATGAAACTGAAGCTTTAGTCCGCAACATATTAACCCTTTTTCAGAAGGTCGTTGAACTTGCTCCATATCTCCCCAAAGAAATATTTGTTGCTGCGATGAATATTAAACAACCCTCACGACTTGCCCATTTTGTAATTTCGAACCTGAATCTGGATGTAGAAAGCAAGCAAAATATTTTGTCAACCAACGAACTTATTGAGAAATTAAAAAAAGTAAATTATTATTTAACTCGAGAATTGGATATTCTCCAAATTGGCAGCAAGATTCAGACTCAAATTCAATCAGAGATGGCAAAAACTCAACGAGAATATTTCTTAAGAGAGCAGTTGAAAGCAATTCAACGTGAGCTTGGAGAAATGGATGAAAAAACCATTGAATTAAATGAATTGAAAGAAAAAATTGAAAAAGCCAAACTTCCGCCAGAAGTTTTGAAAGAAGCCGAGAAAGAACTGGAACGATTATCGAGAATTCCACCAGTTTCAGCTGAATATCCAGTCATTCGTAACTATCTTGATTGGATAACCGAACTTCCTTGGAACATAAGAACCGAAGACAGTTTAGATCTTAAAAAAGCTGAAAAGGTATTAAATGAAGATCACTATGACTTGGAAAAAGTAAAAGAAAGAATTCTTGAATACTTGGCAGTAGGTCATTTGAAAAAAGATTTAAAAGGACCAATACTTTGTTTTGTTGGTCCCCCAGGAGTTGGAAAAACTTCATTAGGAAAATCGATTGCCCGGGCATTGGGAAGAAAATTCGTACGGATATCCTTAGGTGGAGTACGAGACGAAGCGGAAATAAGAGGCCATCGCCGAACCTACGTTGGAGCACTTCCGGGTCGGATTATTCAGGGAATCCGAAAAGCAGGAAGCAATAACCCGGTATTTATGTTAGACGAGGTTGATAAAATCGGTTTAGATTTCAGGGGAGATCCTTCTGCTGCTCTCCTCGAAGTTTTAGATCCTGAGCAAAATTCAACTTTTGTTGATCATTATTTAGCAGTTCCGTTTGACCTATCGAAGGTTATTTTTATCGCAACTGCGAATATTCTGGATACCATTCCTCCAGCTTTGTTGGATCGAATGGAACTCATCCGAATCCCTGGTTATACTGATCCGGAAAAAATTGCCATTGCTCGCAAATATTTAATACCCAAGCAGAGCAAAGAAAATGGAATCGAGGATCAAACGGTTACGATAAGTGATGAAATTTTAATTAAAATGATTCGAGAATACACTCGTGAAGCGGGAGTCAGAAATTTAGAAAGAACAATCGCCACGGTTTGCAGGAAAATTGCTAAAGACGTTGCTTCAGGGAAAAAAGGACCATTTGTAGTTGACGAAGAAAATCTTAGAAAATATTTAGGTAAAAGAATTTATTTTGATGAGGTCATGTCGGGAAAGGATCGAGTTGGAGTTGCCACCGGTTTAGCTTGGACTCAAACTGGTGGAGAAATCCTTTTTGTTGAGTCTTCGGTCCTCTCAGGAAAAGGAAACTTGATATTAACCGGTAATATGGGAGATATTATGCAAGAATCGGCTCGTATTGCACTATCTTGTGTTCGGGAACGAGCGAAAAAGTGGAAGATTGATGAGAAGTTTTACGAAAAACATGATATTCATGTTCATGTCCCCGCTGGCGCTATACCAAAAGATGGTCCATCAGCAGGAATAACCCTGGTTGTTTCAATGGTTTCTTCTCTTTCGCAAATACCAGTAAAGCATTCCATTGCTATGACTGGTGAAATAACCCTTACCGGAAAAGTGCTTCCTATTGGTGGANNCCTCAAGAAAACGAAAATGATTTAGACGATATACCGGCAGATGTGAGAAAAAAAATGAAATATCATTTAGTTAAAACAATTGATGAGGTCCTTAAAATTACCTTAAAAAAATCACCCCGAATGGTTAAAAAGAAAAAAACTTCTTCTCTTCAAGAAAAATAATGGCTGATTGAATCAGCACAAAAACATTTTTTAGTTCTTATTCAATATAAACAGGTTTGAGAAAGAGGGAATATTAAAATGGAGAAATCTCGAGAAGAATTTTTGAAAAAACTCATTGAAACTCCTAGTCCATCGGGGTTCGAAGAACAGATTCAAAAAATATTTGAGGAAAGGGTTCAAGGTAAGGTTGACAAATTTTACAAAGATTACCACGGCAATGCCATTGGTGTTATTTATCCTGATGCTTCGTTTCGAGTTATGTTGGCAGGACATTGTGATGAAGTCGGCTTGATGGTGGAATTTATTAATGATCAGGGGTACATACATTTTTCCACTATTGGAGGAATCGATTCTCATGTTACCCCTGGAAAAAGAGTCATTATTCATAGCTCTCAAGGACCAGTTAAGGGAGTAATCGGAAAAAAGCCCATTCATTTGATGGAAGAAAAAGAACGTCAAAAAGTGATTAAATTTGAAGAGCAATGGATTGACGTGGGCGCAAAAAATAAGGAAGAACTCACCAAAATTGTACAAATTGGCGATCCAATCACCATGGATGTTGGTTTTGACCAATTACTTGGAAGTCGAGTTGTTGGTCGAGGATTCGATGATCGGGTGGGAGCTTTTATTGTTGCCGAGGTTCTTCGAATGGTTCAAAAAGAGAAGTTGCAATGTGGTGTATATGGTGTGAGTACGGTACAAGAAGAACTCGGTCTCAGGGGAGCAAGAACCAGCGCTTTCAGAATCGATCCTCATTTAGGAATCGCAATTGATGTGACCTTTGCTTCTGACTGTCCTGATATAGATAAGAGAAAGGTTGGAGACGTGTCTTTGGGCAAGGGCCCGGTCATTTCACGAGGTCCGAATATTAATCCCCATATTTTTCGAAAATTAGTAGAGGTGGCAACCCAAAAAAACATTCCCTACCAAATACAAGCTGAATCACGTGCTACAGGGACCGACGCCAACAGCATTCAAATCAATCGCCAAGGAGTTGCTACCGGTTTGTTAGGCATTCCCAATCGATATATGCATACTCCTTCTGAGGTGATTGATTGTGATGATTTGGATGCAGCCATTCAATTATTGGCCGGATTCTTAGAAAACATTCATCCCGAGGAAAATTGGATACCTTAAAAATTTTTATATCACCGGATAGTTAATACAGAAAAAAGGATACAGTCGAAAAGATAAAGAGTTTGAAGAAGTTTGGAGGAAAGTCATGTCGGAACTGAGAAAAGATCCTGTTGTTGACCGGTGGGTCATTATTGCCAATGAAAGAAGTTTAAAACCCTATGATTTTGGAGTACATGGAGAAATACGAAAACCTGGTCCTTGTGTTTTTTGTGAAGGGATGGAAATGCACACTCCGAAGGAGGTTTTTTCCGTTCGAGATAAGCATACCGAGATAAATCAACCAGGTTGGAGAGTTCGGGTGGTCCCGAATAAATTTCCCGCTTTGCGGATTGAAGAACCCTTTGCCCATTGTATAGATGGAATTTGTGAATCTCTCAGTGGTTCAGGAGCACATGAAGTTATTATTGAAACTCCCGATCATTACTTAGAGCTTGGTGATCTTTCGGTGAAACATATTGCTGAAGTTATGTATGTTTATCGGGAAAGAATGTGCGATTTGGAAAGAGACCATCGTTTTCGTTATTGCATTATCTTTAAAAATCAAGGAGCTTTAGCGGGGGCTTCGATTCAACATGCTCACTCCCAGCTTATTGCTATTCCAGTGATTCCCAAAAGGGTGAAAGAGGAACTGCTTGGTGCTGATAAATATTATCAAGAAAAAGGTCATTGCATTTTTTGTGATATTGTTCAATACCACCAAAATAATAATCAAAGGATGATTATCGAAAACGAACAGTTTTTAGCGTTTGTTCCCTATGCTCCTCGATTTCCTTATGAAATTTGGATATTACCAAAAAAACACTCATCTCATTTTATGAAAATTGAAGACCAAGAATTAAATTATTTATCAGAAATATTGAAAAAATTACTGGTATCTATGAAAAAATCGCTGAATGATTCTCCCTATAATTTGATTCTTCATGCTGCTCCTTTTGAGCGAAAAGAAGAAAAATCATACCAGGATAGCTATCATTGGCATATGGAAATGTTGCCTACTATAACCAAGGTAGCTGGATTTGAATGGGGTACTGGGTTTTATATTAATCCAGTAATTCCCGAAAATGCAGCAGAAATTCTTAGAAAGAATATACCCATTAAGATTTAGTTCTTTTTAATTGAAATTCAGGGTACAGCTGTATAATAATAGGAATTCTCAGCAATTGGTCACAGATTCATAATGGTTTGATGGTGATGCATAGGAGGTGAGCCAGATGTCGATTCGATTTGCGCTCATTTTGGCCGGTGGGAAAGGGAATCACTTGAGTGTTTTATCAATAGAAAGAGCCAAAGCAGCTGTTCCCTTCGGAGGTTTTTATCGATTAATTGATTTTCCCTTAAGTAACTGTATTAATTCAGGTATCTATGACGTTGGTATTTTGACCCAGTACCAGCCGCGTTCGTTGATAGAGCACATTGGGGTTGGGCGTCCCTGGGACATGGACCGAAAAAAGGGTGGAATAGAGCTCCTTCAACCTTATTTAGGAAAAACCGTTGGAGGTTGGTATCGTGGAACTGGAGACGCTGTTTATCAGAATTTGAATATTATTAAGAGAAAAAAGTTGGATCATCTTTTAGTGCTTTCCGGTGACCACGCCTATATGATGGATTATAATTCTCTTATGGATTATCACCTGGATAATGATGCCGACGTTACCTTAGTAGTGACCCGGGTGAAAACTGAAGATCGGTCACGGTTTGGAATTTTAGAAATCGACGGTAAGAACCAAGTTATTGGTTTTGAAGAAAAACCATCACAGCCAAAAACCAATATTGCTTTCATGGGAATTTATATTTTTCGTTTAGAATTTTTAAATGAATGTTTACAAAAAAATGTCCAAGAATCGAAATATGATTTAGTCAACAATGTTATTATTGAAAATTTAAATTCTATTAAAATTCAAGCTTTTTTCTTTGATGGTTGTTGGTTTGATACTGGAACCATAAAGGCGTATTGGGAAGCAAATATGCATTTATTAGAGCCTCTTCCCTGTTTTAACTTATATGATCCGAATTGGGTAATTTATACCAATCGATCTCAAAATCCTCCTGCCAAGATTGGAAAGGGGGCTTTGGTCCAATCATCGATAATTGGTGAGGGGACTGTTATCCATGGCGAGGTGATCCATTCAGTTGTTTTTCCTGGAGCAGTAATTGAAAAAAATGTGAAAATTTACGATTCGATAATATTTAATGATTCAATAATTAAAGCTGGTTCAGTGGTGGAGAGAAGTATACTGGATAAAAATGTTATTGTGGGGGAGGATTCGATTATAGGAGCAGGAGATGATTACACTCCCAACCGACTTCGACCGGATATACTGAGTTGGGGTGTTAATTTGGTAGGTAAAAATTCTCAAATTCCTCTTCACTCCATAATTCCCCGAAATTGTTTAATTGGTATTAATGTCCCCACCAGTCGTTTTGGAAAAATTACTGAGCTGAAAAGTGGGTCAGTAATTATGGGATAGCGTGAGAAAAGAAATCTTGGAGGGAGGTTAGTTCTTTGATCCTTGGACTCTTGATAATAATTCTCATTTTGTATGGGCTCGTATTATTTTGGGTTTTGAATGAGCGTCTGAAAAGCATTTCATTGATGATGCATAAAAATAATGAAAATTTAAAAAAAATGGAAGAAAAATTTTCTTTGTTGTTGAGTTTGACTGAGGAAAGGGGGAGTAAGAAAACATCAGTAGATGTAGAAGATTCTTTTTGTTTTGATGTATTTGAAGATCAAAAGGATGAATCAGATTCGAAAGGAGATATATGATGAAACGAAGATATTCAGTTTTTATAGTAAGTATCATTTTTATGATTGGTATTTTTTTGTTTTCTATCCAAAGCATAGCTCAAGAAAATTCAAGTGCTGAAGGTGCCGTTGAAGAAGCACAGAATATCGAAACACCAGTTACGAACGAACAAGTCGTCATTGCTGAAGTCAATGGAGAACCGGTTTATTTAGCTGAGTTAAAAGAAATTTGGGATACCATGCCAGAAAATTATCGAACCCAGTTTCCTGGCGGATTTAAAGATTTATTAGAACAATGGATACGTCAAGTTCTTTTGGTCCAAGAAGCGAAGAAACTTGGTTTGGCCGATGATCCAGATGTGAAGAAAAAAATTGAAAATGTAACCCAGCAGATCATGATTCAAGAATTTGTGACTCGAGAAATAATTGAAAAGGCTGTGGTTTCTGATGAAGAGATCGAAAAAGAATATTCATCAAATCCGACCCTTTATACCGAAGCAGAACAGGTAAAAGCCAGGCATATCATGGTGAATACGAAAGAAGAAGCCGATGTAGTTCAAAAGGAATTGAAAGAAGGGAAACCTTTTGAGCAAGTAGCCAAAGAGAAATCTCAGTCTCCTGATGCCCAAACTGGCGGAGAGATGGGTATGATACGCAAAGGCGATCTTGAGCCAGAGATGGAAAAGGTTTTATTTGATCTGGCTCCTGGCAATGTGAGCGAATCAATCGAAACCGATTATGGTATTCATGTTTTCTTAGTTGAAGATCATTTGCAGCCTCGGTTGAAAGACCTTGCTGAAGTAAAAGAAGAAATCCGTACCAAGCTGCTTCCCAAAGTTCAGCAAGAGGCATTTGAAAAAATGATCGAAGCTATGAAAAATAAATCAGAAATTGCCATTCTTGAAGAAAACCTTCCTAGAGAGGAAATACCCGAAGCTCCGGCAACTGATACCAACCCAGAAACAGTCACCCCTCCAGCTGAATAATAAGTTAAAGGATGGGATTCCTCCAAAGAAGTGCTTTACAACAGAGAATCCCATCCAGTAAAAAAATAACCATTTTTACAGGCAGCGATAAACCCCTAATAAATTGCAAAAAATCCTGAATTCGGTTATATTGTTTAAGTATTTCTTGGATAGAGATAAAATAAGAAAGGGTATTTTCGAACTATCTTTCCAGCTCATCATTGCAGGCAGGTGACAATATGTTTGAATCATTAGGGAAAGTCTCTGAGTTAGGTTATCGCGAAGAAAAGATACTTGATTTTTGGCGAGAAAAAAAGATATTCCAGAAAAGTTATCAGCAACGAGAAGGAAACCAACGTTTTATTTTCTATGAAGGGCCGCCAACCACCAATGGATATCCTCATGCCGGCCATATTATTGGCAGGAGTATGAAAGATTTGATTCCCCGTTATAAAACCATGTGTGGTTATTATGTACCTCGCAAAGCTGGTTGGGATACCCATGGACTTCCTGTCGAATTAGAAGTAGAAAAAATGCTGGGATTTTCCGGGAAACAAGATATAGAAAATTATGGGATTGATCGTTTTAACCAGAAATGCCGAGAGAGTATCTGGAAATATATAAAAGAATGGGAAAAGATCACCGAACGCATGGGAATTTGGATGGATATGGACCATCCCTATGTAACTTGCGATAATGATTATATTGAAAGTCTTTGGTGGATTCTCAAGCAACTCTTTAATCAAAATCTTCTCTATCAAGGATATAAGGTTTTGCCTTATTGTTCACGATGTGGGACTTCTCTTTCCAGTCATGAAGTAGCCCAGGGTTATCAAGATGTGGTAGATCCGTCAATTTATCTTCTTTTTCAAATCCAGAATCGAGAGAATACCTTTTTCTTAGTTTGGACAACCACCCCCTGGACATTGGTAGCGAATGTTGCATTGGCAGTTGGTCAAGACCTCGATTATGTGGAAATTGAAGAAAAAGAGACTGGCAAACATCTCATCCTCAATCGGGAAAGTTTGCCAGCATTATTTCAACCCGATGCATATACTCTGATTAGAGAAATGAAGGGGAAAGAACTAATTGGCTTGTCCTATAATCCTCTAATGACCTTCTTAGCTGCGCCAAAAGGATATCAAGTTTATCACGGAGACTTTGTTTCAACTGAAGAAGGAACTGGAATTGTTCACATAGCTCCAGCTTTTGGAGAAGACGATATGAGGTTGGCTCAAACCTTTGATCTTCCTGTGCTCCATCCGGTGAAAGCTGATGGAACATATGATGAGAGCGTACCACTCTGGCACGGGCTTTGGGTTAAAGATGCTGATCCTTTGATCATAAAATATCTCCAATCCACCGGTCAGTTATACCGACAAGAAACCCATCGCCATACCTATCCCTTTTGTTGGCGTTGTGATACACCACTTTTGTATTATGCTAAGGGAAGCTGGTTTATTCGTTCTACAGCAGTTAAAGAAACTTTATTAGAAAATAATCTCAAAGTTCACTGGCATCCAGATCACATCCAAAGTGGCAGGTTTGGAAATTTCTTGGAGAACGTGGTTGATTGGGCTTTAAGCCGAGAACGATATTGGGGTACTCCTCTTAATATTTGGAAATGTGAAAGCTGTGGTTATCAAGAAGCTATAGGGTCAAGACAAGAGCTTATTCAGCGTGCCAATCAGCAAATCGATCAAATTGAGCTCCATCGGCCATATGTCGATGCCATAACCTTAACCTGTTCTCAGTGTGGGGGAGAGATGAGAAGAACGCCAGAGGTTCTTGATTGCTGGTTTGACTCGGGAGCGATGTTTGTAGCCCAAAATCACTATCCTTTTGAAAATCAAGAACGTTTTGCCAGCCTTTTTCCAGCTGATTTTATTTGCGAAGCCATCGATCAAACCCGGGGCTGGTTTTATAGCCTTCATGTTTTAGCCAGTATCCTTTTCCAAAGCCCAGCTTTTGAAAATTGTTTAGTAACTGAACTGGGACTGGATGAAAAAGGACAGAAAATGAGTAAGCATATCGGGAATGTGGTTAGTCCTTGGGAGCTGATATCTTCCTATGGTGCTGATGTCCTTCGTTGGTATGTTTTTTCCGTATCTCCACCCTGGGTGCCAAAACGATTTGGCAAACAAACACTAGGAGAAGTTTATAGTAAATTTTTTACGACTTTTTGGAATGTTTTTCATTTCTTTGTTCTTTACGCCAATGCTGATGGTTTTGAACCGAAAGTGGAATTCGCTACTGAATTTAAAGACCGAAATGTACTCGACTGCTGGATTATTTCTCGTTTTGAAACCATGATTCAACAAGTTCGGGAATGGTTAGATGATTATGAAGTATCACGAGCTGCCAAAGTAATTGAAAATTTTGTAATAGAAGATTTAAGTAATTGGTACATTCGCCGCTCTCGACGTAGATTCTGGAAATCTGAATGGGATGATGACAAGCGAGCAGCTTATTATACTCTATATGAAATATTGTCTGGATTAGCAAAGGGAGTCGCTCCCTTTATACCTTTCGTTGCGGAAATGGTTTATGATAGCTTAAATAAAAATAATGGTCATCGAAAGGAGAGCGTCCATCTGGAAGATTATCCATCTTCTAATCCCTTACGGGTTGATCCCGATTTACTTCTTTTTATGGAAGTTGCTCGAAAAATTACCATATTAGGACGTTCGGTGCGGAATAAGGTGAATATTAAAATTAGACAGCCATTATCCAAGGCAATTTTAGTGATTCCCAATCAAAATGAACGCGAAGGAACGATGCAATTCGAAGATATCATTCAGGAAGAATTGAATGTTAAAGAAATACAATGGACAGCGAAACTTCCTGAAGGGATTGAACTGGTTTTAAAGCCTCGTTTTTCAGTTTTAGGTCCTAAACATGGTTCTAAGGTGAAGGACGTAGCACGGGTTCTATCGCAGGTTGAACGTCAAACTGCTCTTCAACTTTTAGAAGAAGGACATTTATTTATTTTAGTATCAGGAGAAAAGGTGTTGATTGAACGACAAGAAGTTGATATTCTATTGAAAGCCAGTGGTTCGGTTTCGGTGGAAAGCATGGAGGGATATGCGGTCGTTCTTGATACTCAATTAAATAATATTCTATTGAGAGAGGGATATCTTCGAGATTTAGTTCATCAAATTCAGTTATTAAGAAAAGAAGCTGGGTTTGAAGTCGAGGATCGAATCCGAATTGGTGTAAATGATGGGACGAATCAAATAGCCAGAATTCTCATTCAAGAAAATGAACAATTCATTCAAGATGAAACCTTAGCCTATGAAATTTTATACGGAAATTCGCTCCGAAATGATTTTTCCCGCGAATTTTCATTTGGAGATTATTCTTTTAATCTGACTTTGGAGAGGTGAAAAAATGTGGAATGAGAAATCAGCACCCACTCTGGTGAGATCATTTTTTGGTTTCTTTTTACTTTGTTTGTTTCTTACGGCGATTTCTCCAGATGGTTTAGCATCCACATATCACACTATTCAAGCTGGCGATAACTTATGGAGTATTTCAAGGTATTATAAAGTCCCATTAGAAAGCTTAATGGCAATGAATGCTTTGAATAAAAATTCAATATTAAAAATAGGACAAAAAATTTTAATTGAAAAAAGTCAAGAAGAAAGCAGCAAAGAAATCATTACTTACACAATATGTGCTGGAGATAATATTTGGTCCATTGCTAAAAAATATGGTGTTCCCCAGGAAAAAATCCTCAAAGACAACAATCTTACTGAGTGTTCAATATTAAGAATTGGCCAGAAAATTAAAATCACTGGATCTCAAAACCACCAAGGAACGACGCAAACTGCGAAGAATCAACCAGCGACCACTACTATTCAATCTTATGAAATCCGAAAAGGTGATTCTTTGTGGACCATCTCCAGGGTTTTTGGAGTTAGTATTAAGACCATTATGGCTGAGAATAATCTTTCTGAGAATTCGATTCTCCAAATTGGAATGAAATTGAAAATACCAACCCAACAAAATGAAGCACCTCAGGTTTTGGTCGCTCAAAATGACAAGAAAAACCAAACCACTGGAAAAGAAGGTTTTTATTATACAATCGCTTCGGGTGATACTCTATGGAATATTTCCCGGAAATATGGAGTGAGTGTTAATACTTTATTGAAAGTCAATAATTTGAAAAGTGCAGACCGTTTGCAAATTAATCAAAAAATATGGGTTTCATCCAGTGAAAAAAGGCCTTCACCGGGAGATACTTCTAATCAATACCAGATCTATCAAGTACAATCAGGTGATAGCCTTTGGTCCATAGCCCGACGTTATCGGGTATCGTTAGATCTATTGATGAATGTGAATGGGTTAAACCAGCAAAGCCGCTTAAGAATCGGTCAGCAGATCCGTATTCCGACCTATGTTTCTGATGGTTACGGTGAATCACAAAAAGGGTATATCTGGCCGGTTAGGGGACGAGTGAGTTCACCCTTTGGGATGAGGGGGGGACGAATGCATAAGGGTATTGATATCTGTGCTTCAGCCGGAACGATCATTCGAGCTGCTCAAAGCGGGGTAGTTACTTTTTCCGGTTCAAGTGGAAACTATGGACGAATGGTAATCATTACCCACGCCGATGGGCATCAGACTGTATATGCTCACAACAGTGTCAACTTAGTAACCAGAGGTCAGAGGGTTAATCAGAGCGATCCGATAGCACGAGTGGGTTCAACGGGCAATGCTACTGGTAATCACTGTCACTTTGAGATTCGTCAAAAAGGAACTGCAATTAACCCAATGAGTCAGCTGAGAAAATAATTGATGAATCGAAACCATGCTTTAGCAATGCTTAAAAAATATTTAAACAACCAGAATTTATTAAAACATTGTTTAGCCTGTGAAGCAATTATGAAGGACCTGGCACCTCTTTATAATCAAAACCTTGAAGAGTGGGCTTTGGTTGGACTACTGCACGATATAGATTATGAAATCACTAAAAATTGTCCCGAATCTCATGGTTTAGAAGGGGCTCGGATATTGAGCGAAGTTGGTTATTCCGATAACATTGTTGCTGCGTTACGTTCCCACAATCCTGCAACTGGCCATGTTCCGAATAGTATTTTAGAAAAGGCATTATTCGCGGTAGACCCAGTTAGTGGGTTTATTGTTGCCTGTGCTCTGATACATCCCAATCGTTCGCTCAGCGAATTGGATCTTGATTTTCTTATGAATCGCTTCAAAGAAAAAAGCTTTGCGCGAGGTGCCGACCGTAACCAAATCCAAAGCTGCAACAATCTGCAGTTAAGCTTGAATGAATTTTTATTGATTGCCTTGCAGGCTATGCAAAAAATATCACCTCAATTGGGTTTATAAGCCATATTTTTCCCTCACTTAAAATTTATACCCTCGTACTCTTGACAATCAGTTTATCAAGTTTTATACTTTTAAATGTCAAAGTCAAACAACATCAAAGAAAGGTATGGTGATAATTGTGAACCGTTTTGATCCTTTTCGTGATTTAACTCTTTTACAGGATAGGATAAATCGACTATTTGATGACAGTATGGTTCGGCAAGAAAGACAACCTTCACCGAATGAAGCTTGGGTTCCAATGGTAGACATAACCGAAGATGAGAATGAAATTGTTCTTTGGGTAGATCTACCAGGAGTAAGTCAAAAAGAGGTTGATATCATAATTAACGGTGATCAACTTACCCTAAAAGGTGAAAAGAAGTTTGACCAAACTAACCAGAGAAAATACTTACGAAGAGAAAGACTGGTGGGTCCTTTTTCAAGAACTTTTCAACTTAATTTACCGGTTGAAAAGTTCTTGAAAAAGGACCCACCAGTCTTTCNNCCGGTTGAAACCGAAGAAATATCGGCGGCTTATCGCAATGGGGTCTTAGAAATACATCTTCCCAAGCCGGCGGAATCAAAACCTCGGAAGGTTTCCATCCAGACTGAATAATCCTAATCAATCAGCTGTGAGGAGATTATGAGAGATAAGAAAAGAAGGGATGGTTAAAACCATCCCTTCTTTGTGTTAAGTAGTTTAAAAAAGAGAATTTCCGGTAAAGGGGATGAAATTTCAATGGAATTCAAAGACTACTACCAAATATTAGGTTTAAATAGAAATGCCGATGAGAAAGAAATAAAGAAAACCTATCGTCGATTGGCTCGTAAGTATCATCCCGACCTCAATCCCGGAAACAAAGAATCCGAAAAACGCTTTAAAGAAATTAACGAAGCCTATGAAGTCCTGGGTGATCCAGAAAAGCGAAAAAGATACGATGAACTGGGATCGGCTTGGAATAGTTATGGGCAAAAAGATACTGAGCAATTTTGGAAAGATTACTATAACAAGTATGGATCGGGTGGAACCTCATACCAGCAAACCTATTCTACCAACTTTGAAGGAGGAGATTTTAGCGATTTTTTCCGAACATTTTTTGGTGATTTATTTGGAGGATCCAGTTCTCGAACCCATTCGACTCGTTTCCGATCTTCGAGGAAAAATGACTGGATAAACGGATATCCTCAGAAAGGTGAAGCAGAGCCTTCTTCCCATCCCATAGAAATTGATTTTATAGAGAGTGTTTTAGGAACGCGAAAGAATTTTCATCTTGAATTCGAAGAACCCTGTCCCCAATGTAGAGGCCAGAATCAAAACTGTACTACCTGTAATGGTCGAGGAATAGTCAGAAGAAAAAAAACCGTTGATGTAAGTATCCCCTCAGGAATTCAAGACGGAAGTAAATTAAGAGTACCTGGAGTGCTCAATGGGCGTGATTTATATTTAGTGGTTAAAATCCAACCCCATCCCTTTTTTAGGAGAGAAAAGCACGATATCCATCTTGACCTCCCATTAACTCTATACGAAGCTCTTTTGGGAACTGAAATTGAAGTGCCAACCGTTAATGGAAAAGTGAAAATGAAAATCCCTCCTGAAACCCAAAATGGAATGACTTTGCGGCTTCGAGGGCTGGGGATTAAGGATAGAAAAACTGGATCAGTAGGCGATCAATTGGTCAAAATTCGAGTTGTTTTGCCTACCCGTCTTGATGAAAAAGAAAGGAAATTATTTCAAGATTTATCGTCAATAAGGAAGGAAAATCCCCGATCTCATCTGTTCACATAAAGTCGATTAATAGGAATAGAGGAGGATGTATGTAAGATGGTAAAAAATAACCAAAAGGATGAATATTTCATATCGAGTGTGGTTGCTAAAATGACCAACCTGCATCCTCAAACTCTCCGGTATTATGAAAAAATGGGAATACTTAGACCTAATCGAAGTCAAGGAAATATCCGGTTGTATTCCTATCAAGATGTTGAAAGAGTGAGACAGATCAAAGCTTTAACTCAAGATATGGGAGTCAATTTAGCTGGAGTTGAAATAATCCTGAGATTAACTGAACAAATAGAAGCTATTCAAGGTCAATGGGAAAAAGAAAGAGAGAAAATGAGAAATCGAATCAAGGATTTAGAGGGAAGAATTTCGAAGGGTGGTGAGATTTTGTTATGAACTTTGAACAGTTTACCGAAAAAGCCAAAGAAGTCATTCATTTAGCTCAAAACATCTTATTAGAATATCATCACAATCAACTGGATGTAGAGCACATTCTTTTAGCTTTAGTTAAGCAGCCCGAGGGAATAACTGGCCAAATATTAGAACGTTGTCAAGTTTCTCCGGAAACCATTCAAAATGAATTGGAGACCTCTTTAGAAAAAAGACCCTCGGTTTATTTCCAAGCAAGCACTGAAGCTCAGATTTATATAACACCGCGAGCAAAATCGGTTTTAGACGGAGCGGTTGAAGAGGCCAAAAGGTTAAAAGATTCCTATGTTGGCGTGGAACATCTTTTAATTGCTGTGGCTAAAGAGGAAAGTGGTTTAAGCAATAAGATTTTAAAAAAATATAAGGTAGATGTTGAAAAAATATACCGAGCCCTACAAGAAATTCGAGGAAAAAGGAAAGTTGATGATCCTTATGCGGAGGGACGTTATATGGCCTTAGAAAAATATGGAAGAGATTTAACCCAATATGCTCAAGATGGGAAGCTAGACCCGGTAATCGGACGAGATAACGAAGTGAATAGAGTAATTCAAATATTAAGCCGACGGACCAAAAATAATCCAGTTCTTATTGGAGACCCTGGAGTAGGAAAAACAGCTATCGTAGAAGGTTTGGCACAAAAAATTGTCCAGGGGAATGTGCCAGAAAGTTTAAAAGGAAAACGTGTTATTATTCTTGATATGGGTTCTCTCTTGGCAGGTGCAAAATTCCGAGGAGAATTTGAGGAACGTTTGAAAGCTGTTTTAGAGGAAGTTCAAAAGTCGGAAGGGAAAATAATTC
>MTKX01000986.1_pt1 | contig 26699 bp, 28 predicted proteins | sample 1042771 | NCBI WGS metagenome assembly MTKX01 (sample SAMN06212183, study PRJNA360534) | anaerobic digester metagenome | biome: Wastewater treatment plant; material: sludge; isolation source: anaerobic digester fed with sludge from wastewater treatment plant | place: Denmark: WWTP Randers ...
CCGCGCAGATCAACCGCAGGAAAGAAAGCAAAATCCATGCGCTTTTTTATGCGGCAGATAGACTTTAATTGTTTCGATATCTGAGCAGGCGGGCCGCTCCCAGACCGGCTGCTGCAAATGCTATCTCAAAGCCCGGAGCGCTTTCTTTTTCGGCGGTCTGGTTCTCTTCGGCCTCATTATCCTCAGTCTCATTCGCCTCAGCCACTTCGGCTCCCTCTTCTTCTTCATCTTCGGCGTAGACAATTGTTGCGGTGGCCATGATCATGAGCAGGCCCGCGAGCAGAATTGCCAGTATCTTATTCATTTCTTTCACCACCTGGTGCAAGATCTTCCTGGTATTTTAGTTTTTGTCTCCGGCTCTTCCCAGCCCCGAACTCACCTAAATCAACCGACTGATGACAATATGTTTATGCCATAATGAATGGATAATAGTTGAAGCAGAATAGGATAGGCATCAAGCTATTGATAACGTTAATGCTCTCATCAAATGAGTGAGGATGATATTCCTGACTTTTATGGAAAGAGCTCTGAGCAGAGATCGGCCGCAGAGCATCGACAAGGATGTGATTCTGCCCCGCCGCCAGGAGTATCATCCCTCTCCAGTGGACTGGAGGGATGAGGTTTTATATTTTCTTCTGGTGGACCGCTTTTCCGACGGCAGGGAGAGGGATCGCAAGCTCTTGGACCGCTTAAACCTGCCTAAAGCCAGGCCGGATATAAGAGGAATGCCCTGGAGCTGGCAGCTCTGGGCGGAGTCGGGCTCCTCCCGCTGGCAGGGAGGAAGTCTTAAAGGAGTGCTATCAAAGCTGGGATATCTCGAGAGATTGGGCGTCACTGCCCTATGGCTGAGCCCCATATTTCGCCAGCGAGCCCACGAGGGCAGCTATCATGGCTACGGGGTGCAGGACTTCTTGGAGGTCGATCCGAGATTCGGCAGCAGAGAAGATCTGGCAGTGCTGGTGGCTGAGGCTCATAAAAGAGACATGCGCATCATCCTTGACATAATCTTCAATCACTCCGGATGCAACTGGCTCTATCCCCAGGGTACGCCGGGGGGCGTTTATGAGGCGGAATATACTGCCGATAGATACCAGTTCGGATCCTGGAGAGATGAAACGGGGGAAGCAGTAGAATATATTTCCGGCAGCGAGGAAGGAGTATGGCCCCAGGAGCTTCAGGATAGGGAGCGCTACACCAGGGCGGGCAGCGGCGATCTGGGAGCGGGAAGCATAGAGGACGCATGGGCAGAGCACAAGAGATCCGATTTCAAGAGCCTGAGGGATTTCAACCTTGACTCTCCCGGGCTATTGAGCGATCTAGCCAGATGCTACAAGTACTGGATGGCTCTCACCGACTGCGACGGCTTTCGAATTGATACCTTAAAGCATGTATCCTTCGAGCAGGGAAGGAACTTTTGCGGCAGCATCAAGGAGTTTGCTGCCAATCTGGGCAAGGAGAACTTCTTTTTAGTGGGCGAGATCGCCGGGGGCGACTGGGCTGCCAACAGGTATCTGGAAGCTCTGGATCGAAACCTCAATGCTGCTCTGGATATAGGAGAGATGCGCCAGGTTCTGGGCACTGTAGCCAAAGGGCTGGTCCATCCGGAAGCCTACTTCCGGGGCTTCCGCTCCGATGTGGCTCTGGGATCGCATAGAAACCTGGGAAACCAGCATGTTTCAGTCCTGGATGATCATGATCACGTCTTCGGGGAAAAGGTGCGCTTCTCCGCCTATGCCGCTTCAGAGGCCCAGGTTGTAGCTGGCCTGGCATTGCAGCTCTTCACCCTGGGCATCCCCTGCATCTACTACGGCACGGAGCAGGCCCTGGGTGGGCCGGAGGAGGAAGAACGCATGTGGCTGCCAGAGTGGAGGAAATCAGACCGCTATCTTCGAGAGGCTATGTTCGGACCGATGCATCCCCGGCGGCCGGAAGCTGCCAGCATTGCCTCCGGTAGGGATGAGAGCCTGCCCGGCTTCGGGCCCTTCGGCACAGCTGGACATCACTGCTTTGATCCCAGGTTCCCGGTCTACAGAAATATTGCCGGTATGGCCGCGATCCGTCGGGCCTTTCCGGCGCTGCGCCACGGTAGGCAGTACCTGCGCCAGATGGCCCTGCCGGAAGAGGGGCTGGATGGATTCGATTTCTATGGGGCGGGCTATATGACGGCAAAAGGAGCCCTTGATGGACAGATCGTGGCCTGGTCACGCATACTGAATGATGAGGAGATGCTCTGCCTCTTTAACTCCCATGGCAGCCAATCTCGCAGCGCTGATGTGCTGGTGGACGGCATCCTGAACCAAAGCCAGAGCAAAGAGGAAATGACAGTTGTCTTTAACTCAGCTCAGGTAGCCAGCCAGTACAGAAGGCAGGGTAGCTACCGCAAGGGCTCCAAGCTTATGGTAAAGAGACGGGATGGCATAGCCTATGTGGAGATAAGGGATCTTGCCCCATCCCAGGTGCTGGTGGCTTCATCTTATCCGGAAAAAGAGGAAGGAGAGGTGGCCTAATATTGCTCTAAGATTTTATTGCCTCACGCTGCTATAGGGAAATATCTCAAATCCCCTGGGGAACTTGAACCTTCTCTCTCCAAGCTTCTTTTCCGCCGCAGCCAGAGCCGCTCGATCCTCTCCCGCTGCTTTAACCAGGCTCAGAACTGCGTCCGAGGACTCCTCCTCTTCCACCTGCTCCTTCACATACCACTGCAGAAACTGGCCTGTTGCTTCGTCCTTCTCCTCCTCCGCCACCCCCACCAGGGCATGGATGAGCCCGGTGACAATCCTCTCGTGCTCCCAGACGTGCTGGAAGGCCTGCAAGGGCGAGCCCCAGTCTGACTGGGGGGCCTCCACCGCCAGCATCCGGGCTCTGCCGCCGCTGTCTGATACGTAGTCCAGCATCTTCATGGTGTGAACCAGTTCCTCTCCTGCCTGCAGCCTCATCCAGTGAGCGAATCCCTCCATCTTGATCGATTCAAAATAGTAGGACATGGAGAGATAAAGATAAGAGGAATACAGCTCTCTATTGGCCTGCTGGCATAACGCCTCATTCATCTTCTGGCTGAGCATGATATAATCCTTCCCCGCTATCTGTTTGCTATCATCCTCGACTATTGCATCTTCTCAAACTGTTCCTTGCCCACGCCGCATTCAGGACAGATCCAATCCTCAGGAAGGCTCTCAAAGGAGGTTCCAGGTGCGATGCCGGAGGTAGGATCTCCCTTCTCCGGATCGTAGATGTAGCCGCAGACGGTACAGACATATTTGTCCATTTATTCTCTCACCGCCTGACACCATAATCTCCTTCCTAGATGAAATTTTCCAGGATGGCCTTTATCTTGCTCTCCCTTTCCTCCCGGCCAGGTCGGTCTGAGGAAAAGAACTGATCAAAGCGAGGGGCATCGGCCTGATAAAAGCAGCCCAGGGGTATAGGCACATCGGAGCGGTTGTAATTCCAGGACCGGATGATCTTCTCTGCCTGCTCAAAGCTGCTCCGATCATTGTCCTTCACCGCATAGGTCCATTGGTTGTAGCTCTCATAGAGATTGTGATAGGAGACGCAGACCTGGAGCACATCCACAAAGGAGAAGCCCTTATGGAGTATGGCCTCTTTGAACAGCTGCTGCAGCTGCTCAATGCCGTGGCTGTAGCCCCGGGCGATATAAGTCGCTCCCGAGGAGAGCATCAGCTCCAGGGGATTGAGCGGCGGCTCAACCGCTCCGGCTGGGGTAGACCGGCCCCGGAAGCCCGACGGTGAGGTGGGGGTGTACTGGCCGGTGGTCAGGCCGTAGACCCGGTTGTCATGCAGTATCAAAGTGATATCGATGTTCCTCTTGGCGGCAAAGATGAGATGCTCCAGCCCCTCCGCCAGGCTGTCTCCATCCCCGGAAAAGCAGATCACCTTCAGATCGGGATTGGCAATCTTGATGGCTGTAGCCGCAGGAATGGTCCGGCCATGCAGGGAATAGAAGCTGTTCACATTGAGGTAGTCCACGATCTTGGCGTGGCAGCCTATGCCCGATACCAAGACCACATCCTCCAGGGGAGAACCCTCTTCCTCCAGCCCGGCTAAAACTGCCCTCGTGGCGGCGAGTATGGAGAAGTTGCCGCAGCCGGGGCACCAGGTGTTCGCTGCACCGCTGGCCAGATCCTTGGGATTCATATGCCTTCACCTCCCAGTTTTTCCAGAAGCTCTTCCAGGGAAAACGGCCTGCCATCGTACTTTAAAATTCGGTCGTCGACCTTGATGCCCCAGCATCCGGCCAGATCGGCCAGCTGTCCGGTTGAGTTGCACTCCACAACCAGAAGCCTCTCCACCCCCTGCAGGGCCTCCATCAGCTTCTTTTTCGGGAAAGGGGAAAGAGCCAGCACCTGGACTGCCCGCAGGCCCAGCCTCTCCGCCGCCTCTATGCAGACTCCTTTATTCGAGCCCCAGCAGAGCAGAGCGGTCTTCCCTGCGCTCTGCCCGTAGACCTTCACTGTCTCATACTCTTCCATCTGCCGGGACAGAGACTGGCCCTTTCTCCGGCGCTTGTCGCTCATCTCTCGGGTGATGCCGGGATCCTCGCTGGTTATGCCCTGCTGGTCGTGCATATAGCTGTCCGTCTTTATGGCCTGCCCCTTCTGGGGAGGAAAGGCCAGAGGCGTGACTCCGCTCTCCGTCTGGAGATATCGCTTGTATATCCCATTTCCATCCCAGAGCATGAGGCTCTCCTCTTTTACCTCCCCGGCCAGATCCCCGTCGAAGCTGTAGAGGCTCTCGCTCAGGGTCTTGTCGCTCAGAATGATAGAGGGAATCTGATATTTCCAGGCCAAATTAAGTGCCAGGCCGGACCAGATATAAGCTTCGTCGGCGTCTCCCGGCGCTACCACCAGTCGGGGAAACTCCCCCTGGCCGGCGTGGAGGACGAAATGCAGATCCCCCTGTGCGGTGTAGGTGGGAAGGCCTGTGGAGGGACCGGCCCTCTGAGCCATGATCACCACCACCGGCAGCTCGGCCATGCCCGCTAAACTCAGGCCCTCGGTCATGAGGCAGAAGCCGCCCCCCGAGGTTCCTACCGCCGCTCGAATCCCGGCATAGGAAAAGCCCAGGGCCATGAGCATGACTGCGATCTCGCTCTCCGGGTGGATAACCTTGAGGCCGAAGTCTCCGGCATAGCGGGCCATGAAATCCAGAACGCTGGAGGATGGGGTCATGGGGTAAGCCACATAAGCGCCGAGGCCGGCCTGGATCAGACCAAGGCTGATGGCCTGGTTGCCGGTGAGAAGGCTCTGTGCTTTGCGGGATGCAGGAGCAAGGCCTGATCCCTCTGCCGCCAGATCTTCAATCTGGCAGAACTTTTCCGCTTGCTGATAGCCGGCCCTTGCCACTTGTAGGTTAAGATCCAGCTTCTTTTGCATATGCTTTCTCAGGACCGCCTCCAAGACCTCCCAGGCGATGCCCACCACCTTGCAGTATCCCCCCAGAATGCAGCTGTTCTTCATGATTGCCGGCGCTCCGGCCTGCTTGAGGATGGAGGTTACGGCCAGGCCGCATCCCCTTACTGCCAGGCCCTCCAGGCTTACCTTATCCGCATCGTAAATGAGAAATGAGCTTGCCTTAAGCCTGCTTTTATGCTTTTCAACCGTCTCCTGGTTCAGGGCGATCAGAATATCTATGCCATCGGTATGGACAGCGACCTTACGGCGGCGGCAGGCTCGGATCAAAGAGAAGTTATGCCCACCCCGGATAAGAGAAGGATAATCGTAGTACATGTAAGTGCTGTAGCCCAGCCTTGATAGCAGGCGGGATATAGTCATTCCCGCCTCATTTATGCCGTCTCCGGCTATGCCTCCGATGAGCGTGGAAAAATCATCCATTTATATCCCCTGTATGAATTTATATTTCCAGGATTTCGCTAATCTGATNNAAGCTTTGCAGAACCGGAAATCCGCGAGCGAGGCTGCTGATTAAAAAGAGACTTATAGGAACAAAGCCAATGATTTCAATCCTGACAATTAGAATAACTTGGTAAAAATCCTAAAATTCATCTGTTTAATCAGGAGGCTATGATACGGACCAGAATATATCTTATGATGCCGAGTTGGATTGCGTGGGCTTATTCTGTCCCATGCCCATTGCCAGGACCAAAGAGGAGATCGAGAACCTTGAGATCGGGCAGATCCTGAAGGTAGAGGCAGATGATCCGGCTGCCGAGGAGGACATATCCCGCTGGGCCAAGAGAGCTGGTCATGAGGTCTTGAGTATGGAAAGGTCCGGAAATATCATAACCTTCTGGATAAAGAAAAAGAGGTAACGAGGGTGATAATATGAGCAAGATCCTTTATATTCAGACCAGCGGACTGGACACACCGGAGAGGCTCTATGCCCCTTTTATTCTGGGAATGACCGCCAGGGCCATGGATGTGGATGCCTCCATATTCTTCATGATCAAGGGGATAACTCCCTTAAAAAAGGGCGAGGCGGAGAAGATCAAGATAGGAAGCTTCCCCAGCCTCAAGGAGGTCATGGACCAGGCTCTGGCAGCAGGGGTAAAGATGTACATCTGCGAGCAGAGCACCCAGCTGCTGGGCCTTGATCGAGGGGACTTCATACCCCAGGCCAAGATTGCTGGAGCTGCTACATTAAACGACCTGGCCCTGGATGCGGACTCGGTCATAAGCCTGTAGGGGAATATGTGCGGAATTTATCTTGACCATCAGTCCTGCTGTCCTGTCGATCCCAGAGTGGAGGAGTTCGCCCGGCGCTTTTCTGATAAGGATTTCGGCAATCCCTCCGCTCTGCATTCCCGGGGTCTGGCGGCCAAGGCGGCTATGGAAGAGGCCCGGGCAAGGGTGGCGGAGCTGATAGGGGCGGAGAGTCCGGAAAGCATCATCTTTACCGGCAGCGCTACCCAGGCCAACAACCTGGCCATCCGAGGAGCGGCTCTCCGAAATGCGGCAAAAGGCAAGAAGCTGCTGGCCAGCCAGATTGAGCACATCTCCGTGCTCAATCCCCATAAGGATCTGAAAAAGGGAGGATTTGAGCTTAATCTGATCCCGGTTGACAGCACTGGCCAGATAGACCTATCTTCTCTGGAGAAGCTGGCGGATAAGGAGACGGTCCTGACCAGCATTATGTATGCCAATGGAGAGATAGGCACAGTCCAGCCCATTCGAGAGGCCAGCGAAATAGTTCATGACAAGGGACAGCTCCTACATGTGGACGGCACTGCCGCAGCGGGGAAGATTGCCCTGAATGTGCAAAGGGACGGCATCGATCTACTCACGCTTTCCAGCAATGATATCTACGGGCCGCAGGGTGCGGGAGCGCTCTATGTTCGCCCCGGCGTGCGCATTCAGCCGGTCCTCTTCGGCGGCGGCCAGGAAAAGGGCTTCTCACCGGGCACGGAGAACATCTATGCCCTGGCCGGATTCGGGGAGGCGGCCAGGCTGGCTCGCCTGGAGATGGCCGGGGAGAGCATGCGCTTGCAGACCATCAGGGATGCTCTCACAAAAGAGATCCTGAAGATCGATGAGGCTAGGCTCACCGGCCACCCCAGCCAGAGGCTGCCGCATCATGCCAGCTTCCGATTCAGCCGCATTAAGGGAGAGAGCATCCTTCTGACCATGGATGCCATGTTCAACATCCAGGTCTCCACGGGCTCGGCCTGCTCCTCCAGGACTCTGGAGCCCTCTCATGTGCTCCTGGCCATCGGCCTCAAGCATGAGGAGGCGCATGGCTCCATGATCATGACATTGGGCAGGCAGAACAGCCTGGATCAGGTGCCGGCAATAGCCAGTGCGACGGAAAAGACTGTCAAGCGGCTGCGGGCACTCTCACCGCTTTGAAATTATGGAAAGGAAGGAGGATGGAATTCATATGGCACAGGTTGGTTACTCCAAGAAGGTCATGGATCATTTCATGAATCCCAGGAATGTGGGTGTGATAGATGCCCCGGACGGTTACGGCAAAGTGGGCAATCCCGTCTGCGGAGATCTTATGGAGATATTCATCAAGGTTAAGGAGGATAAAGTGGAGGACATCAAATTCCGCACCTTCGGCTGCGGCTCGGCCATAGCCGTCTCCAGCATGGTCACGGAGATGGCCAAGGGAAAGAGCCTGGAGGAGGCCATGAAGATCACCCGCAAGGATGTTGCCGACGAGCTGGACGGCCTGCCCCCTCAGAAGATGCACTGCTCCAATCTGGGAGCGGATGCGCTGCATGCTGCCATTGAGGACTACTGGGTCAAGACGGGCAAGATCAGGCCGGAGGATGCCAAGCATAGGCAGAAGCAGGATGGGGAGGAAGGGGAGAGCTGCGGGACAGAATAATTTATTTTAAGACATACTTCAATTCTTTCAACGTTCCAGGGGATCTCACTTGAAAGTACTGGCCTGGGCAGAGGGTGAGGTTGCAGCAGGCCGGGGGAGCTGTCAAGCACTTCATCAATACCGGCGTGGTGTACTCCGCACCCAATACGGTTCTGACTCTGTACGGGGGCACGGATTACGACCTGGCCAATTCGCCCATCATCGAGCCCTACTTCTCGGCGGCCAAGGCGCCCTTTGGATTTCCACTGAATGAGGCCAAATGGAGGGTGGAGAGCCAGGGGACGGCAGACCGCTCCCAGGCGTCGCCTGTGGCCGGGACCTGGTACAACAAGGGCGGCTCTCTGGTGGTTCCTGCTGGCCGGTGGAGGGTTGAGTATTCGGCGGAGCTAGAGGTAACGAGGGGATCGGCTGGGGCGTTGGATGCTTTGCCACCCTCTCCACGGCGGCCAACTCGGAGGTGAACAAGGAGGCCACGACCAAGATTGGGATCAGCTCCGGGGTTTCCATGAGGGGATCGGTCGGACTGCCTAGTTATGAGCTGGACCTGGCGGCCAAGGGGACTTATTATCTGAACTGCAAGACGGGCCAGGCTTCGATATCGGCGATTGCGTTCAAGGGGAGCGAGCAGAAGACGAGGATAAGGGCGGTGTGCGGGAATTTGTGATTGCGGTTCTGAGCAGAGGACTTAATCTTTTGATTATTCGTATGTAAATTTGTGTTGTCTTTACATACCCCAGAACTATATCGCCATAGCCCTCAAATCATCCCACTCACAGACTTCGATATCATAATCAGTCTATAATATGACATACACACTTTAGGCCATGCATCCTGAGGATTTCCTGAGCCAGGACGAATGGCATGAACTGTTGAAGCCCGCGCAATCCACTAAGGAATCTGGAATTTAGTGGCTGTTTAATCGGCTGGTATTCGTGTCTCTGATGGCGGGTTTGGATGGCGCTAAGGGATATCTGCATGTGATAAATGGCAAGGGCGGCAGCGCACCCAGGCAGTAAGCCACAGGGTATCATGGTTAAATCGTTTGATTATCGACTCTATCCTGCCGAGAGATATTCACGGAAATGCAAGGCACATACAGAAAACTTCATCTCTGGGCAAATATTTCCATTTCTCAATCGAATATGGAGGGCAATCATGAAATTTCCGCTAATATTGGCGTTAGGCTTAACCGTAGTTGTCACTTTGGCATGTTCTGGTTGTATAGGTGGAAGTAATACACAAACATATGAGACTAATTGGGGAAAAGTACAAATTGATATCCCTCAAAAAGTATCCGTTACAGGAATTGAAGGTGGCAGGCAAATAACCATAATGAAAGACGGAGGCGTTTCTCCTTTGGTAGCTCTTTCTATTTCAGAAGCTAGCTCCATAAATCCGAGTAGCTTGGGCATAATGGGAGCCAAGGTTAATACCGTTACTAGCAATGACAATCATGCGATATATTGGTATCTGAACCCTGCAGGGGGTTTTAAGCAGTATCTCGGATATATTGATCACACTGCAGATAAGAATCTCCTTGTGAATTTTGTTGTAACACCATTATATTATGACACTGTAGAGGGAAAAATAGTAAGTGTCTTTGAAGAGGAAGATGTCCTTAGTATAATTAAATCGTTTAGTTTCGTGGACTTCAAAGGTCAAATAACTCAATCAACTGAGACAATTCCTGCTACCAAAGATACTGAAAAACAACGCCAACAACTGATTGATGCTATTAGAGAATTAGAACAGGCTACGCTAAATTCCTTAAATTACAATGCTGAACAGGCAGCTGACTCTTATGCGCTTCTAGCTACAGCTGCTGAGGAGACTCCTTGGTGGAGTGAATGGCCTAGGATGGCTCTAGATACAATTAATTCGGTTAACTCTTTTATAGAATTAGTTACATCTCCCGAAGAATTTTTTACCCCGGACGGAGCTAAAAAAGCTCTTAAAGATCCAACTAAATTTGCTCAAATCATGCAAGGAGTGAAAGATAGTAAAAATATAGTAAGTGCAATTTCAACTTTTGATGCCTTTAGAGGGATTTTCAGAGACGCTGACTCTTACCACCTCACATTAGATGCAGTATCAAAAATTGAGGATATAGCTCGTCAGGGATATACAGAAAGTCAGGATCTAGCGGCAACTAATGTCAAGGAGGAGCTTCTTGAGCCTAGTACAGTCGATGGATTAGTAATACCTCTTAAGAGTGAAGGATCCGCAATTTGGGTAAACGGATTAAAGGCGACCGAAACAGAAATTGAAACCGCATTTGATGATGCTGTCGAACAAATTCCAGATCCGTTACCAGAAAATTATCCCATAGATAAGACATTAACCTACTTGAATGACCTAGCCAGCGAGATTAGACAAAGTACAGTCGATAATAAGGCGATAGGTTTTAATGTAATAAAGGATGGTGAAGTGCAGAAAAAGCTCGTTACATTAGGGATGACCAAGGCAAATCGTGACGCTGCAAGTGAACTCTTTGATGCTTGGAATAACAAACAACAGGTTCAATATGAGTCTACGATTTATAATACGGGCGAAACAATATGCTCAATCACTACTCGGAATATTCTTAAAGGAGCAGATCCTGTTATTGAGAAGGCTAAACCAATAATCAATGGTGCAACGGAAACCCTTGGTTATTTAGATGCCATTCGATTTTACCAAGAATATCCTACAGAAATGGCAGAAAGAGTTGTGTTTAATCCTCCCGATCCACTAAATGCACTTCAAGGATATGCTGTTGGAATCACAAACGACTTAATTACAGAGACATCTAATCTTTGGACGATATCATCAGGAACACTAGGATACTTGCAACATTCTTGGACAACCGACCCTGATTCGCTTGTCTATAGTGAGGGCTTCCTCCAAGATGACAATGACGGGCAGTCCTTAACGGTTATTGAAGCACCGATTTCGGTACCTAGCAATGAAAACTCTGATGAAGAATACGGATCTAAAGAAACCAAAACCGCATACACTAAAGATGGAATAAATTTCATTAGCGAAGAACGATTAGAGCAGAACATTAGAAATGGATTGGCGAATCTAGGCGAATATGAAAAAGTCCAAGTTCCACTAGATACAAAAGTTATAGAGGTATCTCCAGAATAAACTTAGGGCTGATTCTACAGGCTAAAAGAGACCGAAAAAAAGGTCTCTTTCTAATTTTTGCTTCCATCCTTTGAGTCTCTGGGACCGGCTGGTGTCGGCGACTCTTATCTGGCTATTGCTCTAGGAATTGTGGCTGCTCAGATGTCATTAGCGAGAACAGTGAACAAGTACAATAAAATAAATCTATGAAGCGACCTGAGCTTTCGGGATAACATAGGGGGAAGAAGGCAAAGGTTACTTAAATAGGGTGGCACTTAGATGAGATTGTAGCATCTATTCAGATCAGACTTCCGCAGGAGCAGAAGCTAACCAGCCCTACAATATGCCGATAATGTATGTCATGAAATTGATATATCACGACATCGAGCGCTATAGGAATGTATCCCGGGGGTTTAGAGTTCGGGGCTGGTGTTTACTCGCGGTTTTCTCCTTTTTGTTTCTGCTAGTTCTGCCTCCAGCACCTTTACCTCTTCAGTAGCCTTCGTACAACCCTGCTTTATAGACTCTAGACCCGCATGTGGGGGATGAGACCCGAACCACCGAGCGAAGAAACCGTGTCGGAAAACGTCATAAGCAATTTGGATTAATAAGACACTGGATGATGGGATGTCAAAGAGACCGAGAGCAGAGGATGTTTCCAAACGGTGCGATAATTGTGGCTCGCTGGTGAGCGACGGTGGGCAGGGTGGCTTTGGCAAAGATGGAAAGTACCATACGTTCTGCAGTTCTAAATGCCGCAGCGAGTATATTCAGAAAGGGCCGAAGCCATTGCAGGCAAAGCTGACAATGTTTTTCGAACAAGCTGAGCAATGAACAAAAAGTGTCGATCCGCCTTGCATGGCCTTTCAGAGGACCTTGGACGCTAATTGATGAAGGTTCGATTGTTGGTAGCCAGCAAACCTGCTTGCGGCATCGGATATCCTGGGCAGATGGTCCATGTAAGTTGCCATCCCCGTGGCAGAAGGATCTCAGCCAGAGGTTCAAAGGGCACTGGGGCTCCAGGACGAGTGCGTACATGTGAAAAAGCAGCGGAAGACCAAGAGAGTTGGCAATCAAAATTGGTGAACTCAATCTCATTATTTCTGATTCATCGCTTTCCGCCTGGCGATCTTCGCCGCATAGGCTCCTGCCACAAATCCGGCATCGATGTTGACCACAGTCAGGACGGAGCAGGACTGGAGCATAGAATACAAGGCCGCCTGCCCCCCGCCGCCCAGGCCATAGCCGATGGAGACCGGCAGGCAGATCACCGGGGCCTCCACCAGTCCGGCCACCACTGCCGATAAGGTGCCCTCCTGGCCTGCCGCCACCACCAGGGCATCGGCTCCCACCATCCCCTCCAGGCAAGGGAAGAGGCGGTGAATTCCGGCCACGCCCACACCGTACTCATAGATGACAGAGCAGCCCATCTCCTCCGCCACCACCCGCCCATCCTCCGCAGCGGGCATATCGGCTGGTGCCAACAACACTCCTCTGAGCCCGCATGCGGCACAGCACTGCTTCATCCGCAATTCAGTGAGCTAATATGAAATGACTTCCAATCCAGGAATGCGCATAAAATGGCTATCATTAGACACAATTGCAGCTCCATTCGTCATAGTGATAGCTGCTATCAGCTCATCAAAATCGTTTATCGATTCTCCACGTGCCCTGAGGCTGGCAGAGAGAGCCGCAAACCACTCATAAGCATCTTCGTTTATGGCAAGGACAACAAAGGCTCCCAGCAGCTTCTTGATCTTTAATATGTACTTATCGGATTTTGTGGGCAGATATGCGCCTTTAAATAACTCTAGGGCATTGATTTGGGTGGTGCATATGGTTTCTCCAGCTTCTTCCAAATCTATGATTTTTCCGAGCGCCGCCTGCTTGCCGTGCAGGGCATCGATCAAGATGGTGGTATCAAGTACCATCATCAGAAATCAACTTCTCGCATTTTGGATTGGCGCATCTCTTTGGACGCGGCCTCAATTCGGTCTGCCAGAGCGTCATCCTTACCGATCTCTGCCAAGATCTGGGAAAGCTTTGGTTTGGAGGGGAAATTCTGCATAATAACTTCTGAAAAGCTCTGATTCTCCCCCTTTCGACTCTTAAGCCGATTATATGCCTCTTCAGTTATAGTTATGGTCTTGGTTGACATAAGTAAACGTACGTGCACGTACTTGTATTAATAGATAATGCGATAGAGAGATTTTCCAGGAGAAAATAGATTGCCAGCATAGGGCTTACCGCTTTTCTTCGATTTTGCGATCGGCATATTCCGACCTTCGCCTGGCGATCTTCGCCGCATAGGCCCCGGCCACGAAACCGGCATCGATGTTGACCACAGTCAGGACGGAGCAGGACTGGAGCATGGAGTATAAGGCCGCCTGCCCCCTGCCGCCCAAGCCATAGCCGGTGGAGACCGGCAGGCCTATCACCGGGGCCTCCACCAGCCCGGCCACCACAGCGGGAAGAGTCCCCTCCCGGCCAGCCGCCACCACCAGGGCATCAGCCTCCGCCATCCGCTCCAGGCAAGGGAATAGGCGGCGAATTCCGGCCACGCCCACATCATACTCATAGATAACAGCGCAGCCCATCTCCTCCGCCACCACCCGCGCTTCCTCTGCGGCGGGCATATCGGCTGATGCCAATAACACTCCTCTTGGCTTGTATGCTGCACAGCACTGATTCATCCGCAATTCAGTGAGCTAATATGAAATGACTTCCAATCCAGGAATTCGCATAAAATGGCTATCATTAGACACTATTGCAGCTCCATTCGTCATAGTGATAGCTGCTATCAGCTCATCAAAATCGTTTATCGATTCTCCACGTGCCCTGAGGCTGGCAGAGAGAGCAGCAAACCATTTATAAGCATCTTCGTTTATGACAAGGACAACAAAGGCACCCAGCAGCTTCTTGATCTTTAGTATGTACTCATCGGATTTTGTGGGCAGATATGCGCCTTTAAATAACTCAAGCACATTGATTTGGGTGGTGCATATGGTTTCTCCAGCTTCTTCCAATTCTATGATTTTTCCGAGCGCCGCCTGCTTGCCGTGCAGGGCATCGATCAAGATGGTGGTATCAAGTACCATCATCAGAAATCAACTTCTCGCATTTTGGATTGGCGCATCTCTTTGGACGCGGCCTCAATTCGGTCTGCCAGAGCGTCATCCTTACCGATCTCTGCCAAGATCTGGGAAAGCTTTGGTTTGGAGGGGAAATTCTGCATAATAACTTCTGAAAAGCTCTGATTCTCGCTCTTTCGACTCTAAAGCCGATTATATGCCTCCTCAGTTATAGTTATGGTCTTGGTTGACATAAATAAACGTACATGCACGTACTTGTATTAATAGATAATGCGATTGAGAGATTTTCCAGGAGAAAATAGATTGCCAGCACAGAGGCTTACCGCTTTTCTTCTATTTTGCGATCGGCATAATCCGCTTTTTGCCTGGCTATCTTCGCCGCATAGGCCCCGGCCACAAATCCGGCATCGATGTTGACCACAGTGAGGACGGAGCAGGACTGGAGCATGGAGTATAAGGCCGCCTGCCCGCCTCCACCAATGCCATAGCCGGTGGAGACTGGCAGACCGATCACGGGGGCCTCCACCAGCCCGGCCACCACCGCTGGCAAGGTGCCCTCCCTGCCCGCCGCCACCACCAGGGCATCGGCCTCGGCCATCCTCTCCAGGCAAGGGAAGAGGCGGTGGATTCCGGCCACGCCCACATCGTACTCGTATATGACGGAGCAGCCCATCTCCTCCGCCACCACCCGTGCCTCCTCCGCAGCGGGCATGTCCGCCGTTCCGGCGGCGAGGATGCCCACCAGGCCCTTCTTCTCCGTGGCAGGAGCCGTCCGCATGACCACCGTCCTAGCCACGGGATTGTGCTCCAGGGTGCAGCCTGCGAGGTCGGCGGACCTGAATAGCTCAAGCTGCTCCGGCGAGATACGGGTGATGATCACGCCGCCCGTGGCATGCATGTGGGCTAGGGAGATCTCCAGAAGGTCCTTTTTGTCCTTGCCTTCGGCCAGGATGGCCTCGGGAATGCCCACCCGCTCCGCCCGGCAGATGTCCAGCTTGGCCACCTGGCCCACTGGCAGGTAGCTATGGTTCTTGATCTGGCGCAGGGCCTCCTCGGTGTCCAGTTCACCACGGGAGAAGCGCTCCAGCAGCGCTCTCAGCTTGTCTTGCACATTCTTTAGAAGGGCGGCGGAGCATAAAGGGTTTATCCCCTGGAAAGAAGCCAGGATCTCTATGCTGGTCAACCTCGATCTTCACATCCATTCCCGCTACTCCATGGCCGTCTCGGCGGACATGAACCTGCCTGAGATCGCCAGAGAGGCGGCCAGGAAAGGGGTGAAGATCGTGGCCACGGGAGACTGCCTGCACCCCCGGTGGCTGGAGAGCATAAAAGAGCTTGCAGAGTCGGATGGGCTCTACTGCCTGGGAGAGACCCGCTTCGTCCTCAGCGTGGAGGTGGAGGACAGCAGCCGGGTGCACCATCTCATCTTTTTGCCGGAAATAAGCAAGGTGGAAGAGCTGGCGGAAGGCTTCGCCCCCCACTGCACCAGCCTCTCTTCAGACGGCAGGCCCAAGCTGCATCTGGGCGCTGCAGAGATCGCCGATCTGGCATTGGAGGCGGGGGGCATGGTAGGGCCCTCTCATGCCTTCACCCCCTGGACGGGGATGTATGCCTACTACAGCTCGCTCGCCGAGTGCTATCAAGAGAAGGCGGAAAGCATCCATTTCATTGAGCTGGGCCTGTCTGCTGACACTGATTATGCCGACAGAATAGCGGAGCTTTCCAGCCGCACCTTTCTATCCAACTCCGACGCCCATTCTCCCCGCTGCAACAAACTGGCCCGGGAGTTCAATCGCATGGAGCTGGAGAATCTCAGCTATAATGATATCTGTATGGCCATCTGCCGCAAGGAAGGGCGCAGGGTCAAGCAGAATGTGGGCTTCTTCCCGGCGGAGGGAAAGTACAACCGCACAGCCTGCACCCGCTGCTACCGGCAGTTTTCCCAGACGGAGAAGGATGAGCTGATGGGACGCTGCCCATCCTGTGGGGGCAGGATCAAGCTGGGGGTCTGGGACCGGGTCAATCTGCTGGCTGACTACGAAAATCCCGTCCATCCCGACCTCCGGCCGCCGTACCTTCACATCATCCCCCTGGCGGAGATCGCAGCCCTGGCCCTGGGCTACCGGAGCGCTACCGCCGCAGCAGTGCAGAGATGCTGGAGTGGGCTGATAGAGGGAAGGACGGAGATCGAAGTGCTGATGGAGGCGGATCTCTCAGAGCTTTCCGGGGACCCGAGGGTGCTTGAGGCCATAGAGATGTTCCGCCAGGGAAAAGTGGAGGTGGTGCCGGGGGGCGGGGGGAAGTACGGAGAGGTCCAGATGGCAAGAGGGGCGGCGGGTAAGAAGGAGAAAAGGGAGCAGAGGTCGCTGTTTGATTTCTAGCTCTCCTGCAATATCCTTTCCTCACACCCCCTTCAGCAAGGATTAAATTCTCTGATGATCTATTAAATGCAATATGTTCTCGGAATACATCCAGGCGGCTCTGATGCAGGCAAAGTACGACACCCTAGAAGACGGCTCTTATGTGGCTACTGTGCCTGGGCTTCAGGGTGTTATAGCCATTGGAGATTCTCTGGAGGAGTGTCGCTCTGATCTCATAGAAGTTATTGAAGAATGGATAGTGGCTAGACTGCAATGGGGTCACACCATACCGGTCATAAGCGGCCAAGCAATTTCTTCCTCAAAGGAGCCAATTACTGTTGTCGACTAAGCTCACACCAATCTCCCGCCGTGAATTGATTAAGAGATTGGCTGCATTGAGATTTGCAGGTCCCTATTCCGGAACAAAGCATCAGCATATGGTAAAGGACGGCATCTTTGTGATGATCCCCAATCCTCACCATGATGAGAAAATCAGCATCAAGCTGCTATTGATAATTTTAAAGGAAGCCGGAATTAGCAGAGAGCAGTGGCATTCCGCTGCATGATACCCGGCTCCAGCTTCTGCCTAAAACTCCATCAGACTCCTCTGCACCGGCCCGGCCAGGATCTGGGCCTCCCTGCGCCACTGCGTCAGTGGCGTCATGATTCTCCGCTCCATCTCCGCCAGGGCCTCGTTTAGGCTGGAGAACCTTTGTGGCGGCGCCGACATCGCCTTTCTGGCCACCTCCCGCACCACCCAAACCCCCAGGGGAGCCCAGTAGGCCTCCGATATCTCCCGCACCGCCAGGACGGCGGCCTGGCGGCCCCGGCGAGCCAAATGTTCCAGAGCAGCCAGCCGGGCGGCATAGTAGCCGCCTGCAAGATGGCTGTAGGTTTTTTTAGGCCGCGCGTCCTCCCTGTCTCCTCCTATAAAGCCCTCCTCCGCCCAGACTGATCGGGCCATCCAGATCTCCACCAGCTCGAACTGGAATGACCGGGGGAGGAGCAGAATCTCGAAGTGGTTTCCCAGATCCTCCCCGGAGTAGAGGTAATAGTCCTTAACCAGCGCCCCCTCCAGCACCCGCTCCTTAAGCTGCTTTCCCGCCATGTCGTCCGAGGCGGTGATGGACCAGCGGGTGGGAACCAGCTTTCTCTTCCGCCCCAGCAGGCCCAGGGATAGCAATCGGGAGATGTGATCTATTCCTATCCCCGAGGCATATAGCTCCGCCATCACCTCAGCCGCTCCCGCGTCCCTGTCCTCCGCCAGCTGATCCACCCTCCTGGGGACCACCGGATTGGTGGTGATCTCCATTCCCTCCAGCTCTCCTGAGGGCCCGGAGGGGGAGAGAACTCCGTCAAAGGAGATCTTGCCTCGCGGCGGGCGGGAGAAGGAGACCTCTGTGCCCACGGGGGCGGCAGAGAGGGCGATCTGCTGCATGGACGAGAGCAGGCCTCCCGGAGCTTTCGCCTCCTTTACCTCTATCTTGCTCTCGGAACGGACCAGAGAGGTGCGGGCGGCGATGATCTCCCCTATGTCCATTCCCAAATGAAGATGAGGCAGAGCCCAACCGGGGCTCTCGCCCGCGGGAAGCAGGGGCCCGGCCCGGAGCAGGGGATAGCCGGCTCTGCCCACGAATACCTCCGGTGGTGACATTCCCTCCAGTCGGCGGCCAATCCTGGGCAGGGCTGCCGTCTCCTCCAGGCGGCGCAAAATGGGGCAGACCGGCCGGCCACAGAAGCCCCGGCCCTTGCAGGTGATGCATTTCATCTTTCTCGGAGCAAGGCCCTTATAGCATATATCACTATTATCCTCCCTCATGACAGAGNNGACAGAGAGGTTGATCCCGGCCATAGCCCAGGATGCCAAAACCGGCGAGGTGCTCATGCTGGCCTACATGAACGATGAGGCCCTGGCCAAGACCAGGGAGACGGGCAAGGCCCATTACTGGTCCCGCTCCCGAAAGAAGCTCTGGCTCAAGGGTGAGTCCTCCGGGCATTTTCAGAGGGTGCTGGAGATCAGGATAGACTGCGACGAGGACGCCATCCTCCTTTTGATCGAGCAGGAGGGCGGAGCCTGCCATACAGGCTACAGGTCCTGCTTCTACCGCACCATTGAGGGCAAGATTGTAGGCGAGAAGGTCTTCGAGCCCCGGGATGTTTACTGATGGCTGACGGGAAGAGCTACTCACTTTATGATAGCCCCCTGCTCAAAGCCAGGGCCAGGCTGGAAAGCGGCAGGGTCAGGATAGAATCCAGCGGCCCGCTGAGCCACCTGCCCATGATCAGCTCAGCTCTGCAGATGTTTGACGGCCAGATTCCCGTCCGGGTGGAGGAGGAGAGGCTATGCCTGTCCACCTGGATTCCACCCCTGCCCGGCCCGGCCTTCGACCGCCTGGCGGAGAGCCGGGTGCGGGGCCTGTTGGGAATGCGCACACCGGATCAGGTGACGGTATCCATAACCGAGGAGTGCCCCAACCGCTGCTCTCACTGCGCCCTGCCGGATTCAGGAAAGAGGCTGCGGCTCACTCCGGAGACGGTCAAGGACATCATCGGCCAGGTTCTGGATCTGGGAACCACCCTGGTAATCTTCGATGGAGGCGAGCCCGCCCTCTATCCGGAGCTGCCGGAGCTAGTGGCGGCTGTGGACCAGCGGGCTATATCCACCCTCTTCACCTCCGGGGCGGGCTTCACCTCCGACCTGGCAGAAGAGCTGGCGGAGGCGGGGCTTTATGCGGTCAATGTCAGCCTGGACAGCCCCTTAGCGGAGGAGCATGGTCTCATGCGAGGGCGAAAGGGTGTATTCTCCGAGGCCATGGCCGCCGTGGAAAATGCGGTCGATGCTGGGCTTTTGGTCGATCTCTATGTCGTCCTGCGCCGGGAGAATATGCATCACCTGCAGGCCTTTCATGATCTGGCCAAAAGCACAGGCGCTCAGGAGCTGACCTTCTTCGAAGTGGTGGCCACCGGCCGCTGGTCGGAGCGGCAGAACATCGCCCTCACCCCAGAGGATCATGAGCGCCTTGCCGCTTTTGTTAGAGGCGCGGCCGAGCCCAGGATATTCTCTGTGCCTGAGGCCTACAAGCTCTTCGGCTGCTTTGCCGCCAGCTCCTGGATGCACATTACCCCCGCCGGGGAGGTCTATCCATGCTCCTGCTACCCTGAGTCCTGGGGCAGCATCTTTGAGCAGCCTATAAAGGAAATCTGGCGGCGCATGGGGTCCTTTCCCTTCAAAAAGAGCAAAACATGTCCTATGAGAAAATAAGGGGTTTTTTCCTCAGCTTTGAGCAGAATTGACTGATCTTGAGCGGTTTAAAATCCTGGAGAGATTATTATATATTTTTCCAGCCAGGGACTCGATCAACAGAGCTATATAGGACATTAATCGTGAACAATTTCGATCGAATTATGGACCTGACACCTGTTCAAAGAGATATACTGACGGCATTGATCAACATTCATCGCGTAGAAGGAAGGGCGGTGAAAGGCGAGGAGATTGCCGAGCTGATTGACAGAAATCCGGGAACCATCAGAAACCAGATGCAGTCTCTCAAGGCTCTCAATCTGGTGGAGGGCGTGCCCGGACCGAAGGGCGGCTACAAGGCCACCGGAACGGCCTACGAGGCGCTGAACATCGATGCCACAGGAGATGTGGTAACCGTTCCCGTGACCAGGAACGGAGTGGTGGTGGAAGGCACCACCGCCAGCGAGATCGTCTTCAATAAGGTCATGAACACCCAGCAGTGCGATGGTGTGGTGAGGGTCATTGGCAACATCCGGGAGTTCAATGTGGGAGACAGCATTGAGGTTGGCCCCACGCCGGTGAACAAGGTCTACATCCGGGGCAAGGTTACCGGAAGAGACGACACCATGAGCCGGCTGATCTTCCATATCGATGAGATGATATCCGTGCCCAAGATGGCGGTGAAGACCATCGCCCGCCGGGCGGTGAGGATGCCGGCCAATTCCACCCTGCAGGAGGCGGCGCGCATAATGGTTCATAACGGCGTCTCCGAGGCACTGGTGGATGACAGCTCGCCGGGGCTGATCAGCCTGGCCGACCTGGCCAGAGCAGTGGCCGATGGGAGAAGCAGTCTGGAGGTGCGGGAGATCATGAACCGGGGCTTTTTGACCATAGACTCGGAGGAGCCCATCTACGAGGCCATCAAGATCCTTGGCCGCACCGGCGCCGGGCAGCTGGTGGTGACAGAGAAGGGCGCTCCCTGGGGCATCATCTCCCCGACGGAGCTGATAAAGACCCTCACTCCGAGCTGATCTCTGTTCCTGTGTGCCCTCCCAGGGCACCTTTCTTTAAATTTTCTATCCGGCTGCCAAGAACTATAGCCGTAGGTATGCTGCTGCGCTCGATGATCTTGGCTGCCAGGGGATCGACGGGCGATCGGGAGCCGGCCTTCATCTCTGTGCCTGCGGCCAGGCTGGCCAGCTCCTGAGGGGTCATGCGGGAGATCTTCTTGGCCGCAGGGTCCTTCTCCGGGTCGGCGGTGTAGACCCCATCCACGGAGGTGGGGATGATCAGCCTGTCCGCCCTCACGTACTCGGCCAGCAGAGCGGCCACGGCGTCTGTTGTTTGTCCGGGAGCCACACCGCCCATGACCACGACCCTTCCCGGCTCCGCCAGGCGGGCGGCGGCGGCATAGCCATCGGGGATCTCCTGGGGGGCGGCCTCGCCCAGGGCAGCTGCCAGCAGCGCCGAGTTGAGCTTGGTGGCTCCAATGCCAATCAGGTCGCAGAACATCTCGCTGGCTCCAAGCGCGCGGGCCTTCTCTATGTACTCGCGGGCTATTTTGCCGCCGCCCACCACCACATAGATCTGGTGCGAGGCGGCCAGGTCCTTCAGAGCCGCAGCGTACTGCTTGAGGCTCTCAGCATCACGGCCCGCCACCACGGAGCCGCCGAGGGAAAAGACGAATATCATGGGGAGGGGCAGGACTGTGAGTGGATAAAAAGGCTTGCTTGTGGGCTCAGGCGCCCCACTCGGCCAACTGTTGGCGGACATCCTCAGTAGGGCTTTCGATCTGCTCGAAAATAGCGAGTGCAGACTTGGCTAGGGAGACAGCTTTCTCTTGCTGGCCTAAATCCTTCAAAGAAAGGCTCATATTGAACAAGCTGTTTCCTTCACCTTCTAAATCACCGATCTCTCGTGAGATCACCAGCGACTGTTCGTAGAGTTCGACGGCTTTTCTGGGCTCGCCCAGGTGAGAGTAAGCCAGTCCTAGGTTGCCCAGGCTGTTTTGTTCTCCCCGCTGGTCTCCAGTCGCTCTTGAGATCGCCAGAGCCTGTTCATAGAACTCGATCGCTTTTCTGGGCTCTCCCAGGCAAGAGTAAGCAATTCCCAGATTGCCCAGGCTGTTTTGTTCTCCCCGCTGGTCTCCTATCTCTCGTGAGATATTCAGAGCCTGTTCACAGAACTCGATCGCTTTTCTGGGCTCACCCATATGAGAGTAAGCCAGCCCCAGGTTGCCCAGGTCGGTTCCTTCGCCCCGCAGGTCACCGATCTCACGGTGCATTTTCAGGATCAGCTCGTATAACTCGATTGCTTTTCGTGGCTCGCCCAAATGGTAGTAAACAATTCCCAGGTTGCCCAGGTGTCTTCCCTTTGCATTTCTGTTCTTCAATTGACGCGCCGAAGCCAAAGCTGCCTCTAACCATTTGATATTTTCAAGCGGAAGTAACCGCAAATCAAGTATGCTCCCAGTTTCGGCAAATTTGCTGCAAATTTCGGCAATTTCGTTGTTCCTGTATTTGTTTATGCTTGCCCATTTTTGTCCAGCCTGGATGTTAATCCAATCGATGTCAAACAGATTCAATCCTATTGATAGAGATTCTTTTCCCTGGAGAAAAAGGCTACTTGAGGCCCAAAGCAATTCTTGGTAATGTCTGGCATGGCGCAGCTTGGCTTCTTCACGGCCAGCCTCCTCCAGACGCGATTCGGCAAAATCGCGTGCTAGATCGTGCAGCCTGTAGCGCCAGGCTTCCCCTGTAGCAGAGGGGAGAAAGTCCACCAGGCACCACTTGATCAGATCTCCCAGCGAATCCTCTGCGGGCATCTTTTCAATATCCCAGACCGCCGCAGCTCCGGCCAGATCGAAGTCTGCGGGAAAGACTGAAAGCATTGACCAGAGCCTTTGCAGCTCCGGGGTGAGAAGCTCGTAGCTTGTGCTGAAAGATGCATCCACCAGCTCCAGGCGCTTCTTGGCGTCACCCAGCCTTTCGAGGTAGCCTTCTAGGCTCAGATTCGGCTTCTCCTTCAAGGCATAAGCTGCATTTCTAAGTGCAATGGGAAGGCAGCCGCACAGCTTTGCCAGCTTTTCTGCATGATCGCCGATGCGCCCGCAGATCTTTAGGAGAAGCATATTGGCATCCTCCAGAGGCAATATGCCCGGATCGATGTCCATTTCCTTAAGCAAACCTGGAAGGGCAAACTTATAGCGGGAGGTCAATAGTAGGGCAGAGTCTGGGGGCGGCAGGAGAGGCTCCACTTGCTCCCGACTGGCCGCGTTATCCAGAAACAAGAGGGCCTTTTTCCCATGAAGGATGGAAAAATACTTCCCCCGCAATTCTCCCTCATTGGGAGGCATCTTATACCCCGGATCATAGGCGTGAATGATCTGGATCATGGATTCAGCCCAGCTCAACGGTTCTTTGGCCGTCCCTTTCATTTCCACAAGAATTTGGCCATCAGGGTAACGACTTGCCAGCTTCTCCGCTAGAATGAGGGCTAAAGCGGTCTTGCCCACTCCTCCCATGCCCCGCAGACCTGCGATGACCGCCCCACGCTCAAAACCGCTAAGGATCTCATTAATGTCATCGACTCTGCCAACGAAGTTCTGCGGTGGCGGCTGAATTCGAGGAATCAGCTGCTTCTCAGGGGGCTTGATGATTTGAGTGATATTGTCACCGAAATGCTGGTTAACTGGCCCCTCAGCCACGTTTATCGATCCAGTGGATTCTCGCATATCCACAGCGTCGCCTTCAGCTGAGGTTGGTCCATCGAATGATCCTGAGAACAGATTTTCCTGATCGCCAGAAACATTGGTGTGAGGCCCACTGGAGAGATCGATCTGATTGATGATTGGAGGAAATTCCCCTTTGGCGGAGCGATCCCTGATTAGTCCAATAATTTCAATAGCACCAGATAAAATGCCGACAGCAACAACCACAGAAGAATCCTGGATTTGAGGAAACAGGTTAACAAGCAACGCCAAAGCTACAGGATGATCAAGAGGAGAACAATGATATGTCTTCTCTTCAGCTTCGTCTCATCTCACCATTGAGGATATTGATCTCATGAATTTATAATGTTTGGCAATTGAACTGAGAACAAAAACAGGATCTATGGTCAAAAATATTATAAAAAGATTAAAGAAATGCTTTAAACCTTATCCAGCGCCGCTGCCACCTTGTCGAAGATGCCCTTGATGTCTCCCACGCCAAGAACCGTGGCCACAAGTCCCTTCTTGTTGTAGTAGTCGATAAGGGGCTGGGTCTGGGCATGGTAGGCATTCAGCCTCTGCTTGACCGTCTCCTCGGTGTCATCAGCCCGCTGATAGAGATCGCCGCCGCAGGCGTCGCACTTGCCTTCTACTTTTGGCTTATTGAAAGTAACGTGGTAGGTAGCGCCGCACTTGCACATGCGCCTGCCGGTGACCCTCTTGACCAGCTCGGCATCGGGAACATCGATGTTCAAAACCACATCGATCTTCTGGCCCAGAGCGGGAAGGATCTTGTCCAGTGCCTCGGCCTGGGGCATGGTCCGGGGGAAGCCGTCCAGCATCCAGCCGCCCTTGACATCGTCCTTGGCCAGGCGGTCCTTGATGATATCAATGAGAAGGGCATCAGGAACAAGCTTACCCGCATCCATGAACTTCTTGGCCTCTACTCCCAGAGGCGTTCCGTTCCTGACATTCTCTCTCAGTATGTCTCCTGTGGAGACGTGCTTTACATGGTATCTGTCGACGATCATCTTGGCCTGTGTGCCCTTGCCGGATCCCGGCGGACCGATCAGAATAATATCCATTCCATATCCTCCTATTCCTTTGACAGGCAGCAATTGCTGCCGATCGAGGGAGATGGTTACACCGGCATCTTTAAAAAACCTTTTCTAGGCCGCCAGCATCCAGGCCGCCCCGCTCATAATAGCCCCGGAGAGCACCGGTATGGTGAAGTTGTCGTCCATGCCGCGCCCCCGCACCAGCACCGCCACGCCGTCGGCAAATGCCGCCCCCGCCGCACCGGACAGGTACACCGGCCAGGCCAGGCCGGTGAATGAGGCGGTCAGAGCGCCTATAAGCAGGCACGCACCGAAGGTGGCCGCCAAAACCGGCAGGGGCTTGACTCGCCAGTCCAAGGCTCGGGCGCCGGGCGGTGCGCCCGCTGCCGCGGCTTCGGCTGCCGGAGCGGAAGAGCTTCGCACATCGCAGTTTTTTAAAATGGAGCCGACGAGACCGCTCACCGTATCTCCCAAAGCCAGAAAGAGAATGGCGACAACGGCGATCATCTTCGGCAGCAGCAGGACAGTCAGCAGGCAGCCGGCCATATAGTAGATGTAGCTGGCCACCCTGGTCTTCTCATGCTCCCGCACCTCCGGCAAGCTGATCCTGCCTTGTAGCCTCTGCCCCTCCAGGACCAAAGAGATGGCTAAAACCAATGCCATGGACCAGGCGGTGATGCTCCGGCCTAAAAGAATCAGGCCCAAAGGCACGGAAAGGCCGGAGAGATGGATGGCCTTGCGCCGCACCTCCCGCGCCAGCCGATTCCGCCAGTCAGAGACCAGTTCGGGCAAGAGCCCACCACCCCGTTCTCTTCGCCCTCTTTGGCCCGTTCTCACTCCTTCTTGGCCGCCACAGCAGCCACAGGATCGCCAGCATCCTGGAATTTAAGCTGGCCGGCCAGGAGAGCAGAGAGCTTGTCAGTGATCTGCCAGCGGGGCACTTTGACCTGGCCCATGCTGTCGCGGTCCCTGATGGTCACCGTCCCCTGCTCCAGTGTCTCATAGTCCACAGTTACCTCGAAGGGAGTGCCTATCTCGTCATTGCGCCGGTAGCGCCGCCCGATGGAGCCGGAGGTGTCATAGTCCACCCTCATGCCCCGGGCCCGGAGATCCTGCACGATAGCTTTGGCCGGCACGGCCAGCTCCTCCCGGTCCATGAGGGGCAGCACCGCCACCTCTATGGGGGCCACAGCGGGCAGTAGCCGCAGCACCGCCCTGGCCTCGCCCTCCACCTCATCTTCATAGAAGGAGTGGTCCAGAACGGAGTAGACTATCCGGTCTATGCCGAAGGAGGGCTCAATGACATGGGGCACAACCTCCTCTCCCCGAATCTCCTCCTCAACTGTCTCAAAGGATACCAACGAGGGCTCGATCTCGATATTCTCTCCATCTATATTCAGGCAGATGCTCTGCCCCTTGGCTGCCGCCAGCTCCTCTGCCGAGAGGGCCTTGAGCGCCTCGCCCACCGCCTTGGCCCTGGCCTTGAACCTGGGCCCCAGTGCCTTGAAGTCCGGCTTTACCACCAGCTTCTGCTGCTTAATAGGCTGATCGTAATGCACAAAGACGCTGAGGTTGACCTTGCTTACTTCCGCATGGGCTCTGAGGTCATAGTCGGTCCTGTCGGCCACGCCCACAATCTCAATCCAGCCCAGCCGATCCAAGAAGACCTCCGCATCCCAGCAGTCGGCAGCATAATGGGCCATCTCATCCGCCTTATGCTGCCGGAAGCGCAGCTTGTCCGGTGCTACGCCAACCTCCAAGAGGAACTGATAGGTGCGGGCCACATAATAGGCCAGGGCCTGATGGGCAATAGTGCCCCTCTCC
>MTKX01030829.1_pt1 | contig 26583 bp, 26 predicted proteins | sample 1042771 | NCBI WGS metagenome assembly MTKX01 (sample SAMN06212183, study PRJNA360534) | anaerobic digester metagenome | biome: Wastewater treatment plant; material: sludge; isolation source: anaerobic digester fed with sludge from wastewater treatment plant | place: Denmark: WWTP Randers ...
TTGTCCATCGAGAGCCCCTTTTGTCAACTCACATAGCAAGTTTTGCGGTACTGCGTTTATTCGATTCCGATTCGTTGACAGTCGCATCCAGCCAAGCCAGGGTTTTTGAAGGGACCGAAAAGCACCCCGCAGGCAAAGTAAGGCACCCCTGGTGCGCGCCATCCGAGCTCAGGCGGACGGCTGGCGGCGAAGCGGCACAGCGCGACGGGAAACGATCGGCAACCTATGCTTTGCATCCCGCCCCAGGCGTGGTATAATGCCTCCCGGGCGTGGAGCGCCCCGAACACCGCGTGCCGGGAGGAAGGCGTATGCTCGTCACCTGGTTCTCCGAACTCAATCCCGTCGTCCAGGCCTTCCTGGCGACCATGTTCACCTGGGGTGTCACCGCCCTGGGTGCCTCGACAGTGTTCTTTTTCACCACCGTCAGCCGCACGCTTCTCGACGGCATGCTCGGCTTTGCCGCCGGCGTCATGATCGCCGCCAGTTTCTGGTCGCTCCTGGCCCCCGCCATCGAGATGGCCGAGGCTTCCGGGGTCCCATCCTGGCTCCCGGCCGTGGTCGGCTTCTTGCTGGGCGGGGCCTTTCTCTACGCCGTCGACGCGGTCTTGCCCCACGTGCACGCCAACATGCGCACGGAAGACGCCGAGGGACTGAGCACCACCTGGCAGCGCAGCGTCCTGCTGGTGCTGGCCATTACCATGCACAACATCCCCGAGGGGCTGGCCGTGGGCGTGGCCTTTGGCGCCGTGGCCTCGGGCCTGCCCTCCGCCAGCCTGGCCGGCGCCGTGGCCCTGGCCATCGGCATCGGCCTGCAGAACTTTCCGGAGGGCATGGCCGTGTCGGTGCCCCTGCGCCGCGAAAACGTCTCGCGCAAGCGCGCCTTCTGGTACGGCCAGCTTTCGGGCATGCCCGAGCCCATCGCCGGGGTCATCGGGGCCCTCGCCGTGGTGACCATGCAGCCCATCCTGCCCTACGCGCTGGCCTTTGCCGCGGGCGCCATGATCTATGTCGTCGTCGAGGAGCTCATCCCCGAGTCGCAGGCGCAGACCATCACCGACGTGGCCACCATCGGCTGCATGCTAGGCTTTGCCATCATGATGACCCTCGACGTGGCCCTGGGGTAGAAGGGAGCAGCATGGCAACCCCCGACGAGCCAGCGACCATCCACCGCATCCGCGTCGGCGAGACGAACTGCTACCTCGTCCGCTCCGCCGGGGGGACGATCCTGGTCGACCCCGGCCCGCCCGGCTCGGCGCCGGCCATCGCCGCCGGGGCCGCGGCCGCGGGCGTGGCCCCGGGCGACGTCCGCTTGATCCTGGTCACCCACGGCCACCTGGATCACTACGGGGCCGCCGGCGACGCGCAGGCGTGGTGCGGCGCCTCCATCGCTGCCCATCCCCTGGCGCCCGGCCTGAGCCGGGACCGGCGCAACGCCCTGCCCCCCGCCCAGACGCTGCGCGGCAGCCTGGTGCGTTGGGCCTACCTGCTCCTCGCCCCCCTCCTGCCCCTGCGGCCGCTGGAGGTTGGCGTCTTCCTGGAGGACGACGAGGACCTGTCGGCCTACGGGCTGAAGGGCAGGACGGTAGAGCTGCCCGGCCACGCCCCCGGCTCGCTGGGCATCGTCACCGCCCGGGGCGACGCCCTGGTGGGCGACCTCCTGGTCAACTATGCCGTGCCCAGCCAGCCCCTCTACCTGTCGGACCGGGACGCGTGGCAGGCAAGCTACGAGCGGCTGCGCAGCCTGGAGCCGCGCCGCGTCTACGTGGGCCACGGCGAGCCCTTTGCCGGCCAGGCCCTGGCGCGCATCTACCCCGGGCGCTACCAGTTCCGCTGGTGGGTCCGGTAGGCGGCCCGCCATCCGCGACGCCGCACGGCGGGCGCCTTGCACCGGGCCGAGGACGATCAAAACGAGTACGACGGAGTGCACGAATGCCAGAAGGATTGAAGGTTTTGCTCAGCACCTTTGCCCTGCTCTTTGTGGCCGAGCTGGGCGACAAGACGCAGTTGGCCGTGATCAGCATGACCGCCAAGCACAAGATGCCCCTCTACATCTTTGTCGGGGCGGCCCTGGCCCTGGCCGCGGTCACGGCGTTGGGCGTCATGGGCGGCGAGCTGCTGACGCGGGTCATCCCCGAGGCGGTCCTGCGCAAGATTGCCGCCGTCCTCTTTGTGGGGATGGGCGTGCTGATGTGGTTCGAGAAGCTCTAGCAGCTTCTCGGCCAGGACCTGGGCACGACGGCCTGTCCCGCAGGCTGCCCGCGCCGCGAGCGCCGCAAGCAGGCCAGGCCATCATGGACGAAGGGACCGATTTTGCCTGGGTCATGTCCGAAACCGAGGAGGGGCTGCTGTTCCTCCATGGGTGGAGAGAACATGCGCGCATTTGTAACGGGAGGTACAGGGTTCATCGGCGGCGCCGTGGTGCGCCACCTGTTACAGGCCGGGCACGAGGTGCGGGCGCTGGTGCGGCCCGGCGCCGGCACCCGGCAACTGGACGGCCTGCCCGTGGAGCGGGTGGCAGGCGACCTGTCCGACGGGCAGGCCCTGCAACAGGCCATGGCCGGATGCGGGTGGGTGTTCCACGTCGCCGCCCTCTACAGCTACTGGGGTTACCGTCCCGGCGACTTTTATCAGGCCAACGTTGAGGGCACGCGCCGCGTCCTGGAAGCGGCCCGGATGGCGGGGGCGGAACGCATCGTCTACACCAGCTCGGTCTCGGCCCTTGGCTTCCACGGCGACCACACCCCCGCCACGGAGGACACGCCCAGCAGCCTGGAGGATCGGATCGGGCCGTACCAGCGGACCAAGTTCAAGGCCGAAGAAGTGGCCCGCCGCATGGCCCGGCAGGGACTTCCCGTCGTCATCGTCAACCCCAGCACGCCGGTGGGCGTGGGCGATCACAAGCCGACACCCTCGGGACAGATCATCGTCGACATGCTCACGGGGCGCATGTTTGGCTACGTGAACACCGGGCTGAACATCGTGGACGTGGAAGACGTGGCCGCGGGCCACCTGCTGGCCGCCGAGCGGGGCCGGCCGGGCGAGCGCTACATCCTGGGCGGCGAAAACCTGACCCTCAAGCAGATCCTCGACCTGTTGGCCGAGATCAGCGGGCGGCCGCCCGTCCGGCTGCGCATCCCCCATTCCGTCGCCCTGGCCTGGTCCTACGTCGACGTGGCGCGGGNNGCGCCATATCCCCACGGCGACGCCGGACAAGGTGCGCCTCTCGCGCCGCTACGAGTTTTTCGACCCGGGCAAGGCAGTCCGGGAACTAGGCCTGCCGCAGACGCCCGCCCGCGAGGCCCTGGCAAAGGCCGTGGAATGGTATCGGTCCCACGGCTACGCGCCCTGAAACCCGGGCGGCGGCCGCCGGTGAGGAGTTGAGGGCCTGCGCTTCTTTGACGGGCCGGCCTCGCCGTGATATACTGCTGCAATCACGAGAGCCGGTGGGGACGGGCCGGCCGCCGCAAGACACACGCTAGCACATGTCGAGGGCAACGCAGCCATGGGCCCCAAAGCCCGAAGCGAGAATGAAGCGCTTGCACGACGAGGCTCCAGAACCAGGGCCGCCGTCCTCTGCGTTTGTCTCCTCCTGGCCGTCGTGCTCCTGGCCCTGGGCAGCCTGGTCACCGGCCTGAGCGGCATCCGGCGATCCGGGTCGATCCCTGAGCCGTGGCTGGCGCGACTCGAATCGGAAGATCCCCTCCCGTCGCCGCCAGCCGGATTGCCGGCGCCCATCCCCCACGCGCCCATCCCCGACCATCCCTTCATGGCCGCGGGCAGCGGCAACAACATGCACTGTGACGCCTACATGAGCGATACCTACCGGGCCAGCGGGCCCCTGGGGATCCAGCCCCGGGTCAGCTCAAGGACCCAGGGATTCGGCGGGTATGGCACCGTGGCCTTTGACCACAAGGGGCGCATCGTCGGCGTCTACAGCAACGGCCGCAGCTTCCAGCTCGAGCTGATGGACCCCTACACACTGGAGGAGCTGGCCAACTACGACCTGCCCCCCCGGACCAACCAGTGGATCGTGCAGGGCGTCCTGCCCTGGGAGTACCTGGGCGCCGGGATGTACTTTTACCTGGACGAACAGGACCGGGCCGTGGTGCCGACCACCGGCAATACAGTCCGCGTCGTCCAGGTTCCGGACATGGTGGAGCGCCAGGACTTCAAGCTGGTGCGGGAGTACGATCTGCGGTCCCACGTGGTGCCCCTGCCCTGGCCCGACCAGGACAGCGTGGCCTGGGTGCTGCCCGATTGGGACGGGACGGCCTACTGGTATGCCACGACGGCGGGCATGGTGGGCACGGTCGACCGCGAGACCGGCTCCGTCCGCACGATGCGCCTGGAGGGCGAGATCATCGAAAACGCGTTCGCCGTAGGCGAGGATGGCGTCTATATCCTGTCGGACTATGCCCTCTATCGCCTCCGCCACGACGACGAGGGCGCCATCGTCGTCGACTGGCGAACCGAGTACGACCGTGGCCCCGGCAAGAAAGCCGGCCACATCACCCGCGGCTCGGGCACATCGGTGACGCTGACAGGCGACGGGGATGGCCTGGCCGTCATCACGGACAATGCCGAGCCCCGCATACACCTGCTCTTCGTGCGGCGCTCTGACGGGGTGGTGGTCTGCAGCGCGCCCGTTTTCGAGGCAGGCCGCAGCGGGACCGACGTCAGCACGGTCGGGTTCGAGCTGGCCGACGGCGGCGGCCGCCCCGCGGGCATCCACTCGGTCCTGGTGGAGAACAACTGGGGGCGCCACACGTTCCCGCGCTCCCGTCCGGCCCCGGGGCTGACCCGCGTCGACGCCGTCCGGCAGGACGACGGCAGCTACCGCTGCCAGCAGGTCTGGGCCAGCGACGAGAGGAGCATTGGCGTCTTCAAGCTGTCGCTGGGGAACGGCCTGGCCTACATGTACTGGCGAGGCGACGACGGCCCGGTCACTTCCTGGTACCTGACGGCGGTCGACTGGCGCACCGGCCGGACGGTCTACAAGGTGCGTACCGGGGCTGGGCTGGGATACAACAACTGGGCCGGCGCCCTCTTCTTGCATCCGCATGGCGGCCTGGCCTACTCGACTACCATCTTTGGCCTCGTGGCCGTGCGCGACGGCGCGGACTGACCGGCCGGGAAAGGGATCCTCGTGGTAGCTCATGGACTGCCCCTCATGCTCGAACATCCCCTGGCGATGGGATCCGCCCGCAATTGGCTCAGGTTGTTGTCGAACGCCGAAGGGATCGACGTCCGCTACCTGCCCCGGGCCCTTTTTGTGATGACGACCACGCTGCTGACCAGCCCCCTGCGGCTGGCCGAGCGCCTGGGCTACGGCAACGCAGTGCGGAGCACGGCCATCCATCCGGCGCCCATCTTTGTCCTCGGCCACTGGCGCACCGGCACGACCCACCTCCACCTGTTGTTGTGCCAGGACCCGCAACTGGGCTACGTCTCGACGTTCCAGGCCCTGGCGCCCGGGTTCTGCCTGGTGGGCCGGGGCCTCATCGAGCGGATCGTCGCCTTCTGGATGGAGAACAGCCATCCCACCCGCCTCATCGACAACGTCCCGCTCCGCATCGATGCCCCCCAGGAGGAAGAGTTCGCCCTGGGCAACTCCACGCCCCATTCCTTCCTCCACGTCTTTTCGTTTCCCCGCCAGGCGGCCGACCTGTTCGCCCGGGACACTCTGTTCCAGGACCTGTCGCCGCAGGCCCGGGCCGAATGGTCAGACCGATACCTGGAGATCCTGCGCAAGGCGACGCTCCAGGCCGGCGGGAAGCGGTTGGTCCTCAAGAACCCGGCCCACAGCGCCCGCATCCGCGCGCTCCTGGAGCTCTTTCCCGAGGCCAGGTTCATCCACATGTGCCGCAATCCCTATGACCTGTTCCTGTCCACGAAAAAGCTCTGGCAGGTCGTGCTGCCCAGGTCGCAATTGCAGGCCATCGGCCCCGAGGAGATCGAACGTCTCATCCTCCAGTTCTTTGTCCAGCTCGTGCAGCGCTACCTGGCCGACAGGGAGCTGATCCCGCCCGGGAACCTGGTCGAGGTGCGGTTCGAGGATCTGGAGGCCGATCCCCTGGCCGAAGTTTCCCGGGTCTACGACGTCCTGGGCTTGCCGGGGCTGGCCCACGTCGAGCCCAGGCTGCGAGCCTACCTGGCCTCCGTCGCCGGCTATCGGAAGAACAGCTACGAGCTGACGGCGGACGTCATCGAGCAGGTCAACCGACACTGGTCGTTTGCCTTTGACGTGTGGGGCTATCGCCGCCTCGAGCCCTCCGCCGCGTGCGACGCCGGGCAGGCCGCGGATTAAGGCCCTGCCGCCCCGGGCGCCGGCGCGGGATGACCGGTGGCGGTCTGGCCCCTGCCGGGGCCCAGAAAGGAACAGGACATGGCTTTTTCCCGGCAACTCGTCTGGTCCCTGGCCAGGTATACCATCGGCAACAAGATCCGCGGGCGAGGGCGCTTTCCCCTGGTGCTCATGCTGGAGCCGACCCTCCGCTGCAACCTGGCCTGCGCCGGCTGCGGGCGCATCCGCGAGCTGAAAGAGAGCCCGCGCCACAGCCTGTCCGCGGCCGAGTGCCTGGCCGCCGTGGACGAGTCGCGCGCTCCCCTGGTCAGCGTGACGGGCGGCGAGCCCCTGCTGCACCCCGACATCGTGCCCATCGTGGACCAGATCCTGGCCCGAGGACGGGGCGTGACCCTGTGCACCAATGGCCTGCTCCTGGAAGATGCCCTCCAGGACTTTCGGCCGGGCCCCTACCTGAGCTTTGTGGTTCACCTGGACGGCCTGGCCGAAACCCACGACCGCTATGCCGGGCGCGAGGGCGTTTTTGAGGCGGCCACGAGCGCCATCCGCGCCGCCAGGGGCCGCGGGTTCAACGTATTGGTGAATACGACCCTGTACAAGGGGACGGACGTTTCGGAAACGGTGCAGCTCCTGGAGCTGCTGGCTCGAATCCCGGTCGACGGCATCCTGATCGCACCGGCCTTTGGCTTCGAGGGGGTCGACGGCGACATGTTCCTTACCCGCGCGGAGGCGGTTGCGCGCTTTGGCCCCCTCTACGACCTGCGACACGAGGTCCCCTTTGGCAACACTCCCCTCTATCTCGATTTCCTGGCCGGCAAGCGAGAGCTGGCTTGCCTCCCCTGGAGCACGCCCACCCGCAATCCGCGGGGATGGCGGCAGCCCTGCTACCTCCTGGCCGATGGCTACTGCCCGTCGTTTCAGGCGTTGATGGAAGATACAAACTGGGAGGCGTACGGCGCAGGGAACGACCCGCGCTGCGCCCACTGCATGGTCCACAGCGGCCACGATGCCGCCGCCATGGATGAGGCCGTGCGGAGCCTGCCCAACCTGTGGCGCGTCCTGAAATGGGCCCTGCCCTGAGCCCGACCCCCCACGGCGCGCCGGCCCTGGCCCTGGTGGCCGCGCTGGAGGGGGAAGCCTCGGACCTGCGGCGGCGGCTGGCGATGGCGCCCGAAAGGGTCGCAGGCCTTCCCGGCCCTGCCTACGCCGGGCTGTGCGGGCGCCGGCCCGTGCTGCTGGCCTGTTCGGGCATGGGCCGCCGGCGGGCCGAGGAGGCCATCGAAGCGGTGCTGGCCCACCGCGCCGTGCTCGCCGTCGTCTCCTTCGGGTTCTCCGGCGGGCTGCAAGGGCACCTGGCCGCCGGCGACCTGGTCCTGGCCTCCGAGCTGATGGGCAGCACGGGACCCGCCGGCGAGATCGATCCCACCATCTACCGGGCCGACCGGGAGCTGCTGGGCGCGGCCACGGAGGCCCTTCAAACTGCCCGGCTGCCCGCGCTCTGCGGGCCGACGGTGACGGTGCCGGGCATCGTCGCCACGCCGGCCGGCAAGGAGAGCCTGGGCCGGTGGACCGGCGCCGTCGCCGTGGACATGGAGAGCTATTGGCTCGCCAGGGCAGCCTCGGCGCGTGGCCTCCCCTTCCTGGCCTTGCGGGCCGTCTCGGACACCATGGACGAGCCGCTGCCCCCCCTCAACCAACTCCTGGACGACGACGGCGACCTCAGCGCCGGCCGGCTGGCCGCCCACCTGGTCCGGGAACCGGGCAGCCTGGCGGATCTGCTGAGGATGGCCCGGAATGCCGGCCGGGCCCGGCGGGCGCTGGCCGCGGGCGTGGCCTGCGCGGTGGCGGAGCTGGCCGAAAAAACTGGCACTTGACTTTCACCGGTTCTTGTGCTATTCTGTGCGCCGGCGGTATCATCTCAAGATGTAGGGGCGAACCCTTGCGGTCGCCCCGCTGGGCAGGCGCGAGACCTGCCCCTACCCCCAATGATGGAAAAAGATACCGCCGGTGTATCGATCGCCCCAGGCGCCGTATCGACGTTGCCGCGGCTGTGCCCAGTCTTGGTACCGGAGGAAGTGATGGCAGCCATTCCCTCGTCCGCCAAGCACCGCCCGCTGGCGACCTTCTATCTCTTGACGTTCGCCCTGTCCTGGATTATCTGGATCGCCATGGCGGCCACTTCTCTCGGCATCGACACCGCTCCGGGCCGCGCCCTGAACGTCGTCGCGGGCTATGGCCCGACCGTGGCGGCACTGGTGCTCACCGCCTTATATCACCGCGAGGCAGGGCTCCGCAAGATGCTCGGCCGTCTCGCACATTGGCGGGTCAGCCCCGTCTGGTTCATCGTCGCGCTGTTCATGCTGCCCGCCACGATGCTCCTCGCCATTGCGATCATGGCCGCCACCGGAGAGCGATGGCCCCCGATGGCTGCCCCCGGCCCGCTGGCGGCCTTGATGGCAACCGAGTTCGTGAGGGTCCTGTTCCTCGGCGGGCCCCTGGGTGAGGAACTCGGATGGCGCGGCTATGCGCTGCCCGCACTCCTGGCTCGTCGCTCTCCGTTCAGCGCCGGCGTGTTGCTGGGGATTGTGTGGGGGCTGTGGCACGCGCCGCTCTACTTCGTGCCGGGCACGGGCCAGTTCGAGTTCGCCCAGGGCAGCGGCTCGTTCCTGGTTCCCTTCCTTGGCTTCCTCACCTGGACCATTGGTCTCTCGATCCTGTACACGTGGCTCTGGCTCAACACCGGGGGCAGCCTGCTGATCGTCGTGCTGTTCCACACCTCCACCAACCTCGCGTCGTTTCTGCCTTTTGCCCTCGGCATGCCCGGATCGGCCGCACCCCTGCTGAACGTCCTTTTGACCTGGGCGCTCGCTCTCGTGGTGAGCCGGGCGGCGGTCTTCCGGCGCCCTTCTCCCGAGAGAGAATTCGGAGACGCCGCGATAAACTGACATCTCCCGGGCTACTGGCCGCCTGATATCAGATCTGAAAGGAAATACACTCGTGAAAAGGAACCGGATTCTTGGTCGACTGGCTCTCGGCGGGGCGTTGCTCATCGGCGTGATTCTCGTCCTGGCTGCCGCTGCCGCCGTGTACCAGGCCCTGGCAGCGAGAGCCGAAGAACGGGCCTATCCGCCGCCTGGCCAGCTCGTGGACGTCGGCGGCCATCGCCTGCACCTCTACTGCCTCGGCGAGGGCAGCCCCACGGTCATTCTTGAGAGCGGTGCCGGCGAGGCGACGCCCCTGTGGGCCTGGATACAGCCCGAAGTGGCCAGGACCACCCGTGTGTGCGCCTATGACCGTGCAGGCTTTGGCTGGAGTGATCCCGGCCCGCAGCCTCGCGACGCGCAGACGGTCGTCGCCGAGCTGCAGAGGCTGCTGCACGGCGCCGGCGTTGAACCGCCGTATATCCTGGCCGGACATTCGTTGGGTGGTGAATTTGTCCGGCTCTTTGCGCATCAATATCCCGAGTCGGTTAGCGGGCTGGTATTCATCGACTCGGGACATCCTGACCTGTTCGAGCGCATCCCCGAGATCCGAGAGGAAAACGCCGCGGGAGAGCGCCTCAGCCGCGTGGCCCTGGTCGCTGCTCCCTTGGGCTTGATGCGCCTTTATTGGGCTGACGACGGGCCCAACCCGGACCTGCCGGCCCGGCAACGCGAGGAAATGAGAGCCTTCTGGGCCACGTCCCGCCCGTATCGCGCCCAGGTTGCAGAAGCAGAGGCGCGCACCGCCACCGATGAGCAGGTGCGTGCCACCGGGGATCTTGGCAGCCTGCCCCTCATGGTCGTCACCACCGAGGGCGAAGGCACGTGGCGCCTTCTGCAGGAAGAGATTGCCGGGCTTTCGACCAACAGCGCCATCCGAATCGTGGAGGGCAGCACCCACATGGGCCTCTTGACGGATGCCCGGCAAGCGGAAGCGACGACGGCAGCCATATTGGAGGTCGTGAGCGCGAGTCGCTCGGGCAATCCCCTGCGGTAGCCAGCCAGGTGCCTGTGAAAGTTCAGCGGACGGCGCACAAAGCGCCGTCCGCTGGAACCGATCGTTAGCTTGCTTCTTTTGGCCGCGACGGCCCGTCACCAAGGATGCCCTGGCAGCCGACGGGATCCGGCTTGCCGCTGCGCGCCTTCCGGCGCCGCGTGCCGAATCGAGACCGTCAGCAATCCATCGCGTCGTTGCCGTTCAAGTCCGGGACGCCCGCGCTACGATTGGGCAAGGTCAAAGCGGTCAAGGTTCATCACCTTGTCCCACGCCGCCACAAAGTCGTGCACGAACTTTTCCCGGGAGTCCTCACATGCATACACCTCCGCCAGGGCCCGGAGCTGGGAGTGCGAGCCAAAGACGAGGTCGACGCGGGTGCCGGTCCACTTTGGCTCGCCCGTGGCGCGATGGCGACCCTCGAACACGTCCTGGTCTTCCGAGGTCGCCTTCCACTCCGTGCCCATGTCGAGCAGGTTCACGAAAAAGTCGTTGGTGAGAGCCTCCGGCCGGTTGGTGAACACGCCGTGGGGCGACCCTCCGCAATTGGCGTTCAAGACGCGCATGCCGCCGACGAGAACCGTCATCTCGGGCGCGGTCAGCGTCAGCAGTTGCGCGCGGTCAACCAGCAGCTCCTCTGGCGATACGGCGTATTTGGCCTTGACATAGTTGCGGAACCCGTCCGCAGCCGGTTCGAGGACGGCAAACGACTCCACGTCCGTTTGCTCCAGCGACGCATCTGTGCGTCCCGGCGTGAAGGGGACGGTCACGTGGTAGCCGGCGTTCCTCGCCGCTTGCTCGACACCCGCGCACCCGCCCAGGACGATCAGGTCGGCGAGGGAGACCTTCTTCCCGCCCGACTGCGCGCTGTTGAACTCGCCTTGGATTCCCTCGAGGGTCTGCAGCACAGTCCTTAGCTTGGCCGGCTCGTTGACTTCCCAATCCTTTTGCGGCGCAAGACGAATGCGCGCCCCGTTGGCTCCACCGCGCATGTCCGAGCCGCGGAACGTGGATGCCGACGCCCAGGCGGTCGAGACCAGTTGCGAGATCGTCAGGCCCGAGGCAAGGATCCTGGCCTTGAGGTCGGCCACGTCCTGCGCGTCGATCAGCACGTGATCGACCGCCGGCACCGGATCTTGCCAGATCAGCTCCTCCGCCGGGGCCTCCGGACCGAGATAGCGCGAGCGGGGGCCCATGTCGCGGTGCGTCAGCTTGAACCACGCCCGGGCAAAGGCGTCGGCGAACTCTTCCGGGTGCTGGTGGAACCGCCGGGCGATGGGCTCGTAGATGGGGTCCATGCGCAACGCCAGGTCCGCCGTGGTCATGATGGTCGTAACCCGCTTGGACGGATCGTGGGCAGCAGGCACAAGATCCTTTTCGTCCGGGTTGACGGGGACCCACTGCCAGGCGCCGGCCGGGCTCTTGACCAGGTCCCAATCGTAGCCGAACAGCATGTCGAAATAGCCCATGTCCCACTGGGTGGGTTTCGGCGTCCAGGCGCCCTCGATGCCGCTGCCGATGGTGTCGTCGCCCTTGCCGCTGCCAAAACTGCTCTTCCAGCCGAGACCCTGCTCCTCGATGCCGGCGGCCTCGGGCTCAGGACCCACGTGGGTGGCAGGGCCGGCGCCGTGGCATTTGCCGAACGTGTGCCCGCCGGCGATGAGGGCGACGGTCTCCTCGTCGTTCATGGCCATGCGCGCAAAGGTCTCGCGGATGTCCCGGCCCGACGCGACCGCGCTGGGCATGCCGTTGGGCCCTTCCGGGTTCACATAGATCAAGCCCATCTGCACGGCAGCCAGGGGATTCTCCAGCTCCCGCTCGCCAGAGTACCGCTGGTCTTCGAGCCACTCGCCCTCCATCCCCCAGTAGATGTCCTGTTCCGGCTCCCAGATGTCCTCGCGCCCGCCGGCAAAGCCAAACGTCTTCAGGCCCATGGACTCCAGGGCACAGTTGCCGGCAAGGACCAGCAGGTCGGCCCACGAAATCTTGTGTCCGTATTTCTGCTTAATAGGCCACAGCAGACGGCGCGCCTTGTCGAGGTTGACGTTGTCCGGCCAACTGTTGAGGGGCGCAAAGCGTTGGCTACCGGACCCGGCGCCGCCGCGCCCGTCGCCCATGCGGTAGGTGCCCGCGCTGTGCCATGCCATCCGGATAAAGAGCCCCCCGTAGTGACCCCAATCGGCCGGCCACCAGTCCTGCGAGTCGGTCATCAACGCGTAGAGATCCTTCTTCAGGGCCTCCAGGTCGAGTTTCTTGAATTCCTCGGCATAGTTGAAATCCTCGCCCATGGGATTGGACAGGGGGGAATGCTGGTGCAGAACGCCCAGGTCCAATTGGTCCGGCCACCAGTCTCGGTTCGACGTGCCTCTGCGCGGTTCGGGACGCTTTTTCTCGTCATTCATAAGGTTCGCTCCTTTTCACGTAAGGTGGTCTCCTGTAAATTGTTCCGCAGTGCATCCAATGTGACAGCCATTTGTTCTCGGCTTGGAATGCCTCACCTCCTTGCCCCCAAGACTTGTTACGAGCTAGTAGTCAGAGATAACCGTTTTCCACAAGACGACAAAAAAAGAGGATGCACGCGCCTGCCTATGCATCCTTGCACTCCGGGCATAGCCCGTAAAAGTCGAGCCGATGGCCGACAATCTGATAGCCCGAGGATTGAGCGACTTCCTGGATCAGGCCCTGGTCCAGGTTGACCTCCGAATCCAGGATCTTCTGGCAACGGATGCAGATGAGATGGGGGTGGGGAAAGGGCTTGTTGCCGTCGTAGCGGTTGTCGTCACCACTGAACCCCAGCTCCAGCACCTCGTCCATCTCTTTCAAGACGTTCAGGGTCTTGTAGACTGTCGCCAGGCTCGTCGTGGGAAACTGCTCTTTCATTTGGTCGTACAACTGGTGGGCACTGGGGTGCCCGTTGCTGGCAGCCAACAGCCGCAGCAAAGCGATGCGTTGTGGCGTCAGCCGGTAATCTCGCTTCCGCAGCTTGGCCACCAATTCCTCGAACCTGGCTTGTGGATCAACCATATTGACTCCTTAGACGTATCCACGTTCTATAGAGAACCAACTTCCACAAGTATACCACACCTGGCCGAGCCTGGCAAATCGCGGCCAGGCTTCGGCCCAGATAAAACCGTGCATGCAATGCACACGCGGTGGGAGGCACTATCGCGCCGTCGTGATACTTATCGACTGTCAAAGGAGCCGGGCTGCAAGCACCCCGGCTCCCAAATCTCTGGACCTCGACCCACGGCTTCCCCTACCCTTCATCATCCCAGAGGAGCCGTCTCATTCCACGTACTGGACAAACGTCATAGCGCCGCTCAGAACCAGGGTCAGGCCGGCCAGGACGTGCGCGAGCCACGGAGCCACGATGTTTCCTGTGCGGCGAAAGATATAGCCGAAAACCAACCCCATCGCCGTCGTGAAGGCCAGGCCAAAGGCCGAGGCAATCGGCACGATTTGCGCCTCCTCAAACGGTGGGCAGAGGTGCCACACGGCAAATCCCACGGCCGTGACCAACAGCCCGGGCCATATCCCAAGCGCTTTCTCGAATCGAGGCTGCAGCCAGCCACGGAAAAAGAACTCCTGAAACGGCGACATGATCAGGAGCCAGAGGGGGATGCCCACCACCAGTTGCAGGCCAAAAAAGGGAGCGAGCTTGTGCTCGGTGGTAAACCAGATGATCACCATCAACAACGCGCCGCTGCCCGCGCCCCAGATCAGGGCCTGCCCGACGTTGCGCCGCGTGAATCCCATTGTCTTCCAGTCCCTGGTCAAGATGCCCCAGAGCAAAGGAAAGCCCAGCCCGCTGGCTACCACCAGCAGGAGCAGGGGGGCATACAGCCGGCTCAGAAGGCTCAGACCGCAGAAACCCAGAAATGCGATGACCGCCTCGGTCAGTGCCTTTCGCCTGGCATTATGCTCGCTTTTCGCTGTCGGAGCACCTGTGACCGCCATACTTGCCTCCGTTATCCGCTCGGGCCGTCGGCCAGATCGGCCTCGTTGCCCTCAGGCGTCACCGGCACCCTCTTGCGGGCCATCCGCTTCGCCAACTATTGTGCACAGGGAACCTGTCTTTCCCGCCTGCTCAAGGCACCCGGAAAGCCTCGCAGCGACTGATTACTGCTTCCAGGGATTGACTACCGTGACACCGCTGTGTGCAAAGTCGCTTTCGTTGCGCGTGACCAGCTCAAGCCCTCGTTGTAAACAAGTGGCAGCAATCAGCGAGTCCATGGCAGGCATGCGCCTGCCGTGTTCCTCCAGTTCGGCAGTCAATTGTCCCCAGACGAGCATCACCGAGGTGTCAATGGATAGAATCCTGCCTGTGAAGCGAACGAATAGTTCGTCTTCGAGCCACTTTACCAAAGCACTCCTGCGGCTCGAGTCAGCGAGTTTTTCGATCCCTCTCTTGATCTCGCCGATGGTAATCACGCTGAGGAACAGCCTGTCCTCATCAATGCTATCGACCCACTGCACAACGTGGTGATTTGGTTGCTTTGCGACCAGGTCAGAGATCACGCATGTGTCCAGTAGAAAGGTCATAGCTCCAGGTCTTTCCGAGCCTCGCTCTTGTCCCTATCAAGCTCCATCTCGACGCCAACAAGTGGTGAATCTCGAAAGAAGGTGGTGAGCTTGCCCCTGGAGGCGATCATCTTTTGGTACTCGGCATAAGATAGGACGATTGCCACTTCCACTCCGCGCTTGGTGATGATCTGCGGGCCATCATTCACTGCATTCTCCACGACTCGGCTGAACTTGTTCTTGGCTTCCTGTAGTTGCCAGGTGTGAATCATTTCGCCAACCTCCTATCCAGACTGTCTAGATTGTATCATGAAGGCTTCCGGCTGTCAAATTCACGGAGATGGACCGTCTCATGGGTCATGAGAATCTCTTTCTTTGCGCTTGAAGCCAGGTCAGGCTGGAGGCTGTGGTCGACAAGTCTGCCGCGGACATTGCTCCCCAAGGGTTGCCGCCCGAGACTTGACAAAACGGGCCTTGCGTTGCACAATAGAGGTGTCCTTGCACCCAATGCCGGCAGGACTCGCGACGGAGAACGATAGTATGATGAGCATTATATGGCCCGATACGCACCCCAACCTGGAACGCTTGCAGGTTGAGCGGCTGCGGCAGATGCCGACGTGGCGCAAGATGGCTTTGATGTCCGAAATGACCCAGTCCGTGCGAACCCTGGCCCTGGCCGGCCTGCGCCAGCGCTACCCCACCGATACGCCTGCCCAACGTCGCCGCCGCCTGGCCGACTTGCTGCTGGGGCCAGAGCTGGCGGCGCGCGCCTATGGTCCTCCGCCTCCTCCAGACGAAGGCTAATGCTATCCGAAACGTCGGAGCGCCAGTGGCGCGACGCGCTGGGCGTGATCAAGGTACAGGGCCAGCGCCTCGACCGGACGTATATGCGCCAGATGGCTGTCGAGCTGGGAGTTGCGGATCTTCGGGATCGTGCCCTGGACGAATCCGGATGATCCGCAACTCCACGACGCCAGTTAAACCTTCTCCACCGGTTGTTGGCACTCGATGACATTGCTCGCCGATTCGCCATCCTGCCACTACACATAGACCTCGCGAGGTGGCCCGGCGATGCGATACCCGTTTGTTTCGATCCAACCCATCAACTGTCCCGATTCTCTACTCGCTGTTCACCCTGCCAACCGCGTGTACTCCTCTTTGCATCGCAGAGCACTATCGTGGACCCTTGGCTGGCCCGGATCAGGTGTCCTGGTCGCGACCCTCCTCGTCGGGCAACGGGGCCACGGGCAGCCAGACTGTCATGGTGGTGCCCTCTCCTTCGCGACTGTGGGCCTCGATCTCGCCGCCATGGGCTCGCACGATCTGCTGGCTGATGTAAAGGCCCAGGCCCGAGCCGTGTTCTTTGGTAGAGACCAAAGGCTCGAACAACCGCCGCTGGACGGCGGGCGACATGCCTACACCCGTATCCTGGACATCGATGCGTACCACGGCTCGCGCCTCGTGCGGGTGGTGGGGCAGCTCGCCGCGACTGGTGCGCAGGGTCAAGTTGCCGCCCTCGGGCATGGCGTCGACCGCGTTGAGGATCAGGTTCAAAAAGACCTGGTACAGTTGACCGGCGTTCAGTTGCACCGCCGGCAGATCAGGGTCGTGGATCTGGGAAATCGTGACGCGCTGACGCAAGAGCTCACTGTACGTGAGCTCGACGACGCCTTCCAGGATCTCGTGGACCTGGCCGAGCACGAGTTCCCCGTCATCTCGGCGATAGACGCTGCGCATCCGCTCCATTAGAGCGCGGATGTGGTTCACCGCGCGTGTCGCGATGGACAGGTAGCGGCTCACCAGCTCCGCTTCCCCCCTCTCGGCCAACTCCTCTCGGACCATGTCCAGGCTGCCTAGAAGCGCCTGGAGAGGGTTGTTGATCTCGTGGCTCAAGGATGCGGTGAGGCGCCCCAGGGCGCCCATCTTCTCGCTGAGGATGAGTTGGGCCTGTGATTCCTGCTGCTGGCGGAGCAGAGCGCGCAGCTCGGCATACAGCCGGGCGTTGCATAGGGCCTGGCCCACGCGACCGGCTGCAGCTTGGGCCAGGGCCACGTCTTCTTCGGTAAAGGTGCGCCCGCTCAGTAGCAGATCCGCGAGGGGCTCGTCGTCGTCCAGGGGCACGACAAGGACGTCACTACCCCAGGGAGCGACGGTCGCATAGACCGGACGCGTCCCCCGCAGATCTTGCGTCTGCCGGCTCAACGTCTCGACAAGGTCCTGCCACCTGTGATACTTGGCCGAGGCTTCGACCTGGATCCAGCCTTCGTCGAGAGTTAGTACCCGGTCGCCATCGCCACTCAATCCGTCGGTATAGCCGACCATCAATGCCTCGGAGGCGTGGACGACGGACGCCATGCGTTCCAGGCCGGTGGCGGCGACCTCGCTCGGGTCGAGGGAGCGCAAGAGAGCCAGGTCCAACTCGGCCAGCGCCCGGAGTCGGTTCAGCTGGCGGGCCTGATGGTACAGGCGGGCGTTGTATAGGCCCAGCCCTACCTGGTCGCCAATGGCCAGGAGCAAGCTCTCTTCCTCGTCGGTGAGGTCTCGTTCGCCATGCCACGCAAGGTGTAGCCAGCCGACGACCTGGCGATGGCTGGCCAAGAGCAGGCAGACGTGGCTCCTCATGCTGGCTCGCTCCAGAAAACCGCCGGCCACCTCCTTGCGGTGCACGACAACACGCGGTTCCTGGCAGCTTGGTCCGGCCGGCCACGCTTCCAGCTCCGCAGCCAGCTCTCCCGGGCCGATGTCCACCCCGCCAAACCCGCGGCTGGCCACGGCCCGAGGTGGATCGTCGCGGGACTCGCCGGCGGCGACGATCCAGGCGGCAGCCGCCCCAAACAGCGGCACCAGCACACCGAGGACGCTCTCGGCAAGTGCTGCCGGCTCAAGGGATGTGGCCGAGGCGGCCGCCACCGCGTAGAGTGCCGACTGCTGTTCCGAGAAACGCCGTAGTGAAGCCTCGGCCGCCAGGCGGGCCAGCTCGGCGGCGGCCCGCTCGGCAAAGACGGTCAGGATCGGATCCAGGTGAGGGGCGTGGACCATGGGCGCCTCGTCCATTGCCAACAGGACTCCCCAGACCCGGCCCGAGACGTCGTGCAGCGGCAGGGCCCGCAGGCTGTCCACCTTCCAGCGTGCAACGAAAGGATCGCCGGGGAAGCGGCTGCGCAGGCCCGAGGCGAAAAAGGTGGTCTGGCCAGCGGCAGCCAGGCCGCAGGCGGCATCAGTCAGGTCAAAACTACAGTTCTCGCTCCAATCGCCATCAGCCCACACGGCGACGGTGCGCATCTGGCTCCGCCTGCCGTCGAATTCGGCCAGGACGACGTACCGCACGCGCAGGAGGCAGGCCAGGTGCCGCATCAGGGTGCGCAGGAAATCATGGCCGATAACCGGCGCCGTGGCCTCTACGACGAGCCGCAGGGTCTCGCGCGTCTCGTGCTCCGCGGTCACGTCGCTCAGTGCCACCCGCCAGCCAGGCCGCCCCTCCTGGTCGACACCCGACACAACCCCCTGCAGACGCCCCCGGAAGGGGCTGCCGTCGCCCCGGACCAGGTTCAGCTCGGCCGTTTCCCGGCCGCTGGCCTCCAGGCGCACCAGGAAAAAGTGATAGGCGTCCTGGTCGTCGCGGGCCACAAAGCGGCGGAAAGGCTCGCCCACCAGGCCATTGCTTTCGACGCCAAAGAGGGACGCAGCGGTGAGGTTGGCGCGGGCGATGGTCCCATCGCCGCCGACGGTAACATATCCTACCGGGGCATAGTCGTACAGGCCGGCGTACTCGTCGCGGGCCAGCTCCAGCGCCAGTTGTGTCTCGCGCAGAGCCTGGTTTTGCAGCTCAAGCTCGATCTGGTGTACCTGGAGCTCGTGGGCCAGGTCTAGCAGGCCCTCGCCTGTCAAGCCTTCCAGGTCGGGTGCCTGCCTTTGCAGGATCTCTTCCGCCCGGCGCCGCAGGCGGCCAGACAAAAGGCTGTCGTCGCGGCGCAAAGCCGGCTCTTGCCCTTCCGGCCAACGGTCCGTGTCCTCAGTCGACATGGGCTACTCCTGCCCCCTCTCCTCCGCCCTCTTCGAAGGCCAGGAGGATGAGGTTCGGCCGGCCATCCGTGGCGTCGATGCGGCGGGCGTTGAGGACCATGCGCCGGCTGCCAATACCTTCGAATTCGTGATCGACCGCATATCCCTCCAGGGTGCTATCATGGGGGATGATCGTGTCCAACAGCTCTCGCAGGCGGGGAATGTCCCACTGGCGGTTGCCCAAATCGTAAAGCGGGCGGCCTATCGCTTCCTCGGGCTTGACGGCAAAGGTCCGGTAGAAGGCCCGGTTGGCCTGCCTGACCCGTAGAGCACCATCGAGCACCAGCAGGGGCTGGCGCACGGTCTCGACCACCTCCTCGGCCAGCGCCTGGCTGCGTCGCAGCGCCTGTTCTACCTGCTTTTGTGCCGTGATGTTGCTAAAGGTCACCACGACACCATCGATGGCATCCTCGGAGGTGCGGTAGGCCTGGATGTACATCGAGTACCATTGCCCGTCGTCGTCCTCCACCTCTTCCTGGTGCGGGATAAGGCTGTCGAATACCAGGCGAGCGGCGGCCAGCCAGTCTGCCTCGCGCAGTCTGGAAGCGATGTGGGCAACAGGCCGGCCCGTGTCGCCGGGCATGAGGTTGATGACCCGGGTGACCGCTTGATTGAAGCGGCGCACGCGAAACTGCCGGTCGAGAAAGAGGATGCCCACGTCGACGCCGGCCAAGAGGTTTGCCAGATCGTTGTTGACCACGTGCAGTTCGTCCAGCTTGGTGCGGAGTTGCGAGTTGAGGGTGGCGAGCTCCTCGTTGACCGACTGGGCTTCCTCTTGGGCTGTTACCAGCTCTTCGTTGGCGCTCTGCAGCTCTTCGTTGTTGGAGCGGGCCTCCTCGTAAGCGCTTTGGAGCTCCTCGACGGTGGATTGGAGGTACTCGCGGGCGGCCTGAAGCTCTCTTTCTAGCTCGACTTCACGCTGGCGGCTACCGGCCTCGGCCCCAGTTGCCGGCGGGAGAGCATCCGGCGCTGGGCGCGGTTCCTTCAGAATGACGAGGAGCAGACCCTTCAGGGCGATGACATGGTCGAGGGGCAACACGCTGACATCTATGCTTTCGGTGTGGCCCTCCAGCTCGAAGCGAACGTCTTGGAGGTACACCGGGGCTCCCTCGGAAGCAGCCCGGCGGATGGCGGTGATCAGAGGCATGCGCAGCGCTTCGCGCATCAAGCGCACCACGTGCCACGCACCCGCGTGGCCGCCTGCAGGCTCCAGGTACCGGCCGAGACGGCCATAGAGGAACACAACCTGGCCTTCGCGGTCGACGACGAGGCAGGGCGGCAGGTGATTTTCGAGGAGGAAACGCTCCACCACCTGGTGGCTGACACCCTGTCTCGGCACGGCGGCTTCGCCGGGCAGGTCTAGCGTGACCCTGCCAGAAGCCGACAGCAGAGCCATAGCACCGAGTTCTGCCCGTCCCTCCAGGCGGTGATAGATCCGCCACTTGCGGTCCACAGCCTCGAAATAGGGTGTCGACAGGGCCGACGTCTCGGATGTTCCCAGCAGAAGGTAGCCGCCCGGCTTAAGGGCATAGGCGAAAACGGCCATGACCGCTCGCTGCAGTTCGGGCTCGAGATAGATCAAGAAGTTGCGACAACTGACCAGGTCGATACGGGAGAAGGGCGGGTCCTTGGTAACGCTCTGGGAGGCAAAGACGACCATCTTCCGCACTCCCTCGACCACCTGGTAGTCGCGGTCCACGGGGACGAAAAAACGCTCCAGGCACTCCCGCGAGACCTGGGTAGCGACGTTGACGGCATAGATTCCACGTCGTGCTTTTTCGACGGCGCGATCGTCAATGTCGGTGGCAAAGATCTGGACCGGCACCTGTTGCTTTGTCTCGTCCAGGTACTCGCGGATGAGGATGGCCAGGGAGTAGGCTTCTTCGCCGGTGGCACAGGCGGGCACCCAGACCCGCAGCGGGTCGTCATGCGCCCGGTTTCCAGTACCCAGTAGGTCTGGGAGGACCTTCTCCCGCACTGCTTCAAAGGCTTCAGGATCGCGAAAGAACTCGGTGACGCCGATGAGCAGTTCCCGGATGAGGATTTGACTCTCGTCGGGGTTGCGGTGAAGGTAGCGGGCATACTCGCTGAGCTCCTCGATCCGACACAGCAGCATGCGGCGTTGGACGCGGCGCAGAATTGAGCTCTGCCTGTAGAGGGAAAAGTCGTGGCCCGTGCGGGCGCGGAGGACGGCCAGGATTGTTTTCAAAGCCCTGGCCTCGGAGTCGCTCGCAACACGCGGCAGCAGCTCGCCAGCCTGCAGATGGGCGGCATAGTTGAGAAGAACGTCAGGCATGTCGGCAGGAGGCAGGACATAGTCTACCACACCGGTCTCGATGGCGTGGTGCGGCATGCTGGTCTGTTCGGCGGTGTCGGGCGCCTGGGCCATGGCCAGGCCTCCGTGCTCTTTGATGGCGCGGAGGCCCAGGGAGCCATCTGCGCCGGCTCCGGACAGGATGATGCCGACACTGGCCACGCCTGACTCCTCGGCCAGAGAGCGGAAAAAGATGTCGATGGGCAGGTGCAGATCGCCTGGCCCATGCCGCTCCTGCAGATGGAGCAGACCGCCGCGCAGAACCAGGTCCTGGGCAGGCGGAATGACGTACACTGCATCCGGGGCAATCCGCATGCCTTCTTCAGCGGCGCGAACCTCCATCGTCGTGTGGCGGGCAAGGAGGTCGGGCAGCAGACTCTGGCCGTGCGGCGAGAGGTGCTGAATGACGACAAAGGCCAGGCCGCTGCCGGCCGGCATGTGCCCAAAGAACTCGGTGAGGGGCGTCAGGCCACCGGCAGAGGCACCAATGCCGACGACGACCAGGACTGGGTTAGCCTCGGGCGACTTCTCTTGAGCGGCCGGCGGCGTAGTGGGGATGTCTGTCTCGTGGGCGCTGTCTGCAAGAGAGTCACCATAATCACTCTGTTCGCTCAGCATTCCTCCATCAGCCCCGCTCACGTGCGCAACAAGCCAAGGTGTCGGATAGAGAGCCCACCGTCCTGACTTATGACTCTCAATTCATTCTATACAATATATCACAGTTGGCAGCCTTTGACAAATCGCAGTGGTCCGGCCGCGATCCTACTTTTGCCGCGTCTGTACAGCAATTTGACAAAATTGGGCGGAGGTGCTACAATTGCTGGCGTAGGATGAAGTAATGTTCTGGTTTCGTCAAAGAAGATGAGCACCCAGACTCTTACCAGTCTGGGTGCTTTTTCTTTATTAAGGCCGGCTGTGCTTCCTTCCTAACAAATGCTCGAAAAGAGGTAAAATGTCTGAAAGAACAACAGGAACCGTCAAATGGTTCAACGGAGACAAGGGCTATGGCTTTATCGCGCGGGAGTCAGGCCCCGACGTGTTTGTCCATCACTCCGCCATCCGCGGCGAAGGCTTCAAAAACCTGGAAGAGGGACAGAGCGTCGAGTTCAGCGTCGAGCAGGGCCCCAAGGGCCTGCAAGCAGCTGACGTAGCCGTGCTCGGCTGGTAGGAGAAACCATGACACAAAAACTGTACGTTGGCAATCTGAGCTACGACACCACGGAAGACTCGCTGCGCACTCTATTCGCCGAATATGGCGAGATCGAATCGGTCAACGTGATCACGGACCGCGGGACAGGCCGGCCCAAGGGCTTTGCTTTTGTCGAGATGGCCACGGATGAGGCTGCCCAGGCGGCCATCAGCGCCTTGAACGGCAAGTCCGTGGACGACCGCGAGATCAAGGTCGACAGGGCCAAGCCCCAGGGCGAACGCGACCGGAGTGGCGACCGCCCCCGGGGCGGACGCCGCTGGTAGAACTCGCGTTTACGCGGCTTGCCGGCCAGAGTGGGCCGGCGACACTGGAGCGCTAACGCACATCTTGCAGCGCGGACCAGACTCGTGTCTGGTCCGCGCTGTTCATTTCCGTTGACAAACATCGACCGGTCGGCCCTGAATTCCTCAGCCGCTGGCAGAGCCCGCTGTGGCCGCTCCCGGCGCCTCGCTGACCAGGTTGTGCTCCATTTGACAACTGGCCTGACGGGGTGCTATACTGCCACCTGGAACGGTACCGGATTCACCGCGTTGGGAGGTTTGGATGCTGAATACCCCGGAGGAAACTCTTCGCGTCCTGAGCGAATAGGCGAACATCCTGGATCTGGTGCATGACGCCATCATCCTGCGCGACAGGCAGGGTGTGATCGTCTTCTGGAACCGCGGTGCCGAGAAGCTCTTTGGCTGGACGAGCGACGAGGCCCTCGGCAAACAGGCCAACACGCTGCTGCACACCCAGTTCCCACAACCATTGGAGGCGAAAGGATACCCTATTGGGCCATTACCACCCAACTAAGGGACCAGAAAAAACTGGGCTGAGCCCGAATCCAGCGAACGGCTGCCTTCACGTCATGCACCAGGGCGGGGAAAATGGCTTCCCAGCTCAAGCGGTTGTTCACGGCGACGACGGCATAGTCTCGTCTCAGACCCGTTTGGATTTTCCCCACTTTCTGAGTCGCCCGGTAACCCCCTCATCACCGCGGCATCAGCGCAAACACACCCCAGCCCATGTATTCACGCGTGTAAGCGGCGTAGCGCTCGGGTTCCGAGGTCAGTTTGGCTCGAACATCTTTCGCCAACTCGTCGTCGGGATTGGCTTCAAGCCATCGGCGCATGGTGAGCCATTTGGCCGCCTCGTATCTGTCCCAGCCGTCTTGGTTGGCCAGAACCATTTCAACGACGTCGTAGCCAAGATGGTCGAAAGACGCGAGAAGTTCCGGGAGCAGGAGAAAGTCGGAGATTGAGTTGGCAAGACACCCTTTGGCAACATCTTCCGTCGGCGGTAACTGCCGCCAGTAGGGCTCGCCAATTAGGATGATCCCTCCGGTGCGCAGGCTCCGCGCCAGAAGCTTGATAGTGCCGGCGACTCCCCCGGCGATCCAGGTGGCACCGAGACAGGCTGCCACACTGACCTTCTCGTCAGAGACATAGCCGNNTAGCACGGAGTTTCGCTTGCTCGGTGAACAACTGGCTCATGTCGATGCCGATGCCGATGATGCCGTGATCGCGTGCCCAGGTGCACAGCATCTCCCCCGAACCGCTGCCGAGGTCGAGCACTCGGGCCCCCGATTCCAGACGGAGCGCCGCGCCGAGCGTGGCGAGCTTTTCGGGTGTGATCGGGTTGTGAATGCGGTGAGCACTCTCAGTAATGGTCAAGATCCGTGGAATATCCATTGCAGAGAATCTCCTTTCGGGTGTGAATAGATTCAGTCACTGCCTAACTATTGACTGGGCCGAATCATTTCGGCCTATCTACCTCGGGCTCAGGAAGTACAGCGATAGTGGTAACGAGCCAGTTCGCCTCAGCCCATCCCAGTCTGAAAGAGCCGGCGCACAGACCCCGGCTCTTTTGTGATCTGCGATCTGCTATCCCGCCAGCCGCGCGTACTCCTCCTCCACCACACTCTCATCCAGCTTCTTGAACAACGGCCCCGGCTCCCGCGCCGCCTGCCCCGGAGCCAAAGGCCCCCTTTAGGGCCGGCAGCTCGCTCTTCGTCCAGGTTCCCACCGCCCCGCTGTGGTCATACGTCAGCGCCTCGTGGCTCCGCGTCTCCCCCTGGTACTCCACCACCTGCTGCGTACCGGGTCGTAGCGGCTGAGGAAGTAGGGCACGTCCACGAACGCGCCGCGGCTCTTGCTGAACTTGCCGCCGCGAAAGTTGAGGTATTCTTGGACACAGGGTGCAAAACGCATTCGGTCTGAATGCGCGATTGGTGATTCCCAGAATCTCAGTTCATGCCGTATAATCGGCAAGGAGCTGTTGAATCTGTGGCTTGATTGCGGGGATGTCCTGCTTAACCACATCCGATACGATCTCTAGGTCCACGGTGTCACAGCCGTGGATGATGCGGTCGCACATCCCAGCCATTCCTGCCCACGGAATCTCCGGGTACTGGTCACGCACGCTCATGGGTAGTCGCTTGGTAGCCTCACCGATGATTTCCAGAGCTCTGATGACGGCAAAGTTGGTGCGAAAGTCTTCTTCAAACGCGTGATAGGTGAAACCTTCAACCAAGACTTCGGCCTTGTCCATGGCATCCAGAAAGTCCTCGACAAAGTCAAGAAACTCGTGACTCATACAGGGACGACCTCGCTGAGTATCCGTTCGCCGATGCGCCTTCGGAGGTTCTCTTTGATAGCGACATCTGCCTTCACCCCAAGCACATCGCTCAGGTAGTGCTCTAACTCGACCAGGCCGATCAAGCTGATGCGTGCAGGGCGCTCGAGCTCGATCAAGATATCAACATCGCTGTCGCGGTCTTGATCACCTCGGACGTAGGAGCCGAACACGCCGACGATTGTCACGCCATATTCGGCAGCAAGGTGCTCTTTTTGCTCTTCCAGGAGTTGTTTGATCTCCCCAAGTGTCTTCATCAGCTTCTGTCTCTCCATCTACCATTATAGCCGACTTGGGGCATCGCGACAAGTCTGCTGGCGCCCCGTCACAACGTCCATTGACAATCAAAAGAGCCGAGGACTCTACCCCGGCTCTCTTGCTGTGAACTGACTCCTATCCCGCCAGCCGCGCGTACTCCTCCTCGATCACACTCTCATCCAGCTTCTTGAACAGCGGCCCCGGCTCCCGCAGCGCCTGCCCCGCCGGCAGCGCGCTCTTGCTCCACGTGCCCACCGCCCCGCTGTGGTCGTACGTCAGCGCCTCGTGGCTCCGCGTCTCCTCCTGGTACTCGACCACCTGCTGCGTGCCAAAGAGCTGCCCCTCGTACCCCAGGTACTCGTGCAGCCTCTGCGCGGTATGCGGCAGGATCGGCGCGAGGATCGTCTTCAGGTTGTCCACGACGCGCAGGATGACGTACACGCTTGTCGCCGCCGCCTGCCTGTCCTCCTTGATCTGGAACCAGGGCGCCTTGCGGTCGAGGTAGCCGTTGGCCTCCCGCGCCAGCCCCATGGCCTCGCCCAGGCATGTCCTGAGGTACCGAAGGAGCCGCCCGGAACTTGCAGGCGTTGTGCAGCTCGCCCACCGTCTCGAACCCGGCCTCCACCCTGGCCAGGAGCGCCCGGTCCTCGGCGTCCAGCTCGCCCGGCTCCGGCACCCGGCCGTCGAACCGCTTGTAGGCAAACGACAGCATGCGGTTGGCCAGGTTGCCCCACGTCGCCACCAACTCGTTGTTGTTACGCTCCAAGAAGTCCTCCCACGAGAACTCTGTATCGCGCGACTCGGGGGCCGTGGCGGTCAGGTAGTAGCGCAGGGCGTCCGGGTCGTACTTGCTCAGGAAGTAGGGCACGTCCGCGGCGGCGCCGCGGCTCTTGCTGAACTTGCCGCCGCGAAAGTTGAGGTATTCGTGGTCACAATGTACAAATTCCGTTCGCCGTGACTGCACGGTTGGCGATTCCCAAAAACAGCAGAAAGCGGACGTAATCGGAAGCATTCACATCGTGTCGGTCTGTTCTCAGGTTGCTCCTTTCGTGCCGCTGCTATATAATGACTGCGTAGCAGAGTAGACCTGAAGATTAGTGTCACCAAGCGAGGAATCCCATCATGGGGGACGTGGCTGCTTGGCATCCAGACGAGATCAAGAGAACCATCGAGCAATCCAACAAGGATTCGGCTGCTGGTTCTCAACGATACGTCTTCTGGAGAACCAGGCCATACTGGAGGATTTTGAATTCGTTCCCTGTGCGTAGACCGATGAATTCGTCCACGTGTTCCGGCCATGCCGTCCACCCGTCGGAGCGAAGC
>MTKX01005122.1_pt1 | contig 26225 bp, 18 predicted proteins | sample 1042771 | NCBI WGS metagenome assembly MTKX01 (sample SAMN06212183, study PRJNA360534) | anaerobic digester metagenome | biome: Wastewater treatment plant; material: sludge; isolation source: anaerobic digester fed with sludge from wastewater treatment plant | place: Denmark: WWTP Randers ...
TGAAATCATCACGCGGATGCGTGCCTTGCCTCGAGGCACAGTGGGGAAACCAAGGGACATGGCAAACACACCGGCTTCAAATAATTCCCGGCTGAACTGTTGCGCCAGCGGGGCTTCCCCCAGCATCACGGGGGTGATGGGCGTAACGCTCTGACCAATGTCAAACCCCAATTGTTTCATTGCGCTCTTGAAGTAATGGGTGTTATCCCACAGGCGGTCCACCAGCTCGGTGGATTCCTCCAGGATATCCAGGGCTGCCAGGGTGGCGGCAACATCTGCCGGGGTGACCGCCGAGGAGAAGAGGAAGGGGCGCCCGCGCTGTCGCAACCATTCAATGATCACTGCACTCCCGGCAACCACACCGCCAACCACGCCAAATGCCTTGGAGATGGTACCAACTTCCACGTCCACCTTTCCATGCAATCCAAAGTGGTCTACAATGCCGCGCCCGCCTTTGCCCAGCACGCCTTCTCCGTGGGCATCATCCACCATCAGCAGAATATCATGGGCGTTGGAGATTTCGCAGATTTTGTCCAGCGGAGCGATGTCGCCATCCATGCTGAAAACGCCATCCGTGATGATCAATCCCCGCCGGTAGCTCCCCATCGCTTCCTTGATGACCCTCTCCAGGTCGTTGGGGTCATTGTGGGCATAGCGGATGATCCTGGCGCCTGAAAGGCGGCTGCCGTCAATGATGCTGGCGTGGTTCAGTTCGTCGGAGAAGATGACATCCTCCTTGCCAACCAGCGCAGGAATGGTGGCTGTGTTGGCAGAAAAACCACTCTGGAATGTAATGGCAGCCTCCACCCCCTTAAAGGCAGCCATCCGCCGTTCCAGTTCCAGGTGGAGGTCCATGGTTCCTGCGATGGAGCGGACCGCTGCCGGACCAACGCCGTATTGATCCAGGGCTGCCTTGGCTGCAGCCACCATGCGGGGGTGGTTTGCCAGCCCCAGGTAGTTGTTGGAACAGAAATTGAGGACGCGTTTTCCGTCCACGACCAACCACGGACCCTGCGCCGAGCCAATGGTTCGGATTCGGTTGTACAATCCCGCCTCTTTCAGGCTGCTGATTTCCTGGTGGATCCAATCATACCGGGTACTCATCATCTTTTACCTCGTAAAAAGGGATGGAATGGGAAAATAATGCCAGCCATTGTTACTGCTGGTTGGCTGTTGGAATCATTATACAACATCTCGCCGGTGCTGTTTATCCGACGGTGATGGGACAAATATCATGATTGTTCTGTCGGATTTTTCCCGGCAGAGGGGGAGGAAAGATATCCAATTTCCAGCAGGGCGCGCCGGACTGCTTCCTCCGCTCCTGGTTTGATGATGACGATTGTTGGAGTAAGCATTTCTCCCAGCCAGCGCGCCGCCCGGGTTGACCGCAGTGCATCCAGTACTGCCGGAGAATCCACTCGCAGCAGGGTGACTTGATCCAGGTGTGCCTGCAATCCCACCTCGTCCCAGCGTTCCAACGCCTGCACCAGGGTTGGTGGAATGGGAGCGGCGCTGTGTCTTCGGAGCAGGGAAAGCAGATGCGTCACCTTTAAACCCTGGAAACGGGCGCGTTCCAGAGATTCGGGGGTGATGTGGTACCGGTAACCATCGGCATGGTTTGGCAGCCATTCGCAAAACCGTGAAACCTGGTAACGCAGCGCCCGGTGGGAGCGAAAGGGCATAAGAATCAATCCATCGGCAGTTACCCGCAGATCATCCACTTCCGGAGGCAGGCTGGCAGGTGGTTGGCTGTTCCACAAGTCCGCGGCGCGGGCGGAAAGGGAAAACGCGGTTGGGGGTGCTTCGGGTGAGGGTGCAGCCAGGTCCACCATTCCCAGCCAGTGCAGCGGTCCGCAGATCAGGTACCGGATGAGCGCTCCGTCCACTTCATCCCAGTGAGAAAAACCGCGCAGGTACTGCCCGGTGGTGATTCTTTTGATATGCCAGGAATCATAATCTCCGGCGGGTCGTTGAAAATCGGGGTATTGTTCATGGATTGTGCTGACAAATCCTGCCAGGCTCCACCAGGTGCCTGCTGGAACCTGGCTGACCCAGTCAAGAATGGTTTTTCGTGCAGCATAGGCATCATTTTCCCAGGTGCCTTCGGCAGCCAGGTCTGGAAGCTGGCGCAGCTCATTGATCACCCTGCTTTGAACCCAGGCAAGAACCAGCCGGAGGATTGCCTGTGGGCGGGGAGCTTCCAGGAACATGCGGGCGGCATCCGGCAGGGGCTGCCCGTCGGTGTTTAACAACCCGGCTGAATCCAGCAGGTCTCGGAGCACGGGGGCAGTTAATGTTTCACCGCTAACGAGAAATTCGGGTGGTTCCAAGCCCATTCGCAAGGCTGCCAACAGGGTGCAGGCATCGTCCAGAATCAAATCGGTTGCCGGTATGCGCGCCTTCATCTCCCGCGGGGTGGCGGGGCGTCCTGGGGGAAGATCCTGGTGGGTCCCGGGGATCAATTGGAGTGTGTGCAGTGGTAAATCTTCCGGGATGTAAGCCATTTCCTGGGGTTCGGGTGGGAGATCCATGAATGCCCGTCCAATCAGTGCGCGGTACCAGAGCAGTTCCGTCATGGAAATGGGGTGAAGATCCGGGCGTTCCCGGTCCCTTCTGCCTGCGCCCATGGATCGTACTTCGCCAAACCGTCGGGTAAATAGCGACCAGCTCATCTGCCCGTCATTTTGCAGCAATGCCGCCAGCGCTTCCCGGGCTTCCAGCGGCAGGATGTCGATCATATCCTGCACCAAGGTTGGATCATGCAGGGCTTCCACCAACTGGGGCAGGGCGGATTGGGCATCCGGGGCGGATAATTCCAACCCCCAGGCTTCCGCCACCATTTTTAGGAAAGCCAGGTCATGACCTTGCAGGGTGTGTTCCAGATCAGGCATGGGTTTGTCTCAAGACTGGTAATTTTCCTGATTATACATCACCCGTCCATTCCGCTGGCGTCATCACGGGTCCAGCCGTTCTTTCCCAGGAGGGGCACAAATACCACGGGAATAATATCCTCGTGTAAAAACCTGTCCTGCAAGCGGATCCAAACCTGTAATGTTTGGGAAAACCGGGATCCCACCGGAATTACCAGCCTGCCGTTGGGGGCAAGCTGTTCCAGCAGGGCGGGTGGAACGCGTGGAGCGGCAGCGGTTACAACAATGGCATGGTAAGGGGCGGCTTCCGCCCAGCCGGTGGAACCATCTCCCAAATGAATGTGCACATTATGAATTTCCAGTTCATCGAGCACCTGGCGGGCGCGGGCAGCCAGTTCCATGTGGCGTTCCATGGTGTGGACTGTTCCTGCCATTTTTCCAAGAATGGCTGCCTGGTAACCCGAACCGGTGCCGATTTCCAGCACAGTTTCACCACCTTCCAATTGGCAGAGGTTGGTCATCAACGCAACAATGTATGGCTGGGAAATGGTCTGCCCCAGACCGATGGAGAGGGGACCATCCTCATACGCCCACTGTTCTTGGTTGGTTGGAACAAACAGGTGACGCGGTATTTCCCGCAGGACCGCCAGCAGGCGGGGATCGAGAATGCCGCGGCGGGCAATCTGCCCGGCAACCATCTGCTCACGCTGGGAAGCGAACGGGTCTTCCATGATTGTATTGTAGCGTGATTTGGGCTGCCGGGTGTGATGATTTTACGGTCAGGATACTTCGAGGTAGCGATTCACCTCCCAATCGGTGACATTCAGGCGGTATTGTTCCCATTCCTCCAGCTTGGCACGCCGGAAGGCGGCGTAGATGGTGGGATTCAGGGCATTTGTTAGTGATACATCCTGGTCCAACTCATGCAGGGCATCCAGCAGGGAGCCGGGCAACTCCCGCACACCCAGCCGGGCTCGCTCTTCTTCATCCAGATGATAAATATTGATATTGTTCAATGGTTTGGGGATATCAAAAGCGTTATCAACACCGTCCAGTCCGGCTGCCAGCATGGCAGTAAAGGCAAGGTATGGGTTGCAGGAAGGGTCGGGACAGCGCAATTCCGCCCGAACAGCCTGGTCCATTCCTGCCGTGTGGCGGGGGATGCGGATCAAAGCAGACCGGTTTGTCTGAGCCCAGCCAATATATACCGGGGCTTCATAGCCAGGGACGAGCCGTTTGTAGGAATTGATTGTTGGCGCAACCACACCTGCCAGTGCCCGGGCATGTTTCAGCTGCCCGGAGATAAATTGATATGCCAGTTTGGAAAGATGAAATTCATCATTTCCATCAAAGAAGAGATTGTTGCCATCCAGACCGAACAGGGATTGGTGGCAGTGCATGCCTGATCCGTTGATGCCAAAAATTGGCTTGGGCATAAAGGAGGCAATCAACCCATGCTGGGCGGCAATGGCTTTGACGGTGTATTTCAGGGTCAGCACATTATCCGCAGCCCGGAGCGCATCGGCAAAACGAAAGTCGATCTCATGCTGCCCAAGCGAGCATTCGTGGTGACCCACTTCAATCTCCAGTCCCATTTGCTCCAGGGCGTCCATCAATTCCGTCCGCACCCGAACAGCTTCATCGTTGGGGGAGAAATCAAAGTAGCCGCCCACATCGTGTGGAACAGGATGGATGGTATCGGGTCCATTTCGCTTGAAAAGAAAAAACTCGGGTTCCGGACCGACATTAAAAATCATGCCGCGCGTTTTCAGCCTGGAGAGGGAGCGCTTCAATACACCGCGCGGGTCCCCTTCAAATGGTTCCCCATCGGGCGTGTAAATGTCACAGAACAGGCGGGCGCGGCGCAGCTCTGGGGGGGTCCACGGAAGGATGGCATAGGTATCCATATCAGGTCGCAAATGCATGTCCGATTCCTGGATGCGCGCAAAGCCCTCCACAGAAGAACCATCAAACCAGATGCCATCCTGGATGGCACCTGCCAGCCTGTCCACCGGCATATCCACGCTTTTAACGGAACCGGTTACATCGGTGAACTGGAAGGAGACAAACTTGACGCCATCCTCCTTGATCCGGGCTACAATTTCTTTATCGTTCATTTTGACCTCCGGGTGATTAAAATCAAAAAGGCATGCCGGGCATGCCTTGGATTGCAGAATAAGATCAGGCTGCCCCTTCCACATTAAAAACCGCTGCCTGTAAAAAGCTGCGGATCACCGTGTCGGCGTTCATCCGGTTGTCGCCAGCCGGGTTTCCGCCATTACACTTGCCTGGAAGGGAGAAGGGGAGCCTGTGATCGGGCTCCAGAGGCATCCGCTGATCCATCCGATGTTCCCCGCTGTTGCGGGTTAGCACATTTCTCGCGAAATGGAACCTCCACCTCGTTGCCTCGTCATTTGACGAGGTTCAGCCGCTGTTTCTCCAATATTCAGTTGTCCAAGCAACGATGCTATCAAGAAACCGGGAGGAAGTCAATAGTACCAATCCTCCCAATTTTTCGGGTAATTTCTAACTGCTTACTTTAATTCCACCGGGGTATGGATGTTAGATCGCTGCACCATCTCCTGGCGCACTGTCTGGTAGAGGTTCTCGGCGTGTAGTTCAGTAATGGTGTAACATGGGGCATTCAGGTGATCCGCAAGCGTCTGTGCCAGTCCCTGGTCAAATGCCGTATGCTCCATATTGATGACAATACTGTGGATTTTTTCCTCGGCAATTTGCGTGGCAATCCGGTAGGTTTCCTCCAGTGGCGGAAGATGACCGATGGCAACATTCCCGGCGCCATCCGTCAGGACGATCAGCAGCGGCATCACATCCGGATGCAGAATTTTTTCCTGGCGCAGAACATCATACGCCAGGTGCAGCCCAGCCGAGAGGGGAGTCTTTCCGCCAATTGGAATGTTGGTCATTGCCCGCTGTGCCAGGATGACGGAATTGGTGGGCGGGAGCACTTCAGTTGCCCGGTCTTTTTGAAAGACAATCAATCCCACCCGGTCCCGTCGCTGGTAGGCATCGGTCAGCAGGGAGAGAATGGCACCCTTGGTGGCAGCCATCCGTTCTGCAACCGCCATCGACCAGGAGGCATCCACGAGGAACAGGATTAGATTGGCGGAACGGCGGACGCGGATTTTGCGCATATAATCGTTGGGACGGATGGCAAATGCCACTCGTTTTCGTTCCTCGGTCCGCTGCCCCTGGTATGGGGCAGCCGCGCGCAGCGTGGCGTCAAATGCCAGGTCGTATGGGTTGCCGTTTGCCCAACGGGATTGCACATACCTGCCGCGTTTGCGCTCGGTGCGGGTGCGGGAACGCCGCCCGGCAACATGCCGGACGATTTTGTCCAGAGGGGTATCCAGTTTGCGCGGTGTGAAGGATGGATCGGAGCGCACTTTTTTGCCACCGTCCCACCAGTGGGCGGTGGTTTGATCGAATACAGATTGTGGACTTTGCTCCGGTTCGTCTACCGAGGGATCATCCGCATCCGATTCAACAATCTCATCTACTTTTTTTTTTGCCCGAAGTCTTCGTCTTCCTCTTCGCCAGCCTCTTCGGAGGTCTTGCCGGTGGATTGTGAAGCACCCTGGAGCTGCTCAATTCGATCCTGTAGTTCCTCCATCGTCATTTCAGACTGCTGGAAGGGTCCCCGCTTGATGCGGTGGGGCAGCGCCAGTTCGGCTGCCAGGGCAATATCGCGGTCGGTGATGGCTTTGCGTCCTTCAAAAGCTGCCTGGGCGCGGGCGGCTTTTAAAATCACCAGGTCGGCGCGGTGACCATCCACATTCAGCGATGCTGTCAGGGAGGCGATTGCCAGCAGGTCCCGGCGGGTGTGGGTGACCGAATCGATGATCTGGCGGGCAGCTTCAATCCGTTGGGAAAGTTCCTGCTCCTTGGGGATCCACTGTTCGCGGAATCCGGCTGCGTCGCGTTCAAATTCCAAGTTGCGTTCCATGATCAAGACGCGTTCACGGGTATCCCGGATTCCGAAGATATCCACACTGAGCGCGAAACGGTCCAGCAACTGCGGACGCAGGTCGCCTTCCTCGGGGTTCATGGTGCCAACCAGGATGAAGCGGGCGGGATGCGAGAAGGAAATTCCCTCCCGTTCCACAATGTTCATCCCCATGGCGGCAGAATCCAGCAGGACATCGACCACGTGATCGTCCAGCAGGTTGACTTCATCAATATATAACAGACCACGGTTGGCGGCAGCCAGCACACCAGCTTCAAAATGCCGTTCCCCTTTTTGAATGGCACGTTCAATATCCAGTGTACCCACCACACGGTCCTCGGTTGCCGAGACGGGCAGGTTGACAAACGAGGTTGTCTCAACAGAAATCGGCAGGGCTTCCCCTCGATCCACGCGTTCGCGGCATTCTGTGCACCAGGTGGCAGGCGAGTCCGGATCGCAATTGAACCGGCAATCGCTGACCACTTTTACCTGTGGAAGCAGGGCTGCCAGGGCGCGCGCAGCTGTGGACTTGGCTGTCCCGCGCTCCCCGCGAATTAACACCCCGCCGATGCGTGGGTTGATGGCATTTAATACCAGGGCACGCCGCATGCGTTCCTGACCAACAATGGCTGTAAATGGGTAAATGACTGCCATAAATCAATGATCCTTATTCCAAGATAGCGCTCCAAAGTGTACCACAAAAGATATATTCCAACAGGGAGGTTATCAATATTGATAGCGGGAGGGGCGTCACCCACTGGCTCATTTTCAGCCTTCCTCCCGACCCAAATTAACCCTGGAATAATTGTGCTTTGTTGGATATGTTCAATTGAACCTGTTTTTTGTACCGGGATGATGATTCATGGTTCCTTATGCCGGGATGGGGCGTCATCCTGTTTCCTGATGAAGGATATCGTTGTCTGTCGGTTCCACCGGGTTTCCCATAACAGGGGAGGGCTGTCAGTGATGCTCTTCACGCGCTCCCCATTCCCATTCTCCTAAATAGTGTCTTGACACAGGGCTTGGTATCGGGCTATACTTTGTAAAGTCTAATTCGGATTCGAGCCTGGAAGGAAGGTCGAATGGTGCGGTTCCACTCTGAACAAATGATGGATCAGCGGGGAGAGGAATTGGATGGAGCAGCCCGATTTCCGTGCAAATAAACCATCGTGGCTGAGACGCCAGATGGATTTACCAGCCGGGTGGCGGCTGGTGCTGGTTTTCCTGGTGGCTGTGATTTATGCAGTGGCATTTCCTGTGCTTATTGCCTGGTTTGGTAATCCTGCTGCGTATTTTTCACTGATGATTGTTGTTCTGATGGGATTGATGTTTGGCGTGGCAGGCGGGTTGCTGGGCGGATTGTTGACTGCCGGGCTGACTCTCTATCTTTTCCAGGTTCATGCTGGTGTGCAGCCTCTGGATGTATTGAAACACTGGGGAGCAGGCGGAGCCATCCTGCTGCTGGTTGTTGGCTTCCTGGCTGGAGGTTTACGCCGCCTGCAAAAACGCCTGGAACAGGACCAGGCGGCGAACACCCGCACTGCCCGACAGGTTGAAGAAAAGCTGCAACTGGAAAGCCTGGCTTCAGAAGTATCACGCAGTTTTATCCATGTGCCGTTGGAGGATGTGGAAACTCATCTGCGCTCAACCCTGGAAAAGCTGGGACAATTTGCCCACGCCGACCGGGTTCATTTGCACCTGGTTTCCCGGGATGGGCGCACAATCGCTGAACAGTATGAGTGGTGGCAATCCGGTCAGGTGGAGGCAGTCTTTCCACCCCTGGATAACCTGAACTTTTTCCACTGGACGATGACCCGCCTGCGCCGCCTGGAAGTCATTTCGATCCTGGATGTCAACCAGCTTCCGGGCGAAGCCGCCCCGGAGCGCAATCTCTGGGCTGAAATGGGCGAACGTTCCTTGTTAATTGTGCCGATTTCCGTCCAGGACCGGCTGGCGGGATACCTTGGCGTGAGCAGCCGGTCGGACATCCGCAGGTGGACGGAGGAGGATATTCACCTGGTCCGCATGGTGGGCGATTTGCTTGCCCGGCTGCTGGACCACAGGGAGCATCTTCACCTGATGAAACAGCAGGAGCAGCGGCTGCGGGATATTTTTGGCGGTGCCGGGGTGGGAATGGCAGTCACAGATCCTTCAGGGGTGATCCTGGAAGCCAACCGCCAGATGGAGGAGTTATTGGGATACCAACCGGGTGATTTGGTGGGATTATCCATGCAGGCGCTCACCCATCCGGGGGATTACCCGCGGGAACGGGATTTAATCCGTTCCATTCCACTCAGCCGTGATGAACCTGTGCTGTTCGAAAAACGCCTGGTGCGAAAAAACGGCGAAATGATCTGGGTGCGTTCCACCGTCTCTTTCATTNNAATCCTGGAGGCGGTGGCTGCCGCGGCGGAGCGATTCCTCGCGGTGGAGGATTGGGAGAAAAGTATCCAGGCTGCCATTGAAGCGCTTGGCTGGGCAACCAATGCCAGCAGGGTAATGATTCATGAGGTCCGTACGGAAGCAAATGGCAGGGTTTCTCCCACGGGCAGGTACTCCTGGACGGCACCCGGTATGTCGCGCTCCCGCGGGATGAACCTGGATCCCGATACCCTTTTCTCGGAATCGGGATTTCGGAACTGGGCGCCGCGTTTGCGGAAGAATATCCCTGTGCGTGCAGAACGGCAGGATTTTCCGGATGCCCCGGTGAAGCAGGCAATCCATTCCATTCTTCTGGTTCCCATCTTTGTGGATGGTTCGTGGTGGGGTGTGATTTCCCTGGAAGACCAGATCAATGAGCGGCAGTGGACCGATGGCGAGCAGGAAGCGCTGCGGGTGGCTGCCGGGGTCATGGGAATGGCGGTGCAGCATCGCCGCATCCAGCGACAGATTCAGCAGTTATATGAAGCAGAACATCAAGCTCGCAAGCTTGCCGAGGGATTGACCGCTTCCGCTGCATCCTTAAATGCTTCCTTGCAAACGGATGCGGTCCTGGATCATATTCTCAGCCACCTGGCGGAATTACTTCCGCACGATGCTGCCAATATCATGCTGGTGGAGGAAGGTCAGGCAAAGGTCCACCGCCTGTATGGATATTCACAGGAGGAAATGCACCTGCCGGTGATGCACCAGGCACTGGCGGTTCACCAATCTCCCTGGCTGGAACGGGCTGCTTCCACCCGGCACCCGGTGATTGTCAGCGATGCCCAGGCGGAATCAGGCGCAAATGGAAATGGTGCCTTGAAGTGGATACGTTCCTTCTGTGTAATCCCTGTTGTTCATTCAGACAGGGTGATTGGATTCATCAACCTGCACAGTACCCATGCCGGAACGTATCATGCCGGGCAGGTGGAGATCATGGAAGCCTTTGCAGACCAGGCGGCGCTGGCTTTACAGAATGCCTGGCTTTACGAGCAATCCCAGGAAAATGCCCGCCAAATCGCCATGTTGAATCAGATTTCCCGGGCTGCCATTGGCGCTTCCTCTTTGGTGGAAATGCTGGAAATTTTTGTTAATGGCTTGGGGGATGTTTTTCATATGGATGGTGCCTACCTGACCCTGTGGGATGAGGCACATCAACGCCCCATTCCAATGGCTTCCTCCAGCGACCCGGACCGCGCCTATTCCAGGACGGCAATCATACCGAATGAAAACACCCTCACGGCTTCCGTTTTGGAAGCAGGACACTTGCTTGCTGTTGAAGATGCAGAGAAATCCCCTTACATCAGCCCGCGGATTGCCATGCAGTTTAATGAAAAATCCCTGCTTGGGCTGCCATTAATTGTTGGCGGGAAAAAACTGGGTGCCCTCATCCTGGGGTATCACCAGGCACATCATTTCCGGCGGGAAGAGCTTGCCCTGGCGGAACAGGCTGCCAACCAGATTGCCCTGGCAGTTGCCAAGGAACAACTCCTGGAAATGGAAAAAACCCGCACTCACCAACTGATGCGGGCAAACAACTTCATCTCGTTATTGAACCATATTGCCACCCGCGTGGAATCTGCCGGTACGTTGAATGACGTTTTGAGTATGCTGGGCAGTGACCTGTTAACCATGGGCTTGCGTTGCATGGTAGCTTTACGCAACAGCAATCCGGAACTCCTGGTGGAATACTACACATATGAGCAGGATTTACCTGCCCTCCTGGAGGGATATAACCCGGCAATCGGCGAATATATTCGCTTAATCATGGATCGCGAGCAGCTTGTGAAGAAGGTATTAAACGAACGCAAGCCATTTTTTATCCGCAATATGCTGGACCTGGCGGAGGATGGGCTTGCCATGTGTCCTTCAGACCTGGCTGCCGCATTATTTTATCAGGCAGGTTTGACAGCCGACACCCGCCTGTTTCTGATGCCATTGGTGGTCAAGGAACAGGCTGTTGGCGTTTTGGCTATCTGGGGTGAGGATGTCCTTGAGGATGATCTGTCCGTCCTTTCCACGTTTGCCAGCCAGACGGCGGCAGCCATCCACAATGCCCGCCTGTACGAAGAGATCCAGCGGCTTGCCAGCACGGATGACCTGACGGGTTTGCTGAACCACCGCGGATTGTTTGAACGTGGGCGTGATGAGGTGGAACGCGCGTTACGGTTTGGGCGTCCACTTTCTGCAATTATGATGGATATTGACTATTTCAAAAAATTTAACGACCTCTACAGTCATATTGTTGGGAATGAAATCCTGGTCATGCTGGGTCAACGCTGCCGCCAGAGCGTCCGCGACCTGGACATGGTGGCGCGTTATGGCGGAGATGAGATTTGCATCCTGTTGATCGAAGGGGATGCTGTAACTGCGGTCCGCGTTGCCGAGCGCATTCGCAGGTCGGTGGCGGACACGCCATTTGAGTGCAGTGCCGGGCAAACCCAGGTGACCGTCAGCCTGGGCGTGGCAACCATGAACCCCACGGGGGATTCGCTGGAACAGTTGATTGAACGGGCGGACCGCGCATTGAATCATGCCAAACGACAGGGGCGCAACCGGGTGGTGGTTCGCTAGCCATTTTTTCTATCAACAATTTCTTCTTCTGCTAGAATCTATTTAAAGATTCATCATTTTACGGAATTGAGGCAGAAGGAATGTCCCCGTCCGAACCATCCAAAGTGGAAATTGCTCTCACTGTTCTGGCAGGTGCGCTGGGTTCCAGTATGTACAGGGATTATGTGGACAGCCTTGACCTGGCAGGCAATGAGCAGATTTTGGATTACGGGTCAGGATCCGGTACGCCTGCACGCTACCTGGCGCGCCGCCTTTTAAAGAACGGTGGTCAGGTCACCTGTGTGGATGTATCGCGTGTCTGGATGGAAGTTGCCCGCCAAAGGCTGAGTCGGTATACCAATGTCATCTTTCTCCAGGGGGAACTGGAATCCCTGGATTTATCCGATTCAAGTTTTGATGTGGTGTTTGTCCATTTTGTTTTACACGACATCCCATCCGAACGGCGGATGAGTGTGATGAGCGAGCTTGCCCGTGTGCTGAAATCAGCCGGAAAGCTGTACCTGCGCGAGCCTTTGCGGTTTATCTCCACGGTGGAAGTGGAACAGTTAATTGCTGCAAACAGGCTGGTATTGGAGCGCGCCAGCCGGGGGGAGATTCCAACGCAGGGAGTGATCTTTTCGGGGGTCTACCAGAAGCCAGCCGGTTAAATCCACCTAATTGCGGTTGGTATTTGCAGGGTCGGATTGGAATACCTGGAAGGATTGCTGCTTGTTTTCCTGCAGGATGGGAAGGATCGCACCATCCGGCTGCGGGCGGCTGATCAGATAGCCCTGGATCTGGTCACAACCCAGCGGGGTGAGAAAATCCAGTTGTTCCCTGGTTTCCACTCCTTCAGCGGTTATGGAGAGGTCGAGGGCATGGGCTAGTGCCACAATTGCCTGGGTGATTGCTGCATCATGCAGGTTTTGTGGAACATTGGCAATAAATGATTGCGCAATCTTGAGATTTTGGATGGGGAAACGTTTTAAATAAGACAGCGAGGAATAGCTGGTGCCGAAATCATCCACTGCAATCTCCACCCCCGTATGACTGATGGCGGTCAGGATGTTTAATGTGAGATCCATGTCCTTCATGGCAGCACTTTCTGTGACTTCCAGCTGAAGGTAATGCGGATCCAACTGGATGCTGGAGAGGATGCTTTGTACCGTGATGGGAAAATCCTGTAATTCAATTTGTTGGGCAGAGATATTGACAGCCATCTTCAATTCCGGATACCCGGCGCGATGCCAGTCTTTCAAACGGGCGCAGGCTTCGCGCAGCACCCATTCCCCGATGGGAATGATTAACCCGGTCTCCTCGGCAATGGAGATAAAGCTTCCCGGGGGAAGCAACCCGTGGGTTGGGTGCTGCCAGCGGATAAGCGCTTCAAAGCCGGAAATTCGCCCATCCTTCAAGGCGATGATGGGTTGATAATAAACCCGCAGTTCATGGCGTTCCATCGCCCGGCGCAAGTCCATCTCGATTTGCAGCAGATTCATCGATGCAGCATGCATTTCTGAATCAAAGATTTCATACCTAGCCCGCCCCTTGGACTTGGCTCGATACAGGGCGGTGTCAGCATCCCGCAGTACGCCTTCCGGTGTTTCCACCGAGTTGTCGATTATGGTAATCCCAATGCTGGCAGAACTAAATACTTCCCGATTATCAATTGTATAGGGCTGTGATAATGCCTGTTGCAGGTGGCGGGCAAACTGGATGGCTTCATTGACGCTTTTCAGGTTTTCCATCAGGATGCCAAACTCATCCCCACCAAACCGGGTCAGGGTATCGCCGGGTCGAAGGTTTTCCTGCAGCCGTTGACTGACAGCAATTAACATCTGATCGCCGTAGTAATGCCCCAGGCTTTCGTTCACAACCTTAAAGCGGTCCAGGTCCAGGAACAGAACCGCGGCAACATATCCGCTGCTCTTCCGGTTCCATTCAATACACCGCCGCAATTGTTCAATAAAGTATGGACGATTGGGAAGACCGGTCAATGGATCGTGCAGGGCATCGTGGCGCAGGCGGTCTTCCACGGTTCTGCGGATGGTTACATCAGTAATGGAGCCGCTCATCCGCACAGCAGCACCATTGGCATCACGCACCGCCAACCCGCGCACCAGAATCCAGCGGTACTCACCATCCTGGTGCAGGCTTCTGTATTCGCTCTCAAAATGTTGGGATAGTCCTTTCAGGTGGGCGGTGAGGTCAGCCATGACCTGACGGACATCCTCACGATGGATGCGGCTGAACCATTCATCCGGGCTGTTGCTAATGGACTGTTCTTCCAGGCCCAGGATTTCTTTCCAGCGCGGGGAATAATAAACCCGGTTTGTCCGCATATCCCAGTCCCACAGCCCGTCATTGGCACCGCGAACTGCCAGGGCGTACCGCTCCTCGCTTTCGCGCAGGGCTGCATCTGCTCTGCGACGGTGGATGGACATGGCAATTTGGGCGGATACAAATTCCAGGATGCGTTTTTCCCGGTTGCCAAACCGGATTGCTTCCGTATAGCTTTGGACAACGATTACACCAATGGTTTCACCATCAATTTTTAATGGAACGCCCAGCCAGTCAATGGATGGTGCCCCGATGGATTCCACTTTTCCTTCCGCCACCAGTTCGTCAAAGCGGTGGGGGGGAACCAGTAATGATTCGCCAGTCTCCAATACATATTCCGTCAACCCGCGTTCGGGTGGGGCGGGTTCCGGGCAGGGATCGTGGGCATCCGCCCAGTATGGAAAGATCAGAAGGTTGGTGTTTTTATCCAGTTCCGCAATATAAAAATTATCTGCCGGGATGAGGGTTTGTACCGTATCATGAATGGAACGGTAAACGTCCTCAAGGGAAGGCGCAACCAGTGCCAACTGGGAAATTTCATAAATTGCAGTTTGTAATTTCTGGGCGCTCTTCCGTCCAGTGATATCCCGTACAATACAAAGAATTTCCTCGCCGCACAGGATCATGCGGGCTTCAAAATGGTTGGGTTCATTATTCAGGATAATGGAATATTCCACCGTTTGCAGTTGTCCGGTTTTGACGGTTTCCCGGATACAATCCTGCAATACTGCATCTACATCTGGCGGGAGGACATCGATTAGTTTTTTTCCAAGAAAAACCTCGGGCGGAGCTGCCAGTTTACTCGGATTATTGGCATGGTAATCGATAATCGTACCGTCCTGCAGGGTTTGAAACATCAGGTCTGGAATGGCATTCAGGATGGCGCTGCTGCGAGCCTGGCTGCGCTGCAGGGAATCCTCAATTTGCTTGCTATCAGTAATATCGTAAATGGCTCCCTGGATGAATTCTGGTTTTCCATCACTACTTGAAACATTCTGAAAATTCTCCCGGATCCAGACAGTTTTGCCATCCTTTCGCTTAATTCGATATTCCCGCTGACCAGCATAGTTGGGCTGGGTGCGGACCAGCTGAAAGCTATCTTCAATCAGGGGAAAATCCTGCGGATCGATGAGTTCCACCCAGGTGGGCTTTCCTGCGATAAAATCCTGTTCCGTATACCCGGTGATCTGCTCCACTGCCCCATGGAAAAAAATGACATGGGATTGCAACCTCACCCGGTAGGCGATTCCCTGGAAGTTTTGGACAAATGACCGGTATCGTTCTTCACTCTCAGCCAGTGCTTTTTGAGCGCGTGAATTGACTTCGATGATCCGGCGGATGATTTCCGAGGCAACCACCAGCGTGAGGACAATCATGACGGTGGAACGAATGGAGCTGGAGTAACTTGCGGAAATGGTGCGGGTGACCAGCAGGGCGGTAATGGCGGCAATTGCAGTGATTGTGATATATACCCAGCGGGGGTAAAAAACTGCAGCCACCAGGATGGGACCCGCCATCAGGATTAACAGGGCATCTGTATTGTAAAAGTTGCGCAAAATCAACCCAAGTGCTATGGCAAATAGGAAGAACCCCACCGTAAACCATATGGGTGATATACGTTTTCGAGAATGGTTCATGACGAACATAATTATAGAATATTATCCAGCGGATTCTTAATGAGAAACCTTACAATTCTGTTGGTAAAATGTATGCAGGATTTATGCCATTTATCCTGTTGAATCTGCCCGGGTCATCTCTTCCTGCTGCCTTGGCGTATAATACACATGGAAATACTCATCATCTTCATCATCTGGAGGTAATTGCATGTCGAGTCCCCGTACCGTCCGCGCTCCCCGCGGCACACAATTAACCTGCAAGTCCTGGCAAACAGAAGCTGTTTACCGGATGATCCAGAATAACCTGGACCCGGAAGTTGCGGAACGTCCCCTGGACCTGGTGGTGTATGGCGGGCGCGGGCAGGCTGCCCGCAGCTGGGAGGCTTTTGATGCCATCCTTGAAACTCTCAAAAACCTGGAGGATGATGAAACGCTTTTGGTGCAATCGGGCAAACCCGTGGCGGTGTTTCCTTCCCACCCCGATGCACCCCGTGTTCTGATTGCCAATTCCAACCTGGTGCCGCATTGGGCAACCCAGGAACACTTTGACTCGCTGGCGCAGCGCGGGTTAATCATGTTTGGTCAGATGACCGCCGGGTCGTGGATTTATATCGGTACCCAGGGCATCCTGCAGGGAACCTATGAAACCCTTGCTGCACTTGCCGTGCAGCGCGGCTGGCGTTCCCTGGCGGGGAAATTTGTTCTGACCGCCGGACTGGGTGGAATGGGGGGAGCCCAGCCACTGGCAATCACCATGAATGGCGGCGTGGGTCTGGTGGTCGAGGTGGACCCGGCGCGGGCGCACCGACGCCAGGAAATTGGCTACGTGGACATGGTGGTGGACACCCTTGAAGAAGCAATGACCCTGGTGGAGGAGGCGAAAAACCAGGAGAAACCCCTCTCCATTGGCTTGATTGGAAATGCGGCGGACATTTACCCGGAGCTGGCAATCCGCGGTGTGATTCCGGATGTGGTGACGGACCAAACCCCGGCGCATGATGTGTTATTCTATGTTCCCTCCGGCTTGAGTGTTGAAGAGGCGGATGTGCTGCGGCAAACCAATCCAGTGGAATACCAGGAGCGTTCCATGGCATCCATGGCGCGCCATGTGCAAGCAATGCTGGAATTCCAGCGTAAAGGCGCCGAGGTCTTTGATTATGGCAACAATCTCCGCCAGCGGGCATATGACTATGGCGTGAAGGATGCTTTCAATTTCCCCGGTTTTGTTCCGGCATATATTCGCCCGCTGTTCTGCGAGGGTAAAGGACCCTTCCGCTGGGTTGCGCTTTCGGGTGACCCGGAGGATATCTACCGGACGGATGAAGCGGTGATGGAATTATTCCCGGAGGATGAGCACCTGCACCGCTGGCTGAAAATGGCGCGGGAAAAGGTTCCCTTCCAGGGGCTGCCCAGCCGGATTTGCTGGCTGGGATATGGTGAACGCGTGAAAGCCGGATTGAAGTTTAACGAACTGGTTGCCCAGGGCATTGTGAAAGCTCCCATTGTAATTGGGCGCGATCACCTGGATGCCGGTTCGGTGGCTTCGCCCAATCGTGAAACCGAAGGCATGCGGGATGGTACGGATGCCGTCAGTGACTGGCCTATTTTGAATGCGCTGATCAACGCTGTGGGCGGTGCAACCTGGGTCTCGTTCCACCATGGCGGTGGGACGGGAATTGGCTTCAGCCAGCATGCTGGAATGGTGATTGTAGCGGATGGTACCCCAGGGGCAGCCCGCAGGCTGCAACGGGTCCTCACTTCCGACCCGGGCATGGGTATTGTGCGCCATGCCGATGCAGGTTATCCCGAGGCGATCCAGGCGGCGAAAGCCAGGGGCGTCCGAATTCCAATGCTTGGGGAGTCCTAGCTTGGTGCGCTCCCGCAGAGTTTTTTGGTTTCTGGTCAGCATCGCCCTGGGTGCTGCACTTGGGCTGATCTACGGCTGGGTAATTCATCAGCCAGATTATCAGGATGCAGCCCTTACCAGCCTGCGCAAGGATTACCAGGTAGACTTGATCCTGATGGTGGCGCAGGCTTACCAGGAAGAGCAGGATCCCTCCCTGGCACTGCGGCGGCTTGGCAACTTACAGGACCCGCCAACTGCCCGCCTGGTACAGCAGGCAATCATTGATGCACAAACACTTGGGTATCCGCGTTCTGATATTGAATCATTGGCGCAGCTTGCCCAGGCACTGCAAAGTTACGCGCCCCCGCTGGGGTCACAGCCATGAATGAGAATCGTTCCCCCCTGTACCTGTTGACAGGGCTGATCCTGGGGATCGTGGCTGGATTGGTCTTCTCTCTGGTCATCAGCCCGGCGGTTTATGTGGATACCGCCCCCAGTGCTTTGTCTGCAACGGACCAGGATATCTATCGCAGCCTGATTGCACTGGCTTACTCCTCGGATGGCAACCTGGAGCGGGCACTCCAGCGCCTGCAATTGCTTCAGGATGCAGATATCCGCCAGGCACTGGCAGAACAGGCACAGCGGCTCATGGCAGATCCGCTTACCCGCCGGGAGGCGCGCGCCCTGGCGGAATTGTCTGTGGCAATCCAGCAAACCGGTATCAATCCGGTTGTCAATCCATCTGCTGCAGTCAGCCCAACTGCAGGTTCCGTCACTCCTTTTGCCACATTGGATCTTGCGGCGGCAGTCAGCACAGCCACTCCTGTTCCACCAACCGCCACTCTGCCACCCACCATGACCCCGCGTCCCACTTTTACCCGACAGCCTACACTAAACGCCCCCTACATCCTGGTGAACCGGGAGGAAATCTGTAATGTGGATGTCCCCCTCATCCAGGTCTGGGTGACTGATGCATCCGGGGAGCAGATGCCGGGGATGCGGGTGGACATCTTTTGGGCTGACGGATCGGACTTCTTCTATACCGGTCTATATCCACAAGTGGGTCTGGGATATGCGGATTTTGAGATGACTCCCGAAGTATCCTACAGCCTGCGGGTTGGCGAAAGCGGTCAGGTTGTGGAAGACCTGACCGCTCCGGAATGTACAGATTCCAATGGATCCCCCTATTGGGGTGGCTGGAAACTGGAATTTTCCCAGCCGTAACATCGCCCGGTTAAGGCATCGGGTTGGCGTCCGCCCAGTCGGTACCCAATGTGACAATCAAATCCACCGAAGCCGTGGGTTCGTAACGGTTGTAGATCCGGATGTTTTCCACCTGCATGATATCGGCAAGATATCGGACGGTATAGGGTTTGCCGCTCAGTACGTAAATGGTGGTGACGGAATAGATGTCACTGGCGTTGGTTTCCTCCGTCACCGTTAAGCCCTGTGAGCGGAAAAATTCAGCGGTTAGCGCTGCCAGCCCGGTGGTGTAGGATCCGTTCTGCACCGATATCCGGGCAGCTTCGGTGGCAACCTGGGATTTCAGGTCTTCCGTCAGGGCAATTGGGCTGATGCTGTCCCCGCTGGTGAATACCTGGTCGCGCACCAGGCGGATCCGATCGGGGTAGGGGATGAGGATATCCAGCCCATCGGGGGATTTGGCAAATTCCACTTCCGATGGACCGATGACGGCTTTTCGGATATTCTCGGCAGGCAGTTCCATGGCAAGCAGCCCAAGCCGAAATGCCTGGTCAAAGGTCAGGTTGGTTTGCAGCCCGGATGAAATTTCCTGATAGATCTTGGGAGCCTTGGTGACCAGGCTGGGCATCTGGTCAAATTGCAGGATGCGGTCCCGCACAGCCAGGATGACCTGCTGCTGGCGCTCAGCCCGGGCAAAATCATCGCCAGATCCCTTGCGGGAGCGGGCGTAAGCCAGTGCCAGTTCCCCATTCAGGGTGTACCGCCCGGGTTCCAGGGTGACCTTGGGAGAATCACCAATCGGGTCAATGGTGATTTTTTCCGGGACGTCAATCTTGACGCCGCCAATTTCATCAATCACCCGCACGAATGCGCCAAAGTCAATTTGGGCATAGTAGTTGATGGGAACCCCAATGAAACTTTCCACGGTCTTGACTGCCAGTGCCGGTCCACCACCGGGGAGTTGATCCAGCTCGCCAAAAAAATACGCCTGGTTAATCTTGTAATAATCGTACCCGGGGATGTTCACCCACATATCGCGTGGGATGGAGAGCATCCCGGCGCTGCTGGTCATCGGGTCAATTGTCAGGAGGATCATGCTATCGGTGCGGGGAACTTCCCCAGCTTCCCAGTCCCGATAATCAAGCCCCATCAGCAGGATGGTGACGCGGGAATTTCCATCCCAGGGTTCGGCGGTTGGTCCGCCCTCGGGCTGGAGCGCTCCTCCCGGCAGGGATACAGGGGTTCCATTCACTGTGGTGGTGGATTGGATGGATACGCCTTCCAGCGGAGTGATGTTCCATCCAGCCACGGTGTTTTTCACCAGGCGGAACACTGCAACACCTGTGACAATTGCCAGGATGACAAAAACAATCAGCAGAAGAATGGTAAGCCGGTCAAAAACGACCCGGCGGCGGGGTTGGGATGTATTTTTTTGTGTCATGGGGGTTTGTTCAGTCCACTTTGGGAGGCGGCACGGGGAGAGCATCCGCGGCAGTATCGACCCATTTGTCGCCAATCTCAATTAACATGTGCGGCAAATCATCGATAATGGGATATTTGCGCCCGCAGTCGCCACAGGTCAACCAGGCATCCTTTACCAGGGTAAGGACACCTTTGCCTTCACGGACACATGCAGGGCATCGCAAAATATCAAGAAGTTCGGGAGAAATCATGCTGCCTCCAGGAATTTTCAAGGGTTGATTATGGTGTATTGTACCACGATGCTTCCCAACCCCTGTGATACAATATCCGTGCCAAATTCCCGGCACAGGAGCCCTTATTTTTTTATGATTTCCCGTTTTCGTCAAGCCTGGAACGAGTACCCGCGCCAGTTCTGGTTGTTGTTCTTTGGAATGTTGTTCAGCACCATTGGAACCAGCATGATCTGGCCGTTTTTAATGATTTATCTTACCGAAACCTTAAATGTTAAACTGACTACTGCCACCAGCCTGATGTCTTTGAATGCCGGGATGGGACTGGTCTCCTCTTTTATTGCCGGTGCAATCACCGATAAGCTGGGTCGCAAATGGGTGATGGTGATCAGTCTTGCCATGGTGGGGCTGGTCAATATTTTTATGAGCCAGGCAAATACCCTGGTTGCTTTCGCAATCCTGATGGGCATCCAGGGGACGTTTAACCCCCTTTACCGTGTGGCGGCAGATGCCATGGTTTCTGATTTAATCCCACAGGAAAAGCGCATTGACGCCTATTCCCTCTTGCGTATGGCGAACAATACCGGCATTGCCCTGGGACCATCCATTGGTGGATTTGTGGCGGCTTCCTCGTATACCACTGCTTTTTTAATTGCCTCCGCCGGGTTGTTGTTATACTCCCTTGCGGTGATGATATTTGGCAGGGAAACTCTGCCAGAGCGGGCTTCCACCGGGGAAAAGGTGATGGAACGGTTCGGCGGATATGGCAGGGTCCTTGGTAATTTGAAATACATGCGCTTTATTGGGGCGGTTACCTTAACCTCCATCTCGGCATCCATCATGTGGGTTTTGCTGTCCGTTTATGCAAAAGGAAATTATGGAGTTACCGAAAGCCAGTATGGTCCCATCCCCACCACTAATGCCTTGATGGTGGTTCTTTTACAGGTGGCGATCACTGCTATCTTTAAGCGGTTCAACCCGCTTATGGTGATGGCGGGCGGTGCCTTTTTATATGCGGTTGGAACGGGCAGCGTGGGGTTTGGACAGGGCTTCTGGTGGTTCTGGATGTCCATGGTCATTATGACGTTTGGTGAACTTTTGCTTGTCCCCACATCCAGCACATATGCAGCCAACATGGCACCCCCGGATATGCGCGGGCGGTATATGAGCATTTATTCCCTGACGTGGGGCATTGCCACCGGTCTGGGCCCATTGTTTGCCGGGTTCATGGGAGACCATTTTGGACCGCAGGTCATCTGGTGGACTGCCGGTGCTGCCGGATTACTCAGTACCCTTGCTTTCCTGGGACTGCGGCAGAAGGAAACCCGCCTGGAGCGGGAAGCTGTGCCTGGCTAGTGTTTGGGCTGCCAGAGATTAACCAGCTTGCCCTCCACCTGGATATCCAGGGCTTGCCAGCTGCGGATGGGCATTTGGATGAGGGCAATTGCCGCGGTGGGCAGGGGTTCCACCTTGCCGCTCAGGATCTGTACCAACCCTTCCAGACCCGGGTTGTGTCCCACCACCAGGACGCAATCCACATCATCCGACAGACCTTGCAAGGCATCCAGGTAGGTTTGCGGTTCCGCAAGGTAGAGTGTGGGGGAATAGATCACTTCGTTTTTGTAATCGATTTTGTCTGCCACTGCTTCCGCCGTCTGGCTGCACCGGACAGCGGTGGAACTCAGGATTACCTGGGGAACCAGGTTGTGATCCCGGAGCAGTTTCCCCATCCGGGGGGCATCCTTTTCTCCCCGCTTGTTCAATGGACGTTCATGATCTGCCAGGTCGGTTTCCTTCCAGGAGGATTTGGCATGCCGCATCAGGATAATCGTTTTCATGGATCAACCTCCAACAAGCAGACAAGAGTACTCCAAACGCAAAAAAGTATAACATACTTCCACACAATTCCGTTTATATTTGGGATACGGAATAAATTTTTTCTGAAATGGATGATTGAATTTTGATTTTTTCTGGAGCCCAATCATGGAAAACCTTGACAGTTTTCTCACATCCTGTTCAATATTGCGATATAATTCATATTGAGCAACCTGGACGGGCGGTTGAAGGGATGTCGAGAAGTATCAGCCAGTCCGCTACCAAATCATTCGGAAATGCTCATCCACCAGCCTGCATAAACAGGCTGGCAGAAACTTAATGAATTGAGTCCAACGATTTAATCATATGTGGGTTCTTCATGCGCACTGGCAACCCTCGCGACGGCAAGGTGAGCTGGACGGGGTGCTTTTTTGGGCAGAGACATCAGATGCCGCTCAGCCTGACCGTTTCCGCGGGCAAATGCCCAAGCGGTTCCATCCCAATCCGCATCCTTTTTCCCTGCCTCCCCAGGTAATCCTGGAGAAAATTGGCGCCGGGACGCCCTTTGAGGATGCCGAGGTCCGTACTGCTGTTTTTCGCCTGCCCACCAGCCGGACCGGTCCCCTGCCTTCGCCGGAGTTAAACCATTCCTGGGATCTGGATTCCCTCACTCCGCCGTTCCTGTCTCCCTGGCAGGTGAGTGGTCTCTGGCTGCCAGCGCGCAAGGCTTTTTCTATTTTAACCAATCTGCCGCGCGAGACCCGCGGTTTGGATTTTAGCCTGGGCGTGGAAACCCGGTATTGGCAGACGGTGTGCAACCTGGTGTTGGAAGTACTGGCGGAGCAAAAGATTCTGCCCGTTTTAAAAATGCACCAACACGCTGCAAATCGGATCGCCTTCCAAGCGCGCTGGATGGCTGTGCTGGACGGTCCCCGCGATGGACCCCGCCTGGCACATCTCCTGGCTGCCATGCCACCCGTCTGCCGGTCAGAGACACGCCCCGACCGGATTGACAATCCTCCCACGCCACGCAGCCTGTTGGATGGATTTATTAACGGTATGTGCGATGCCCTGGCGCGCAGCTGGGGACGCACCCGGGATGCCCGGGCGCTTGCTTCCGGTGAACATCCCTTGGAGCGCTGGCTGGCAGCCCTGTTTACCGAGGATGCCGTTGTTTCCAATGCATCCGTTCCGCAATTGCAGGCGCTGTCCAGCAGCCTGACGGCATGGATGCGCAACCTGCGCGCTTCGGGCGACACGGTATTTCGGGTAGCATTCCGCCTGGAAACACCCGAAGCTCAGCCGGATGATACGGATTCGGCAGCCTGGAAGATTGAGTATTTATTGCAGGCAAGGGAAGACCCCAGCCTGTTAATTCCTGCCAGTGAAGTCTGGCGAAGGCAAAGTGTTTTTACCCAGCTTGGCAAACGGTTTGAACAACCGCAGGAAAAATTGCTGGCTGGGTTGGGGTATGCCGGGAGGCTCTTCCCACCCTTATTGGAAAGTCTGCAGGTCCGCGAACCCACCGGTGTGGAGCTGGATACACAAACCACCTATGCGTTTTTACGCCAGGCTGCCCCGCTGCTGGAACAAGCCGGTTTTGGCTTGCTGGTTCCTCCATGGTGGAACCAGCGCGGCAGCCGCCTGGGCGTTCGATTGGTGCTGAAACCCCAGCAGGCTGCTCCTTCCAGTTCCAAGCTGCTGACCCTGAATGCACTGGTTTCCTATGAATGGCAGCTCTCCCTGGGTGATACGGCACTGACCCGCGAGGAGTTTGAAGCTATTGCCGCGCTGAAGATGCCCTTGGTGCAAATCCGCGGCCAGTGGGTGCAGCTGGATACCGAACAGGTGGAAGCTGCCATGCGGTTTTGGGAGCGGCAGCAACAGAGCGGCGAGATGAGCCTTCTTCAGGCAGCACAACTGGCACTGGATGAACAATCCTCATCGGAAGGTCTGCCGTTGGATGAAGTAGTCACCGAAGGCTGGGTGACCGAGTGGCTTGACCGGCTTTCCAGCCAGGACCGGCTTTCCCTTCTGCCACAGCCTTCCCATCTGCAGGGCGATCTGCGACCATACCAGGTGCAGGGCTTTTCCTGGTTGGCATTTTTCCGCCGCTGGGGGCTGGGTGCCATCCTGGCGGATGACATGGGATTGGGTAAAACCATTCAAGCGCTTGCGCTGCTCCTGCACGAAAAGGAATCCCTGGGAAGCCTGCCTGCCCCTGTCCTGCTGGTCTGTCCCACATCGGTTGTAACCAACTGGCAGCGTGAAGCACGGCGGTTTGCTCCAGGCTTAAACGTTATGATTCACCAGGGTCCGGACCGCCTGAAAAACTCCAGCTTTGGGGAATCTGTGCGAAAAGCGGACCTGGTGGTCACCAGTTACGCCCTCCTGCGAATGGATGCGGAAACCATCCAGGCAGTCAACTGGTATGGCGTCATCCTGGACGAAGCACAAAACATCAAGAACCCGGCAGCCAAACAGACCCAGGCAGCCCGCAAGTTAAATGCCGGTTTCCGGTTTGCGCTCACCGGAACGCCGGTGGAAAATCGGTTGACCGAATTGTGGTCGATCATGCATTTTCTCAACCCCGGCTACCTGGGAACACAGACCAATTTCCGGCGTGAGTTTGTTTTGCCAATTGAACGGTTTGGCGACCCCGACAGCACCGACCGTTTGCGGAAAATGGTGTCACCGTTTATCCTGCGGCGTCTCAAATCGGACCCGAATGTCATCCAGGACCTGCCGGACAAGATTGAGATGAAGGAATATTGCAACCTGAGCGAAGAACAGGCAACTCTTTATGAAGCGGTTGTTCAGGACACCATGCGCAAGATTGCTGAAAGTGATGGCATTGAGCGCCGCGGCAAGGTGCTGACTCTTCTGCTGCAACTCAAACAAATCTGCAACCACCCGGCGCAATACCTGCATGAAGGCGAAACGGCGATTCAAACCGAGGTGATTAACGGGCGCAGTGGAAAACTAAACCGCCTGCTGGAAATGCTGGAGGAAGTCCTGGAATCGGGCGACCGCGCTTTGATCTTTACCCAGTTTACCCAGATGGGCGATATCCTCTCGGCAGCCCTTCCTCATGTAATGGGCGTACCGGTCCTGTATCTCCACGGCGGCACCCCGGCTTTAATGCGTGATCAGATGGTCCGCCGGTTCCAGGAAGACGAGCGTGGTCCCCAGTTGTTCATCCTATCTCTGAAGGCGGGAGGGCTTGGCTTAAACCTGACCCGCGCCTCCCATGTTTTCCACTTTGATCGCTGGTGGAACCCTGCCGTGGAAGACCAGGCAACAGATCGCACCTACCGGATTGGACAGCACCAAAACGTGACCGTGCATAAATTTATCACCGTGGGAACGCTGGAGGAAAAGATCGATGAATTGATTGAGTCCAAGAAAGGTCTGGCAGAGGCGGTGATTGGTAGCGGTGAACAGTGGCTGACAGAGCTGTCCACGGATGAACTGCGCGAAATGGTCGCTTTAAGGCGGTGAGCATGAGCAACGAAGATTTTGATTGGAACGGACAGCGAAAACCGCGCAAGGCGCGTGGTGGCATTCAGTCCCGCAGCGGACAGGGGGATTTTGCCCGCAACTGGTGGGCTCGCCGGTGGCTTACTGCGATGGAACGCCTGCTCGACAGCCGCCGCCTGGCGCGTGGACGATCATACGCCCGGGCAGGTCAGGTGCTGTCACTGGAGGAATTTCCGGGAGGGGTTACTGCTAAGGTNNAAGGTGCAGGGCTCCCGCCCTGCACCCTACCGTGTGACCATCAAGATGACCCCGCTGAACAATGACCAGTGGAACAAGGTGCTGAACGAACTGTCTGGACGGGCAATCTTTGCTGCCCAGCTTTTGGCAGGAGAAATGCCGGCGGAAATTGAGGATGTGTTTGATGCGGCAGGCGTCAGCCTGTTCCCGGACCGGTTAACGGAC
>MTKX01002483.1_pt1 | contig 26190 bp, 25 predicted proteins | sample 1042771 | NCBI WGS metagenome assembly MTKX01 (sample SAMN06212183, study PRJNA360534) | anaerobic digester metagenome | biome: Wastewater treatment plant; material: sludge; isolation source: anaerobic digester fed with sludge from wastewater treatment plant | place: Denmark: WWTP Randers ...
GAAAGAACCGCATAAAACGGCAATCCCCGCAGGAGATATTAAAATAAACAAGAAATGAAAATTCAAAATTTCAAAATAATACTATTATGTTACTTATGACTTTATTGCAGGCAGCGACGTACAGCGTCACATTTACAAAACTGGGGGCTGTTCTGGGCGCAGCCATTGTGGTATTGGGTGCATCTTTTGGCATCAGCAAGATCGGGACTTCCGCCATGGAGGCCATAGCTCGTCAGCCCGAAGCGGCAGACGGGATCAGGATGTCCATGATCATTATCGGTGCCCTGGTGGAAGGGGTGTCCCTTTTTGCAGTCATCGTGTGCCTGTTGGTTGCCCTTTAAAGAACTCCGGCTATGGACCTGATGATTCCTGATTCAGGATTGTTGTTCTGGATGCTGATTGCATTCGGGATCCTGTTTTTTATACTGGCACGTTATGGCTGGCCCCTGATCACCGGAGTGGTGGAACGTCGCAACGAAAGGATTGCCAAAGCATTATCCGATGCGGCAGCAGCCCGGCAATTGCTGGCCACCCTCAAGCAGCAGGAAGAAAAGATCCTGCAGCAATCACGCGATGAACAAGCCAGGCTGGTTGAGCAAACAGAGGCTCTCAGGATTAAATTAACAGAACAGGCCCGAGAGGCAGCACAAGAAGAAAGCCGCATCATACTTGAAAAGGCCAGGGAGCAAATTCACAAGGAAAAAGAGATGGTGATGCAGGAACTCAGACTGTATGTAGCANNGCATCCCTGTCTGTTGAAGTTGCCGAGAAAATATTGCGCAAGCAGCTGGAACCGGATAACAGGCAAATTGAACTGATCAACCAGCTTATAGACGAAACCATCAAACCCAGGGCATGATGATATGAACACAGGAGTGATAGCATCCCGGTATGCCACTACTTTGCTGCAGTATGCCACATCGTGCATGACAGAATGCGATCTGTATGATATGATGAAACGCATATCGGCTTGTTTTGCCGAAATTCCGGATCTGGAAAAGACTTTCTCGAACAGGATGTTATCCGCGGAAGAAAGGAAGGCCCTTTTTCTGGACTTGTTTCCCGGGGCACCGGAGAAACCTCTGAAGGTGCTATCGGATTTCCTGGATTTGCTGATACGTCAGCGGAGGGAAAATATCATCCGCTCGGTCAGCCTTCTGTATTTGGATAAATACCGCCTGCAGGAAGGAATTACTTATGGTGTGCTGACCACGGTAGCTCCCATAGACAATCTTACAGCGGAAAAACTCAAAAGCTCACTGGATCCTGTCAACCCACAGAAGGTTGAACTGGAATTGAAACAGGATCCCGGTCTGATTGGAGGGTTCTCACTAAGGGTGGGGATGAAGGTATGGGACGCTTCGCTGCTTGCCCGTTTACGGGAAGTAAGGAAGGCGTATGGATTAAAGGATATTTACTAGGTATGCTATGCCAGATTTGATAAAACCCGCTGAAGTCACCGATATACTGCGGATACAGCTGGAAGGACTTGACTCCCGGCCGGTTTATGAAGAAAAGGGAGTTGTGCTACAGGTGAGTGACGGGGTTGTCCGCATATACGGACTGTACAACGCAGGAGCCAATGAATTGCTTGAATTCGACAATGGTATCAGGGCCGTGGTCATGAACCTGGAGGAAGATAATGTGGGGGCAGTCCTGCTTGGACCTGTCAGCAAGATCCGGGAGGGTGACATGGTGCGAAGGACAGGGACCATAGCCTCGATTCCCGTGAGTGAGAAGATGTTGGGCAGGGTGATTGATCCCCTGGGTAATCCCCTGGACGGAAGGGGAGCCATTCCCGGACCTTTCACTGAAATGCCCCTGGAACGAAAAGCCCCGGGTGTNNAAGCCCCGGGTGTGATCTTCCGTCAGCCCGTATCCGAACCCCTCCAGACAGGGATAAAATCAATAGATGCCATGATCCCCATAGGCAGGGGGCAAAGGGAACTGATCATAGGCGACCGGCAAACGGGAAAAACAGCTATTGCCCTGGACACGATCATCAACCAGCGCAACAACTTCCTGGCCGGGGACCCTGTCTATTGCATCTACGTGGCCATAGGGCAAAAAGGATCCACGGTAGCCACTATAGTCAATACCCTGGAAAAACACGGTGCCATGGATTATACCGTGGTGGTTTCGGCAACCGCCGGAGATCCCGCCGCGTTGCAATATTTTGCTCCTTTTGCAGGGGCATCCATAGGAGAGTATTACCGCGATACAGGTCGCCATGCCCTGGTCGTATATGATGATCTTTCCAAACAGGCAGTTTCTTACCGGGAGGTATCACTTATCCTGCGCAGACCATCGGGAAGGGAAGCCTATCCGGGAGACGTGTTTTATTTGCACTCCAGGTTGCTGGAGCGTTCTGCAAAGATCATTGAACAGGATGAAATCGCCTCACAGATGAATGATGTACCGGACTCACTGAAAGGCAGGATCAAAGGGGGAGGATCCCTTACAGCACTTCCTGTCATAGAAACGCAGGCAGGTGATGTCTCGGCCTATATACCTACAAATGTGATATCCATTACAGATGGACAGATCTTTTTGGACACGGATCTTTTCAACCAGGGATACAGGCCGGCCATAAACGTGGGAATTTCTGTTTCAAGGGTGGGAGGAGATGCCCAGCTCAAGGCTATGAAACAGATTGCGGGCACGTTGAAGATCGATCAGGCTCAGTACCGGGAACTGGAATCATTCTCACGTTTTGGGGGAGATATGGATCCCATGACCATGAAGCTCCTGGACAGGGGACAGAAGAATTCACAACTCCTGGTACAAAAACAATACAATCCCCTTCCGGTGGAAAAACAAATTGCATTGCTATATTGCGGGACACATGGGTTGCTGGAAAGGGTCACCCTGGAAAAAATACCGGTTTTCGAAGAAAAATTCCTGAGAATTCTGGAAACCAGTCATAAAGAAACGGTGCTTGATACGCTGAGCAGGGGAGAGATCAATCCGCAGATAGCATCAATCATTGAAAGCGTGGCAGAGCAGGTAGCCGGATAAACCATGGAATCTTTACGTGAAATAAGAAGAAGGATCAATTCTGTCCGCAGGACGCAGAAGATCACAGAAGCCATGCATAGGATCTCATCTGCAAAACTTCACAAGGCACAAACAGCCCTTGGGTATATTCTGCCTTATGAAGAAAGGTTGCATTACATGCTTCTGACCTTTATTCACGAAGAGCGTTACTTGTATGAGCACGGTTTTCCTCATGGCATGAGTGCTCTGCGACAGACTCCTTATGCATTGGCCCGTCCCGTAAACCAGGTATCCATAATTTTCATGGCTTCGGATACGGGGCTTTGCGGTGCTTACAATGCCAATATTGAAAAAAAATGCCTTGAAGCGCTGGGTGAATACGCCAACCTGCCCCGCGAAAACATCACCCTCTACCCTGTAGGGATAAAAATGCTGGAGGTGGCACAGAAAACGGGGTGTAAGGTGGATGACCGCTATGTGGGCCTGATGGCACATCCCAATGCCAAAACATGTGAAAGGTTATCCCGAAGGCTGGAGATCGGTTACATGAGGGGCATGGTGGATAAGGCAGAGCTTATCTATTATCATTTCAAGAACATGTCTGTCCAGATCCTTCAGAGAGACATCTTTCTGCCATTTCAGTCAGAACTGGTAAAAAGCACAAATCCTGCTTTCGGATGCGAGATAAGGGGTAAGCAAGGCCCCATCATTCCACAGGAATACCCGCTGGCAGAACTTGACCCTGAATACTATGAAGGATTCATCATAGAACCTTCACGCCAGGAACTCATAGATGCACTGTTACCTCGGGTACTGAGTTTCCAGTTATACATGGCTGTGCTGGATGCCAATGCGTCGGAACATGCTGCAAGGACAATTGCCATGAAAGCAGCATCCGAGAACGCGCAGGATCTTGTCCGCGATCTGACACTACTCTATAACAAAAGCCGTCAGCAGGCCATTACAGCAGAAATTCTCGATATTTTATCGGGTTCGGTAAGGTAACAGATCAGTTGCCTCGCATTTTCTGTTTTGTTTTCACCAGGTTTTCTTTCAATATATCCACACCTGTAGCGACAGCTTCTTCAAAGGTTGGACAAGTTCGTTCCGCAATGAGTTCATTTCCGGGAACCTTGACACGAAGGGTGGCTTTTTTATTATCATGACCGGGTACCAGTGAAAGAGTCACCTCAACTCCAATGATGGCATCAAAGAAACGATCCAGTTTCCCCACTTTTTCGTCAATGAAATCGAGAAGTTTCCTGTCGGCATCAAATTTTACGGATTCAACTCTAATGTCCATGATATACCTCCATTTTATATTGTTAATAACTACGCCCCGGGGAGCTTTCATGCCCTTGGGTGCGCTTTTTTATAGGCTTTTTTTAGTGCTTCAAATGAATTGTGTGTGTAAACCTGCGTGGCTGTGAGCGAATCGTGGCCAAGCAACTCCTTGATGCTGTTCAGGTCTGCCCCGCGGTTCAACAAGTGGGTAGCCAGGGAGTGACGCAGCACGTGGGGGCTTTTTTTCCCGGTAAATCCGGGTTCGCCTGACAATTCTTTGTGTACCATTTTGCTGATTGTTGTAAGGGCCAGTGGTTGCCCGTCTTTACGGCAGAACAACCAGGGTGAATTGATGTTCCTTTCAGCAATGAATTGCTGCAAATCCCGGACCAAACCTTTGCCCAGGGGAACGTCCCGCTCTTTGTTGCCTTTGCCCCTCACACGAAGCAAAGACCGGTAAAAGTCAATGTCTTCAATACGTATTCCCGCCAGCTCTGCCCGGCGGATCCCCGTGGCATAAATCAAATGTATCATGAACGACACCAAAGTTGGGGATGATTCGCTCCTGTCTATAAGGTTGTTGATGCTTGCTTCGGGATAGAACTCGGGAATACGCCTTCCTTTTTTCGGGCGTATGAGCAGTTTCAGGGGATTGTCCGGGAGCTTCCCTTTCCTGACCAGGTAGTTGCAATAGGAACTCAATGCAGAGAGTCTCTGGTATACGGTGGCAGGACTCAGACCCTGTTCCAGGAGCCAGCCTGTGTATGCCCTCAGATGGTTCAGCGACACCTCCTTCATAGGATTGTCTTCCTTCTGGAAGTCCATGAAGTTGTAAAAATCTGTAATGGCGTGATTGTAAATTGATTGAGTTCTTATTGAATAGCGCTTTTGAACCCTCAGGAAGTCTATGAAATCACTTCTTTCCATCGTATACAAATATACAAAAAAACGAGGATTATTCCTCGTTATTCTGCAACCTTTGTTTATATACGGCTTTCTTTTGCTGATCCCTTTTGGTAACGGAGGGTTTGGAAAAGGCCTGGCGGCTTCTGAGCTCACGCACAATCCCTGTCTTTTCAAATTTCCTTTTGAATTTCTTTAATGCGCGTTCTATGTTTTCGCCTTCCTTAACAGGTACAATAATCATATTAGCAGACACCTCCTTTTGTTACGGGGTGCAAAAGTAGACAAAAAAATGGAAAATCAAAGGGTAAACTGTATATTTGTAAGTTAAATGCTGAAAATTCCATTCGATTATGTTCAATGAAGGCATTCCTTCACAGATTCCACCGGAAATTCCCCTGGATGAAAGTGTAAACCATGCGCCGGTAAGAAAAGACATCCTTTCAAAGGAAGAAAAAAAGCTGGCCCTTGCAAACGCACTCCGCTATTTTCCTGCCGAGCAGCATGCAGCACTCGCACCCGGATTTGCCCGTGAACTGAAGCAGTACGGCAGGATCTACATGTACCGCTACCGTCCTCAAAAGCCCATTACTGCAGGCAGGCTGGAAGATTATCCTGCCAAGTGCCATCAGGCAGCGGCCATCATGCTCATGATAAACAACAATCTGGATAAGGCCATTGCCCAACACCCGCACGAATTGATCACTTACGGGGGAAACGGGGCGGTTTTTCAGAACTGGGCCCAGTACCATCTGTGTATGCATTACCTTTCACAGATGACAGATGAGCAGACCCTTGTGCTGTATTCGGGCCATCCGCTGGGACTTTTCCCTTCATCAAAAGAGGCACCGCGCCTGGTGATCACCAACGGGATGGTCATTCCCAATTATTCCTCGAGAAATCACTGGGAGAAACTGAATGCACTGGGCGTTTCACAATACGGACAGATGACTGCCGGTTCCTTCATGTATATCGGGCCGCAGGGAATCGTTCATGGCACGACGATAACCATCATGAATGCCACAAGGATGCGCACACAGGAGACCAAGGGCTCACTGCTGTTTGTATCCAGCGGCCTGGGAGGGATGTCTGGTGCACAGCCAAAAGCCGCCAGGATAGCAGGCGTTGTGGGTGTGATTGCCGAGATTGATCCCCTGGCAACGGCCAAAAGATATGAGCAGGGTTGGGTAGACGAAGTGTACCACGACCTCGGATCACTGACCACCCGTATCCTGGAAGCCAAAAGGGGAGGAGAGGCAGTTTCACTCGCCTACCAGGGGAACGTGGTGGACCTGTGGGAACATCTCGCCGCAGAAGGGATTGGGGTTGAGCTGGGATCTGACCAGACAAGCCTGCACAACCCTTTCTCGGGAGGATATTACCCGGTTGGATATACCCTGGAGGAATCCAGAAAAATGATTGCAAAGGACCCCGGTCATTTTGAAGAAGCTGTCCGCCTGAGCCTCAGACGACAGGTCAAGGCCATAAACACGTTGGCTACACGGGGCATGTATTTCTTTGATTACGGTAATGCATTCCTGCTGGAAGCATCACGCGCAGGAGCGGATATCATGCTGGCAAACGGGAAATTCCGTTACCCTTCCTATGTGCAGGACATCATGGGACCCTTGTTCTTTGATTACGGCTTTGGTCCCTTCCGCTGGGTATGCACCTCTTCCCTGGAAGAAGACCTCCTGGAAACAGACAGGATTGCCGCCGGAGTTCTGGAGGAGCTGCTGGAACAGGCCCCCGCTGACATATACAGCCAACTGCAGGATAACCTGCACTGGATACGCAATGCCCATAAGAATAACCTGGTAGTTGGCTCCCAGGCCCGCATTTTGTATGCCGATGCCAGGGGACGTGTACGCATAGCCCTTGCCATGAACCGTGCCATAAGGGAAGGCCGCATAAAAGGGCCCATTGTACTTGGCAGGGACCATCACGATGTATCAGGGACGGACTCCCCCTACAGGGAAACATCCAACATTTACGACGGTTCCTCACTTACCGCAGATATGGCAGTACACAATGTGATAGGGGATGCCTTCAGGGGCGCCACCTGGGTGTCCCTGCACAATGGCGGAGGCGTGGGCTGGGGAGAGGCCATCAACGGCGGTTTCGGCCTGGTAATTGACGGAAGTCCTGATGCTGACAGGCGTATTAAAAGCATGCTCTTCTGGGATGTGAACAACGGCATTGCAAGACGTGCCTGGGCCAGGAATCCCGGAGCCATCTCGGCCCTGAAAAGAGCTATGGAGGAGGAGCCCTTGCTGAAAGTGACGGTTCCTACTCCGGCAGATCCCAAAGTGCTGGATGTTTTTGATGTATGATTATTCACCCGATAGTATGACAGATATATTATTTAAAGATTTTCCACCGGTCCCGACACAAGCATGGGAGGAATTAATCCTTAGGGATCTCAAAGGAGCGGATTACAATAAGAAACTGCTCTGGAAAACACCCGATGGATTCAGTGTCCGACCCTATTACAGGGAGGAAGATCTGAAAGAAATACCACACCTGGATTCCCTTCCAGGTCAAAAACCTTACCTGCGGGGTACACGAAAAGACAACAACTGGCTCATCCGGCAGGGATTTCCTCTCAGCGAGCCACTCTCACAAGTTAACGCAAAAGTTCTGGAAGCGCTGAACAGGGGCCTTGAATCAGTTGGTTTTGTGCTTCAGCCGGGGCAGGAACTCACACTGCAGGACATGAATACCCTGCTTAGGGAGGTGTTCCTTCCGGCCATTGAAGTGTCCTTTGAAAACGTATCCTTTAAGAAACCAGGTACATTGCATGCTTTCCTGGAATACGTGCGTGCCACCGGTATACCTGCTGAACAGGTCAGGGCACGTTTTGGCTTCGATCCTGCAGGAGATGCTTTCTTTGCCGGCACCATGCCCAATCCGGAAGATTTCACGGTGCTTGCCAACCTGGTCAGAACCTGCAGCGATTATCCTCAATTGCGCCTGGTGTGCATCCAGGGATACAAGATACAGAACAGGGGGGTGGGTGTGGTTCAGGAACTTGCCTTTTCCATGGCCATGGGTAACGAGTACCTGAAGAAATTGACCTCTGCGGGGTTATCGCCCGATATGGCTGCACGCTCCATACATTTCCATATGGGGATAGGAACCCATTACTTTCTTGAGATGGCCAAATTCCGCGCTGCCAGGGTTTTCTGGAACGAGATAAGCAATGCAGCAATTGCGGTTCATGCCACCTCCGGGACATGGAGCCAGACGGCATATGATATGTACGTAAACCTGCTGCGCGGCACTACCGAAGCTATGTCCGCCGCGCTGGCAGGGGTGGATTCAATGGAAGTGCTGCCCTTTGATTACGCCATAACAAAAGGAAGCGAACAGGGGTACCGCCTGGCCAGGAACATACAGATCATACTAAAGGAAGAGGCCCATTTTGACCGTGTTACCGATCCGGCTGCCGGATCTTATTATATTGAAAACCTGACCAATTCTGTTCTTGGGGAATCCCGGAAACTGTACCTGGATATCCTGCAGACGGGAGGTTTCACGGATCCCGTAACCTGCGACAGGTTCAGGGAAACAGTGAACAGCACCCGGGAACGCCGGTTGCAAAACCTGGCCCAACGCAGGGAAACCCTGGTGGGGATCAACCAGTATCCCGATTCTACGGGAAAAGCACCAGCCGGATTGAACCTCTCCGGGGAAGAAGAGTGGATGCGTGCTGCAACCGGTTTTGAAAAGATGCGCCTCCGTACTGAACAGGCTACTGAAATACCCTCTGTATTTCTGCTCACTTTCGGAAACCTGACCATGTGCAGGGCCAGGGCACAGTTCTCTGCCAATTTCTTTGGGATAGCCGGGTTCAAGGTCTTAGACAACAACCGTTTCAAGACAGTGGAAGATGGAATTCAGGCGGCCGGGAAATCCGGGGCCCGTATTGTGGTTGCCTGCTCATCGGACGAGGAATACGAGGGCGCCGTACCCCTAATAGCCCGTTCCCTGGATCCCGGGACCATCCTGACCGTGGCAGGAGAACCTGCCTGTAAAGAAGCCCTTATGGATCGGGGTATCAATCATTTCATCAGCGTCCGGAGCGATGTGCTTGAAACGTTGCTCGGATATCAAAAAGAGTTGGGATTATGAAACAGTATTATACAGCAGAAGATATAGCCAACATGGAGCATTTGCATTACGCGGCAGGTATCCCTCCCTATCTCAGGGGGCCGTACAGTACCATGTATGTGCAGAAAAGCTGGACCATCAGGCAGTATGCAGGATTTTCCACCGCAGAGGAATCGAACGCTTTTTACCGGAGGAACCTTGCTGCAGGACAAAAAGGACTGTCTGTAGCTTTTGACCTGGCCACCCACCGCGGATATGACGCTGACCATCCACGTGTAACGGGAGATGTGGGTAAAGCCGGAGTGAGCATCTGCTCGGTAGAAGACATGAAGGTGCTTTTTGATCAGATTCCGCTCAACAAGATGTCGGTGTCCATGACCATGAACGGAGCCGTGTTGCCCATCATGGCCTTTTACATCGTAGCCGGGCAGGAACAGGGAGCCCGCCTGGAGGAACTTACAGGGACCATACAGAACGATATCCTGAAAGAATTCATGGTACGCAACACGTATATATATCCCCCGGAATTTTCCATGCGTATCGTAGGGGATATTTTCTCCTATGCAGCCAGAAAAATGCCCCGTTTCAATTCCATTTCCGTATCGGGGTATCATATGCAGGAAGCCGGCGCGACCAGTGAGATTGAAATGGCCTATACCCTGGCAGACGGGCTTGAATACCTCAGGACCGGGGTGAAGGCAGGTCTGGATATTGATGATTTTGCACCCAGAATCTCATTCTTCTGGGCCATTGGCATGAACCATTTTGAGGAAATAGCCAAAATGCGCGCTGCTCGCATGATCTGGGCAAAAATCGTGAAATCCTTCAATCCCAAAAATCCGAAATCCCTGTCACTGCGGACACATTGCCAGACTTCAGGTTGGTCCCTTACAGAACAGGATCCATTCAACAACGTAGCACGAACCTGCACGGAAGCCATGGCTGCTGCCCTGGGTCATACCCAGAGCCTGCACACCAACGCCCTGGACGAAGCCATAGCGCTTCCCACGGATTTTTCGGCAAGGATCGCCCGTAATACTCAATTGTACCTGCAGGACGAGACGGAAATCTGCAGAGGCATTGACCCCTGGGCCGGATCGTATTACGTGGAGACACTGACACACCAGATGGCTCACAAAGCCTGGGAACTTATACAGGAGATCGAGGACCTGGGCGGGATGGCAAAAGCCATTGAAACCGGTATTCCCAAACTCAGGATAGAAGAAGCCGCTGCGCGTACCCAGGCCAGGATAGATTCCGGGGAACAGGTGGTGGTAGGTGTTAATAAATACCGACTGGAAAAAGAAGATCCCATAGATATACTGGATGTGGACAACACAAAGGTCCGCCTTTCACAGATCGCACGCCTGGAAGAACTCAAAAAGACAAGAGATTCCAAAAAGGTGGCAGCTTCCCTGGCAGCCCTGACCAGGGCGGCAGCTGATAATTCAGGGAACCTGCTGGAACTGGCCGTGGAAGCAGCCCGTAACAGGGCCACTCTGGGTGAGATCTCGGATGCCTGTGAAAAAGTGGCAGGACGTTATAAAGCTGTAATTCGTATGAATAAGGGAGTTTATTTATCGGAAGTGAAGGATGATCCTTACTTTGCAAAAGCCAGGGAAATGGTGGCCAGTTTTGCTGCCCGGGAAGGCCGCCAGCCCCGTATCATGGTAGCCAAGCTTGGTCAGGACGGGCACGACCGCGGAGCCAAGGTGGTAGCCACGGGTTATGCCGATATCGGGTTCGACGTCGACATGGGTCCCTTGTTCCAGACACCGGAAGAAGCTGCCCGTCAGGCTGTAGAAAACGACGTGCATATAGTGGGGGTATCTTCGCTGGCTGCGGGCCATAAGACGCTGGTGCCCCAGGTAGTGAAAACCCTCAGGGAGATGGGGCGGGAAGATATCATGGTCATTGTGGGAGGGGTCATCCCGGGCCAGGACTACCAGGAACTCTACGACGCCGGGGCAGTTGCCGTATTCGGACCCGGGACACCCGTATCGTTGTGTGCCATCAGAATGCTTGAATTGCTGGAACAGCAGTCAGATAAATAGGTCCAGCAAGCCTTCCCGGGGAATGTCGCGGAAGTAGTCATCCAGTGAGAATCGTGCCAGGCGGCCGGCAATGGCTTCCCGGTTGTGCGGACATCCCTGAAGGGCCTGTTCAATTTCCTCTGTTGGATACAGAAAAAAGTAATCGCCATAGATCTTCACTTCTTCCATGATCCCGTTATTTACCTGGAGCAGTATTTCTACATTGCCCCCTGCGAACCGCTCCCTGCGGAGATCTCCCCGGAGCGGTGCCCTGCCGTAATTCCAGGCATAAGTTCTGTATTTTTTTCTGCATAATGTTTCTATGATCTGGCACTCCCGTGGATCAAGCGGCTGTTCCCTGGTCTGCTTGTCCGGGCTGCCTGCAATGTGTCTTTTCAGCACTTCCAGGAAATCTTCCGTTTTCATGCCCTTTGGCAGGTATTCGGAGAGATTGCACACCCGGCGCGGATTGCTCGCAACCCCCCGGCCCCTTTCCCTTGCTTTTACCTGCAGCGCAAGAGACAAGTCACGGATGGAAGCACTGAAGAGCAGGGTGCCGTGCATGAGAATACGGTTTTTATACAGTGCTATGGCATTTCCGGAGAATTTTCGGCCCTCGATCACCAGATCGTTGCGTCCTTCCAGTTCCGCCGCAACACCCAGTGAATGCAAAACATCCAGGATTGGCCTCGTAAACCGGGCAAAGGCCTCTCCGGGGTCGGTCCTGGGAACATATGCATCCACAAATGTGAAATTGATGTTTCCCAGGTCATGGAAGACTGCTCCGCCGCCGCTCAGCCTCCTTACCACGGCAATACCTTGTTCCCGGACGTATTCGATGTTGATCTGGTCCGGTGTGTTCTGGTTGCGTCCCACGATGATGGCCGGGGCGTTCCTCCACAGGCGGAAAACCGGTTCTTCCGGCACGGTCAGGAGGTATTCTTCTACGGCCAGGTTCCAGTACGGATCCGTTGTACTATCGATTATGCAGCGCATTTCGTTTGAATTTTCCGGCCAATCCGTCTGTATAGCCTGTATACGGCCCATCCCAGGAGCAGGCCGATAAGCGCTCCGCAGACAACATCCAGGGGGAAATGCTTTCCTACATAGATCCTGCTGTAGGCAACCAAAGCAGCCCAGACAAAAATGCCACAGGTATACCATTTCTTACGATACACAAGACTGGTGAAACAGGCCAGGCCAAATACATTGCTGGCATGTGACGATACAAAGGAATATAGTCCTCCCTTGTCCTCAAGCAGCCGGAAAGTTCCTTCCCATTCCGGTATATGAGAGGGACGCAAACGATGCACCCATTCTTTTATCAGCGTGGATGAAAGCTGGTCTGTGAGCAGGAAAGTGAATAAAATCCCCAGTATTGCGACCAGGGCCTGCCGCCAGGGCAAAACCAGGAAAAAGCCCCCCGCTATGAGCAGGTACAGGGGTATCCATACAGGAATGTTGGACAATGTTTTCATTACAGGGTCCAGGAAGTCACTGTGTGCCCCGTTCAGGATAAAGAAAAGCTTATGGTCCAGTTCAATTATTGAGTCCATAAGATGTTCCAGATCTGTTCCTTGAGCTGGGAAATGTTATATCCTGTTATTGATGAGATCAGCAATACCGGTAAAGAGCGGGGCAGGCGGCGGCGGAGCATTTTTTCACCTCCGGGGTCCAGAAGGTCTGCCTTGGTTACTGCCAGCATGCGCTGTTTATCCAGCAGCTCGGGTTTGTACTTTCCGAGTTCTTTGAGCAATATACGGTATTGAGCCGTCACATCGGGGCAGTCTGCCGGTACCATGAACAGCAGCATGGAATTGCGTTCAATATGCCTGAGGAAACGCAATCCCAGTCCCCGGCCCTGGTGCGCTCCCTCAATGATCCCAGGGATATCGGCCATCACAAATGACCGGTGATCGGGCAGGGATACAATACCCAGTTGCGGCTCGAGAGTGGTGAACGGATAATCCGCAATTTTTGGCCTGGCAGCCGACACGGCTGACAAAAGGGTTGATTTCCCGGAGTTTGGGAAACCCACAAGGCCTACATCGGCCAGAAGTTTCAATTCCAGGATGAACCAGCCTTCCTGGCCTGCTTCTCCGGGCTGGGCAAAACGCGGTGTCTGGTGTGTAGGCGACTTGAAATGGGTGTTGCCCAGACCACCACGGCCCCCTTTGCAGAGGATGAATTCTTGCCCCGGCTGTGTCAGCTCGGCAAGTATTTGCTCGTCCTCCGCGTTTTTTACAACGGTCCCCGCCGGGACCTCCAGTATGACGTCCTTTCCATCGGCTCCGTGGGCCAGATTGCCCCTGCCGGCCTCACCATGTTCTGCCCGGATGTGTTTTCTGTATTTGAGGTGGATCAATGTCCAGAATTGCGGATTTACCTTAAGGATTATATGACCTCCCCGGCCTCCGTCTCCTCCGTCGGGTCCGCCCTTTGGAACATATTTTGCCCGCAGCAGATGTACTGAACCTGCGCCTCCCTTTCCAGAGGCACAAAACAATTTTATATAATCTACAAAATTTGTTTCAGACATTCACTAACCTGGTTGAGTGTATATTCGGGCGTTTTTGAACTATCTACGCCAACGAATTTTCCCTGTTTTTTATAATGGTCTATGATGGGTACTGTCTGGGCATAATAGGTGGCCAAACGGTGACGCACCCTTTCCGGATCCATGTCGTCAGGCCGGTTTTCTATGCCTGCCCGGCGCAGCAGGCGCATCTCGCAAACCTGGTCGTCCACTTTCAGCAGGATCATCAGCTGCAGTGGGTGTCCTGACTTTTCCAGAAAATCATCCAGCGCCTCTGCCTGCGGCAGGGTACGGGGAAAACCGTCAAACAGAAAACCGCGTGCCCCCGGATTGGCTTTCAGATTGTTCGCGATCAGCGAAATCACTATCTGATCCGAGACCAGGTCCCCCCTGGCCAGTATGGCTTCCACTTCCTTTCCCAGGGCCGAGCCCAGGCCGATTTCGTGCCGGAGCATATCTCCTGTAGAAAGATGAACAAATCCGAATTCTTCTATCATCAATTTGGCCAGGGTTCCCTTGCCCGATCCCGGAGGGCCTGCAATAATAATATTGAGCATTATCTAATCTATTACGTAAAGGTCTTTGAGTTGTCTTCCCAGATTGTTGTAGTCCAGACCGTAACCTACCACAAAATCGTTGGGGATCCTGATGCATACATAATCAATGGGGATTTTTCCCCGGTATGCATTGGGTTTGAATAGCAGGGTACATATTATTATTTTCCGGGGATTCTTTTTTTTCAAATCTTCCACCAGTTTTTCAATGGTTTGGCCACTGTCAACCACATCTTCGACGACGACCACAGTGCGGTCGGTGATATCTGTGCATAAACCCACGATCTCTCTTACCGTTCCTGTGCTGGAGGTGCCGCTGTAGGATGACAGCTTGACAAAGGTAACCACACAGCTGAGGTCGATCTTTTTCATCAGATCTGCGGTAAACATGAATGACCCGTTCAGGATCCCGATAAAGACCGGCTCGTCTTCGTTTCGAAGGTCACGATTCAAAGCGGCGGCCACCTGTTCAATAGCCTTATCGATTTCCTGGTACGGGATGTATGTCCGGAAAGATTTATCTTGTAGGGTTATGCGTTCCATAGAACAAAAATAATCATTATATTCGAACTTTTAATAGAGTCTGATAATGAATCCGCAAGTAAGCATAATCATGGGCAGCATATCGGATATGTCTGTAATGGAAGAAGCAGCGCGCTTTCTGAACCAGATGGAGATACCTTTTGAAATCAAGGCCCTTTCGGCACACCGCACCCCGGACAAGGTTGCCGAATATGCACAGGAAGCATCACAAAGGGGGATAAAGGTCATCATAGCGGGCGCAGGCGGGGCAGCGCACCTCCCAGGCATCATTGCCGCATATACGTCCATCCCGGTCATCGGGGTTCCGGTGAAATCGGCGAAATCCCTGGAAGGGCTGGATTCCATACTGTCCATATTGCAGATGCCCGCCGGGATCCCAGTTGCTACCATGGCCCTTGACGGTGCCCGGAATGCTGCCATATTTGCGGCTCGCATCCTGGCCCTGTCCGACAGCAACCTTGCCGAACGAATGATTGATTTTCAGCACAATCTGAACCTGAAAATTGAAGAAGCCAACGAATCCATCAAAGAAATCAAATACCGTTTCAAAATCTGAACTATTAAAATAAAACCAGGCTCATCAGAGGGGAGCGCAACAGGAGGGAATGATCATGAGAAATGTTTTATGGGTGCTCTTATGCACCGCAATGATCTGTCATGCACAGGCACAGGACAGGGATGTCATGTTAGAGAACCTGGCCCGGGAATATGAATTCACCGGACAGGACCTTGAGGAGATGCTTGATGAGCGAATCAGTCTGAACACGGCCACCGGTGAAGATCTCCGCCTGATAGGGCTTTTGTCACCTTACCAGGTGGCTTCTCTTATCGATTACAGGCAACGCTACGGTGCCATCATTTCATGGGCCGAAGTTTTTCTGATTCCCGGCTTTACAGAGCAGGACACCCGCCTGCTTTCCCTGTTCTTTCACCTGGAACCGGAGGCGACATATGACAGGTTGCAACTGAAATCCATGTTCAGGCATGGAAAACGCTCATTCCTTGTTCAGACACGGACTTTTTTCCCCCGGGGAGAGGAGTACAGTCCCATAACTGAAGCTGAATACCAGGCACGACCTAACTCACGTTACCAGGGAGTACCCTGGTACAGGTACCTGCGGTATGATTACCGTTACAGGGACAGGGTCAGGTGGGGCTTCACACTGGAAAGTGATCCGGGTGAAAAGCAGGTAGTGGATTTTCTCTCTTTTCATGCAGAGATAAGAGATGTCAAACCTTTCAGAACCCTGGTCATAGGCGATTTTCGTGCAAGATTCGGCCAGGGACTCCTGCTATGGAATGGAACACAGTTTGGAAAAGCTTCCTCTACCGCTTCGTTGTGCAAACAGGAAATGGGTATTACACCATACCGGTCAAGGGATGAAAATCTTTTTTTCAGGGGACTGGGAGCCTCTTTCCGTCGCAGGAGCCTGGACCTGTCTGTTTTCATATCTTATAGGACTCTGGATGCACGCATTGTGGAGGAAGGCTTCACATCTCTTGTGGAAACCGGGTACCACCGCACCCCTTTGGAACATGAGAAAAAAAATACGCTCCGGTCATGGGTGACCGGCCTTAATCTATCCTGGTCAGCTGAAAGATGGAAAGCCGGTGTGACCGCACTCGGATATGGCTACAATCACCCCGATGCCGGCAGGATAACCTATTACAATGATTATAAAAACCGTACTGTACCATTCGGTGGTATTGCTGCAGACCTGTCATTCAGATTGCCTTCATGGCGTTTTTTTTCCGAGGCGGCTCTTGACCTTGGGGGTTCTCCTGCGGCGCTGGCAGGTATCATTTATTACGGAAAAAACGGGAACCAGGCCGGTATGCAGCTAAGGTATTTCACGCCTTCCTATACGGCAGCCTACAGTGCCCGGCTGGGAAGGAATGCTGACCCTTCCAATGAGTACAGCCTGCAAATGACCGGTACACTTGTTTTGCCCTGCGCATGGAAGATGGATCTGAGCGCGTGGGCCTACTTCTTTCCCCGGGCCCGGTACCTGTGTCATGATCCTTCCTATGGATGGGATTACCGCCTGCAGGTGCACAGGGATCACCACATGTTATTGTTCCGTCAGCAGAGGTCCCTATCGGATAAAGGTACCCTGGACAGGCAATCGCTATGCCTGCGTACAGCAGTCAGGTTTTCGGATGCCTTTCAGCTGGCATTGCGTGGAGACGGGATGTATTGCCTGCTCCTTGAAAACAGCAGCGAATGGGGAGGCACTGCTTATGCCCAATTGGAATATGAAAACGTGAAGGAAACATTCCGGTTATCGTTCCGCCTGGCCCTGTTCCATACAGAGTCCTGGGAATCAAGAATATATATTTATGAACCGGACGTTTTGTACGGGTATTCAGTCCCTGCACTTTATGGAAAAGGCATCCGTGCCTGCCTGAATCTGACGTACTCACCCTTTCCTGCCACAGACATCTGGTTTAAAGTATCGGCAATGTACAAGGAATCATACGTGTGCGAATCTAAAGTGCAAATCAGGTTTCGTTTCTAACAAACGGAACAAAACTTTCTCCTGCAAAGATACGTATTGATGAAGGAATGATATTGAATACATAGGGAGGCGATCCCATCAGTTCACCGTCCGTTTCCAGGCCCGTTGCCTGTTTACTGTTGGGCAACACTTCCACCGTCCTTCCCCTGCCATGCATTGCCTCTTTGAAACTATAGACCTTTCCATTAATGAAATCCTTGATTTTCAGCGCCAGCGACAGCTTACTCATGGACGTGACCAGGGTGATGTCAAACAATCCGTCATCGGGGATAGCAAGGGGAAGGGCTTTCATACCGCTCCCTATCGTGGTCCCTATTCCAATATTTAAGGTGAGCACCGGTCCTTCATAAAACACTTCTCCGTCCAAAAGGATCCTGTAGTCTTTGCTCCGGTAGAACATGAAAGTGTTCAACAAGCTTTGCAGGTAAAGGGATTTTCCCCTGTCATGATGCTGCTCCACGACTTTTTCGTAGTGCCGGACCACTTCGGCATCCAGTCCCAGACCTGCACTATTAATAAAAAAACGCTTGCGTTCAACCCCGTAATCCTGGAAAGTCACCGTTCCAACGTCTGTCAGGACACTTTTATTATTGCATATAATATCCATGGCTTGCCTGTATTCTAAAGGGATCCCGTAGGGCGAAACCGTATCGTTGCCTGTTCCTATGGGTATGACACCTATGGTAATATCGCTGGTGGGAACATCCTGCTGGAAAAAAATCCCGTTGATCACTTCATGTAAGGTGCCATCTCCCCCGATCACAATAAACTTCCGGAAACCTTCACGGATAGCTTCAATGACTATTGTAACGGCATGATTCTTGTGTTTTGTGAAAACACATTCAAAAATGAAATCCCGTTCCAGGAAGTATTTTGAAATATGGGGCCACATCCGGGCTGTTTTTCCTCCTCCGGCCACAGGATTAAGAATGATCAACCATTGTGTTAAGGACATGATATATGACTATGAATTGAGAAGTCAAAATTAAGAATATTTATGGTAATTAATGTATATTTGCCAAATTGAAATCTAACAGTGGATCTTATGGGAAAAGTAATTGCGATAGCAAATCAGAAGGGAGGAGTAGGAAAAACAACAACGGCCATCAACCTTGCAGCATCATTGGCTGTGATGGAAAAAAACGTGTTGTTGGTAGATGCAGATCCACAGGCAAACACAACATCGGGGCTTTGTTACGATCCCAATGCAAGCAGCGGTGACACCCTTTATGAATGTCTCATTGGCAAAATGCCCATTGAGAAAACGATCATCCAGACCGAGATACAGGGACTCAAACTCATTCCTTCACACATAGACCTTGTGGGCGCTGAAATAGAGTTGTTGCCTGTACCCGAAAGGGAAGGGGTATTGAAATCCCACCTGGACACAGTAAGCCATCATTTTGATTACATCCTGATTGATTGTTCGCCCTCCCTGGGCCTAATCACAGTCAATGCCCTGACTGCAGCAGATTCAGTGATCATACCTGTCCAATGTGAGTTTTTTTCACTGGAAGGATTGGGCAAGTTGCTCAATACCATTAAAATTGTTCAGAACCGGTTGAACCCTGCCCTTGCCATAGAAGGTTTCCTGCTGACCATGTACGATGTTCGCCTGCGTTCACACAATCAGATCGTGGAAGAGATAAGGCACCACTTCCAGGAAATGGTATTTCAGACTGTCATACAGCGGAACGTACGCCTGAGCGAGGCTCCCTCGCATGGGAAACCGGTGATCCTTTACGATGCGGCTTCCGTAGGTAGTAACAACTACCTGAACCTGGCCAGGGAATTTTTAAAGAAAAACCAGCATGACTAAGAAACCCGCTTTGGGCAAAGGACTGGGTGCACTAATATCAGAAACACCCTCTTTGAGTGACTGGAAGCCCAGAAATCCCGTGGTCCTTCCCCAGGTGGAAGGAACTTCAGTGATCGATATTGATCTTATTGAAGTTAACCCGGAACAGCCAAGGAAGGAATTCAACGGTGAGGCTCTTGCCGAGCTGGCAGCATCCATAAGGAACTTGGGGCTGATCCAACCATTGACTCTTCGAAAACTAGCCGTCGGTAAGTATCAGCTTGTGAGCGGTGAAAGGAGGCTCAGGGCAGCCAGGATGGCCGGCCTGACCAAAGTACCTGCCTATATCAGGCAGGTGGAAGACAACGCCTTGCTGGAAATGGCACTGGTAGAGAATATCCAGCGTGAAGACCTGGATGCTATGGAAATCGCATACGGTTTTCAGCGTTTGACAGAAGAATGCGACCTTACACAGGAACAATTGGCCGAGCGTGTCGGAAAGAAAAGAGCCACTGTTGCCAATTACCTGCGGTTGATCCAGCTGCCGGCCCAGATCCAGTTGTTTATACGGGCAGATGCCCTGACCATGGGACATGCCCGTGCCCTGCTCTCCCTGGAAGAACAGGACGCCCGGCTGGCACTAGCAAAAAAGATCGTAGAAAAGGGACTCTCTGTCCGGCAGGTGGAGGCCATGGTGCGCCCTGCAGGACCAGAAAAGAATGAAACACAGGCACGGGAAGCCGAATTGCCTGATGTCTATTACAGGGTACTGGAGCGGATCGGAACGTATTTCAACAATAACATTAGCCTGAAAAGAAATGCCAGGGGTGAAGGCGTTTTGACGGTTTACTGTTCCAGCGATTCTGAAATGGAAGCATTTCTGGAAGCTCTTGAGAAAAACAATATTTAGCCGGTTCTTTACCTGTGAAACGTAGCCTGATATTCATTTTGTGTTTATTGTGTTCAGGTTCCCTTGTCTATGGGCAGTTTGCCGTTGACATGGGGCAAAAGGACACTAAGTCATCACAAGATACTACCGTTCAGGCAAAAGAGCCCTTCAAACTACGTACCTATTTTTCGGCTTTGGCCGGGAAGGACACCCTGAAACTGGGCCGCGTATTTTCCGGAGCTGTAGTCCTGCCTGGCTATTCCCAGGCGTACAACCGGCAGTACTGGAAGATCCCCGTTGTTTATGCCGGTATGGGTGCCGGAATTTTTATGGGAACGCGTTTCCATAACAAATACAAGGAAACTGAAAACGATTCCTATGCTTTATACCAGAATCTTTGCTATGTGGGAGCCGGATTGTTTTACTGGGGAAGCCTGCTGGACGGTGTGGCAGGTTTTAAGCATGAAAAGGCCTTCCTGCCGGCAAAAGCCACCTTGTATTCCGCACTGCTTCCGGGACTTGGACAGGTTTACAACGGGGACTACTGGAAAATACCCGTCATATACGGAGGCCTTATTGCCTGCGGTTATTTCTGGCAATACAACGGACTGCAGTACAATCGTTACAAGACCATGTACAACCATGCCATGGCAAAGCCATCTGAATACGACGGTTGGATGACCCCTGAAAACCTCAAATGGTACCGTGACACATTCCGCCGGTACCGTGATTATTCCATCATAGCCACTGTGCTTGTATATGCCCTGAATGTGATAGATGCCAATGTTTTTGCGCATTTCCGCGATTTTGACATCAGCGATGACCTGACCCTGCGTGTCGAACCGGGTCTGATTCCGGTGGCCACGTACGCTTCTGCAGGTTACCCGGGTGCCGGCATACAAATGAGATTAACCTTTTAATTACAAAGTACCCCTTATGAAATCCAAATTTTTAATCCTGCTAATCCTCTCCTTGACATGGTTTGTTACATCTTCTTCTGCACAGATCATGAGAAGGCCGACAAAGAAACAATTGACACAACAGGTAGATTCCCTCCTCAGGCTTACAGACTCGTTGCAAAGAATGCTTTTGCAGGCAGAATTGCCGGAAACTGACACATCGTTTTATTACAATGGGATCAATGAAGGAGGATTTGATGAAACAGAAACGTATCCGGATTTTGATTACGATTCCCTTTCCACAGAGCAGCGACTGAGCTTGTATTATCATCAGAACCAGTTGAACCAGATGCCCGATTCACATACACTGGAAACCCTGGATACCGCGCTGCTGACTTCGGCTATCCCCGATTCTGTCTATATCGACAGGCTCACCAGGATGAATTCTTTCATCAAACTGCCCTACAACAATATTGTCAGAAACCACATCATCCATTATACCCAGAAAATGCCGGACCGCATTTCCACCATACTGGGGCTGGCTCAATATTACATGCCCCTGTTCGAAGAGATATTCGATTCCTACGGGATGCCCCTTGAACTCAAAGCGATGGCGGTAATCGAATCGGCCCTCAATCCCAGAGCGGTATCCAGGGCAAGAGCCACCGGGATGTGGCAGTTCATGTACCGTACGGCCCGGAATTACAACCTGACCATCAACTCATATGTGGATGAAAGGCTGGATCCTGTTGTCTCGGGAGATGCCGCTGCCAGGTATTTGCTTGATTCCTACCGTATATACGGTGACTGGATCCTGGCTATAGCATCCTACAACTGCGGTGTGGGCAATGTGAACAAGGCCATCCGCAGGGCAGGAGGATCCCGGGAATTCTGGGATATCTATCCTTTTCTCCCTCGTGAAACGCGCGGATATGTGCCGGCTTTTGTTGCAGCGCTTTATACCTTGCGCTATTATCCGGAACACCAGATCCGTCCGCTTCCCGTAGAGATGCCTGCGCATGTCGATACATTCGAGGTGAACAGGATGCTTCATTTTGAACAGATAACCAACTATCTCAATATTTCAAAAGACCAGCTCCGGGACCTGAATCCGCAATATGTCAAGGATATCATCCCCGGAGTGGAACGCCCCTATATACTGCGTCTTCCCTTTGAACACACCGGGGACTTTGCGGCCTTGCAGGATTCCATTTATTCATTCAAGGACAGTGTCTATTTCAATCCCCTGATCATGAACACAAGGGCCACTGCTTCCGATACGCAGATAACTCACAGGGTACTATCCGGTGAGACATTGAGTCATATAGCCTACCGTTACGGGGTACGGATTGCCGACCTCAAGTATTGGAACGGTCTCCGTTCAGACAGGATAGTTGCCAACCAGCGGCTTATCATTTATACAAGCAGGACAGGAGCTCCCCGTACTGAAACAGCTGCTGCGGCAACACCTTCTGCCGAGCCTTCCCGGACAAGGGGAAATCTGATCAGCCACAAGGTCCAGAAAGGAGAAACACTGGGCGGCATAGCTGAAAAATACAAGGTTAGCGCAGCCAACCTCCGTTCATGGAACAATCTCAGGAACAACACCATCTATGCGGGAAGCACCCTTAAGGTCTATACCTCGGCTACCACCACCACCTCACAGGACGGGTCTTTTGAGTATTACACCGTGAAGTCTGGTGACAACCTTTGGGATATTGCCAACAGGCTGGGGATAACAGTCCAGAATATTCGTGCTTTGAACGGATTGGATAGTGAATCCAGGATATATCCCGGACAGAAATTGAAAATCCGTAAGATCTGATATCTGTCAGGCAGGGTCCACGTCTATACGTATGCGGGCCGGAGCAAGGGGGGTTTCCCGTATCAGGGAGAGGATCCTATCTTTGACCTGTTGTGCATTTACAGTACGGGGTATGGTCACCTGCAAACGATATGAGAACATCAAGGCATGTACTTCTGATGGTACAAAGGGTCCGTCTGTTCGTACCGGAAGACTTGCAGATTGAAGGACAGAGTAGAAGATGTTGATCCTATCCCGGGCCAGGCTTTTCCTGTTATGAAAGACGGAAATGAGTAGCTGCCGGGTATATGGCGGATAGCCGTATTTTTTCCGTTCCTGCAACATGTTCGTCAGGCAGGAAACATCAAATCCATTGTTGAGGAATTGGTAAAACGGATGGTCCAGGCAGGAGGTTTGCACGATAACCGGAACCCGGAACGTTTGTGCAGCTGCCCACCGGAGTGCATTTTCCACCAGGTGGCAGGTTTGTTCCGTTGCCCGGAAGTGCTTTCTGGCCAGAAGTTTTTCCATATGCAGGAAACAGATCAGCCCTGTGGCCGAGTCAAGGTGGTGGTGCAGCTGTAAAGGCCTGCAGACAATGATGCCGGGTTCCTGGGGAAGGTCTTCGGGGCAATAGGGGTCCGCCTCGGCAAGAATCACCTTTTTTTGTTCTTCCAGGCATTGCTTCACGGCTGCCCGCGTGCGCACCTCCAGCCGGTCGTACAACGATCCGGTGGTCAATGAACGTGAAGTGTCAATCAAAAGGGGTTTATCCTGCAATGGGATGAGGGCAGGGCCGCTTTCCGGGATTCCGAATTTTCCCTTTTCTATGTTATAAAAGGTTTCCAGGGATGGTATGGAAGATCCCAGGATGACCTGTGCATGGAACTGCCGGCCCAACACCAGGGCCGCATCCCTTGCCTGCAGGAACGGGACTGCATCTGATTTCTTGTGGGAGGGATGTTCTTCCCTGTCCACTATCACGAGTCCCAGTCGGGTAAAGGGTAAAAGGAGCGAAAGATGCATACCGGTGACCACACAGGGATTGCCTGCATACAACTCTTTTTTGGCCTTGCTTTGTTCTCTCAGGGGTCTTTTCGAATGAAAACAGATGGCCATTTCCCCGAATGCCGGGAGCATGGCCTCGTGCAAGGATTCACAGGAGAAACGGTCAGGACAAACAACCAGACATTGACCTCCCAGGTCAAGCACACGGCGGACATATTCTCTGTAAGACGTTCCCGGTTCCGCTCTTTGCAGGTACAGGGGAGGTCCGGGTTCGGGAAGTGGTCCGGACACGGCACTGGTGCTTGTTGCCCGTCTTTTGAAATTCCACAGGTTCAGGGCCATTTTTGCCACCAGACCCGGAGGACACATGTAGTAACGGGCTATCCATTCCCAGAACAAGAGCGTTTTTTCCGGTATCAGGGGCAAGGTAATCCCGGCCGGAACCAAATCCCTGATACTTTCGGGCAGGCTTCCTTCCGGCGGTTCATCCCGGATCCTGCGAATTACCCCGGGGTGGATGTTATGTCCGACGGGTGCAATAACCTGGCACCCCGTTTCCACCTGAGAGTGCATGGATTCCGGAATCCTGTATGTCAGCAGGTTTTCCAGCGCAAGTGGAAAAAGGATATCGGCATACTTCTCTTTCATTACAAATTCCGGACTTTTTCGGCAACCTGTTCCATAAGCCAGAAAGGGGTGGAAGTGGCTCCGCATATACCTACCGTATCTCCTGGCCTGAACCATTCCGGGGAAATCTCACCCGGATTTTCGATGACGTGACTTCGCGGATTGGCTTCCTTACAGGTACGGAAGAGGACCTTGCCGTTAGAACTTTCTTTCCCTGCAACAAACAGGATTACAGAGCGGCTGAGGGCAAAACGTGATAATGCTGCCTGCCTTCCGTCAACCTGGGAGCATATGGTATCAAACACCTTCAGCATGCCGGGGTCGATACCCTTCTCTTCTAAAAGCTTCGCCAGGTATTCACGGATCTTCTGATACCCTTCCGGGTTCTGGGTCGTCTGGGAAAACAGGGACACGGGGCCTCCGGAAAACGCAAGACCCTCCAGATCCTTTTCGTTCTCTACTACCAGTGCATCACCCCCTACCTGTCCCACAAGCCCGTCCACCTCTGCGTGACCCTGCTTGCCAAAGATAATGATCTGTCCGTTCTGCGGTTTTATCCTGGCATGTTCCTTTTTGATTTTTTTCTGCAACAGTAGTACCACCGGACAGGTGCATTCCAGCAGCCTGATTTTCCTTTCAGCCATCAGGGCGTAGGTGGAAGGCGGTTCCCCGTGAGCGAGTATGAGTATGGTGGATCCTTCCGGGATATGTTCCAGGTCACCCCGGTTAATCACCCGCAGGCCTTTTGCCTCCAGGCGGTGAAGTTCCTCGTTGTTGTGCACTATAGCCCCAAGGGAGTAAACAGGCTTGTTTTCACCCAGGGCTGTCTCGGTACAGCGGATAGCACGGATCACACCCGAACAGAATCCCGATTTTTTATCTATTTCAACCTGATACCCCATCGTTCTTCCATTATTTTTTTAAACCATTCCATTTGTTCTTCAACGCTCATGTTCCCGTTGTCCAGCAATACGGCGTCCGATGCTCTGGTAAGGGGATGGACTTCCCTTGTCGAGTCCAGGTGGTCGCGACTAAGCACATTATCCAGCACTTCTTCAAAAGTGGCTTCCTCTCCTTTTGCCTTCATCTCGTCCAGGCGCCTGCGGGCCCGGACATGGGCGGGAGCTGTCATGAAGATCTTTAACTCAGCCTGGGGAAAAACAGCTGTGCCGATATCCCTGCCGTCAATTACAACACCCTTTTTTTCGCCCCATTTTCTAAGTTCGTTATCAACAAATTCCCTAACCCGGGGAATGACAGAGACGGGGCTGACACTTCTGGATACGTCAAGGCTCCTGATGCGTTCCTCTACGTTCTTTCCGTTGAGGTAAGTCTCACTCAGGCCGGTTGCAGGATTCCTGCAAAATGAAACCGTTATGTCTCTCAGGCGCTCGGTCAGCAGGGAGGCATCGGGCAGTCCCTGGGAGTCCGTAAGCCCTTCTTCAAGTGCATACAGGGTCACTGCCCTGTAGAGTGCACCTGAATCCAGGTAGGTATAGTCCATGGCCTTAGCTATGGCTTTGGCAAAAGTGCTTTTTCCCGTTGAAGAATGCCCGTCAATGGCAATGATCATCTGCTTCATAATCTGTCTCAAATGTAACGGAAAAACTCCTATTTGCGAAATTCGGGTTATCTTTGCACGAATAATCACGCGGAGTATGAGAATATTGATCATCGATGACG
>MTKX01004219.1_pt3 | contig 26090 bp, 28 predicted proteins | sample 1042771 | NCBI WGS metagenome assembly MTKX01 (sample SAMN06212183, study PRJNA360534) | anaerobic digester metagenome | biome: Wastewater treatment plant; material: sludge; isolation source: anaerobic digester fed with sludge from wastewater treatment plant | place: Denmark: WWTP Randers ...
TAATTTTTCTTAGTAATGAAACCGTACTGTTTTTTTCAGGTCCGGATGCACGGAATTGGCAACAGGACAAGTGGCGGCAGCAGCTTCTATGATCCTTTTTTCCCGGTCGCCATAAGTTTTACCGTCGGGGAAATACAGGTCTATGATGATTTCGCCCACCCGTCGGGGGGAAGAGGCCATGATTTTTTCCACTTCGGCATAGGCCCCTTCCAGGGCAAAACCATAACTTCGGGCCGAGATTCCCATGATGGTCATCATACAGGCTGCCAGGGATGTGGCAAACATATCGGTAGGAGAAAAAAGTTCGCCTTTTCCCTGGTTATCAACCGGAGCATCTGTTTCAATCCGGGATCCCGATTGCAGGTGGATGGCCTCTACATGGAGGTCTCCCAGGTAGGTTGCTTTGATTTTTGTCATGATTTATTGGTTTTCATTTATAATTTCTCCTTTAAGTGTTGCGGCGGTACATGATTTTACCAGCACCCGGACATAATCCCCTATGGCCCTGTTTTCTCTTGGGAATACGCAGACCTTGTTTGTGGTGGTGCGGCCGAAAAAGGCCCGGGATGAGCGCTTGGAGACGCCCTCGGCAAGCACTTCAAAGATTTTTCCCACATCGGCCCGGTTGCTTTGCAGGGAAAGGCGGTTCTGCAGGGCAATGACCTCGGCAAGCCTGCGTGTCTTTACCTCTTCCGGAACATCGTCGGGGTAGTGACGCGCTGCTAGGGTGCCGGGCCGCTGCGAGTACTGGAACATGAAGGCCTGGTCATAATGCACTGTTTCCATCAGGCTTAGTGTCATGGCGTGGTCTTCTTCCGTTTCTGAGCAAAAGCCGGCGATCATATCCGAGGAAATGGCACACCCGGGCAAGATCTCCCGTATGCGTGCAATCCTTTCCAGGTAACCTTCACGCGTGTATTTTCGGTTCATTTTCTGCAATATGCGGTTGCTGCCGCTTTGCACAGGAAGGTGTATGTGTTTGCATATATTGGGATAACGGGCCATGGCCATAAGCACATCGTCCTGCATGTCTTTCGGATGCGAGGTAGTGAAACGGACCCTCAGCAATGGGGATACCAAAGCCACCTGTTCCAGCAGCCGGGCGAAGGAAACAGGTTCAGATCCATCCTTTGGCTGCCACAAATAGGAGTCTACATTCTGTCCCAGGAGTGTCACTTCACGATAGCCGCTGTCCACCAGGTTTTTCACCTCTTCCAGGATGGAGTTCGGGTCCCGGCTTCTTTCCCTGCCCCGTACATAAGGCACCACGCAATAAGCACACATGTTGTTGCATCCGCGCATGATGGTTACAAAAGTAGTCACGCCGGAGCTTATGTTCCGTAAAGGCCTTATATCTGCATACGTTTCCGTGGCGGAAAGCTCAACGTTCATGCGGGCGGGCAGCGGCCCGCCGGGCATTCCGTCTTCGGACAGGATATTGTACTTTACATTTGACGAAGCTACGGGGTGCTTCATCCCGGGCCGAGGCGAGGGCTGGCTGCCTGGTGTATCCAGCATTGCGGGGAGCAGCCTGTAGCTGTCGGGACCGGCAACACAATCGACCGCCGGATGGATAAGCAGGGAGTCCCCAAGCCTTGTGGCCATACAACCCAATACGGCAACCTTCAGCTGCGGATTTTTGCGTTTGACCCGGGCAAAAAAATCAAGACGGGACATGACGCGTTTTTCCGCGTTTTCTCTTATGGAACAGGTATTGATAAGCACCAGACAGGCTGCTTCCCAGCTGTCGCACGATTCGTATCCATTGTCTGACAGGATGCTGGCAACCACCTGGGAATCACTGACATTCATCTGGCAACCATAAGTTTCTATATAAAAGGGAATCATGGCACAAATATAGCATATTCACCCTAAATGTATACCTTTGCCTCATGAACAGGAAAAGCCTTATCCTTTGTATACTGGCCATTATGATGGCAGTGGGTTGTTCCCGCTACCGGGACATAGCTATTGAAAATATTGCCGTCAGACAGTTCAACATGACCAGTTTGTCGACAGCCCGGGTAAAAATCAGCGCAACGCTGAACAACCCCACAGGGGGCAAGATCCGGCTCACGGGAATGAATGGGATCATAAGACTGAAAGACAAGCGTATAGCGCAATTTTCAATGGATTCGGCTTTAGTATTCAGCGCCCGGGGCACCTCTACAAACGAGGGGCTTTTATCACTAAGAATCAATGATATGTCTGTACTGTTCTCAGGGGCTGTTGACCTGGACGAAACATTGCTCCGTCAGATCCGGCTGGATATAGATGCAACGGTAAAAAGCGGGGGCATCAAACGTAAACTGCAGCTTAACGATATCCCGGCCAAAAACTTGCTTGATTTATGAATAGATTTGTTCTTGCCGCCATACTGGTGCTGCTCACAGGTTGTTACTTTTCTGATGCCGCCCTGGCACAGGTCCCGGATACCCTGTCACAGGGAACAGACGTATTTGAGTATTTTCAAAGACCGGGTCCCGAGGGAAACCGCCTCAGGATAATCCAGTCAGATTCCATCAGGCTCAAGGTCAACCGGCAGGCAGAACAAAACAGGTTCTCTCAAAAAAAAATGCAGGGCTTCCGTGTAAGGATCTTTTTTGACAACAAGCAAACGGCCAGGACTGAATCGGAAACCATCGCCATGTCGTTCATGGCCATGTATCCGCATACTGCCGTTTACAGGATCTATGAAAACCCTTATTTTAAAGTAACTGTAGGGGATTTCCGGACAAGAAGCGAAGCCATGCGTTTCATGATGGAGGTCCGCAAAACGTATCCCCAGGCTTTCATTACAAGGGAAGCCATTGCTTATCCGCCACTCTGATCTTCGGGAGCCTTCTTTGACGCGTCTTTGTTCCACCATCTGAGACCTACACTCTCGGCAAAATGCCTGAGAGAATTCATGTGTCGCCCTACCCTGTCCGGATACATGTCTTTGATGGTGATAAGGATCCCTGTTTCTTCCACTCCTCCGAAATGTTCATTGAGTGTAGTGCCAAAAACACGCATGTTGGGAGAAATCTTCATATAGGAATTGATCAGCGGGGGTATCCTTTCCCCGTACGTACGTATTTCCCTGACCAATGTCTTGTAGTCATCATCATAATTGCCCGCCACGAAAATATTCCTGTAATACGGTTTTTCAGCATTATAGTCCAGGGGATCAATGGCTGTTGCCAGGGAGTCGGGATCGGGAAAATATTTGTTTAGAAAATATAATAGACAATTCCTGGCCTGTTTGTTATAAGTACGGTACATGGTCACTTTCCCGAAGAAATATTTCATGTGCGGGTAACGTACGATCAGGGCCCCCAATCCGTCCCATAAATTGTCCAGGGCGTACAGTCCGGAGCGGTTTTCATTGGAATTCTGGTAATTGGGTTGTACGAAAGACCTGCCCAGCTCAATTGTGAAAGGAAGGTAATTATTGACAAAGTTATCAGAGAAGCTGAATATGGGATATGTCGCCAGGTTCTGGGGTCTGATCCCTGCACCGATTATGTAGCGGTATCCTCCCAGTATCTCTTTTCTTTTTGGATCCCACACCACAAGCTGCCTGTAGGGAGTCTCGGGACTCACATCGTATGAATCAATGTCCGAGGCATAACCTGTACCGCCTCCGGCAGCACGGAATGCAATTTCACGCAGTCGCCCGATCTCCCTCATTGTGTTGGGAGCTTCATGCGCATTTACGTCAAATAATTTATTCTCTCCGCGGGAAGAATACCGTACGAAACGTTCCCTTGTCAGTTCTTCTTCCAGCAAATGAATAGATACAGGAGGAATGATTGGTTCCATCGGCAGGGATAACTGTTACACATGCAAAGTTATCAAAAAGAATGCAATTGTGTATCTTTGCAGCAAGCAACTGAATGTAAATGTTATCTCAGTCACTACAACAAAAGCTACAGCTGAAACAGAAATTATCCCCGCTGCAGATACAGACCATCAAGCTGTTGGAGCTGCCCGCCCTGGAACTTGATCAAAGAGTCAGGAAGGAGCTGGAAGAGAACCCTGTATTGGAAACAAAAGAGGGCGATGAAGAACCTGAGAGCGCCGGAGAGTTGTCCCTGAGCGAATACACCGGTCAGGATGATTCCATCCCTTCCTATAAATTGTATGTAAATAACCAGTCTCGAGATATGAAAAAGGAGTTCCCGACTTTTTCGGTCAGGGAAAGTTTCCATCAGAACCTGGAAGCCCAGCTGGGTTTCCGTTCCATGACAGACAAAGAAAGGGAAATTGCCCTCTTTGTGATCGGGAGCCTGGATGATGATGGCTATCTGAGAAGGGATTTCGAAACACTGAGTGACGACATGGCTTTCCGCCTGGGGCTGGAAGCCGGTCCACGGGAAATAGAACAGGCACTTTCCATAATCCAGGAATTTGATCCTCCCGGTGTAGGCGCACGGGACCTGCAGGAATGCCTGCTCCTCCAGCTGCGCAACAAGGAACAAAAACCGGCGGTGGAAACGGCTCATACGATTTTGGAAAAGCATTTTGCCGAGTTCACCAAAAAGCATTACGATAAAATCATTGCCAGGCTTGGCATTACAGAGGATGAGCTCAAGGAAGCCATAGAGGAGATCCTGCGGTTGAACCCGAAACCGGGCGGTAATGTTGAAGATTCCTATACGGACAGGGCTCAACAGGTTGTGCCGGATTTTATGCTTGAAATCAAAGAGGGCGAACCCGTGTTGTCCCTGCCCCGTTTTTCTGTTCCTGAGCTTCGCATCAACAAACGGTATGCCGACATGCTTCTCAAGGCCGCCGGTCAAAGTACAAGGGAGAGCAAAGAGGCTGCAACGTTTGTGAAGCAGAAGCTGGACTCTGCAAAATGGTTTATTGAAGCTCTCAAACAGCGTCAAAATACCCTTTTCAATACTATGAAAGCCATCCTGGATTTCCAGAAGGACTACTTTGCAGAAGGTGATGAGACGAAGCTTAAACCCATGGTACTCAAGAATATTGCCGAGATTACAGGGCTTGACATCTCTACCATATCCAGGGTTGTCAACTCCAAATACATACAGACACACTTCGGCATATATTCCCTGAAATATTTTTTCTCGGAGGGCCTGATGACAGAATCCGGTGAAGAGGTGTCCACGCGTGAAATCAAGAATATCCTGGTCCAGAGCATTGAACAGGAGGATAAACACAAGCCTCTTACCGATGAGGAGCTGGTTGCCTGCCTGAATGAAAAAGGCTATAAAGTGGCCAGAAGAACAGTGGCAAAATACCGCGAACAGCTCAATATCCCAATTGCCCGGCTCAGAAAACAGATCTGATATGCATAAACAAACGATAGCTCTTATTGTTACTGGAATGACACTGATCCTTTCCACATCCTGCACCACGCGCAGACACGTTGACCTGGTCGTGTACAATGCCAGGGTGTATACCGTTGACAGCTCCTTTTCCGCCTGCGAGGCCTTTGCAGTGGATGACGGCATTTTTATCGCCAGTGGGACAACAGGCCAGATCCGGGAACAGTTCAAAGGCCGCCGGGAACTTGATCTTAACGGAGCCCCGGTATACCCGGCATTCAACGATGCGCACAGCCATTTGTTCCAGGTTGCCCAGGGATTGCGTTATGTCGACCTGCGTGGGGCAGCCTCTGTGGATGAAGTGATAGCCCGCTTGCAAAAACATTACGATCTGCACCATCCCGGTTTCCTGGTGGGTGATGGCTGGGATCAGACATTATGGGAAAACAAGGATCTTCCTGACAATGAGAAACTGAACAAGGCGTTCCCCAATATTCCTGTTTACCTGCGCAGGGTTGATTTTCATGCGACCTGGGTCAATGAAGTGGCTATCGCTCTGGCCGGTCTCCATGCAGGCGATATTTCCATCCCGCAGGGAGAAGCCCTTATGAATACCTCGGGACAATTCACAGGCGTATTCCTGGAAAATACCTCAGACCGGATCAATGCCACCATTCCACACATGAGTGACCAGGAATTGGTCGCATGTATCCTGGAAGCGCAGGATCTCTGTTTAGCTTTCGGCCTTGGATCTGTAACAGATGCCGGATTGCCCCTTGGCCGTATCAAATTGCTGGATTCGTTACAGAAAGCAGGTGCCCTTAAACTCAGAATCGACGTCTGGATGGATCCTTCTGAAGAAAACTTCTCTTATTTTACCCGCCCCTACCAATCCGACAGGTTGGATATCAGTGCGGTGAAATTGTATATTGACGGAGCCCTTGGTTCAAGCGGAGCCCTGCTGTATGAACCGTACTCCGACGATCCCCTCAACAAGGGCATACAGTTCACATCGGACCGGAATTTTTTGGCTGCCTGCGAAAAAGCCTATGAAAGGGGATTCCAGGTAGCCACACATGCCATTGGTGACAAAGGTGTGGGAAAGGTATTGGACTTATACGGGCAGTTCCTGGAGCCGGGCAATGATCTGCGCTGGCGGATAGAACATGCCCAGGTAGTGGCACCGGATGATTTTAAACGTTTTGGTGAGCTGAACATAGTGCCTTCCGTGCAATCCACACATGCCACTGCCGACATGGGCTGGGCTGTCGCACGTCTTGGACCTGAAAGGATCAAAGGCGCCTATGCCTTCAGGGAACTGATCTGTGCTGCCGGATGGGCGCCTTTCGGGACCGATGCCCCGGTGGAAAGCATCAATCCGCTCTATACCTTTTTTGCTGCCGTGTCCAGAATGGATCGCAATTTCAATCCTCCCGGAGGCTGGCAGACGGAAAACGCCGTTTCCCGGGAAAACACCCTCAGGGGAATGACCATCTGGGCCGCACGGGGCTCCTTCCGGGAAAACGATAAAGGTTCCATCGAACCCGGGAAATGGGCAGATTTCATTGTATGGAGTGGTGATCTGATGACACTTCCGGTGGAAGAAATCCCCGGCACGTCATGCTGCATGACTTTTATAGGGGGAGAGCAGGTCTACCCGTGATTCATTTGTCGCCGTAAGCCAGGTCTCCGGCATCTCCAAGACCGGGGACAATAAAGGATTTAGTTGTCATTTCCTCATCAATGGCCCCCAGCCAGATGGTAACTCCCTTTTGCGGCAATTTACGGCAGAGGTACTCATATCCTTCCCGGGATGCGATGGGTGATACAATATGGCAATGTTTGGGCGTGCCTTTTTGCTGTACCAGTTCCTGGTATGTTAACAGGATGGTGGAACCGGTGGCCAGCATGGGATCCGAAAGGATGAGCACCTTGCCCTCCAGGGAAGGACTGGTAAGGTATTCAAGCTGAATGGTAAACTTGTAGTTCCTGCCGTATTTGCGATATGCAGCAATGAAGGCATTCTGCGCATTGTCGAATATTTTGAGCATGCCCTCGTGGATGGGCAATCCCGCACGCAGTACCGTACCCAGGACAATCTGATCGTTCAGCACCTTGCATCTGGAGATGCCAAGAGGGGTTTGTACCTCTTCTTCCCTGTATGACAGTGTCTTGCTGATTTCATACGCAAACAGGTAACCCAGGCGTTCCAGGTTATAGCGAAAGCGCATGGAGTCTTTTTGGATATTGATATCTCGCATCTGCGCCAGAACCGGATTGAAACAAGAATCCTTTTCAGCAAAAACATATGTTGTCATAAAAGGGGATATTTTCTCCAAAGGTACAAAAGTCCGCGGAATTACAAGAGTCCCTCCTCGGCAAAGCTATAGTAGCCGTTCCCCCCTATCACAATGTGATCTATAAGATGCAGGTCAACCATCCTGGCTGCCTCTTTCAGTGTTTGTGTCAGGATCCTGTCCTGTCTGCCGGGCTTATTGCTGCCCGAGGGGTGGTTATGGACCAGTATGAGTTCACAGGAAAGCTTGTCCAGGGCCTTTTTAAGGATCATCCGTACATCCACGATGGTGGCATTCAGTCCGCCGCTGCTTATCTGCTCTTTTCCAATCAGTTTTCTGCCTCCGTCAAAAAACAGTACCCAGCATGTTTCGTGCGTCAGGTCCCTGAGCATGGGAATCATCATTTGTGCCACTTCCCCGGCCGATGTTATGGCGTTGGGTCTTTCAACCGGCAGCTGGGCCCTTCTCCCAAGCTCAAACGCAGCACACAGGGTTGCCGCTTTGGTAATGCCGATGCCCCTGACTTTAGTCATTTTTTCAACCGGTGCCCGCACCAGCTCATACAACTGGTTTTCGTGTGCGGCTAAAAGGTTCCTGGCCAGATCCATGACGTTTGCTTTTCCTGTGCCCGTTCTCAGGAGGATCGCCAGCAACTCGGCGTTGGTCAGTGATGAAGGGCCATTGGCAAGGAGTCTTTCCCTGGGTCTTTCCTCTTTTGCCCAATCGGTGATTTTCAGATGCCTGTCCATGATAAAAAACGAAAATGCTTCCCAAAAATTGGGAAGCATGCTGTAAAAACCAGGACAAAAAGGATAAATCAGGCCAGTTTGTTTACATAGGCGTTCAGACCGCTTTTCAGGTTGCTTGCCTTGTTATCATGGATAACGTTGATCTTTGCCAGTTTATCAATCATAGAGAACACCTCTGGCAACATGGCAACGGCTGTTGCCTTATCTGTGGTGTTACGAACCGCTTTGATGGCGTTGCGTGTGGTCCGCGCGTAATACCTGTTGTGAAGACGTCTTGTAATGTTCTGACGATTGCGTTTTTCTGCTGATGCGTGATGTGCCATTGTTCTTAATTATAGTTTGGTAGCCAGTAGGGGAATCGAACCCCTATTGCAAGAATGAAAATCTTGAGTCCTAACCGTTAGACGAACTGGCCAATTTGGGAGCGCAAAGGTATAACGAATTTTCTTTCTCACAAATTATTTTATTCTTTTTGCCATTCAAAAGAATAGATGATGGATTCCACCTGGCGTAAATAATCGCGTTTGGGATACCTTGGGGCATATACGAAAGCTTCCAGCACAACAATATTATGATTGTCCTTGTCGTAGAAGCAGTGAGACACAAAAGGTCCGCCCATGAAATCGTTTTTCACATCCCACAGACCTCGTATTTCAACAAATTGGCGGTTGTTGTAATTAACCCACCTTAAAGAAGGTTCTATCAGACTGTTGGTCGTCATATACGTGTTGTCCAGGGGGCCGGGGACTTCCTTTTCAAGCTTGAGATTGCGTTCGGCAATGATACGTGACAGTGTCAGGTCTTCCTCGTTCCTGTAGGGATAGGTATAAATAAAGACACCCTGCGTGGTGTATGTGGTTTCGTAAGCTATCCAGGTAAAATTGTCCGCGCGTTTTTTGATTTTGTATCCTGTTGGGAAAAAAGGAGATCCCCCCAGCATTGTGGATACATAGTTGCGGATGGACCTTTCTTCAAATTTCTTGGAATTTTGTATCACCCTGTTCCTTTCAGCCTGCTCCAGGGCATTCCTTAGCAGGTCGCGGTTATTGTCAATGCATTCCCTGACACTCTCATTATCGGGTCCGGAGAGCGTGACCACAATCTGCGGAGAAGCCCAGATATCTTTTTGTATGACCATTTTGGCTTCGTCAAGTTCGGAATTGATATTGCAAATGATAATGTTTCTATGGGTATGGAAAATCGAGGAAAAAGCGTTTTCGTTAATATTGAAAATGGTGAAAAGCGGTTCTTGTTGTGGCAGGTAAGGGAAATCCACAGCCAGTATGGAGCGGAGGGACTGTCCCGGACCGGATTCCCAGGAATATTTATTCATCACGACCATGATCTCTCCCGCTTTCCCGCTGATATTCTGTTTCAGATTCGCATCATCTGTACAGGAAGTTGCCAAAATAACAATGAAACCTGCTATTAGTAAAGTTTTCGTCCTCATATCTTTTTCCTTGATTTGTTATGTGAATAATCTGAATAAGTCATTCCCGAAAGCCAGGAATACGAGCGCAAGAAGCAGAATCATCCCCACGACCTGCGAATATTCCAGGAATTTGTCGGATGGTTTTCGTCTTGTAATCATTTCATATATTACCATTACCAGGTGACCACCGTCCAATGCGGGTATGGGAAGCAAATTCAGGATGGCAAGCATGATGGACAGCCAGGCTGTTATGTTCCAGAAGATCTCCCAGTTCCACGTTCCCGGGAAAATACTCCCGATAGCGATGAAACTGCCTACCGATTTGTAAGCCTTGGTTTTGGGAGTGAATATCAGCCCCAGCTCACGCAGGTAATTTGCTCCGGTTTGGTATGCTTTTTTTATCCCTGCCGGCATTGCTCCGAAAAAAGAATATTCCTTGATGGTGACAGGTAAGAATTCAAGGGGACTGACAACACCCACCATGAGCATGCCCTTGCTGTTCACCTTCAGCGGAATTTGCAGGACAGACAAGTCCCTCTGTATCGTTGCCTCGACTACTCCTTCGCTGTTCTGCGCCAGAATTTCCTGGACATCCTGTATGGCAGGAGTCGGGATACCATTCAGGGAAACGACATGATCACCGGGCAACAATCCGGTTGACACATTGAGAGAGGTGTCCGGAACAGAGGAAATCACAAAGGGATAACGCAAGGTGAAGATATTTTGCGTATTCAGCATTTGTGCAATATAACTCTGGTCGAAACCAAAACGGACGGTATCTTCTCCCCTGAGCACTGTTATGTGCGCAGGTCTTGTCCTGATCAGATCAATCTGCAGGGTATGAAAGGGTTCGTCAATGACCACGCGGTCATCAAAAGCGTAGATCCTGTCCCCGTTGCGGAACCCGATTTCCTGTGCCAGGGGGCTGCAATGGACGCCATAGGACGCATCTTCCGTCCGGATATATTCTTCTCCCCAGGTATAGAGGATCAAACCATAGAGTATCACTGCCAGGATCATATTGAAAAACACCCCTCCAAACAATACAAGAAAGCGTTGCAAGGCAGGTTTGCTCCTGAATTCCCAGGGTTTCGGTTCCTCCCTGATCTGCTCTTTATCCATGGACTCATCGATCATTCCGGATATCTTGCAATAACCGCCCAACGGCACCCACCCGATCCCGTATTCCGTATGGGAATTCTTTGGTTTGAATTTGATCAGGCTGAACCAGGGATCGAAGAACAGGTAGAATTTATCAACCCTGATCTTGAAAAGCCGGGCAAAAAGAAAGTGTCCCGATTCATGTATCAGAATCAAAAAAGAAAGGGCCAGGATCACCTGGGCAATTTTTATCAATACTTCCATATAATCAATAACTTGCTAACAAAATTTGTGCCACCCTCTGAGCTTCCTCGTGTGTTTCTTTCAATATAGAAAAAGTAGGGTCTGCAATGTAAGATACTTTTTCAAGGGTTTGTGAGATCAATTTTGGTATGGCTGTAAAATTGAGACGTTCATGTAAAAATGCATCCACAGCAACTTCGTTTGCGGCATTCAGGACACAGGGGGTGTTGCCGCCGGTTTTCATGGCCTGATAAGCCATTTCCAGGCAAGGAAACCTGTCTGCCGGAGGCATATGGAATTCCATGGAACGGAAATGCGCCAGTTCCATCCTGGGTGCATCGGGGTAATCCATACGGCGCGGAAAAGACAAGGCATACAAAATCGGCAAGTGCATGTCTGGGTATCCCATCTGGGCCTTTATGGTCCCGTCAGTGAACTGAACCATGGAATGAATCAGCGACTGGGGATGTATCATCACTTCTATGCGTGAAAGGGGCTGACCAAAAAGCCAGTATGCCTCTATCACTTCAAGGCCTTTGTTCATCAGGGTAGCAGAATCCACGGTGACCTTTGCCCCCATATTCCAGGTGGGATGATCCAGTGCCTCTGCTTTCGTTATGGATTCCAATTCCCGGGCACTGTGCCTGAAAAAGGGCCCTCCCGATGCCGTCAGGATGATTTTTTCAATGGTGGCCTGCTCTCCCCTTAAACACTGGAAAACAGCGGAATGTTCACTATCCACGGGTAAAATGGATCCTTTGCCGGCAGTAGCTTCGCGCAAGACCAGGTGACCTCCGGCAACAAGGCTTTCTTTGTTTGCCAGGGCTAATATCTTGTGATTACTCAGTGCGGCAAGGGACGGCTCAAGCCCAATGAATCCGACCAACGCATTCAAAACCAGGTCTACAGTATCCCATGCCAGCACCTCCGCTATGGAGTCGTTCCCGTACAAAACCTGGACAGGAGTCCCCTCAAGTGCATCCCTGACAACCTGCCAGGCATCCCGGGAGGTTACCACAACTGCTTCGGGCTGAAATTCCAGGGCCTGTCGTATCAGCAAATCGGAAGAGGACCGTGCCGTAAGGATCTGCGCCTTGAAAAAACCAGGATATTTTCTAATGATATCCAGCGTCTGAATTCCGATAGAACCCGTTGAACCCAGTACAGCTATGCGTTTTTGGAATGCCATTTTAAAAATTGATGTAATCTGCCGGATTAAGTGGAACGCCTTTATGCCAGAGTTCAAAATGCAGGTGGAATCCTGTTGAAAATGTCCCTTGCTGTCCTATAACGGCAACTGCCGATCCGGCCGTTACTGGGTCCCCTACTTTCTTGAATAACTGGGAACAGTGTTTATATATGGATAATAAGTTGTTTTCGTGCTGTATCTGCAACACATACCCGAACTCATCTGTCCAGGAGGCAAAATTCACGGTCCCGTCCAGGACAGCATAGATTACCGAATTTTCGGGTGCCACAACATCTATGGCAAAATGGTTCTCTGCCGGATTAAACGTTGAAGTAATCAGTCCTTTGACCGGGGGAAAGAAATGCAAGCCCTCAATCTGCAGGCTTCCCCCGCTGATGCTGCTTCGGCTCTGTTGCTCTTTTAAAGCTGCCCCTGCCCTGAGCAGGGAATCTTCCTGGGATCTCCCTCCTACTGCAAATTCAGGGATATCAGTAGTTTGCCCCTTGGGTAGAATCTGACCGGGTGCCATGGGTTCCTCTTGTGCAAGAACACGCTGAAGGTTGGTTAGGTGGATTTCCCATAATTGAATCACCTTTTCCAGGGAGTCGGCCCGGAGGGCATTGTACATCATGACCTCACGCGTGCGGGCACTGGGATACCCGGGAACAATCTCCTTCAAAGGAGTATAGATCATCAGCAATACTGTACTGGTTATCAGCACCGTGATAATCCCCAGCGGCCAAAGCAGCAACTTCAGGATGGAAAATTTGAAATTGAGGATCGGTTTGTGGGATTCAAGGTCAAAAATTCCGAAATGGTACCTGTCCCTGACGATTTTCTTTTTGGAATTACCCGGTGCCATAGATTAGCTTTATCGGGCAAATGTAAGAATCATTTTCCAATTTGTGTTACCTTTGTGTCATGGGACGGATTATGGGCATTGACTATGGTCAGAAACGTGTGGGGCTTGCAGTAAGTGATCCGCTCAATATTTTTGCCACCCCCCTGGAAACCGTTACCGTGGATCAAGTGACCGCTTTCCTCAAAACATACATTGAGGACGAGCCGGTTGATTTGTTTGTGGTGGGTTATCCCAGGCAACCGGATAACACTCCGGCTCAAAATGCTTCACGAGTCACTGCTTTTGTTACTCATTTGAAAAGAACCTTCCCGCGTATTCCTGTAACATTGGTAGATGAGCGTTTCACATCAAAAATGGCATTCAGGGCAATGATCGACGGGGGGTTGAAAAAAAAAGCACGCAAGGATAAAGCAACTGTTGATAAGGTGAGTGCGGTGATAATTTTACAGGAATACCTTCAAAGCAATAAACTATGATATTACCCGTATATATTTACGGTTCCTCCGTTTTAAGAGAGAAAGCACAGGACATTACCCCCGATTATCCAAACCTGGACAAACTGATCGGGGATATGTGGGAGACCCTCTATCATGCCGACGGTGTGGGGTTGGCTGCACCCCAGATAGGCCTATCCATACGGTTGATGATGGTTGACGGGAGCGAATTATCGGAAGACCGGCCCGAGCTGAAGGATTTTAAACGCCTGATGATCAATCCCAGCATTCTTGAGGTGAGCGAACAGACGGTAATACACCAGGAGGGATGCCTGAGCGTGCCAAAGCTGTGGGCAGACATTGAACGCCCGGAGAGTGTCAAACTGGCTTACCTGGACCAGGATTTTAACCCGGTGGAAGAATGGTTTCACGGGATGGCTGCCCGGATGGTCCAGCACGAACACTCGCATCTGGAAGGAGTGCTTTTTACGGACCTGGCACCTGCCATCCGCAAAAAAATGCTCCAAAGTAAACTGCAGGCCATTGCAAGGGGAGAAGTCAAGACATTTTACAAAACGAAAATTGTAAAATAACATGGGAGTATTCCACGCATATGACATCCGGGGTATCTATGGAAAAGACCTGCTGCCGGAAGATATATACAAAATGGGGTTATTTCTGCCCTCTGTCCTGAAAACCAAAAGAATAGCGGTTGGACGCGATTGCAGGGAATCTTCTCCCGAAGCTTTCAAATACCTGGTCCGTGGGTTGTGTGATGCAGGAGCCAACGTCTTCGACCTGGGTCTGGCCACAACCCCTATGGTATATTATGCTACGTCCAAACATCATTTTGACGGATCGGTTCAGATCACGGCATCACACAACGGAGCGGAATACAACGGGCTTAAGGTGTCAGGCAGGGAAGCAATGCCCATAGGATATGATAACGGACTGAAAGAGCTGGAAGATTGTGTCCTTCATAAAGTACCGGTGATAACAGAAAAAAGGGGAACAGTCACACAGTTGGACCTGAGAGACGAGTATTTCTCCTACTTGTCCGCTTTTGTTCCGCACCTGAAAGGATTACGGGTGGGAATTGATGTTTCAAACGGGATGGCAGGCCTTTTTGTAAAAAAACTCCTTGGGACAGAGAATGTGTTTTATATCAATGAAGAGCCGGATGGACGTTTCCCCAATCATGCCCCCAATCCGCTTGTCCCGGAAAACATAAAGCAGTTGCAGGAACTGGTCAGGAACAGGCAATGCGACCTGGGTATCATATTTGACGGAGATGCTGACCGGGTCATGTTCACCGATGAGAAAGGGATGTTTATTTCTCCGGATCTCATCATAGCCCTGCTGGGACATCATTTCCTGGATGGCAAACCGGCCAGGGTGCTGCAAGATATCCGCTCTTCAAAAGCCGTTGGAGAGTACCTGTCCCCTATGGGGGCCCACATGCATACCTGGCGGGTGGGAAGGGCTTTTGCTGCTCCCAAGCTTAAGGAGATTGACGGCCTGTATGGTGGGGAATTGGCAGGACATTACTATTTCAGGGATTTCTTTTATTCAGACAGCGGGTTGCTTGCTTCGCTCCTTGTGCTGGATGTACTGGTGAAGCTGGGTAAACCTGTGTCTGAGATCATAGGCGGTATAAGGAAATATGAGAGCTCAGGGGAGATCAATTTCCGGATTGCCCGCAAAAAGGAAGCCATGGAGGCACTGAAGGCGCATTTTACCGCCCAGGAAGACCCAACAGCATTTTTTGACTTTGACGGGTACCGTATTGAATTTGCGCACTGGTGGTTTAATGTAAGACCCTCCAATACAGAGCCTTACCTACGTTTTATAGCAGAGGCTGCAAATGGGGAACTGCTGTCGGAGAAACTCGGCGAAATGAGAATGGTTCTGAAACCTTATCTGTAAATACTTATGAAACGGTTTGTCACACTGGATGTTTTGCGGGGATTGTCTATTTTCGGGATGGTCTTTTCTGCCATCATTCCCTATGGAAAATTACCCGGCTGGATGTACCACATACAGACACCGCCACCGGATCATGTCCTGGATACTGCCAGTTATGGTCTGGGTTGGGTAGATCTTGTCTTTCCCATTTTCATTTTCTGTATGGGAGTGGCTATTCCTTTTGCTTTCAGAGCAAAATGGAAACGATCGGGGCAGGATGTGCTCCGCGACATGAAAGATATTGGCGAGCGGTTCCTGATGCTGCTGGCTTTTTCTTATTTATGTGACCTGCTGCAACCCTCTTTACCGGGATACTGGTCAGAATTCCTCATCCTTGCCGGATTTGCGGCTTTGTGGCTCATCTATGTGAAAGGCGCGTCATTTAAATTCCGTATTGCAGGATGGGCTGCAGCCCTTGGCCTGCTGGCGCTCTATGCTTTTGTGTTTGATGTGCAAATGACACTTTTCAGCAGGAATATCATTATCCTGCTATTGGCCTTTTTGTACTTGTTCGGAGCTCTTATATGGTATGTCACCCGTGATTCAGAAAAGTGGCGCCTGGCAGCTTTCCTGGGTGTTATTTCAATTAGTGTCGTTTCCCGTCTGCTGGGATTTGACTATATCCTTTATGACAACAAAAACCTTTCATGGCTGCTGAACATGGAGCAGATCAATTTCCTGATGATCCTGCTTCCTGCCACCTGGGTCGGGGACCGGCTGCTTCACATGCAGGAAGAACAAACAACGGGAATCCCCCGGGGAGGCTTTCTTACCCATCTTTTATTCTGGGGAATGTTCCTTTTGGTAATATGGATATGTATTAGCAGCTATAACCGGTGGCTTTCAGATGGCAAGTGGTTTTCAACTTTTGCCCTGCTGTTACTCGTATGGCTGATGAAAAAAAAGGCACCCCAATACCTTCCCCTGCTCTATCTGTCGGGTTTGCTTATTTTCTTTGGTCTGTGGATAGAACGTTTTGAACCGGGGCTTACAAAAGTTCCCTGCTCTTTTTCCTATTGTTTTGTGAGCGGTGGCATTGCCATCCTTTTGCTTATGTGGCTCCATTACCTGTCGGAATTTTTTCCCCGCAGATTCTTTTCCGGCATATTTTCAGGAGCAGGGGCCAATCCTCTCATGAGCTATGTGGCTCACGGTATGCTTGTTGCCCCTCTTATGAGAATCACGTATTTAGAGGTATTGTTTCGCTGGGCAAGACCGGCAGACTACCCGTGGATCGGTACCCTGAGCGCGTTTATTGTGGTACTCTTCACCATGTGGCTGGTTTCCCTGGCCACTCAAAAAAAGATCTACTGGCGTGCCTGAACAGATCAAAACACTGGCTCTGGATAAGGAACATATTCCCAGGCTCCTGTTCCGTTATGCGACACCGGCCATCATTTCCATGACAGCTGCCAGCCTGTTCAACCTGGCAGACGTCATATTCATAGGCCGGGGTGTCAACGCCATGGCCATTGCGGGCCTGTCGCTGACACTACCGCTAATGAACATTTCAGCCGCTTTCGGATCCCTTATCGGGGTAGGTGCCTCTACCCTGATCTCTGTGAAGCTTGGTCAGAAGGATATGAAAACAGCCGAGATTGCCTTGGGCAATGCAGTTACGCTCAACTGTATCATTGGGATCATCTATACTATTGCTGCACTGGTTTTCCTGGATCCCCTGCTGCATTTTTTCGGAGCCAGCGAACAGACCTTGCCCTATGCGCGGGAATACATGCAGATCATCCTGGCCGGGAATGTGATCACCCATGTGTACTATGGCCTGAACGATAACCTGAGGGCCAGCGGGTATCCGAAAAAAGCCATGTTTGCCACACTGAGCGCAGTTGCCGTCAATATTATCCTTGACCCCCTCTTTATTTTCGGTTTTAAATGGGGGATCCGCGGAGCAGCCGTCGCTACGGTGCTGGCCCAGGTCCTTGCCCTTGTGATCCTTTTGAACCATTATACAAATAAGCAATCCCTTCTTCGCTTCAAACAAGGCAACTTCCGCATACGGAAAGGCATGCCGCTCAATATCATTTCCGTAGGGCTTGCCACTTTTCTTATGAATATTGTCAGCAGCCTGGTAATCATCATCATCAACCGTTCATTCTATCAGTTTGGAGGGGATTATGCCGTTGGAGCCTACGGAATTGCCAACAGGATGGTTTCCTTCTTTGTGATGATCATGTTTGGTTTTAACCAGGGAATGCAGCCGCTGGCAGGATTCAATTATGGAGCACGGCAATACAAACGGGTGATCAACATCTTTAAACTTACGCTGCTCTGTTCTTTTTGCGTAAGCGTGCTGGCCTTTATCATTGCACAATTGTTCCCCGAGGCTGCCGTTAGCCTGTTTACCAGGGACGAGACACTGGCCCGCCTTACCATACAGGGATTGCGCATTGATCTGGTGGCGTTTCCGCTGGTGTCGCTGTCCATGGTCACTTCCAGTTTTTTCCAGTCCATACGCAAACCCGCAAAGGCCATTTTCCTTTCTCTTACCCGTCAGGTGATATTCCTGATCCCTTCGCTGCTCATTTTTCCACGATTTTTTGGTGTCACCGGGGTGTGGGGCAGTATGCCCGTATCCGACACAGCCGCATTCATAGTGGCTGCAATACTCATATCAAAACAAATAAAAGAATTCAGGAAAGAATAAGAAATCAACGGATAACATTGTGATTTGCCTGGGCCGCCAGATGGGAAGCGGCGGTTATATTGCCGGAAAAATGATTGCCTCGGCCCTGGGCCTTTTCTTTTACGACAAGGAACTTCTGTATTACGCAGCCAAAGAGAGCGGCCTTTGTGAAGAGATCTTTGAGAATGCCGATGAAAAGGTCACAAGAGGTTTATCGCGTGCGCTGAATGCACAGGACTTCCTGGGAGGTGCCTTTTTTGATCCCATGACGGCCCCTTTGTCAAGAGACAGGATATTCAGCATCCAGTCCGGGGTGATACGCAAGATCGCGAGTGAACAATCCTGCCTGATCATTGGCCGTTGTGCCGATTACATCCTGCGGGATCATCCCCGGATGCGCAGTGTCTTCATACACGCTCCCCTTCCCCTGCGCATAGCCAACATAGCTGAACGCAGGGGCATTTCTCCCGAAGAGGCAGAAGCATACATTCACAAGGAAGAAAAGAAAAGGGCCGCGTATTACAATTATTTCACCAACAAGGAATTGGGCAAGGCCGATTCATACCACTTCTCCCTTGATGCCGGTTTACTGGGCCTTGACAATTGTGCCCGGTTGGCAGCCCATCTGATCAAAGAAAGCCTGGATTGAGGTATTGCAGAATAATAATTTTCTGCTACCTTAGAGGTATATTATAACAATCTGATTATGAAAAGAATTTACGCCATGCTCCTGATGTTCTTTTTGGGAATTTTCGCCAGCAGTTGTACCGGTCTTTTTGGCTGGAAAAATTATGAAGGATCAGAACAATTCCGGGATGATGTTGCGGTTTTTGCCGATTTTGCCGTACAAAAACAATTCATCACACTTTATTACCTGAAGGCAACGTCTGACGGTTTCACCCACAATATCCTCAAAGGGACGGTGAGCAATGAAGAATACGACGTGTTCTTTGGAGCAGTTGCCCAAATGGCTCCTTATATAAAGGAGTACAAAAGCGCCTTTAAGAACCTGGAAAAATCAGGTGTCCTAACCTCTGTGAACACCAAAGGCATCCTTTCCTCAGGAGGCAAATTCCTATCNNGAATGGAAAGCAAAAACCTCCAGTGAAAGTGATTTCTGGAAAAAACTGGAAAAAGGTGACTTCGATTACCAGGCAGCCCAGATGTTCAACGATTTCCAACAGGATAACGAAGAATTCGGGACCACTTCGGTTGAGCGGGGCCTTACCATCCAGAAGATCTTTGTAGCCGAAGGAGCAAAAGGTGTTGAAGCAGGGGCCGAGCTGATGGTTGATGCCCTCCAGACCACCACTTCCGGAGGACTGGACGCCGGTGATATCGGGGAAATGACCCTCGATATTTACAATTCCAACGCAGAGGCCGATCCCTCCCAGATGGCAGAAGAGATCACCGCTGCCGTCAACTCCCTGGGGCCCGACGATCCAACGGCAAAAGAAATGGGCTCGGGCTACGCATCAAAGATGGCCTCCATAATGAAAGAAGTCGTGGATGTAGCCAGGACGGATACGGAAAATGTCGGTGGGACCAACCGTTCCTTTGTATTTGTGGAAGACGATGATCCGCAAAGCCAGGCCGATATTGTGATAGCCCAGAACACACAAATCACTTCCTCTTCCATGGCCTCTGTTTATGTTACACTGGGCCATATAGTTGACCAGGGACAGAAACTCATCTACACCATACTGAACAAGGGAAAATGGCTGATCTCGGCCGTAGATCCGGACGGGAACAAGTCTACCCGTGAAGTGGACGTGCCAGCCGGAGATGTTGTTATCGTTACACTAACCACCACACCGCCTGCGAAAGAAGGGGAAGAGGAGGAACAACCCGCCGATTATACAGACTGGAATAAAATCATAGCACAATATGAGTTTCTGAAAAGCTACCCGCCTTTTTCCGGGGCTTGTACTTTTGTCGGATACAGTGATAATATGTTTTATATGGCCGTGACCATCAGGGCAAAAAATTCCGACGCAGAAAAATACAGGGACAAAATTGGTGATTTCGGATTTGATGATCACAGCAGCGGCGGGAATATAATGTACTGGGGACCGAAATATGGCAACTATTATGCTCATATTTCTTTTGCTGCGAGCGGAACTTCGGGCTATACAGATATAATGTTCAAGAACCTGCTATAGCAGAGGGGGGCCTGTTGGTCAAAGTCCTTCAGGCAATAACAGGTGAACAACCTTTCTTTTTGTATCGGTCTTCTGAATGAAGTCTTCATGAAAAGGCAATAAGGTTCGCGTTCCGTCTTCGAACTCAAGCTCCAGGCAGGGATTCCCGGGATAGTCAAAGAATCCGGAAACGGTTCCTTTGAACTTGTTCCCGCGGGCATTAGTAGCCAGGAACGTATATCCCACCAGAAGAACTCCTCCCTCTGTGGCTTCTTCCCCTGTTGCTTTGTACTGCACCGTCTTTCCCACCCATTCTGCAGCCAGGTCTTCTGACAGGTAATTCTCAAAGCAGACCAATGCCTGGTCGTTTCCACGAAAATCAAATGATGCAATATAAAAAGGAACCGGTATTCCGTCCACCTGGATGAATACCGGTTCGTTTTCACCTAATTGTTCCAGAATGTCCTGGGAAACGCCGGGGCGGAACTTTAAGATCAGCTCCCCTCCCTTTCCGAAGGTTCTTCTCACCATTGCCAGTGGCAGAAACCTTTCCCTGATTCCCATGTCATTATTCTGTTGCTGCCTGGCCTTTTTCTTCTTCTGCTTCAGGAACTGCTGTTCCTTCAATTTCGGCTATGGTCTCTTCTGCTTTTGCAGCGGCTGCAGCGGCAGCGGCGGCCAACCGGGCGGCGGCTTCTTCGCGTTTTGCAAGCAATGCGGCGGCACGCTCTTTATTAACGCTGGATTCTGCTTCCAGGCGTTTTTTCATTTGCGCGCGTGACTCTTGTTCCAGTTTGCCTTTCTTAGCAACGACCTTGGCTTCTTTCTCCTGCATCCAGGCTTCCCATTTTGCATCTGCCTGCTCCTGTGTCAAAGCCCCTTTGGCGACACCTTCAAGTAAATGCTTTTTTAACAGCACTCCTTTGTAGGAAAGAAGCCTGCGGGCTGTCAATGTGGGCTGTGCACCGTTATTGAGCCAATAAAGGGCTTTATCCGCATCCAGCTGTATGGTTGCGGGATCGGTGTTGGGATTGTAGGTTCCCAGGGTTTCAATCAAACGGCCATCGCGGGGTGAGCGTGAATCGGCAACTACAATGTGAAAATAGGCAAAGTTCTTTTTGCCATGGCGTGAAAGACGAATTTTTACTGCCATAAATCTGATCTTAAAGTTAATGAATTGTGTTAACTTCCTTATCTTCCCGAGAAAAGGTCCGCAAAGATATGTGTTTTTGTGGTGATGGCAAAATTTTTAGAACACCTCCCGGGTAAGCCCGGATCAGAAAGAAAGCCTGAGGCGTACAAAAATATTCCTTCCCGGTTCCACGCTTATATCCCCACGATTGGTAGAAAGATGGTTGGTGTAACGGTTATCGGTTATATTGTCAATACCTGCAAAACCTTGTATTTTCATGAAACCCAGGTCAAAGGCCTTTGTATTCAAGGTAAAGTCCAGCCTGTAGTATCCTGCCGTTTCTTTTTCTCCTTCGGCAATCTTATCCTGGCGGGCTGCGCCGAACACGGAAAACTCGGCCGATCCTGCGGCCTGCCAGGTATACCTGAGGCCGGCACGCCCGTTCAACGGAGGGATCAGTGGCAGGTTGGCATCTGTTTCCAGGGCCATCCCTCGGACATATGCCCCCGAGCCGAAAAACACGAAATTCCGGCTGAAATTGAAGGCAAATTTAAAATCCACTCCGTAAAGGAGGGCCTTTCTTACATTGGCATTGACAAGGGCAGGAATGGTATCTGCCTTTGAATCGGCCGTAAGCCTGAAGATGAACTCTCCCGGCACCTCCACGATCATATTGTTCAGCCGGTTGATGAAAACGCCTGCCTGAAGGTTGAATTTTGATTTCCAAACCCTGACCCCCAGGTCTGCCGAATAGGATTTTTCCGGCTTCAGGGCCGGATCTCCCAGGCGGACAAAATTTCCCAGGTCAATATACTTGAACCTCTCTTCCAGGGAAGGCGCCCTGAATGCCCGGGCAAGATTTAGCGACAGGTCTGTACTCCCTGACAATTTATAAAGAAAGCCCGCGTTGGCACTCCAGGATATATTATATTCCGTCCCTTTTTCAAATGTGATACGCTGGGTGGGGGGATTGTCATTCCGCTCTCCGTTCATGATGATGTAATCCACATCATATCCTTCCTGGTTTTTGATCCGGATTCCGTCAAAGCGGCCACCCAGGATCATGGTCAGCCGGTTCTCCAGAAATCGTGTTTCATTCTGGAAAAACAATCCTGCACTGCTGAAGCTTGATTCGGGGATGGGTGTCTCACCGCGAACCACATGGTTGGTCTTGATAATATTGCCCGCCGGATTCAATATATCTATCCGGATGTATTTTTCCCTGCCTGTACGCAGCTTGCGGCCCCAAACATCAATTCCTGCAATCAGTGTGTTCTTATCGGACAGGTCCCAGGTACCCTGCAGCTGTACCCCGTTGGTCAGGTGATAACCATTCGGATAGAATACTTCCGGTGTGGTGCGCTGCACGTTCCCGTTAGGCAGGTTGGCCTGGGTTACCGTATTTGGCTCCATCATTACTTCCCGGGCAATGTATTGGGTGAAATACTTCAATTCCAGGGCCGTCCATTTTTCGGTGATGTTGGATATTCTGTAACTGGCAGACAACAAATGACGACCTATATCTGTATAGGTTGCTTTTGCAGGCCCCGGAAAGGCATCGCCTCCCGGAACGCCTACATCCCATGACCAGTTTCGCTGGTACTGGATTTTAAACAAATGGTTGGCAAGGGGCCTGATGCCCAGTTTTGCCGAGATGTTGCTGGTGTTATACCGGCTGTTTGGCAACATGCCGTCGGGAGTGCGCAGATTTCCTGCCTTAGCATAGGTGCCACCCAGGTTCAGATACCATTTGCGTGAACCTGCACTGACCGATGCGTGGTTTGAAAACAAATTGTTGACAGAAGCATACCCCGAGATGACATCTGCCGTGACATAGGGTTTCTGCCCAAAATGCCCCTGTTTGGTAATGATATTGACTATCCCGCCCATGGCTCCGGTTCCGTAAAGGGACGATTGGGCTCCTTTGATGACCTCCACCCGTTCTATATCATTAACGTCTATCATGCTGAGCGATGCGGTCAGATCCGTGGCCGTCTCTACCCGGTTCCCGTCTATGAGGATAACCAGCCGGTCTTCACTAAAACCGCGTACGTTGATGTTCGTTGCCCAGACTCCGTCCCCTCCCCTGGAAACACCCGGCTCTTCTTCCAGCACATTGGCTATTGTGAAAGCAGAGCGTTTTTGATATAACGAGGAATCCACCACAACCATGGATGTCGGCAGGTTCCTGATCTGCCTGTCCAGACGCAGGCTGGTCACCACAATTTCGCCCAGCGGGACCGGCATGGTGTCTTTCTGTTCCTGCGCAAAGGCAGGGAATGGGTGCAAGACAGCGACTAAAAGGGCTGCTGCTAAAGGAAGTGCAATTTTTCTCATTTTATGAATTCTTCAATAATACCGACTTGACCTGAATACCGTCCAGCCTTCCCAGCTGACCGGTCAATGCGCCAATCTGATCGGTAGATCCTTCAAGAATCAAAGAAATGAGATTTTTGCCATTACTTCGCGGAAGACCCTGTCTTCCCAGGATAATGCCTGCATGAAGCGAAAGGATGTCGTTCAAATGGGCGACTTCCTTGGGGCTGTTGATTTGAATGATGACTGTTCCTATTCTCTTTTCCATCAGAATACCTCCGAATCAGATTGGTTTATGTGTTGATTTACGTGCCGTCCTTGAAGAGGAATATCCTGTTCTCAGTACAGACACCTGTTTTATTAGCGACACAAAGATAAGACATTTTTTACTTCTGCCTAAAAATGTGCTATTTTTGTTGAAACTTTGTATAATGCGGTTGCCAGCCATTGTATGCGTTTGTTTTTTACTCCTGGCCGGTTGTGGAAATGCGTCCGGGAAAAAAGACCATGCAATCCCTCTCACCATAGCTGCCCTGAAAGGGCCTTCTTCCATGGGCATGATCCGTTTTATCGACAGTCTGGAAGGTGTTGCAGACGCAGGCCTCAAAGTCACTATCGTGAACGAGCCGTTGCAGGTGAGGAAAATGATGCTGGACGGCACTGCCGACTTTGCCTTGTTGCCCCTGACAACCGCTGCCATAGTATACAACAAGGGACTCGACTATAAGCTGGCAGCCATCCCGGTCTGGGGAACACTCTATCTCTTTGGCCAGGATTCGGCCATAACGAAATGGGAAGACCTCAGTCACAAGAAAGTGCACATGATGGCCCGCGGGATGACGCCCGATGTGCTGTTCCGCTACCTGCTGCAAAAAAACGGGATTGATCCGGAACATGACATAACGCTGGATTACAGGTTCCCCACGCACATAGACCTGGCCAACGCCATGGCCTCGGGACAGGCCTCCCTGGGTGTGATCTCGGAACCCCTGGCAAGCCAGGTGATGCACCGCAATGACAAGGTAAAGATGCTGTTCGATCTTAACCAGGAATGGATATCCATTCAGGGTGCACCCATCCCTCAGACAGCTCTGATGGTGAAAGCTTCTGTTATCCGAAACAATCCCGCTGTGGTGGAAGAGGTTCTGGATGCTTATGAAAGGTCTGTGGAATGGGTAAACAGCCATCCTGACAGCGCGGCGGTGCTGATTGTCAAACACCTGATACTGGACGATCCCCGGATCGCGTATCAGGCCATTCCCAGGTCTGGAATTAAGCTGGTAAGGGCTGCCGCCATACGTTCTCAGATAACGGAATATCTTCGGATTTTTTATGAAATGGACCCACAGACAACAGGAGGAAAAATACCGGATGAAGGCTTTTATTACTAAAAAAAGGATTTTGACCGTTGCTTCAATCGTCCTGATGCTGGTGATCTGGAAAGTGCTGGCACTAGCTTTCAACACTCCTTCCATTATTCCCCACCCTGAAACCACCTTTCTGGCTGTTTTAAAGATTTTTGCCGAGCCGGGCTTTCTGGCCGTTGCAGGGAGCACCGTGCTCCGGGGAGTAACCGGCTTTGTCATCTCGGGCATCCTGGGCATCCTGACCGGTATTCTGGCAGGGGTCAGCCCGGGATTCAACACCTTCATAACCCCCATGCTGGTCTCTGTACGTTCCATCCCCGTCATCTCACTCATCCTGCTTGCGCTGATCTGGTTCAACGCCGGAGCGGTCCCGGTTTTCATCGCTTTCCTGACCATGTTCCCGTTCATCTGCACCAATGTTTCTGACGGTATCAGAAGCGTAGATCCCGGACTGGTGGAAATGGCCCGGTTCTACAGGGTGGACAAAGGAAGGATCCTGACCGGGGTCTATATTCCTGCCATAATGCCGTTCATCATTTCCGGGACGTCAAGCGCCATGGGGATCGGCTGGCGCGCCATCATCATTGGCGAAGTCCTGAGCCAGCCGCAGTACGGCATAGGAACCAGGTTGCAGACCGCCCAATCATTTCTGAACGTCGAGGCAGTTATCGCCTGGACATTGATTTCCGTGGTGATCAGTTTCATATTTGAAAAACTGATCCGCTGGGGAGAACATCATATCATTCGCTGGCAAACCGGATCATGAGCCTGCACATACATAATCTGAGCAAGAGTTACAAACAGCCTGTCTTCAGGGATTTTTCCATTTCATTTCCCGAAGACACCATAACCTGCGTCCTGGGGCCTTCTGGATGCGGAAAAACCACCCTGCTCAACATCATTGGCGGTATCATCCCGCCGGATAGCGGCTCGCTGGAAGGATTT
>MTKX01028883.1_pt1 | contig 25932 bp, 17 predicted proteins | sample 1042771 | NCBI WGS metagenome assembly MTKX01 (sample SAMN06212183, study PRJNA360534) | anaerobic digester metagenome | biome: Wastewater treatment plant; material: sludge; isolation source: anaerobic digester fed with sludge from wastewater treatment plant | place: Denmark: WWTP Randers ...
TTGCCGGGATCATGCCTTGGTTCGCCTCTCAAACTCCCGACTCCCCCAAAATCAGAATTGCTGTTTGGTGCCCTCGGCTACTGGCACCGTTGGACAATTTGGGGTATAATAGGCCGCGTGTTGCACGGCGCCGGGGGCGATCCAATCCCTGTGCCGCTAGAAAGCAGGAAAACCGTTGGTCCAGAGAATCCTGGTGGTGGATGACGACAAGCAGATCGTTCGCCTGTTGCGCACGTACCTGGAACAAAGTGGCTACCAGGCATTTGTGGCCTATGATGGTGAATCTGCGCTCCACATCATCCGCCGGGAACGGCCCGACCTGGTCCTCCTGGATCTCATGCTGCCCAACCGCGATGGCTGGGAGGTGACGCGCGTTGTGCGCGGAGACGACTCCTTGCAGGGCCTGCCCCTCATCATGCTCACTGCCCGTGCCGACGATCAGGATAAAATCGTGGGCCTCGAGCTGGGCGCCGACGACTATGTAACCAAGCCTTTTAACCCACGAGAAGTGGTGGCTCGCGTCCGTGCCGTGCTGCGCCGGGCGCAGGGCGAACCACAGCCGCCCAGGATGCTCCAGGTCGGACCATTGTCCATGGACCTCGATCAGCACCAGGTCCAGGTGCAGGGCCGGCCCGTGCATCTGACGCGCACGGAATTCAAGCTCCTCCAGGTCCTGGCCGAGAATCCGGGCCGCACCTTTACCCGGCTGGAGCTCATCGAAAAGGCCCTGGGCTACGGCTACGAGGGATTGGAGCGCTCGGTCGACAGCCACGTCAAGAACCTGCGGCGCAAGCTGGACGACGCCAACTCCGGGAACGCCCTCATAGAAACGGTCTTTGGTGTTGGGTACCGGCTGCCCGCGGAGGAAGAGGCGTGAGTCGTCTGTGGGTGCGCCTGACCCTTGCCTTTGCCCTGGTGGTGCTGGTCGCCGTGGGCGTCGTCGCGCTGCTGGGCTCGTTTTCGGCAACGGCGGCGCTGCGATACTATGTGGCCTACAGTGCCATGATGCCCCATCAGAACCTCGTCGATGCCCTGTCCACCTACTACGAGCAACAGGGCAGTTGGGAGGGCGCCGGTCGGGTGCTGGAGCAGGTGGCCAGGACCCAGGGGCCGATGATGATGGGCATGCGGCGGGGCATGGGTGGGCCCATGTCCCGCGACGTGCTCCTGCAGTTCGTCCTGGCCGATGACGAGGGCCGCGTGGTCTATGACGGCGTTGAGGAGAACCCCGGGCGGCTCCTGAGCAGCGACGAGCGGGCAGCGGCCGAAACGATCGAGGCCGGGGGCGAGGTGGCCGGCCTCCTGGTAGTCTCGCTGCCGCCTCGCTCCGCGCTGTTGGGCCCGTTGGAAGAGGCGCTGGTCGCGCGCATGCGCCGCTGGCTGGCGATTGGCGGCCTCGCCGCCGGCGGGCTGGCCCTGCTCCTGGGGCTGGCCCTGAGCCGGAGCCTGACCGCGCCCCTGCAGCGCCTGGCGGCCGCGGCCCGGGGCATCGCTCAGCGTGACTTTAGCCGGCGAGTCCAGCCGGAGGGGAGCGCCGAGCTGGTGAACGTGGCCCTGGCCTTTAACGAGATGGCCGTGGCGCTGGACGAGTCGGAGCAACAGCGCAAGAACATGGTGGCCGACGTGGCCCACGAGCTGCGCACGCCGCTGGCCGTGTTGCAGGGGAACCTGCAGGCCCTCCTCGACGACCTCTATCCCATGGACAAGGCCGAATTGTCGCGCCTCTACGACGAGACACGCCTCTTGAGTCGCCTGGTCGACGACCTCCGTGACCTGGCCCTGGCCGATGCCGGGCAGCTCGGCCTCAACGTGCAGGCAGTGGACGCGACGGCCCTGGCAGCCGACGTGGGAGAGAGCCTGGGCCTGGCCGCCGAGGCGCGGGATGTGGAACTGGGGCTGGATCTAGAGGAGGGCCTGCCTCCTGTTCAGGCGGATCCGGATCGGCTGGGCCAGGTGTTGCGCAACCTGGTGACCAATGCCCTGCGACACACACCGCCGGGCGGCACCGTCACGTTGAGCGTCCGGCGTGACGGTGGGTTCCTCAGGTTCGTTGTGGCCGACACCGGCGAAGGGATCGAGCCTGTCGAACTGGCCCACGTCTTCGATCGCTTCTGGCGGGCTGACCGCTCGCGCAGCCGCGACGGCGGGGCCAACGGCGCAAACGAGCGGGTAGGGAGCGGGTTGGGCCTGGCCATCGCGCAGAGCCTGGTGCGGGCCCATGGCGGACAGATCTGGGCCGAGAGTGACCGTGGCGTGGGCAGCAGGTTTGCCTTGACGATCCCCGTGGCACAGCAGCCACCAGCCGCCGAGCAGCGGCAATCGTAACCTTAGGGAGATGGTTTGAATAACAACTGGGAAGCACGTCTGAGAAAAGCCGGAGTAAGCCACTTGCCCTCGAGTGCGGAGCGCCTGCGCCTGGTCGCGGAATTCACCTACGACTGGGAATACTGGCTCGCTCCCGACGGCAGTTATCTCTACTTGTCACCTTCCTGTGAGCGGGTCACCGGCTACTCTCGCGCCGAATTCTTTCGCGATCCCGATCTGTTCCTGCGCATCCTGCACCCGGAGGATCGTCCTCGCATGGAGGAGCATCTCCAGGAGCAGCCGCGGGGGCACGACCAGCGGGAGCTCGACTTGCGCATTATTACGCGTACCGGCGAAGTGCGATGGATCGGCCACGTCTGCCAGCCCGTATACGCCTCGGACGGCACCTGGCTCGGCTGGCGCGGAACCAACCGCGACATCACCAACCGCCTGCAGGCGCAGCAGGAACTGCGGCGCGAGCGCGATTTCGCGTCGGCCATTCTCAGCACGGCGGGCGCCCTCATCGTGGTCCTCGACTCCGAAGGAAGGATCGTCCGGTTTAACCAGACGTGCGAGCAGATCACCGGCTACACCGTGGACGAAGTGCGGGATCAGCGCGTGTGGGACGTCTTATTGCTGGAGGAAGACAAGGAGCCGGTAAAGGCCGTTTTTGCGGATCTGGCCCGGGGCTATTTCCCCAACCGCTTTGAGAACGTGTGGGTTGCCAGGGATGGGAGCCGTCATCTCATTGCCTGGTCCAACACGGCGCTTCTGAACCAGCAAGGAGACCTCGAGCACGTTATCGCCATTGGCATCGACGTGACAGAGCAGCGGCAGGCGGAGGAGGAGCGGGAGCAGTTGCTGGCCCGGTTCGAGCACGAGCGCGAGGTCGTTGCCGGACTTGCGGCTCGCCTGGCCCTGGAATGGGACACGCTCCAGACCATCATGGAGCATACCCATGCCAACCTGGCATATCTCGATCCCCAGTTCAACTTCCTGGCCGTCAATTCGGCCTACTGCCAGCAGTCGGGCCATAGCCGCGAAGAGCTCCTGGGCCGCAACCATTTCGAGCTCTTTCCCGACGCCGAGAACCAGGCGATCTTTCAACGGGTGCGCGATACCGGCAAAGAGGTCAGCTTTCGAGCCAAGCCCTTCCACTACATGGACCAGCCGGAGCGCGGTGTGACCTATTGGGACTGGACACTGGTCCCGGTCAAGGACGCGGATGGTCAGGTCCAGGGCCTGGTCTTTTCGCTGCTGGACGTGACGGAGCAGATACGGCAGGCCGGCGAGCGCGAGCGCCTGCTGCAGGAAAACCGCGCTCAACGCGAGTTCCTGGAGCACCTGCTCCAGTCGGCACCGGTCGGGGTTGCCGTGGTCAAGGGCGAGGATCACCGCTTCGAGCTGGTAAACGCAACCTACCAATCGATCCCCGGCATGCGGGATATGCCCGGGGCCGGCCGTGCCATCGCCGAGGTTTTTGACGACGACACTGCCCGCAAGACGGAACAGCACGTCGAACAGGCATTCCAGCGCAACGAAACGATCAGCGTGCGCGAGGGACGGAACTCGACTGAACCGCACCGGCCGCACAAGTTCTGGGACGTCGATTACGTGCCTATGCACGACGACGCTGGCGAGGTGGAAAGGGTCTTGATCCTGGCCCACGACGTCACCGAGCAGGTCCGGGCGGAAACCGCCCTGCGGCGGCAGAACGAGGAGCTGCAGGCACTGACGCAGGAGCTGGACGCCTTTGCACATACCGTCGCCCACGATCTGAAGCAGCCGCTGGCCATCCTTACGGGCTATGCCGATCTGCTCTACGAGGAAGAAGCCCCATCGGCGAGCGAATACTCGGTCAAGTTGATGGAGACGCTGCAGACGACCGCTGCCAAGATGACCGAGATCGTGGAGTCGCTCCTCCTCCTGGCCGAGGCGCGGCAAGGAGAGGTGGTCATGGAGCCCCTGGACATGGGCCGTGTCTTGGAAAGCGTCTGCCAGCGCCTGGCCCCCATGATCGAAGAGCACGGCGCCGAGATGGTGCTGCCCGACAGTTGGCCCACCGTCCTGGGCTACGGCCCGTGGGTCGAAAGCGCCTGGGTGAACTATGTCAGCAATGCCATCCGCTACGGTGGTAGCCCGCCCCGCCTGGAGCTGGGGGCGTGCTACGAGCCGGACGGCACGGTGTGCTTCTGGATCGACGACAACGGTCCAGGGCTAACGCCCGAGGAGCAGGCGGTGCTCTTTGCCTCCCGGCTGCCCGCGAAAGAAGATCGTGGAAAGGGCAGCCACGGCCTGGGTCTGACCATCGTGCGCCGCGTCGTGCAAAAGCTGGGCGGCAAAGTGGGCGTCAAGAGCGCGCCCAACCAGGGCAGCCGGTTCTGGTTCACCCTGCGCTCCGCCGACCTCGGCCAGGACAGGTAGTTGGGGAGACGCGGCCAGGCGAAGGCTTCAGTCTGGCCGCATCTCTACGTCTGCCTCTGCACCGCGGGCAGCCTTGTTTGGCGAGACGGGCAGCCGGAATTTGCGCCACATGACCGGCAGCATGACCACCATGGCCACCAGGGGAATGTAGAAGGGAAAGACGGGGCTGACGCTTTCCCAGAGGTGGGCGCCGAGCCAGGGCGCCGGCAGGGAGATGAGGCCCAGGCTTGTGGAAAGCAGGCCGAAGGCGGTGCCGCGCAGGCGGTCGGGCACGGCCTTGGAGATGAGCGAACTGTAGGCCGGGTCGATAAAGGCCCAACCGATGCCGGTGACGATCCGCGAGGCGATAAAGTGCCAGAAGGTGGTGCCGACGAGAAAGATGCTCCAGCCGGCGGCGATGAGGGCAAAGCCGCCGACGATGCCCACGCGCTCGCCCTTCTTGTCCGAGAGCCAGCCCGCGGGGCTCATGAGGGCCATGGCCACCAGGGCCGAGATCGACTGCAGGCTGCCGATCTGCATCAGACTCAGGCCCATCTCGTTCTCCAGGTAGACCGGCATGAGCTGGTCCGTCAGGCCAAAGGCCACGTCGCGCACACCATCCGAGATAAAGATCCAGGTGATCAGGCCGCCGGCAGCGATCAGCCCAAAGACCGACACCAGGCTCTGGCGCAGGCCCGACAGGCTTGGCCGTTCTGGCTGCCCGGCTTCGCTTCGGCTCTTTCGACTCGCGACCCGGGCCATGATCACCCGGATGACTGCCGCGCTCCCGTAGAGGGCAAAAGCGACGATGAACACCGCGCGAAAGGAGAGTCCCTGGGCAATCATCCCGCCCAACATCGGCCCGACGATGTTGACGACCATGTACATGGTACTGGTGGCGCCATAGACCCGGCCGCGGGTCTCTTCCGTCGATTCCTGGGCGACAAAGGCCTGGAAGCTGGGCGAGACAAAGGCCACAGCCATAGCCGTCAGCACCGAGGCCGGGAGGAGCCATTGCCAGGATGGGGCAAAAATGTAGAACAGGTAGGCGCCGGCCCCCGCGACGCTGCCGATGGCAATGGCCTGCAGCCTGCCCGCCGCGTCCGACAGCCAGCCGCCCAGGATCTGGAGAAAGAGCGGGGCAATGGAGGCGATGGTAAAGAATAGCCCAATCTGCCGCACACTGGCCCCCAGCTCCTGCACGTAGAGCGATTGCAGTGGAAAGATCATCTGGGCTGCAATGTTGGCCAGGATCATGGTGCCCATGAACCAGAGCAACATCGGGCTCAAGAGCCGGGCCTTGCGCGCTGGTGTGACGCTCACTCCTTATCCCCTTTGTCGAGACTGGATGGTGGGCCAGTGGCTGCCCCGCTGTGTGGCAGGCGGCTTGCCTCCCACCTGGTTTGGGCATCGCTGTGTCCTATAGTATAATGCGCTTAGACGGATAGACGTTCGCATCAGGGACAAGATCGATGAAACTCACCGGTGGACAGATCGTGGTGGATTCCCTCGTCCGCGAGGGCGTGCCCTACCTGGTTGGCATTCCCGGCCCCCAGACCCTGGGCCTTTTGGATGCTTTGCTCGGTCAGGACCGGCTGCAGATGCTCCAGGTGCGCCACGAGCAAGCGGCCGTCTTCCTGGCTGATGGCTACTACCGCGTGGCAGGGACTCCGCTGGCCGTCCTGGCCTCCATGGGCCCGTCGGCCATGAACACCCTCTCCGGCGTGGTCTCTTGCGCCGTAGATTCGGTGCCGGTATTGGTCCTGGCAGGCAGCGGCCCGGCGGAAATGGCGGATCGGGGAGAATTGCAAGAGCTGGAGCGTGGCCGCGCCGGGGGCAGCCTGGCCGTGTTTGCGCCCGTTGCCAGGGGCGTATGGCGGCCGGCCAGCGCCGCCCATGTGCCCCGCGCTCTGCAGAGCGCCTTTGCCGGGATGCTGACAGGGCGGCGTGGGCCGGCGGTGGTGGATTTGCCTCTGGACGTCCAATGCGAGGCCGCAGACGTCGAGCTGGCCTTTCCCTACGCCTACCGGGCCGGCGGGCAGGTCCTGCCGGACCCCGATCTCGTTCAGCGGGCGGCTGACCTGCTGGCCATGGCCCACCGGCCGGTGATCCTGGCCGGAGGTGGCGTGCTGGCAGCCGAGGCCTGGGACGAGCTGCAGGCGCTGGCCGAGCTGCTGGAGGCGCCGGTGCTGACGACCATGATGGGCAAGGGCGCCTTTCCCGAGGACCACGTCCTGGCGGGTTTGCACGCCGGTTGGCTGGGGTCCACCTGCGGCAATGCCCTGGCACGCAGCGCCGACGTTCTCCTGGCCGTGGGCACGCGCTTTGCTCCGCGGAGCACCTCCCACTATCGCCAGGGCGTGACGTACAGCATCCCTCCCACGCGCCTCATCCACCTGGACCTGGACCCGGGCCAGATCGGCAGACATTATCCCGTCGAGGTTGGCATCGTGTCCGACGCCCGGGCGGGCCTGGCGGCGTTGCTCGACCGGCTCCGGGCGCTGGGCGTTTCGCCGAGCATTGGTGGGGCGCGGGCCGGCTATCTGGACGAAGTGACGCGGCTGCGCAACGAGTGGCTGACCCGGGTGCGGGAGGTGGCCACGGACGCCCGGAGGCCGGTCACGGTCCCGCGACTGGTGGCCGAGTTGCGGGCTCACTTGCGGCGCGATGCCATCGTCCTGACCTCGTCGGGCACGACCCAGGTCCATTGGCTCCGGGAGGCCACCATCTACGAGCCGCGGACCAACCTGACCCCCGGCGGCCTGGGTGCCATGGGCTGGACGCTGCCCGCAGCCCTGGGAGCCAGGCTAGCGGCGGCCCCCGGCCGGCAGGTGGTGGGCTTGATGGGCGACGGCGATTTCCTGATGACGATCCAGGAACTGGCTACCGCTGCCCAGTATGATATCCCCGTCGTCCTGGTTGTGGCCAACAATGCCGGTTGGATCGGGCTCCGCGACCTGCAGGCCGCGGCCTATGGTCCCGAGCGCGTCACGGGCGCCGAGTTTCTGAAGGGCCGGGAGCCGGTGACGCCCGACCTGGCCTCGCTGGCCCGGGGCTTTGGCTGTTACTCCGAGTGGATCACCTCTCCCGAAGAGGTCGGCCCGGCCCTGGAGCGGGCCTTTGCCGCTCGCCGCCCGGCCGTCGTCGAGGTCATGGTGGAGCGAGACGATATCCCATCGGGTGGGCAGGAGCAAGCCTGGTGCGACGTGCCGGTGCCAGCTTATCTGGCCGAGCGGCGGGCCCGTTACGAGGAGCTGGCCGGCGCGCGATGAGCAACGGGACCAGAAATAGGAAACTCCAGGTTCCCCCTCCTCCGGGCCACGCACAGCCCTGGCGGCCCCAGGCCCGCCCGAGCCGTAGGGCGCGCAAGCGGCGTGGGACGAGACTCCTTTCCATCGCCCTGGTCGCGGCCCTGGCGCTTCTATTCACCTGGATTTGTGTCCTGATCGTCAGCCTGCCCCTCCTCTTCGCCAGCCAGGATGGCGGCCGGGTCAACGTGCTGCTGCTCGGCGTCGACAGGCGAGACGGCAACGATTGGGCGTACCGCGCCGATACGGTGATGGTCGCCAGCGTCGACCCCGGGAGCGGCGAGGCCGTTCTCCTTTCCATTCCCCGCGATCTGCAGCTCGCCATCCCGGGGCATGGCGAGGACCGGATCAACACCGCCAACGTGTTCGGCTACGTGGAGGGCTATCCCGGCGGGGGCCCGGCCCTGGTGGAAGCCACCGTCGAGTCCAACTTCGGGTTCTCCATCGACGGCTACCTGATGGCCGATTTCGGTGCGTTCGAGAGGCTGGTCGACGCCCTGGGCGGCATCCAGATCGAGGTGTCGGAGACGCTGCACGACACCCGCTACCCGGACCCGCGGCCCGGCGACCCCCACGCCTTCAAGACCGTGCACTTTGACCCGGGCTTGCAGACGATGGACGGCCAGCGGGCCCTGGAGTATGCTCGCTCGCGCATGAGTACCAGCGACTTTGACCGGGCCCGGCGACAGCAGGAGGTCCTGGTGGCCATCCGGCAGAAGGCCCTCAGGCCGGGCTCTCTGCCCCGCCTGCCCGCCATGGGCTTCATCGTCCTCGACTCGTTGGAGACGAACCTGAGCCCGCGGGAAGTCCTGGCCCTGGGCTTGCTCGCCGTGCGTCTGGATCCGGCCAGGCTGGAGCGGGTCGTGCTTGAGCCGCCCCTCGTCTACGGCTACGTGCGGCCCGACGGCGCCGCCGTGCAGTTGCCGAACTGGGAGCTGATCAACCCGGTCATAGACGAGCACATGGCGAGGCCTTGACGCGCCCAGCCCGGCCAGGCGGCCTGGGAGCGCCATGGGGCGCATGGGAGGGGGCCGGGCTTGCATGCCCCCCGGCTTTACGGTAGAATTCAGTAACAGGGCTGTCGGCCAGCGCCCCGGCCGGCAGCTTGTCGAGAGCTCGAGCGCCAGCTTTGGCCACGAGAAAGGGAGGAAGGAGACATGTCCAGAGTTGCGGTTATCACCGACAGTTGTGCCAGTATCCCCGAATCGCTCCTGACCGCTCTGAAGATCCGTTGGGTACCCTATTACATTCACCGGGGGCAGGAAGTTCTGCGCGACCTGGTGACGGTCCAGCGCGATTCCTTTTACCGCTGGCTGCCTACGGCCCGCGAGTTGCCGCAGACGGCCAGCCCCGGCCCCGGCGACTACATCCAGTTGTACGAGCAGGTGGCTGAAGAAGAGAACACCGAAGAAATCGTCAGCATTCATATGACCTCCAAAGGCAGCGGCGCCTTTCAGGCGGCGAGCATTGCCCAGTCGACGCTGCGCGAGCGCCTGCCCAACCTCCACATCGAGGTCATGGACACGCTGAACGTGTCCATGTGCCAGGGATGGATGGTCATCGAGGCCGCCCGGGCCGCCCTGGAGGGCAAGCGCCTGCCCGACGTAGTGGGTGTGGTCAGGAAGCTGATGCCCGTTACACGCATGATCCAGACGGCCGACACGCTCAAGTACCTCTACATGGGTGGGCGCATCGGCAAGGCCAAGCACCTGGCAGGCAGCCTGCTCAGGATCAAGCCCCTCATCGGCATGGAAGATGGGGTCATCGTGCCCCTGGGCACGGCGCGCAGCCGGTGCAAGGCCTACGAGATGATGGCCAACATGGTCGAGGGCGCCGTGGGCCGGCTGGGCAAGATCAAGGTGGCCTACGTCCACGCCGCGGCCCAGGAGGAGACGGAAAAGATCCGGGAGCTCATCGAAGGGCGACTGACCTGCGTCGAGTCCCTGGTCTCCGAGCTGTCGCCGGCCCTGGGCGTGCACACGGGGCCCGGCACAGTGGGCCTGTGCTACTATCCGGTTAAGAAGTAGAACGTAACGTTACATAAGGAGATAGACGAGTATGAGCCAGGAGATTTCGCTGCGGGGGGTTTTCCCTCCGATCCCAACGCCCTTTGACGGCCAGGGCGACGTCGCCTTCGGGGCGCTGGCCGACAACCTGGCGTGGTGGAACGAGTACGATTTGCGGGGCTACATAGTCCTCGGCTCTAACGGTGAGGGCGTGATGGTGGCCGAGGAGGAAAAGATAGCCGTCTGGGCGGCTGCCAGGAAGTCCATCCCTTCCTCGCGGCTGATGGTGGCCGGCACGGGCTGCCAGTCGACGCGCGAGACCATCACCCTCACCCGGCGCGCCGCCGACGCGGGCGCCGACGCTGCCCTGGTGTGGACGCCCCACTATTTCAAGGCCAAGATGACGGCCGATAGCCTGGTGCGCCACTACGAGGAGCTGGCCGATGCTTCGCCCATCCCGATCCTGATCTATAACGTGCCCGGCTTTACCGGGGTCACCATGAGCCCCGCCGCCGTTGCCCGCGCGGCCCGCCATCCCAACGTCGTGGGCATGAAGGACACCACGGGCAACATCGCGCAGCTGGCCGAGACGGTGCGCCTGGCCGGTCCCGACTTTCAGGTACTTGCCGGATCGGCCAGCTATTTTCTGCCCGGCCTGTCCGTGGGCGCCGCCGGTGGGATCCTGGCCCTGGCCAACATCGCGCCTGACCGCTGCCTGGAGTTGTTCCGCCTGTTCCAGGAGGGCCGCTGGCAGGAGGCTGCCGAGTTGCAGCGCTGGATGCTGCCCATCAACCACGCCGTCACCACCGGCTTTGGCATCGCCGGGCTGAAGGCGGCAATGGACATGATGGGCCACTATGGGGGGCCGGTCCGCCTGCCCCTCCTCGACATCAAGGAGGAGGAACGCCAAACCCTGAAAAAGGTCCTGACCCAGGGAGGCATTTTATCATGAAAGACCGCAAGCTGCTCATGATCCCCGGACCCATCGAGTTCAGCCCCGAGGTGCTGCGGGCGATGGGAGCCTCGACCACTAGCCACGTGGCTCCGAACTTTGTGGATGCCTTCGGGCAGGCCCTGGAACGGATGCGCGACGTGTTCCTGGCGCCGGGCAGCCAACCCTTTGTCGTCGCGGGCTCGGGCACCCTGGCCATGGACATGGCCGCGGCCAACCTGGTGGAGCCCGGCGACAAAGCGCTGGTGGTCAACAGCGGATACTTTGGCGACCGTTTCGCCGCCATCTTGCAGCGATATGGCGCCGAGGTGATCCAGGTCCAGCCGCCGGCCGTGGGCGACGTCCCCGCTCTCGGCGACGTCGAGGCAGCCCTGGAGCAGGCGGCCAGCCAGGGCCAGGGCTTCAAGCTCATGACCATCACCCACGTCGATACCTCTACCGCCGTGATGACCGACGTCCCTGCGCTGGCAGCCCTGGGGCGCCGCTACGGAGTGCTGGTCGTGGTGGACGGCGTGTGCTCCGTGGCAGGCGAGGAGCTTTGCCAGGAGGAGTGGGGGGTGGATCTGACGCTCACGGCCTCGCAAAAGGCCATTGGCGTGCCGCCTGGACTGGCGCTGGTGGTCGCCGGCCCCCGCGCCATGGATGCCTTTTACCGGCGCAAGGTCGACGTTGGCAGCTACTATTCCGACTGGACCCAGTGGCTGCCCATCATGGAAGCCTACGAGGCGCGACGAGCCGGCTACTTTGGCACGCCGGCCGTCAACCTCATCTGGGCGCTGAACGTCAGCCTCGGCCAGATCCTGGACGAGGGGATGGAGGCACGCTTTGCGCGCCATCGCCGGCTGAGCGCCGCTTTCAAGGCAGCGGTGGCCGCATTGGGCATGGGGCAGGTGCCGGTCCGCCCCGAGGTGGCAGCCAACACCCTCACCGCGCCCTACTATCCCGAGGGCGTCGACGCCTCGATGCTGGCCCACGTCACCCGCGAAGGGGCCATCCTGGCCGGCGGGCTACACCCCGCCATCCGCGCCCGGTACTTTCGCATCGGACACATGGGCGTCGTCAGCGCTTCTGACATCCTGTCCACCGTGGGTGCCATCGAGCGAGGGCTGGCCGCCGCCGGCTATCGCTTCCAGCCCGGCGCCGGCGTGGCCGCGGCCCAGGCGGCCCTGCTGGCCGAATAGCAGAGATCCCAGAGACGGAGGACGGGCAGCCGGCTGGTTTCTCGTCCTCCGTCCCTCATCGGGCTGTTGAGAGGGTAGGCCCATGTACAAAGCGGTCACTCCTGAACTGGTCGAAGCCCTGTGCCAGATTGCCGACGCGGAGAACGTCCTCGTCGACGGCGAGGCATTGGAGCGCTACAGCCACGACGAGACGGTGGGCCTGTGGGCGCGGCCGGAGGTGGTGGTGCGGGCCACGTCGACCGAGCAGGTGGCGCGGGTGCTCAAGCTGGCGCAGCGGGAGCGGGTGCCGGTCACACCGCGGGGCGCTGGCTATGGCCTGAGCGGCGGGGCCGTGGCGGTGCAGGGCGGCATCGTCCTCTCGACGGAAAAGATGAACCGCATCCTGGAGATCGACCACAAGAACCTGATGGTGACCGTCGAGCCGGGGGCCATCACCGGCGACATCCACCGTGCCGTGGAGGCCGAGGGACTCTTTTATCCGCCCGATCCGGCCAGCCTGGATTCGTGCAGCATCGGGGGCAACGTGGCCGAAGGCGCAGGCGGCCCGCGGGCGGTCAAGTACGGCACGACCCGCGACTATGTCTGCGGGCTGGAGGCCGTTCTGCCCTCGGGCGAGGTGATTTCCATCGGGGGCAAGCTCGTCAAGAACGTGACGGGCTACAGCCTCATCGGCCTGCTCGTGGGCTCGGAGGGGACCCTGGCCATCGTCACGCGCATCATCCTGCGCCTGCTGCCGCTCCCCCGCGTGCAGGTGGACCTGCTCGTCCCTTTCGACGACTTTCAGGCCGCAGCCGACACGGTGTCGGACATTATCGGGCACCGCATCCTGCCCACGGCCATGGAGTTCATGGAGCAGGACAGCCTGCTGGCCGTGGAGCGCCTGCTGCAGCGGGAGGTGCCCTACCGCGACGCGGCCGCCCACCTGCTCATCCAGCTCGACGGCAACACCCCGGCGGCAGTGGACGCCGACATGGAGCTGGTGGGCGAGCTATGCTTGCAGCACGGCGCACGGGACCTCCTCGTGGCCCGCGACCGTCCAACCAGGGACCGGCTGTGGGAGGCGCGGCGCATGATCATCGACTCGCTGAACCACGAGAGCCCGGTGAACCACATGGAGGACGTGGTGGTGCCCCGCGCCGAGATCCACCGGCTGCTCAAGGGTATGAAAGAGATCTCCCGGGAGCACGGTGTGCGCATCGTCAGCTTCGGGCATGCCGGCGACGGCAACGTACACGTCAACGTTCTGAAGGATGATCTGGGCGATGGACGTTGGGACGCCCTCGTGCCCCGGGTCCGGGAAGAGATCTATCGCCTGGCCCTGGCGCTGGGTGGCACCATCACCGGCGAGCACGGGGTCGGCGCCACCCGCCGCCAGTACCTGCCCATGGCCCTCGACGAAGCACAGATCGAGCTCATGCGCCGCATCCGCGCCGCCTTCGACCCGAACAACATCCTGAACCCAAACAAGATATTTCCCTAGTCGGGGTCAGTCCTCGCCGACGGGCAGGCCCTCCAGCTCCATGATGCGGAGGGCGTTGGTTGTGGGGCTGGGGCCAGGGCGCAGGACGTAGTCAAAGACCATGCGGCTGCCCTCCAGGTGGTCCCGGAAGTGCAGGTTGCGCACCTGGGGCATCTCCTCGGCCAGTTTGGCCAGCTCCAGGTCGTGGGTGGCAATGAGCCCCACCCCCCGGCTGCCGGCCAGGGCGCGCACGTAGGCCCGGCTGCCGATGCGCCGCTCGCGGTTGTTGGTACCACGCAAGATCTCGTCCACGAAGTAAAAGAGGGGCAACTGGCTCGGGCGCTGCAGCTCGGTAAGGAGAGCCTTGAGACGCCGCACCTCGGCGTAAAAGTACGAGATGCCGCCCGTGACCGAGTCGGCGATGCCCATGGAGGTGAACAGGCGGAAGGGAAGTGACTCCAGCGCCACGGCGTCCACCGGCCCGCCCGCCTGGGCCAGCGCCAGGTTGGCGCCCACGGTCTTCATGAACACGCTCTTGCCCGCCATGTTCGAGCCGGTCAGTATGCCCACCTGGCCGAGGGCAACCACGGAAAAGTCGTTGCGCACCTTGCTGGCGGGCAGCAGGGGATGGCCCAGGCCACGCGCCGCAAAGACCGGCCGGCCCTCCTCGCCCCCTTCTTGCAGGAGGGGCATTGTGTACTCGGGGTGCAGGTAGGCCAGGTTGGCCAGGGAGCCGAGGGCTTCCAGCTCGAACCAGACCTCCATCCAGGCCGGCGCCCTCCGGGCCAGCTCCAACTTGACCCGGGCCAGGCGATGCGCGAAATAAAAGTCCCAGGGCACGACGGCATTCAGCAACAGCCCGAGCACCGGGTTGGTGCGCAGGCCCATGGCGGCCAGGATGCGATTCACGTTGTCCAGGTAGGCGGAGGGGCGATGGGCACGATCCAGGAAAGGCGCGCACAGCTCCTGCAGGTGGGGCGTCTCCCGGTAGGAAAAGCGCTCCAGTTGGGCCAGGGCGGCGCGGAGCTGCTGAAAGGCGCCCTGGAGCGAGGCCGCTTCATTGGTCGCCGCGGTGGCCACGCCCGAACGGGCCAGCCAGAGCACGAGATAGACCGCGAGGGTAAGCTGCCACCAGGGGGGCAGCAGGCCCAGCCGGTTGGCGATAAAGAGCAGGGCGTTGAGGGCTGCAAGGCCGGCCAGCAGGACCAGCCAGCGGCGCAAGGTCTCTTCCGGCGGGTGCTCGGCCAGCCAGGCGAGCAGGTTCTCCGCCCGCCAGGTGCGGTAGCCCCGGGCGGCGAGGATGGCGTTCAGCGCCAGCCGGTCGCGCAGGAGAAAGCGGGGGGCCAGCTCGCCGACCAACGCTTGCCGCCGCCTGATCTCCCCAAGGTTGGGCTCGGGCTCGGCCAGCCAGTCGCGCAGGCGGCGGCTGCCGCCGTGGGTGGTCGCCCGATCCAGCAGCCGGTGCAGCGAGCGCGAGCCGGTGAGGTCCAGGTCGGCCTCGAAGGGGTGCTCGGGGCGCGGCGCCTGGGGAAAGGTCGCCGGCATGGCCTCCCAGTCCAGGCTGCCGCGGGCCACCTGTTCTTTCTGGAGCTGCTGCAAGATGCGGTGGCGGGCGATGCTCTCCTGGACGCGCCGGTGCTTCCAAACGGCGACGCCAAAGGCGGCCAGTGCCACGGCCAGGCAGGCGACCATGGGCCAGGGGCCGACGGCCAAATACGCGGCGACAGACAGGGCCAGTCCGGCGGCGACCACCGCCAGCCGCAGCCAGGCGTAGCGGTCGGCGAGGGCCTGGAGTTCTTGCGTCTGTTGCTCCAGGCGGCGGATCTGACTCTGGATGGCGTTCAGGCGGCGTTCTCTGGTCATGCTGTTTCTCAAGTGCTGGCAGTATAGCACAGATCGGAGAGGGCACCAAGTTGCGGCCGCCCCTGGCAGGTTACGCGCGAGGTGCCTTTCCCGCCAATGGCCGGAGCTCACGCGGTGGGCGAGACGGGGACCTGGACCTCGATGCTCAGGCGTGTTTGGGCGGCAAGGGCATCGTCTTGCTGGTAGGCGGTGACGACGATGGACTGTTTCCCGGGCCGGTGAGGCGTGATCTGGAACCAGCAAGGTGCCGAATTGCCCCGCGGGCGGAGCTTCAAGATATAGTGGGGCGGCTGCACGTCGCAGCTGGCGGCCGTGACGGCCACGCGGTAGAAGACGATCTCTTCCTCTTCGCGCCGGAAGATGGTGCCATCCTGCGACTTGACCTGGGTGAGATCCTCGACGGATAGGGTGGGAGCGTCGGGCTGGCGCACGGCCACGGCCAGGTCGAAGGGCAGCTCCAGGGTGGCGGCCGGCGGGGCGGCGACGTCCAGGCGAATCGCCTCCTCGATGAGGGGCGATGTGGGGGTGGACGGCCGGGCGAGGAGGCCAGCGTCGGGCGTGCCGTGGTAGATGTTGATGGTGCTCGCCTCGTACTTGGGGCCGGCCACCTGATCGCCGTGCACCACCTGGTCGCGGCCAATGAGGTCGCCGCCTACGTCGACACTGCCGTCGACGTAGGTGCCGCCGCCGGTATCTATCTCATCGCCATGGTGGTGCTCCCCGCCAACGGTCACCGGGCCGCTGCCGCCGATCACCGCGCCCGTAACGGTTCCACCGGGCTCCACGGTCTCGACGTCCTGGTCAACGTCCAGGTCGCCCGGCTCCAGGCCTTCCAGCGACTCGAAGGGCCGACGCGGACGCGCCGCCGGCCTCGAAGGTGCGCCTTTGGGAGTGTCTTCCAGCGCTGGCTCTGGCTCCGGGAAACCGCTGGCCGGCGGTTCCGGCGCGGGGGCTGCCGGCAGTTCCCACGATAAGCTCTCATCCGGAGGCTCGGCTGACGTTTCGAGGATCTCGCCCGCGCCAGGTATCAGGAAGGTCGCCTCAAACTCGGCATCGCTCAGCGCTTCCACCTGGCTCCGCAATGCTGCCAGTTCCTCCCGGCGCTCGGTGGCATCCTGCAGCCAGGATTGATTCTGTAGTGCGGCCAGGAAAGCCACGAGGGTCGCCTTCCCGTCCCAGCTCAGGGTGGCGAGCAGCCGGTCGACAAAGGCACGGCTGCTGCCCTCCCAGTCCAGGTAGAGGCTGGCGGATGCCGGGCCGGTGAGCGCCAGCAGTTCCTGGCGATCCTCGGGGGTCTCCATGGCCGGCAACGCTGCCAGCCACTCCAACAGCTCGGTTCTGATGTCCATCGATGTTTCCTCCATGCTTGCTGTCCCCGCGCTCCGTGGCAGAGCTGCACCCTGCCGCGGAGCAGATCGGTCTCAACGTCCCAGAAGGGTCAGGGCCGCGTTGTTGGCCAGGGCTCGCTCGGCGGTGCCAACGGTGAACTCGTCTCCGCTGGGCATACCCTCCAACACGGTCTGCTGCCCCAGGAAGGCGCGCATGGCCGCCGCGCCGGCGTCCAGCAGCGGCCGGCGTTCGTCGTCGTCCATGTCGAACTGGATGGTGCTGTAGCCCCCCGCAGGCAGGCGCACTACGTGACGGGCAAAGGCGCTGATAGCCATGTTGTCATGGGCCGCGGTGGCGGTGGTCAGCAGTCGGTGGAGGCGCTCCAGAGTGCGCAGGCCGCCGATGGAAAACCGGGATGTCGCTGGCTTCGTGGGCCGGTTGGGCACCTTGAGCGTCTCGTCGATGAGCAGGCCGAGGACGTTTCTGGTGCAGGCCGGTCCGACGACGGCGGCCACGTCGGGCCGGTCGGCGAGAAAGAGGGCGATGGGAAAGTTGGAGAGCAGACCACCGTCGACGATGGCGTGGCCGGTCACGTCGAGGGGCCGCAGGTCGCCCGTGGACGGATCCCAGGCGTGGTAGAAACCCCACTCCTCCTGCCACTCTACCTCCTGCCACAACAGCGGCACGCTCATGGACATGCGCGCGGCCCAGACGACCGGGAGGTCGGGCGCGGTGCGGTGGTTCAAGAGCAGCATCCGGGCCGCGGTTGTGTCGGCGGTCACCAGGGTCAGCTCGACGCCCGTGGCCTGGAAGAACTCCCCGAAGGTGGACCGGCCGTAGCCGCGAGCCCGGCCGTCTGGCCGAGGCTGGTCGAGCCTGTCTTCCAGCCAGGAGACGAACGGGTCCGCCGAATACCAGCCGCCCCGCTCCACGAAGGAAAAGAGGTGGCGTGCCCTCGCGTTCCTTGCCAGCTCGCCGGCCAGCCAGTTGTCCAGACGGGTCTCGGCCAGGTCGGGGATGAAGGGCACGTCCAGGTCCGCCAGCAGCCTGCGCACGGCGCTCTTCTGGATGGACGCCTCGTCAAAAGGTTCCGGGGTTCCCAGGAAGGACGCCAGGACCGGCTTGCCGGCGGCATCCTTCTCTGCCAGGGCAGCGAGCATCTCGTCCGGAGTGTAGCCGGCTGCCAGGGAAACGGCGGTGATGGCCCCTGCGGACGTGCCGAGCAAGCGGGCCGGGCTGTGGCCGTGCTCGTCGAGGAGCACCTTCAGGGCACCGGTAAAAACGGCGCCCTTGGCTCCTCCGCCTTCGAAAACCAGGTCGACGTTGGACATCGCTCCCTCCTCGTCGCCGGGCTGCTCAGTCCGGCCGGGTGCGCAGTCGCCGGGCAATGGCGACGATGGCCGCCGCCACTCCCGCCACCGGGTTGGCCAGTCCCTTTAGGGCCACCTCGGCCACGTCGGGCGCCAGATCCATCAACTGCCGGAGCCAGCGCTCCACCTTGGCCACGTTGGCCTCGTCGCCTTTGGCCACTTCGTCCCTGACCTTGCCGACGGTGTCGTGGATGTCTTCCCTGTCCACGTCGGGATCCGGTGGGCGTTCGGCGACGCGGTCCAACACTGCCTGAAAGATGGCGGCCAACTCGGCCCCGCCCATGCCCTGGCTCGCCTCCACGCGGGCGCCACGGCCGGCAGCAACCTGAGAGTTGGTGACATCGCCCATGGTGATCTGGTCGCCGCCCACCTGGTCGCCGTGCACAACCTGGTCGCGGCCGATGAGGTCGCGGCCCACGGTGACGTTGCCGCCAAAGTAGGGGGCGCCGCCTGTGTCGATGCGGTCGCCGTGGTTGTGCTGCCCGCCGACGTTCACCGGGCCGCTGCCGCCTACGACGGCACCGACCATCGTCGCCCCCGGGCCTACGGTGTTGACGTCCTGACTCACGCTCAGCTTCTGGATCTTGTCCAGGACGTCGGAGCCGACGATAGCGCCCACCACGTCGCCACTGACAAGGCCGATGCGCTGGCTAACCTCGACCAACGAGCGCAGGCTGCCATCGCCGGGCTCGGACGCCGCGCTGAGGGTCGCGGCCAGTTGACCGGCAAGAGCCGGATCGGCGGCCAGCCGCGCCTTTAACACGCCCACCATGCCCGGCTGCCCGAGATCGGGATTGTGCCGGAAGACGTCCAGCAGGGCACTGGCGGCCACGTCGCCGGCGAGGGCCGGCTCGAGCGCCGAGACCACCCTTTCGGCCAGGGCCACGGCACCTGCCCCGGCCTCACGGCCCAACCCGTCGGTCCCCAGCTTGTAGTAGGGGGCCAGCACCTCGTTCACGAGCGACGCGGCCAGCATCGCCGGATCGATGGGCCGGGCTTCGGCCGTCGCAGCCGACGCCGGCAGGGGAAACTCGGCCCGAAAGGCTGCTTCTTCCATGGCGTTGAGGCGGGCGCCGAGCTGGGCAATGGCCCTTTGTCGTTCCACGCTGTTCTGAACCTGGGGCGTATTGCCCAGGGCGGCGACAAAGGCCGTCACGGCAGCCTTGCCGCGTCTGCTCAGCTCGTCGATCAGGCGCGCGGCAAAGGCCACGTTGCTTCCCTGCCAGTCCAGGTGAATGCCCAGCTCCGCCGGGCCGGTAAAGGCGACCAGGGCTCTCCGCTCGTCGGGTCCGTCAACGGCTGGCAGATGGGCCAGCAGATCGGCCAGCTCCTGATGCAATCCCATGCTATCTCCTCCTCTATCCCGTGCCAGCCCGCTACCCGGCCGCCTGGGCGGCGGCGGCGACCTTTGTCCGGAGCTCCTCGGGCAAATCGTCGAGGATACGACTTATGAGGATGCCCTCGTTGCGGCTGTAGAACCGGCCGGTGGTAGGCTCGGGGATGTAGCCGCCAGCGTGGTGCAGGCCCACCACCTGCCAGCCGTTGTCCAGGACCGGCGAGCCGGACGAGCCGGGGTTGGTGGAGGTCACGTACTGCAGGACGTTGCCGCCCACGTACTCCACCATGTTGTTCTGAACCGAGATCTGCTTGGGCTGGCCAAAGGGATGTTGGATGATGTTGATGCGCTGGCCCGTCTTGACCTCTGCAAGCTTCAGGGGCAGGTAGCCCCATTCCTGGCCCGGCTCGCCATCGACCTCAAAGATGGCATAGTCGAGGGCTTCGTTGGCGTGGAACAGCCCGTCCGGCCTGGCCCTGTAGACGCTGGTGGGCTCGTCGCGGCCGTCAAAGGTCTCCTGGTAGTTGAACTTGGCCGTGGTGCCGGCGAGGTGAGCTGGCTCGGAGACGACGTGGTGGTTGGTCATCGCCAGGTCGGGCGCCACCAGGAATCCGGTGCCCGACCAGCGCTCGCCGCCGGCCGATACCCCGACGTAGAGGACGCTGCGGGCAACCTCCACGCCGCGGGAAAGAAAGGCGATGGGTCGCAGCGTGTTTTCGCCAAAGATCTTTTCCACCACGGTGTCCGAGGTCGTGGGATTTTGCCACTCGCCCATGGGCTGGGCGGGGGCGATGGGCTCCATCATGGCATACTTGGCAATGATGCCGGCCAGCCTGTCCTGCTGCTCCAGCCCAACAAAGGCCTTCATCGTGTTGAGGAACTGGCCCAGGGCCTCGTTGTCATAAGTAATTCTGCCGTAGCTAGCCAGGAAGCTGACGATGTTCGAGGTCACGGTGAAAGGGGCGCCCTGCAGGTCGAGAAGGGGCAGGACCTGCTCCAGGCCGGCCATGCGCATCACCTGCCGCCGCGAGCGATCATCCTGCATCAGATCCTGGCCTTGCAGAAGGGCGACGAGTTGCTGGAAATCCTGTTGTTCGAGCTTGACCATGGTATTCTCCTCTCGCTGGAAATGCCTGTCGGCCAACCGTTGAGCTGTGATGTTGATCTGTCTCAGGGTCCCGGTAGTAGCCGGGACCGGGGTTCCGGGCCTGTAGGCCGGGTGGCAAACGATCTGCACGGCGGGCTGCAAAGGGCACCCTGGCCGTGCCTGGGTGGCTTAGGGAGCAAGTCGTGATCAGCGCCACCGGTGGCGAGCCTCCGGCCTATGAAAACGCAGCGCTGCGATATGAATCCTCAAGCTCTTGAGGCAGAGGCAGTTTACCATATTTGATAGAGGCAGTCAAGAGCCTTGGGGTTCGTCAAGGGCGCAAACCCGAAGGTTCATTGATTAAATTTCGAAATTTAATCAATATTATTGACAAAAACAGATCCGAGCCGCTTTGCCATGCGTAGTGTTTTGTAAGCGTCGTCGAGCGCCTGCGGCCGGTAGGCGGCGTGAACCATCAAAAGGGAAGGAGAATGCTACCATGTCATTCAATCGGAAGGCGTTGGCCTGGGGGCTGGGACTGTTCTTGCTCCTGGCGTTGGTGCCCGGAGTCATGGCCCAGGAGGTAACCGTCCAGGTAAGCGATCACCCGCAGCTGGGCACGATCTTGACCGATGGGGAGGGCATGACCCTCTACATGTACACCAGGGACCAAGAGGGCGTCAGCAACTGCTACGATCAATGCGCCACCAACTGGCCGCCCCTCCTGGTGGGTGAGGGCGGCGAGCCCCAGGCCGGAGAAGGGCTGACCGGCGAGCTGTCCGTCATCGACCGGGACGACGGCACCCGCCAGGTGGCCTACAACGGCATGCCCCTCTACTTCTGGATCCAGGACGCCAGCCCCGGCGACGCGACCGGGGAAGGCGTCGGCGGCGTCTGGTTCGTCATCAGCCCGGGCGACACTTTTGCCTCTTTCCCCGGGGCCCAGGAGAGCGCGGATGCCACGGCAGAGCCGACGGCTGCCGCTGAGGACGGGGATGCGACCACTACTGAGGAGCAGCCCTCCGAGCTGCCCGAGACCGGTGGCGAGAACCTGCCCTGGATGGCCCTCGCCCTGGTCGTTGGCGGTGCGGCCGTGGTGGCCGCGGCTGCCGGCCTGAGCCGAGCGCGGCGGCCGCGTTAGCTTCACTTCCTCCCGTACTGTGGCTCCCCGGCAGGTCCTCGCCTCCGGGGAGCCTTCTCTTGTCGTGTGGCCCTCCTGGCCTACATCCTCGTCCGCGATCCGTGCCCCGTGCCCTTCGAGGCAGGCGCTACCTCCCGGTCGTAAGGTTGCGGGTGACCAGGGGCAGGAACAGGTTCGACCCGGATGTGCCCAGATCCTCCTCGTTCCAGCCGTTCCAGGGCACCGTGACCCAACGGCTGGCAGGCATCCAGGGCGTCGTGCCAGGGTGGTAGAGGGTGCGCATGCGCCAGTGGTAGGCCTGGTCAAAGTGCAAGTCACCGGCAATCATACTGGTGGCGCCGGGCAGGGTATGGTTCATCCACAGGCCGCCAGGTATGTAGGTCCCATGCCCGTCGAAGTTGATGCCCAGGGGCTTGACCTCGATCTCGGCCATGATCTTGCCACGTCCAAAGGGGCTCGTGTGCACAAAGGCGAGGCGAAAGGTGTCCTCGTCGGTATGGCCGAGGGTAGCCAGGACCTGACCGGCGCTGTTCAGTTGCCGCAACGCCAGGGCAGCGCCGCTGCGCCCGTTGCCATAGTAGCATACGACCTTGCCCTCGTTCTGAAGGACGGTATCGTCGTCCTTGGCGCCGATGACCAGGTCGGCGTAACCATCGCCGTTGACGTCGCCCGCAGTGCCGGCCGAAATGCCGAACCAGGAAAGAGCCCCTCCGCCCTGACCGGTCCACGCGTACGTGGACCCCAGGCCGGCAGCGGAGCCCAGGTAGAGCCGCACCAGCCCCGCGGACGATGCGCCGCCCGAAGGCGTCATGCTCGGAGCGCCGATGAGGAGGTCGGCATAGCCATCGCCGTTGACATCGCCCGCGGTGCCGACCGCGTAGCCGTAGTATGCGTCGCTCTGGCCCGACTCCCTGGTCCAGGCGTGGGTAGCACTCAGTCCACTTGCCGAGCCGTGAAAAACCCACACCCGGCCTTCGCCTGTGGCGGTCCCGTCGGCCCAGTAGGGGGCGCCGACCACGACGTCGCTGTAGCCATCGCCGTTGACGTCGCCGGCGCTGGCGACGGCGTGACCCAGCCGTGCGCCGGAGGTGTTGCTTTCGGCGTGCCATGGTGCGCTGCTGGACAGGCCCGTGTCGGAACCGAGATAGAGCCAGGCCCGGCCTTCGTTCATGGCATCGTCCTCCCAATAAGGCGCGCCGACGACGACGTCGCTGAAGCCGTCAGCGTTCACGTCTCCGGCCGTCGCCACAGAGTATCCGAACTGGGCCCCGGCGTGATCGCTTTCCATGTGGCGAGACGGGACCAGGCCCAGGCCGGCAGCGGAACCGTGGTAAATCCAGGCAACTCCCTCGTCGACCTGGCCGTGATCGGTCAAGGGCGCGCCGACGACGACGTCGGCATAGCCGTCGTTGTTGACGTCGCCGGCCGTCGCCACCGAGTAGCCGAACCGTGCCCCGGCCTGGTCGCTCTCCTTGTGCCAGCTCGACGTCATGCTCACGCCCGAACCGGAGCCGTGGTAGACCCAGGCTCCGCCTTCCTCTGCCGCGCCATGCGCGTAATATGGTGTGCCGACGATGACGTCCCCGTAGCCGTCGCCGTTCACGTCGCCGGCGGCGCCCACCGAGTAACCGAACTGCGCATTTTCCTGGTCGCTCTGTTCGTACCAATATGGAGTAGAGACCAGTCCTGCCGCGCTGCCACGATAGATCCACGCCGCGCCCTCGTTCACCTGTCCCGCGTCCCACAACGGCGCGCCGACGATAATGTCTGCATACCCATCGGCGTTGACGTCGCCGGCCGTGCCGACAGACCAGCCGAAATAGGCATTCTCCATGTTGCTGCGTTTGCTCCAGTTGGCCACTTCTCTGGGCATATCCGGGGAGCCGTGGTAGACGAAGGCGCTCCCAGCCTGGGAGGCCTCACCGGGGGCGCCGACGATCAGGTCCGAATAGCCGTCGCCGTTCACGTCGCCGGCCGTGGCCACCGAATTGCCGTACCACGCCTGCGTGGAGTTGCCTTCAGCCCACCAATCGCGCGTGGCGCTGATCCCCGACGGCGAGCCGTACCACAAGAAAGCGCGGCCCTCTTCGGTCTGGTCATTGGTGTAGAGAGGGGCGCCGACCACGACGTCGGCGTAGCCGTCGCCGTTGACGTCGCCGGCCATGGCTACCGACTGGCCGAACCAGGCCCCGACCATGTTGCCTTCGTCCTGGTTGTCCGGGTCAGCGGCGAGCCCGCCGTCCGAGCCCAGGTAGAGGTAGGCCGCGCCCTCCCCCGCCTGGCCGTTGGTATAGTGGGGGGAACCGACAATGACGTCGGCATACCCGTCGCCGTTCACGTCACCCGCCGTGGACACCGACCGGCCCAGGTGCGCTCCGCTGCTGGCGCCGGCCGCCGTCCATTCCGCGTTGCTCGGAGTGCCCACGACACCATTGTTGGGCCCGTTGGCGGTGCTGTGCCAGACCAGCGCAAGGCCTTCGTCGCCGCCGCCGTACTGGTTGGCGCCGACGATGACGTCGGCGTAACCGTCGCCGTTCACGTCGCCCGCGGTAGACACGGCGATGCCCAGAAAGGCACTCTCCTGATCGGCCTCGGCGCGCCATGCGGCGTTGGCGGGAACCCCGTTCGTGCCCCCGTTGACACCATGCGCCGAGCCGTACCAGACAAAAGCCGCGCCCTCTACGGAGGTCGGAGCATCGTAGTGCCAGGCGCCGACGATGACGTCGGCATAGCCGTCGCCATTTACGTCGCCGGCCAGGGCCACCGCGGACCCCAGCTCGGCGCTTCCCTGGTCCGATTGGGCAAAAAAGTCGGGGACACTGTGCACGCCGGTGGCGCTGCCATGGTAAACCCAGGCGCCGCCCTCGTCGCTGTCGGGATGATCGTATTTTGGTGCGCCGACGATGACGTCTGCGTAGCCGTCGCCGTTCACGTCGCCCGCGGTCGCCACCGTGTAGCCGAACTGGGCACCGGTCTGGTCGCTCTCCTTGCCCCAGGCAGGGGCCACACCCAGGCCGAGGGGGTGGCCCAGGAAGATGAACGCCGCGCCCTCGTCGGTCTGGCCACCGTCGAAATGAGGTGCGCCGACGAGAACGTCCGAGCGGCCGTCGCCGTTGACGTCGCCGGCGGTGCTGACGCAGAATCCAAACTGGCTGCCGGCCGTGCCCCAGGTAAGGGACCAGTCGGCGGTGGAGGGCAGTCCGGTGATGCTGGCGGTGATCTCGATGGGATAGCTGGCGCCAGCGTCGTCTACCAGGAGGAGGAGTGCCTGGCCTGCCGTAGACAGCCATACTGGCAAAGACCGGCCATCGGCGTCGGCGGCGCTCAACGCCCCGTAGCGCAGCACGGCCTGTCCCCCGGCGTCGAGGTAGGCTGCACCGGGCCCCTCGCCTCCCTGCCGGGTCAGGTGGCTGTCCACCAGCATCTCCAGGGCCAGGGGAGCCGGGGAGCCCTCGGCCGGGGGTGCCACACTCAGGCGAAACCCCTGGGCCAGCCCGTCCCCATCGTTGCGGTACCACTCAACAAGCGGGCCGCGCCGGTATTCGATGAGGTTGCCCTGGACCTCCAGGCTGGCGGCCGGGACCGGTTCCATCCCTCCCCGACCCCAGGCGGCCAGGCGCAGCTCCCAGCGCCAGGGCGGATCGGAAAGCTCCTCGGGCCACAGGCGAGGAAGGACCGTGGGGCCGCCGGGCTCAAAGTAGGTGCGTAGATTCTCGGCACGGTTAGGAGCCTGAAAGGCCTCAGGTGAACCGGGGAGATACGTTTGATCCTGCCAGGTGATCGAATACTCGACCTGTTCGATCTCTGCCTGGACCTCTGCCCACCAATCGGCCGGCACACCGGGTGCGGAGGCCTGGGGCGACTCGCCTGCCGTAGACGGGGGGGCAACCAGTAGGGCCAAGGTGATTCCTAGGAGACACATTCCACAGAGCCGGAGCTGATCCTTCATAATAGCCTCCATCGGTGCTCTTGCTACTTTCTGGGACCGCGTGGACCTCTACGGCGAGGTGCAGCAGCTGCCGTGCCCTCAGCATATCCGGCCTGCTCCCTCTTGTCAATAGGACCGTTGTCCTAGCCCTATCAACGTACTTTCAAACGAACGACTACCCCTTTGACTCACGACTAAATGTTACTGTTAGGAAAAGTTGAAAAGTGAACCGTTCGCGACGCGTTTAAAGTTCAAAGGTGAACTC
>MTKX01003741.1_pt1 | contig 25596 bp, 23 predicted proteins | sample 1042771 | NCBI WGS metagenome assembly MTKX01 (sample SAMN06212183, study PRJNA360534) | anaerobic digester metagenome | biome: Wastewater treatment plant; material: sludge; isolation source: anaerobic digester fed with sludge from wastewater treatment plant | place: Denmark: WWTP Randers ...
TTAACTCAAGTTGCTAGCTATAACAATATACAACAATGATTTGCGATCTCGAAAAACGACTGATATCAACAGATTGCCCGGGGTTTTCAACCTTGGGAAGGTGATGTGCTTGCGTAAATACGGGGTCGATTAACATTATATCGTAAATTATTAACAATAAGCGTATTGAGCGTGTTTTTTATTTGGTAAAAATAGAATAATCCTCCAGATTAAGGTCGGCAAACCAATAAAACCTGAAGGATTATGATTAATAAATGTATTGCAATTTACGTATTTATTGATGATCTGCTTAAAGATCTTGAACACAATGAGCCTACAAATAGAAATATGTCTGATGCAGAGGTTATTACAACAGTTCTTGTTTCGGCAATATATTTCTCTGGTCATCATGAAAAAGCCATGAGCTTTATGGGGTCTACTGGGATGATAAAACATATGCTAAGTAAAAGCAGGTTCAACCGGCGATTACACCTGATTCGTGAGCTGGTTGTCGATCTGTTTTTCCAGCTATCTGCTTTAATTAAGAAACTGAATATCAGTTCTGAGTACTCCATTGACAGTTTTCCCATACATACTTGTGATAATATCCGTATTGCAAACTCAAAGCTAATCCAGGGAGAGATCTACCGGGGCAAGAAGGTGTCCATGCGTAGATACTTCTATGGGTACAATGTTCATGTTCTCTGTACAGCGGATGGGATCCCTGTAGAATATACTTTCCTGCCAGGCAGATCCCATGACTCAAATGCACTAAAGCAAATGCCTTTACAAGTCCCATCTGGGAGTATAATATATGCCGATAATGCCTATACCAACTATTCCATCGAAGACATGCTGAAAGATGCTGAAAACATCGACCTGCTGGTAGCCAGAAAATCTGACTCAAAAAGAAAGCATGAACCCTATGTGGAGTATTTGATATCATCTGTACGAAAAAGAATCGAGACTTCCTTCAGTGAAATCTCCAATTTCTTACCGAAGAAAATCCACGCTGTAACTGAGTTCGGATTTTTGCTGAAAGTGGTGATATTCATTTTTGGTTATGCGATCTCTAGAACAATTTTATAAATAGCAACTTGAGTTAATTAGATTATTAATGTCATTTATCAGATTATGAACCTAGAATCTGCGAGATTTACTTGACTTCAGCAGTCAAATGGCGTAAATTTATAAAGCGTTACCGGGGAGAAAACTAAAAATCAATGCCTATGAAAAAGACTGCCGTTCTCNNTACCAGGGTGGCCAGGTGAAAATGTGGTGCAATAACTACTGGATGTTCGTCGGACAGTATAAACAGGATACCATAATATCAGAAAGCTACGGCGGCGGATCCTATACACTCGAGGGAATAGTCTACAAGGAGACCATAAAATACCACGTCACTGATGATTACATCGGAGAAACCCTGAGAATGAGAATCGTTGTTGCAAACGATACCCTGATCCAGGTTTGGCCTGCCGACGAGACGGGGGAGGTGGACAAAAGCAATTACTGGTCCGAAAAATATATAAGGGTGAAATAGGAGCGCGGGGAGCCGGCCAGGAGATACAATGCCGAAAGGCCTGCGGCCTAAATCGTCAATCGCAAATCGCAAATCCTCAATGCTGATCTGCCTATTTGGCAAGCAGCTTGACCAACTTTTCATGCACCTGGGCTGACCACGTCTCGATCTCCGAATTACTTCTGGTCTCGACCTCACGAAGCAACCCGAGCAACAACCGCAGCTTGAACTTCGACCGCTCACCGGGCTGCGGTGCCCCCCGGTTTTCAGTTTCACCACTGAAAAACCCTTCACTCACAGTATGAACCATACCTCTCACATGAGCCGTATACTGCATGATCACCATCCTCGACTCGGCACCTTTATCCGTACCCAGCGACGGAATGACTGTGAATATGGCAAACGGCTTCTTACCTAATGCCGACTGGTTTCGCCTGACAAACTCCATGGCCTCCGGTACCCAGCCTCCCCCCTGCTCCTGACAACCGGCAATCACAGCTGAAAAACCTTTGATCGTCGATACACCACTCATCGGCCTGACAGTTACCTCAGCTCCCAGGCCGGTCAATACCCTGGCCACGCGCTCAGCCACACTGGCTGACAGCCCGGATGTCCCCGCATGGGTTACAAGAATCTTCATCGCTCTAGAACAAGGTTTAGCCTTCCAAAAGTAATAAAAAGTGAACAATCTTTAGCTCCGGGAAACCGGCCGGATCTTCCCGGCTAACCGTTTTCTTGCTATTTTTGCAAAAAGAACACAATGGCTATCCCGAGTTTCTTCAAACAGAACAAACCCCGCGGCTTCAACTACAGACCCCGGTACTATGACCCGGTTAAGGAGGAACTGGAACAGAGACGCAGAGCATGGGCGGAAGAGGAGAGAAAAGGCGGGGAAGAACAAAAAAACAGTGAGTCATCCTTCACTGAAGCTACGGAAGAGGGAGCCCGTCAGCCCTACCGCTCGAGGATCATGCGTGGCGACATGAAAAACTACTTTAACCGCAGACAGGAAAAAGTACAGAAACAGACCACCATCAGGCTGATTGTGATAATTATTATTCTGGCGTTTGTAGTCTATCTTTACCTCCGTTTTTAATCGCACCGGATGAGTGACATCATAAAGCTCCTGCCCGACTCCGTCGCTAACCAGATTGCAGCAGGCGAAGTCATCCAGCGCCCGGCCTCGGTGGTCAAGGAGCTGACTGAGAACGCCGTTGACGCAGGAGCCACGGAGATAAGCGTCGTTATCCGCGATGCGGGACGAACCCTGGTGCAGGTGATTGACAACGGCTGCGGCATGAGCGAGACCGACGCCCGCCTCTCATTCGAGAGACACGCCACCTCGAAGATCTCATCAGCCGATGACCTCTTTATCATAACTACCAAAGGGTTCCGCGGCGAGGCGCTCGCCTCAATAGCAGCCGTCTCAATGACCGAGTTGCGCACAAGGCGCGAAGAAGACGAAGCAGGAACACTGGTTGAGATAAACAACTCGAGAGTCACAAGACAGGAACCATGCTCATGCGCCGCAGGATCAGTGTTCAGCGTCAGGAACCTCTTTTACAATGTCCCCGCCCGCCGCAAATTCCTGAAGTCGGACACAACCGAGTTCCGGCATATCATCACCGAGTTCCAGCGTGTGGCGCTGGCCCACCCGGAGATACGGTTCAACCTTACCCACAATGACCAGGAGATATACCGCCTGCCGGCGGGAAACCATCGTCAGCGCATTGCAGGACTGTTCGGTAAACATTACAACCAGAACCTGGTAAGTGTGGAAACCTCCACCTCCATAGTGACGGTGAGCGGTTTCGCGGGCAAGCCCGAAAACGCCCGCCGCTCCGCCGGCGAACAGTTCTTCTTTGTAAATAACAGGTTCATCCGGCATCCCTACCTTCACCGTGCCGTGCTGGAGGCTTACCAGGGTCTCCTTCCTCCTGACACGCTGCCGGCATACTTCATCTACATGACCGCCGATCCTGCAACAATAGACGTCAACATTCACCCCACCAAAACCGAGGTCAAGTTCGAGGATGAGAGGTCTGTCTGGCAGATCATGCTGGCATCCGTCCGCGAGGCGCTGGGCCGGTTCAACGTTGTTCCGTCGATCGACTTCGGACCCGAGGGCGCTGTGGAGATTCCGGTCATCATGGGCAAAACTCCTCCGCCACCGCTGCCGCAGATAGAGGTTGACCACACCTTCAATCCCTTCGAGGGAACCGAATACCAGAGACCTGAGACGAAATGGAAATGGGATGCCGAACGCTATCTGCCCCGCGACTGGGAGTCGCTGTTCACCATCACCGCACGCAGCGGAAACAAGAGTGAGAGCGAGAGCGGAGATGATATGTCTACCGGTCAGTCGGCGGATTCAGGACAGGCGACAGGCCAGCGCCGTTTCTTCCAGGTGAAGAACCGCTACATAATGTGCCCCGTGATCTCCGGCATAATGATGATTGACCAGAGAAGGGCCCATGAGAGAGTCCTCTACGAGAAATACCTTACCTCCCTGGGCGATGGCCCGAAACCTGCACAGGTATCACTTTTCCCGGTGGAGGCGGAACTAAACCCTGGCGACATGGTTATTATTGAAGAGATAGGCGACCAGCTCAGGATGCTCGGATTTGAGATAAAAGCCGGGAAGAATGGCAGGGTAACCATCACCGGCCACCCCGCCGCAAGCCGCAATGCAAACCCACTGTCGATGCTCGAAACAATCATCGCTGAATACAAGCATTCGATGGGAGACCCGGCCATAGGTGCACGCGAACGGATTGCCCTCTCCATGGCCAGGGCTTCAGCCATCCAGTACGGCACCCCGCTGACGCACACAGAGATGGAAGAACTCTTTGACATGCTCTTTGCCTGCGCATTGCCAAACTACTCTCCCTCAGGTAAAACGGTGATGAACATCATCACCCTCGAGGAGCTTGACCGGAGATTCAGCTGATATTCGGTCAGAATGGCTAAATTTGCGTTCTGAAACACGTGAGAACAACAAGATGAACAGAATACTTTCAGGGACTCCCCCGGTGGTGAAAAACCTCATCATCATCAATGTGGTGATGCTCCTGCTTAATGAACTGCTCAGGCTGACTTCAGGCATCAACCTGAACGGCATCCTGGGGCTTTACTTCCCGAAATCAGAGTTCTTCCGCTCATGGCAGATAGTGACACACATGTTTATGCACGGCGGATTTGTCCATCTGCTTTTCAATATGTTTGCGCTGTGGATGTTCGGGAGGATACTCGAGCAGGTTTGGGGACCGAAGCGGTTCCTCCTGTATTACCTGGTGACAGGCCTCGGCGCAGCCTTCTTCTTCGAGCTGGTGCAGTGGATACAGTACAACAAGTTGATGGGAATCCTCTCACCTGAGCAGCTTCAGTATGTATATGACATGGGCGGTAATGCCGTCAGCCAGGGGAAAAACTTCACAGACAACCAGATGGGTATGCTCAACTCGATACTGAACGTACCGGTCGTGGGAGCTTCAGGTGCCGTGTATGGTGTATTGCTGGCCTTCGGGATGCTTTTCCCCAACACTCAGCTTATGTTCATATTTCCGCCAATCCCGGTCAAGGCAAAATACGTTGTCATCGGATACGCTGCCATTGAGCTGTACCTTGCCATCACCAGCCCAGGAAGCGGCATTGCCCATACCGCCCACCTCGGCGGGATGATCTTCGGCTACCTTCTCATCAGGTATTGGCGCAAGACCACTAAAACCCTTTACTGATGAGCATCTGGGACGAGATAAAGGGCTCATTCAGACATGGCACCGCCCTGACGCGGCTGATGTACATCAACGGCGCCATTTTCCTGCTTATAAAGATCATTGAAGTAATAGGGGTACTCACTTCCAGTCCCGGCCTGGCAACGGCAGTAATATCGAACCTGGCGGTCCCGGCCTCCACCTCCGCCCTGGCCCTCAAGCCATGGACCCCGGTTACCTACATGTTCACCCACCAGGGATTCATCCACCTGCTCTTTAACCTTCTGTGGTTGTGGTGGTTCGGGAAAATATTCCTGTCATATCTCGATCAGCGGAAGCTGGTGTCACTTTATATCATGGGAGGTCTCGCCGGAGCGCTTCTTTACATCATTGTCTTCAATATCTTCCCGGCCTTCGCGTCAGCGGTAAATGTCTCAATTGCGCTGGGCGCCTCAGCCTCGGTAATGGCGCTGGTCATAGCCACGGCCGCATATCTTCCCGACCTCGAGCTGCACCTCCTGTTTTTCGGAAGGGTGAAGCTCAAATACCTGGCGCTGGTAACATTCCTTATCACCTCAGTATTTGATTTTTCGGTTAATACCGGCGGCAAGATTGCCCACATCGGCGGTGCGGTGATGGGATTTGCGTACGGACAGGGTTTGAGAAATGGCAAGGATTTTGGGGCATGGTTAAACAGGATCCTCGACTTTTTTGTTAATCTGGTCAAGCCGGGGAAAAGGCTCAGGGTTAAATACAAGAAAACCGGAGCCTCCTTCAATGCACAAAAGACGAAAACCGACCACGAATACAACTCTGTAAAAGCCGAAAGGCAGAAGGAGATAGACCATATACTCGACAAGATTTCGAAAGGAGGTTATGACAGTCTCACGAGGGAAGAAAAAGCAATCCTCTTCAGCGAGAGCCAGAAAAAAGGATAGCGGTATCAGGCGCTTCACGCGAAACATACTGCTGGCGGTCAACCTTTTACTGGTTATCCTGCTGGTGCTGGCATACCTTTCAATCTATATCAATCCTGCAACGATAGCCTTCCCCGCCCTTTTCGGGCTTGCGTACCCCTATATCGCTGCCGCGAACGTTGCGATGGTTTTCGTCTGGATCCTCTTCAGGAAATGGTATGCGCTGCTGTCTGCAATTGCACTGGCGGCAGGATTCGGGTACATCCACAACTTCATCAGGTTCACCAACCATGGGAAGGAAGAGCATCACGACCTGAAGCTGATGAGTTACAACGTACGTTTGTTCAATATTTATGAGTCAGCCGAGAAGAACACCCACAGCAAGATGCTTCAGCTTCTGAGGAAGGAGGATCCGGGGATTATCTGCCTGCAGGAGTATTATGTCAAGGGTGACCCGGCGGTCGGTGAGAGGAAGCTGAAGGAGGGCGTCGGAGGTAAGAGAGACACGCATTTCAAACTGATTAAGAGCGGCACGGCGAGCCGATACGGTATTGCCACCATTTCACGCTATCCGATCATTTACAGGGGCGATGTCATACATCCGGGGTCATCATCACTGACCATCTTCAGCGATATCGTTGTTGACACTGACACTTTCAGGGTTTACAATAACCACCTGCAGTCGTTTCGCCTGAGGCGCATGGAAGGTAATCTGCTCAGCGAGATTGCCGGTGAGGAAAAGGGGCGCTCCATGGATAACATCTCGGGTATTTACCGCAGCCTGATGCAGGGATTTGCCAGTCGTGCCCTGCAGGTTGACCGTGTAAGGAGACACATGGAGNNCCCGGTGATTGTTGCAGGGGATTTCAATGACACGCCGGTTTCATACACATACCGCGTTATGCGCCGCGGACTGAATGATGCATTTGTGGAGGCAGGTTACGGGGCCGGGTTCACCTACCGCGGCAAGTACCCTCCGAACAGGATAGACTATGTCCTCTACGGCGAAGGAATAGAATGCACTGATTTTGATATCGTCAAGGTCAGGTATTCAGATCACTACCCGGTCATTGCCTATTTCAGGCGTGCTGANNCAATCACCCGTGCTGACCGAACGGAAGCTTCGACAGGTCGGCATTTCCGCCGGAAACAATGATTGCAACCTTTTTGCCGCTGAACAGTTCCCTGTTTGCCAGCACGGCGGCCAAGGGTACCGCTGATGAAGGTTCGACAACTATCTTCATGCGGGTCCACATCAGGGTCATTGCTGCGATTATTTGTTCCTCAGTCACTGTGAGGATGTCGTCCACATTATTCTTTATGACCGTGAAGGTTCTTTCGCAGAGCGAAGTGAGGAGTCCGTCTGCGATGGTGTGCGGGGGAAGTGCCGGCTGGATGGCGCCTGTGCGGNNACCGGGGCTAGGACCGCGTCAGGGTCCGGTATATCCTCAAGGAGTTCCATTGCCGCGGTCCCCTGACCGGCGATGATGTAAAAGTTGTCATAGGGATGAATCATCGTCGCGCCGGTCCGCCCAATCACCTCCGCGGCGGCGGCCTCACGCGCCGCCAGCGTGGGCTCACAGAAGGTGATCTCCGCACCGTAGCCTGCCACCGCCCTCTTCTTCACCTCAGGCGCCGAGGAAGGCATCACAATAAATGCCTTCACCCCGCGTGACACTGCCGCATGAGCCAGGGCGGCGGCATGATTGCCCGATGAGTGCGTCACCACGCCGGCGGCGCGCTGGCCTTCCGTGAGATTCAGGACAGCATTGGTGGCGCCCCTGAACTTGAAAGCCCCTACTTTCTGGAAGTTCTCACACTTGAAGAAAAGCCTCGCCCCGCTGATGGCATCAAGCTGCTTCGATGTCAGCACCGGAGTCCGGTGCACGTGAGGCGAGATCAGCCTGCTGGCCGCCTCAATATCTTTAAACGCTGGAATAAATAACATCCTGATCCGGAATTAACATTGTATCAATTACTATTGCTCTGTCTGAGTGCCTTTCAGATACCCAAAACATCCATCCTTGCCTGTAACAGTCTGAGGTATTTATCCTTCATCCCCTGTGAAAGAAAACTGATTGCTATCAGTTCCTTCCAGCGAGGTACCGCAGAAACAAAGGTTTCGAGTACCTTATCAATGCTTCTTACCGGCAGCTCACATCTTTCAATTCCAAAGTAATCTACAAGAATATGTCGCGTAAGCTTCTTTTTGCGTCCCCTGAGTGGCAAAGCGATCTCCACATCCGGCTCATTGTACTCTATTGTGGTATTTACAAGATCGTAACATGGTGAAAACCTGGTTATTCCACCATCAGTGATTACAGAAAAGTTTTTGAGATGCATATCATCATTCCCTGTAAGATAGCCGAATAGGACAAGTTTGAAAAGCACAGTTTTTTCAACAGCCGGGAAAGTGCAGAATTTATTGACCAGACCAACAACCTTTTCGAGACTGTAGTCATATTTCGTATCCCTTGTCAGTCCGGCCAGTTGTGCGAAATCTTCCACAGCTATCTTTTCTCTTTGCCCTTTTCTGTCAAACCTCCTGATGAAATAAGTCAATGAATTGTCCTTTGACCAGATTAAACCATGGACTGGTATATTGAGACCAGTCAGATCAGCAAGCCTCATCGTCAGATCTTCATTCTGAGGCATCTCCGGAAAATAGTCGTGCTGAGGTTTGAGTATGTATCTCCCANNTAAGCCTTGCACTTAACTTAGGCTGTACCCCCTGAACAGACATAGCGTGGGCACGGTTAAAGGCCTCTTCCCTCTGTTCTGCAGCAGTATAATTAAGCTCTCCGAGGAATTTCAACCCGGGGGATAAGAGCTTCAACCCTCTGCTGCTGTACCTGCTGGCCCCGCATGGCTCATATGTTATGGGACACCGGTTCATTTTTCGATCTCTTCTACCGTTACAGCACCCACCATATCATTTCCTACTGCCATGAGTTGTGAGAAATAGTCAGCCCTGTCAATTTTTCTGATTTTTAACAACCCTTCCAGCTGGATCCCTTCCGGCAATAATCCCTCAAAAAATGAAGGGAAACTGTCAAAAGTGAAGACCCTGTCTGAAACCGGAACTGTACGGGATACTTCCGGTCCATTGTAACCTTCCACATATTCAAACGTGTACTCCTTACCCTTAATGATCTCAGTAAGGACACCTGCTTCGACTCCCTTTACATGTACTTTAGCTTTTCTCATTTACATGCTTTGTAAGATTATCCATCAGCGGACTTTTTAATACTAATGTAATATTCAAAACTTTGAGAATTTTTGTGAGGGTATCGAGCTGAACAGATACCTTTCCCTTCTCTATATCATAAATTACAGTCTTACCAACACCGGCAAGTTCTGCAAGCTCAATACGACTTAGCCTGGCAGCCCTTCGGTGCAGCCTGATGATTTCTGCAATTTGCTCTGTCATTACCTTTTTGCCTCTATGGCGGTAAATTTAGTGCTTTCCTATTAAATTAGCAAGCAATTCATTAATTATTGCTGTTTGAGCAGCAAAAAAAAGGGCCCCGGAAGGCCCTCTATTTTTTTATGGCATATCCATTCTGACCAAAATGTCAGCCCAGTATGCTCCAGGTCACGGTCAGACCGGCCATAACCACGGAAACCATTGACATGAGCTTGATGAGGATGTTGAGTGAGGGACCGGATGTATCCTTGAACGGATCTCCAACGGTATCACCAACAACACCGGCTTTGTGAGCTTCGCTCCTCTTGCCGCCGTAGTTGCCCTTCTCAATGAATTTTTTGGCATTGTCCCATGCACCGCCCGAGTTATTAAGCATGCTGGCCAGGGTGAAGCCGGCGGTCATGCCTCCCATGAGCAGGCCAACAACACCCGGGACACCCAGGGTAAGGCCAATCACAAGGGGAACGGCAATTGCAAGCAGTGACGGAAGCATCATCTCGCGTTGTGCACCCTTGGTTGATATTGCAACACACCTTGCATAGTCAGGTTTGCCTGTGCCTTCCATGATACCCGGTATCTCGCGGAACTGGCGCCTAACCTCATCAACCATGCTGCCAGCAGCGCGGCCCACAGCCTTCATTGACATTGCGCTGAAGAGGAATGCCATCATGGCACCGATGAAAATACCGGCGATGAGAAGCGGATTGAACAGTGACAGGTCATACGCACCCACAAAGTCCTTAATATGAGCGGAACTTACGTTCACCGCGGTCATCCCTTCAGGTATTACAGCAGGCACAGTGCTCTTATAGAACAGCACATCACCTATCTGCTTGTAACCCTCGGCGGTTCCATCGGCAAGACGACCAAGCCAGAGCTTCACTTCTTCCATGTATGCTGCCACAAGAGCCATGGCTGTAAGAGCCGCCGAACCGATTGCAAATCCTTTTCCGGTTGCTGCGGTGGTATTGCCCAGCATATCCAGGGCGTCAGTGCGCTCACGAACCTCCTTGGGTAGATGAGCCATCTCGGCGTTACCGCCTGCATTGTCAGCAATAGGACCGAAGGCGTCAGTTGCCAGGGTGATTCCCAGTGTTGAGAGCATACCCACGGCAGCAAATCCGATGCCATATACACCCCACGAGAAGTCCCGGAATCCGCCTGCAAAGCCATATGCCGCAATGATTGCAATGGCAATTGTAATGACAGGGATCCAGGTAGACTGCATTCCAACGGCAATACCTTCAATGATGGTGGTTGCCGGACCCTGCTGTGTCTGTTTTGCAATGCCCCTGGTGGGCTTATACTCATCAGATGTGAAGTATTCCGTTGACTGTCCGATGATAACACCGGCGATAAGACCAGCAACAACGGCACCAAACACACCCCATGTAATCCATCCTATGGCAGCCATGACGGCGATTGCCACCAGTATCAGGGCCGAGCTGCCCCCGGTACCGAGAAGAAGTGCATTGAGCAGGTTCTTCTGTGTAGCCTGCTCCCTGGTGCGTACCATGTAAACACCGGCTATTGAGAGCAGAATTCCTATTGCAGCAACGATCATTGGCGATATGACAGCCTTGATCTGGTCACCACCGGCAACAATCGGCAGTGCTGCTCCGAGAGCTGCTGTAGCCAGTATCGAGCCTGCATATGATTCGTAAAGGTCAGCGCCCATACCTGCCACGTCACCTACGTTGTCACCAACGTTGTCAGCAATGGTTGCAGGGTTACGCGGGTCATCCTCGGGGATGCCTGCCTCAACCTTACCGACCAGGTCAGCGCCCACGTCAGCAGCCTTGGTGAAGATACCTCCGCCCACGCGGGCAAAGAGAGCCTGCGTTGAGGCGCCCATTCCGAATGTAAGCATCGTTGCAGTGATCTCGATCATCTTCTGATGATCAGTGGTACCAGGATGAACAAAAGTCAGACCGGCCCATTTCCATCCTTCTATCATATTCTCAGGGCTGAATACCCAATGGTTAAGGACCAGGAACCAGATTACAATATCAAGTAATCCGAAGCCGACTACAATCAGACCCATTACGGCACCGCTGCGGAAGGCAATCTTAAGCCCTCTGTTGAGTGATTCGGAAGCTCCCTGTGCTGTCCTTGAGGAAGCGTTGGTTGCGGTTCTCATTCCCAGATACCCGCAGAGACCCGAGAAGAATCCGCCTGTCAGGAATGCCAGTGGCACAAAGGGGTTCTGAACCCCAAGGTAAGCCAGGATAAAAAGGAGTATTACAAGCACAATAAAAACCTTGAGCACAACGCTGTACTGGCGTTTGATATAGGCCATCGCACCTTCTTTGACATAACCGGCAATTTCCTGCATCCGGTCGCTGCCGGCAGGTGCCTTCATCATGCTCCTGTAGAAAATCCATGCAAAGAGCAATGCCAGCACCGCTGCAACAGGTGCTATCCAGAACAAACTACTGATCATAAGCTTAGGTTTTTATAAGATTTGAGGTACAAAACTAATCAGTTTTTTTACATAACCTAACCGCACCCGGCAGTTATCATTTTTTGTTTTTCACATATTTATCAAGCCATCTGAGGTATTCCCAGTGCATATGGAGGAGTGACTCCCGGGCCGAGTATCCGTGTGCCTCATGAGGCAGCAGGACCAGTCTCGTCACAGCGCCGGCTCCCTTGAGTGCCGCATAGTACCTCTCGCTCTGTATCGGGAAGGTACCCTGGTTGTCATCAGCCATGCCGTGGATCAGCAGCAGCGGATCTTTCACCTTTGTTGCATGGGTGAAGGGTGACATCTGAAGATATAATTCAGGATCCTCCCAGAAACTGCGGCGCTCGCTCTGGAACCCGAACGGTGTCAGTGAACGGTTATAGGCACCGCTGCGGGCAATGCCTGCCGCAAAGAGTCTCGAGTGCGACAGCAGGTGTGCCGTCATGAAAGCACCATACGAGTGGCCGCTGACTGCAACCCGCTCCGGATCAGTGACACCCATCTCAACAGCCTTGTTGATTGCTGCCTCGGCATTGGCAACAAGTTGTTCCACAAATGTGTCATTGGGTTCCTTTCCCTCCGCACCCACAATGGGGAAGCTGGCATCGTTCAACACGGCGTACCCCTGGGTCACATAAACAAGCACCGATGAGGCGCTGATGCGTGTGAAGGTATAGGGGGAGCCACTCACCTGGCCTGCCATCGAGGGATCATTGAACTCACGCGGATAAGCCCACAGTATAGTCGGAAGCGGACCGTCCTTGGCCCTGTCATACCCGGCCGGGAGGTAGAGGGTGAATGAAAGATCAATACCATCCTTTCGCTTGTAGGTGACCAGCTCCTTATGTACACCTGCCATCTGCGGATAGGGATTCTCAAATTTCGTTACCTGCTTCAGGGTTCCTTTCTTCAGGTCACGTATGAAATAATTCGGTACTTCAGAGACGGATTGCCTCACAGTCAGAAGAAGGCCTCGGGCAGGATCAATAAACTCATTTACCGTCTCATAAAAAGGAGCCTCAGAACGCCACAGCCTGGTTGTTTTTCCGGTCCTGAGATCATATTTGTCTACAAAAGGCCTGTCGCCCTCCGGTGACGCACCCTGACCCGAGAGGTACAAGCCCCTGCCCTTATCGGTAGTCAGCAATACTGACCTTCCCCATGCATTGGGTACTGTCATCGGGAACCCGGGGTTATTGTACCTGTCGTCAGAGTTGAGCTCCCAGAGCTTCTTAAGAGTGGCCTGCGGGCTGGCGGGACTGAATGTTGATGTAACCCTGACACGTGACTTTGACAATCCTTCCATCAGGATAGCCAGGTTATCATTGCCCCAGGTAATTCCCTGGAACCGTTTTTCCGTGGCAATGAAAGGTGCCGGTTCGCCTGTAAATGGTGCCTCGAGCATGAAAACCTGGTCATGGTACTTCATCTCCTTTGCGTGGTAATCACCTCCGTCAAGGGCTTCCACCCACATCAGTGATGCCGGCCTGTCACTGCGCCAGCTGTATCCCCTTGGACCAGGTATGACAACATCATATCCCCTGGGCAGGCTTTCCCGGAGCGGAGTCTCAAGCATAAGCCTTACCATCTTTCCTTCAAGGTCCCATATCTCTGTCCGTGACGGGAAATAGTAATACGGAACCAGGTACGAAAATGGCTTTCCGGTTATGGAAACGAGGAACCACTTTCCGTCAGGTGAGGGTGAGACATCAGTGATCATTCCCTTGCTGCCGATGGAAACTGCTGACATGCCATCCCATCTGACCAGCTCTGAAGTGGCATAATATTCAAATATTTTTTCATCATCAACAGTCTGCAGGAGGTCCTGGAATGTGGGTGAATCTCCCCTGACTCCTGCGCTTTCCTGAACCGAAGGACCCGTTGGCACGGTGGAGGCTTCGGGGGCTTTTCCCCTGTTGCGCAGGGTGCGCAGATATATCAGCGAACCGTCAGGCAGCCATGTAATGTTCCTGCGCAATATGCCGTTCAGTCCTTCATCGATTTTTCGTGCATTCATTGTTGCAGCATCGGCAACCCACAATTCAATCGTATTGTCAGTGGTGTTGGTGAAGGCAAACCATTTGTTGTCGCGTGACCATGTAACTCCTCCCACACTGGCGTCGGAGGGAAGTCCCTTCAGATCTCCGGCCTGCGTTCCGTCAGTCTTCATCGAAGAGATCCGGCTTATTCCCTGCCCGCGGCTCGGACCGTTGGTCGAAGGATCGAACCTGACCCCTGCCAGGCGCAGTTCAGGCTGCGAGAGGTCGGCAATAGATGGTAATCCCGGACGAAATAACAACAGCATCGTCTGGTTGTCAGGGCTGAGATTCACAGACGGCGTCTGCGGGGCATCCAGGAGTGAGACAATAGCTTCGGGAGGAAGCTGATAGCCGGTTTTATCCTGTGCGCTGATCAGCATTGCTGAAGCGGCAAGGATGACAATGACAAGCATTTTACGCATCATAATGGTTCTTTTTGGTCTGTCTCAAATTTAACCTTCTGAATTCAGGTAGAGAAACCAAATAAGAGCTATTATTGTTTTTTAACTTTATAAAAAACTGTCTATGACCGTTCATAATAAAGGAATGAAGAGTGAATTCGGAACCGACCTGGCCGGTGCCCTGAAGGTTCTCAGGGCCGGCGGGATAATACTTTTCCCCACTGACACTGTCTGGGGGCTGGGCTGTGATGCCACGAACGCGAAAGCTGTAAGCCGGGTCTATGAAATTAAGCAGAGGGCTGAGAACAAGAGCCTTATAATACTTGTGAACTCCGTTGCGATGCTTGAGAGGTATGTTGAAAATCCGCCTGAGGTGGCCATAGAGATGGCAGAGCTCTCGGAGAAGCCGCTGACGGTGGTCTATGACAGGGGAAGGAGCCTGGCTGAGGGGGTTGCCTCTTCTGACGGGTCAGTGGGTGTGCGTGTATGCACGGAACCGTTCTGCGATGCGCTTATTGATGCGCTCAGGAAGCCGCTGGTATCAACATCGGCAAACATAAGCGGCAGCAACAGTCCTGCAATATTTGACGAAATAAGTGAAGAGGTTAAGGCTGCGGTTGATTACGTATGCCTCTGGAGACAGGATGACNNGTATCCGGAAACGGAATTGTAAAGATTCTTCGCGGATGATTACTTCATCCGCACCTTGCCTGACCCGGAAACAGAGGCATCAATCTTCGGATCACCCGAGTAATTGATATTGCCGCTGCCCGAGATAGAGGCTCTCAGCATTTCAGTCACATGGCAGTCGCAACTGCCGCTGCCGGAAATCCTGGCATCCAGGACATCAATCCTGGTGCCATCCCCCATATAGTCACCGGAACCTGAAATTGAGATTTCAAGTTTCTTAATGGTGCCGTTCCCGGCGATGTTAAGACTGCCTGACCCGGATATGGCGCACTCGACTTCCCCAAGTGCCACATCACGGAGGATTGCCTTGCCGCTACCGCTGATGGCCACATCGAGCTCATTCCCCCTGAGAGGATCGTTTACCGTTAACCTCCCTGAACCCGAAACGCTTATACCATCGAGGGCAGGCATGGTGATTCTTACAATAACCTTTTTGTTCCCGGAATCAAACCATTTATCCCGTCTGATTTTCAGCTCATCACCGTCAACTTCGGTAATGATCTCTTTGATGTAATCCCTGTCACCTTCCAGCTCTACACTGTAATCCTTGCCGAGGTTGATCAGCACTTCGCCTGAAACGGCGAAGGCGACTTCGTCGAAGCCTGACACCTGTCTCTTTTCGGTATAGGCTGTCTGAGCAAATGAAGCCTGGGCGGCGAATATCGTTAAGAATGAGAAAATCAGGACTTTTTTCATAGCTGCTCCGTTTTATTTAGTTATAACAGAAAGACGGTGCAGAATGTTCTTTGCTGCACAGTGAATAAAAAAAAGGGGCAGGAATGTCAGTCGTTAAGGCTCAACAGACCTACAGGGAGGGTCATTGTGATTGCCCTTTGCCCGCGGTCAACAGACACAATCAGGTCAGGGTGGAGGGGGATGTATACTTCCCGGCCTTTGATGATGGTCACGGCAATAACCTGGCCGGGATTCTGCATAAAATCATCTATTATGCCTGACAATCCGGTTGTTGTGTCGGTCAGTGTGAATCCCTTCAGCGCCATGAGGTCATCACCTGATTCGCCGGCGCCTTCGTAGNNGCCTCCCGTGTAAAAAAGGGAACCGGTATCCCGTCGGTCACGACGAATACCGGTTCTCCCTGTTCCGGTTCCCCTGTGATTCCTGTCTTGCTTTTCACCACCACGGCTCCGTCGAAGCCGTAGGTTTTTGTTATTCTGCCAATGGATCTCATTATCAGGAGGCAGGGGACAGATGACCCTATTCGGTCTTTTCTGCAGTATCTTCCTGAGCTTCAGCTGCGGGAGCTTCAGTCTCTGCCTGTACTGGAGCCTCTCCGGCTGCAGCTTCGGCAACGATCTCTTCAGGAGCCTCGGCTGCTGCAGCGGCTTTTGCTGCTGCTTCTGCCTCAGCGGCGAGGGCTGCTGCCTTTTTGGCGAGTTCTTCTGCCCTTGCTTCCTTGATTGCTTTTTCAGCTTCAAGTTTCTTCTTGCGCAGTTCTTCGCCCTTCTTCTCCAGACCTGACTTCTTCAGTTCGATCTTTTCTTCCTTGCCCTTCAGCCATTCATTAAACCGGCGGTCGGCTTCTGCTTCGTCAAAAGCGCCTTTTCTGACACCTTCCATCAGGTGCTTCTTCATCATCACTCCCTTGTACTTCAGGATTGCCCTGCATGTGTCCGTAGGTTGCGCGCCGTTCTGCAGCCATCCCAGTGCCTTCTCGAAGTTGATGTCGATTGTTGCCGGGTCAGTGAGCGGATTGTAAATTCCGATCTTCTCAATGAATCTGCCATCACGTGGCGACCTGCTATCTGCTACCACCACGTGGTAGTAGGCCTGCTTCTTGCGGCCCTTCCTAGCTAATCTGATTTTTACTGACATTTAAAGAATTAATTTNNGATGTACATTAAAATTCACCTCACACAGTCTGATTATGGTTTTTGAGCGCTGTTTTCGCCTGGCTGTTAAATCCGTTACTATATAGTTACCTGCGGGCCAGCCGGCGCCGGAAATTGTTATTCTGAAAGTTCACAAGAAAAGGGTGTCCTTGCGAGACACCCTCTGATAATTGTTCGTCAGATATTATTAACGTATTGTCCAGGTTGTATTAAACACATCCCAGCAATATACGTAGTCATCAAGAACGATTGCCATCCTGTTAATCTGGATCACTCCGTTGTCAGTGAATGTGCCTGTCATGCTGATTCCCTTTGCTTCATCAAGGAATGAGGCATCAGTATAATTACCGGCATCCCTGATTATATCATCCGTAGCATAATAGACTGATCCGGCAAACGGGCCACCATAGGCCTCATAAATATTACCAAGGTCCTGACCTGACTCTATTGTGACAATCTTGTCGTCCATATTGAATTTAAGAATCACAGCTTCGGTTCCAAATGAAATACCGGTAGCCTTCAGTTCAAGCTGATTATCTCCTTCAACTGTGGTTACAGTCCATAATTCATCATTGATTCCGGGCACGAAAGTACTGATTGCCTCCACATCATAAGTTCCTATCCATGTTGTGAGGGGATGTTCATCCTCCAGTATTGTCACCAGGATTGAATTTTGTGCAGCAACCGGGTAATTTTTGCTGTTACCTGCAATTGATACTTTAAACTGTTTATTGCCTGTGAATTTATCATCATTGGCTGGTATTACAGACACTGATGCAGTACCAACAGGAAGGTTGATATTCTTTGTTGACAGTGTAAAGTCGGTGCCTTCCACTGCAGGATTATCAATGCCGTCAACGGAAACCTGCAGTGTGACATCGGTAGCCTCGGTACCGGTGACACCGCCGAGATATATTGTAAATTCTCCTTCGGCATCCTCATTCAACGTGAGGACGGTTGTGTTCAAGCCGACAATGATGTTTGATTCATCATATATTACCGGATAGCTATCGTCGCAGGAAGTCATCATAAGGATGGCTACTCCGAAAATGAACAATTTTGAAAATATCTTTTTCATCTCTTTCTGGTTTAGAGTTAATAACCCGGGTTTTGTTGGCAGTTGACATTGGCGTCAATTTCTGCCTGTGGTATAGGCATGGCCCATAGGTAGTTGACAATTGCCGAGCCACCCGGGGTGAATATTACATTCTTATTTACCAGTCCGGTAAAATCTGTCCTTGAAAGTGAACGTCCGGTACGTGCAAGGTCAAAGAGTTCGTTTCCTTCGAAGCAAAGTTCCCTTCTTCTTTCAGCGTATATGTCATTGAGGGTCACAGAAGATGCAGCAGCAAGACCACGATGTGTGCGGACAGCATTAAAATCGTTCAGGGCTGTAGCACCAGGGACAGAGGCATCCTCGAGCAGAGCTTCAGCACGAATGAGATACATCTCGGCAAGTCTCAGAACAGGTGTATTATATTCCCTTATTGAACCATTGCGTCCCGGATATTTCAGGCTCCAGTATTCACCCGGATAATCTTCAGGTTCGAGATAAAGATCAGCGCGAACATCACCTGCCTCATACAGGTTGATCAGGTCCATGGATGCTGCACAGTCACCGTATCCTTCCGGATTTACCAAATAGCTTATGGCCTCCCAGTAACCATGCGAAGTGTTCGGCTCTGAGCCATCTACCTGGAAAATGATTTCAGCGCCCGGTCCGCCACTGCCCCAGTAACCATCATTATCCCATGTGGTATAATCCTCGGGGCTGAAGAGTTCAAAACCGGGGGCTCCGATAACATCGGTGGCCAGGGTTGCAGCCTCCTGCCAGTTCTCCATATAGAGGTGGACTTTAGCAAGGAGTGCCTGTGCGGCCACTTTAGTTGCCCAGGCGCCATCATCTCCTCTCGGACTGGTAACGGGAAGAAGCTCTATAGCATCTTCAAGGTCTGTAACTACCCTTTCATAGGTCTCGCCAACGGTATTACGGGAAGGATAACCTTCCTCTGTCACCAGAACGACAGGCACACCGGGATTGCTGACACCTGCTGAATAAGGCTGGCAGTACATGCGTGCCAGGTCAAAGTATGACAATCCCCTCAGGAAAAGGCATTCTCCCTTCAGCAGATCGATGTCAGTCTGTTCGATTCCAGCTTGCCCGAAACCACCATCAATAACCTCTATTACGTTATTTGCCTTCGCTATGGTTGAATATGCCACCGACCAAAGCCCGGAGGTTGCACCCGGCCTGTTGTTCCATAAGTATTCGTCAGTATAGCGACCCGAAACAACAGAGCCTCTTTTTGCGTTACCCCCTTTCATGTCAGCAGTAACTATAAATCCGGCACCGTACCATTCTGTAGAACACAACTGCGAGTAAGCACCGCCGGTTGCATTGTTGAGTCCGTCAAATGTGGAAAGAGTCTCTTTGTTCAATTGTGATAACCGGGGTTCTTTCACAAGAAAATCTTCGCATGCTGTGGTAAACAGAACCAGAATGATTACCAGGAATATTGTATAACTTCTCGTTTTCATATCATCATCGTTTTAATGATTAAAATGATACCTCAATCCCACCAATGATCTTCTTTGTCTGAGGGTAGATACCTGAGCCGCTGCCTTCAACCCCTCTTTCGGGATCCCAGAAATCTACCTTATGGAAAGTGTAAAGGTTAACAGCAGCTGCATAAATCCTCAGGTTTTGCATTTTCATCCTGGCAGTGACTGCCTTGGGGAGAGAATAGGAAAGGGTAAGGTTCTTAACCCTTAAATAAGATCCGTCGTATAACCAGCGTGTGCTGAGAGAACTGCTGGAAGCCGATACGTTATTTGCTACCGGTTTGGGGTTGCGTGCAATCTGACCAGGAGTTGTCCAGTAATCAAGCTGAGTATTGCCATAGTTGTTTGGCCAGCTGAAACCATCAGAATTGGCATACCTGTTCTCGGTCAGGCAGATGAGGTTGCCATATTTATATTCAAAGTTTACATCCAGGGTCAGATCCTTGTAAGAGACTGCGGTATTGAAGCCTCCCGTCAGCTTGGGTTCAGGAGAGCCGGCAATGATTCTTCTTGCTTCCGAATACTTGTTGGTCAACTCTCCATCTTCATTGTACCACATTGCGTCACCATTGGCAGGGTTAACGCCGGCATAGTCAAACAGATAGAAGCTGTAGAGCCGTTCTCCGACCTTATGTAAAAGAAGGGTGTTTGATGTCGGCACAAACTGCTCATCTTTCCCAAGATCAAGTATTTCACTTTTATTATGGGAGAGATTGAAGCCTGCATTCCATTTGAAATCATTACCGGAGATAATAGAGCCGTCTATCAGAAACTCAAATCCTGCGTTCCTTATGGAACCGATATTCGACTTGATGGACGGGAAACCTGATGTGAGTGATAACGGATAGTCAAGAAGCATATCAGTGGTCTTTCTTGAGTATACATCAAATGATCCGGTAATTCTGTCGAATAATGCAAAATCAAAACCGGCATTGTATTCACTGTTGTTTTCCCAACCCAATTCCGGGTTAGCCGGTTGTACCGGAACCATTACTGAGATGGCATTGTATTCTGCAGGACGGTATAAACCAAACTGTTCATAGTCGCCAATATTAAAGTTGCCGCTTATACCATAACTGCCCCTGAGCTTGAGCATATTGACAAAACTGATGTCTTCCATAAAAGCTTCATTATGGATGTTCCATGAGGCACCCAGCGACCAGAAGGTACCCCACCTGTTTTTTTCACCGAAACGCGATGAACCATCTGATCTCAGGCTGGCCTGCAGATAATACTTACTGTCAAAATTGTAATACATGACGCCAAAGAAAGACAGTATGGAGTAGGCTGATTCAAAATAGTCAGCATCGTCATCCTCGGCAGTTGCAGTATTTGGGAAGGGTATATCAGGATGAACTCCGGGAGAATAGATGAAATATTCGTTATAATTATATCTTGAAGCCTCCTGACCTGCAACCACTGACAAAGAATGCCTGTCAAATTCATTGCTGTAGTTGAGTGTATTGGAAGTTGTTAGCAAAAGATACTTGGTTCTGGATACCTGTAGTGTTCCGGTTTCCTCTCCGTAATTGGCTTCCGGGGTCCAGAGTCTCGCTCCTTCCCCGTCGGTCAGTTCTATACCATTTGTGGTCTTTGCGGTGAGTCCTTTGATAATGTTATATTCCAGATATCCATTCCCGTTAAGCTTGTACTGTTTCTCCCACTGCGAATCATAATCAGCCGTGGCCCTGGGATTTGTATAGTTATTCTCAGGGATGTTGAGATTGTATGTTCCATCTTCATTATAAAGCGGAGTAAAAGGCTTGATCATAATCATCGAAAACAGGGGATTAGCAAAGTATAAACTCTGCATGGCAATGTCATTTGCCTTTGAGTATGCACCATTTATGCGTGTTCCCAGCTTTAGTTTATTGCTGATCTTATGATCAATGTTGGAACGTACTGCATACTTCTTGTAATCAGACCCATAAACAATACCCTGATGATCATCATAAACGAGTGAGAAGAAGTTGGCTGTTTTGTCTGTACCTCCCTCGGCGCTTATTTCGGCAGAATATATGTTGCCGGTCCTGGTAAGCTCTTTTTTCCAATCCGTTACCGGTCCGTCAAGCAATGACAAGGGGAAATAATAGGCTGCCCTGGTCGGGTCATCCGGATTGCCTCCGGCGTTTGTAACGGCAAGCCTCTGATATGTAAGGTATTCCTCAGCAGTCAGGGGGCGATAACCATTATCATTTGCCAGCTGTTCCACTCCGTAGGAGGCGCGGAAGTTAATCTTCGTTGCACCGGATTTACCTGATTTGGTAGTGATAAGGATAACCCCGTTTGCAGCCCGCGAACCGTAGATGCTTGAAGCAGCGGCGTCCTTGAGGATCGTCATCGACTCAACATCATTCGGGTTAAGTGATGCAAGCGCGTTACCTGTGTTGGTGAAGTAACTCTGATTACCCGACAATACGGGAATTCCGTCTATTACATACAGAGGTTCAGTACCGGCATTAATAGAACTGATGCCACGGATACGTATCTCCGAGGCAGCTCCGGGCTGCCCGGATGTAGAGGTTACCTGAACACCGGCCACCTTCCCGGTAAGCATCTTTTCAATACTTGTTTCAGGGATGTTCTTGATTTCAGCACTCCTGACCTCACCGACTGATCCCGTGCTGGCCTCTCGTTTCTGCACGCCATAAGCCACCACGATCACCTCCTCAAGGTTCAGAAGATCAGGTTGCATGGCAATATCAATGATGTTACCTGCACCTACGGTAACTTCCTGTGTCTTCTGGCCCGTAAACCTGTACACAAGGATCTGTCCCTCCGAGGCTTTAATTGAATACTGACCATCAGTGTCGGTCACTACACCTGTTGTGGTCCCCTTTACCTGAACAGTCACTCCCGGTATGCCCAAATTGTCTTCTGTGCCGGTAACAGTTCCGGTAATTAACTTTTCCTGGGCAAAGGCAGTTGCCAGGAATCCACATAGTACCATAAATACTAAAATTCCCCTTTTCATAACTTTTCAAAATGTTTAGCAATTTTGTAGTAGTTCCAAATATGCAAATACATACTAGAAATCAAACTCCCATTGTTAAAAAAAATTGTTTCAGGGCATCCCCCTTTTTCCTTAAATTTGTCAGCAGGTGAGGTGAAAATCAGGTAACAAACAGTTTTTTATGTCTTTATTTGTTCATTTACACGTACATACACAATATTCCATTCTTGACGGGGCATCAGCCGTAAAAACTCTGGTCCGAAGGGCGAATGAACTGGGAATGAAAGCTCTTGCCATCACTGACCATGGGAACATGTTCGGCGTAAAAGAATTCCATGATGCAGCTACTGCTGCATCCATAAAACCCATTATCGGATGCGAAATCTACGTGGCACGGACAAGCCTTGAAGACAAAACATCCGTGGAGGACCGCTCCGGTGACCATCTTATATTACTGGCAAAAAACAAAACCGGGTACCGGAACCTGATCAAACTGGTTTCAGAAGCATGGATCCGGGGCTTCTATTACAAGCCACGCATTGACAAGGAGCTTCTCCGTAAGCATCGTGAGGGACTTATCGCTTCTTCCGCCTGCATTGCCGGAGAGGCGGCGCAGGAAATACTGACGGGAAACATACGTGCAGCTGAGGAAGCCATCCTTTCATACAGTGAGATCTTCGGTGACGACTACTACCTTGAGGTGCAACGCCACGAAACAACTGATCCGACAGCCGATGTTACCGTCTTCCCCCAGCAGCAACGGGTGATAGCCGCATACCGTGAGCTGGCAGCAAAACACAATATTAAAATAATAGCCTCTAACGACGTCCACTTCATAATGAAGGATGACGCCGAGGCTCACGATCGTCTTATTTGCCTCAATACGGGCAAGGATATCGATGACCTTAAGAGACTTCGCTATACCAAACAGGAGTACCTGAAGAGTGCAGATGAGATGCTGGACATCTTTGCCGATATTCCCGAGGCGGTCAGCAACACTGTGGACCTGGCAGATAAGGTTGAGTATTACAAGCTTAACAGCGAGCCCATAATGCCGGAATTCTTGATCCCCGGCGAATTTGCCGACAAGCACGAATACCTCCGGCACCTGACGATGAAAGGAGCAGCAGAGCGGTGGGAGACTATCACACCTGAAATACAGTCACGCATTGATTTTGAGCTCTCAGTAATCAAAAACATGGGCTTCCCCGGCTACTTCCTGATAGTGCAGGATTTCCTGAAGGCTGCCCGCGGGATGGGCGTATGGGTCGGTCCGGGCAGGGGATCTGCTGCCGGTAGTGCCGTAGCCTATTCTCTCCGGATCACTGACATTGATCCCATAAAGTATAATCTCCTCTTCGAAAGATTCCTCAACCCTGACCGCATCTCGATGCCTGACATAGACATTGACTTCGACGAAGACGGCCGTGAGAAGGTACTCAGGTACGTGGTTGAAAAGTACGGTCATGACCGTGTGGCACATATCATAACCTTCGGCACCATGGCCGCCAAGATGGCTATCAGGGATGTTGCCCGCGTACAGAAACTGCCTCTTCCCGAAGCAATAAGGCTGACTAAGCTGGTGCCCGACAGACCCGGCACAACCCTGGCATCAGCTTACGAGGAAGTGCCTGAGCTGCTGAAGGAGAAGGAGTCAAAGGAACCACTGGTAGCCCAGACACTGAAGTATGCAGAGGTGCTAGAAGGAAGCATCAGGCAGACCGGTGTCCACGCCTGCGGAATAATTATAGGCAAGGATAACCTGTCAGAACATATACCCATCTGTACTGCGAAGGATACTGACCTCTATGTGACCCAGTACGAAGGCAACCACGTTGAGTCAGTGGGGCTTCTGAAAATGGACTTTCTTGGTCTGAAAACCCTTTCAATCATGAAGGATGCCGTTGACAATATTAAAAAGTCAAAAGGCATAACAATTGACCTCCAGACCCTGGAACTCGATGACCGGGTTACATATGAACTCTTCAGCAACGGTGAGACAACAGGCGTATTCCAGTTTGAATCTGTCGGTATGAAACGGTACCTCCGCGAACTGAAGCCAAACCAGTTCGGTGACCTTATCGCCATGAACGCTCTCTACCGCCCCGGACCGATGGACTATATACCGCAGTTCATCAGGCGCAAGCACGGGAAGGAAAAGATCTCATACGAGGTGCCGGCCATGGAAAAGTATCTTAAAGAAACATACGGCATCACTGTTTACCAGGAACAGGTGATGCTTCTCTCACAGGAACTGGGAGGTTTTTCCAAAGGCCAGGCCGACTCGCTGCGCAAGGCGATGGGCAAAAAGAAGCGTGACATCATGGACAGGCTCAAGGAGCAGTTCATTGAGGGTTGCCGCAGGAACGAATATGACCAGAACACAATAAACAAGATATGGTCAGACTGGGAATCGTTCGCTCAATATGCCTTCAACAAGTCACACTCAACCTGTTATGCGCTGATAGCCTGCCAGACGGGATACCTCAAGGCACATTACCCGGCAGAGTTCATGGCGGCAGTACTGAGCCGCAACATCAATGATATAANNAAGATCACCGTCATGATGGAGGAGACCAGGCGAATGGGGATAGAAGTTCTTGGCCCTGACGTAAATGAGAGCCTCCTGCAGTTCACCGTCAACCGTAACGGCAACATCAGGTTCGGACTGGGCGCCATCAAGGGTGTGGGTGAGAATGCAGTACTCCACCTGATTGAGGAAAGGGAAAAGAACGGTCCATACAAAGATATTTATGATCTTGCAGAAAGGGTGAACCTGAACACTGTCAACAAAAAAATGCTTGAAGCCCTGGTGGTATCAGGCGCCCTCGACGGGCTTCAGGGGATGACCAGGGCCCAGTACTTCGCCGCTGACGGCAAGGGCTCCAGCTTCCTCGAAAGCCTTATCCGTTACGGCAACAACGTGAAGAACATCAGGAACAGCACCCAGCAGTCACTCTTCGGTGACACCGGCGGATTTGACCTGGTACGTCCCGAACCGGCACCATGCCCCGAATGGTCAAAGCTTGAAAGACTTAACAAGGAAAAGGAGGTTATCGGCATCTACCTCTCATCA
>MTKX01008396.1_pt1 | contig 25421 bp, 37 predicted proteins | sample 1042771 | NCBI WGS metagenome assembly MTKX01 (sample SAMN06212183, study PRJNA360534) | anaerobic digester metagenome | biome: Wastewater treatment plant; material: sludge; isolation source: anaerobic digester fed with sludge from wastewater treatment plant | place: Denmark: WWTP Randers ...
TGCCATCCGCGAAGGCGGGCGCACCGTCGGCTCTGGCGTCATCGCCAAGGTCCTGGAGTAGTGGGAGCACGGGCTGCCGATGACGGCTGCCGCAGAGTGGTGATGAGGAGACCATGGCCAAGCAGAAAATAAGAATCCGACTCAAGGCTTTCGATCACCGGATCCTGGATCAGTCGGCGAGACAAATTGTCGACACGGCAGAGCGAACGGGCGCCCAGGTGGTGGGGCCGGTTCCCTTGCCAACGCGCATTGAGAAGTTGACCGTCATTCGTTCGCCGTTTATTGACAAGGATTCGCGAGAGCAGTTCGAGATTCGCACGCATAAGCGACTCATCGACGTAATCGAGCCTGGTTCCAAGACGGTTGATCAGCTTATGCGGCTGCAACTGCCGGCCGGGGTCGACATCGAGATCAAGCTGTAGAGAAGAGCTGTCCGTGCAGGTACGGACAGAGTTTGACAACTAAACAGGACTGAGGCTGGACGCACAAGTCTGGCCGAGCCGACACCTTTTCAGCCGAGCTGCAAGTGCAGGGCAACAAGCCCGCATACTGGAGCGCGGCGGGATGATGCAGGTGCGCCTAGCCTGACAGTCCCATGGAGGCAGGTATGAAAGGTATTTTAGGCAAGAAGGTCGGCATGACCCAGGTGTTCGACGAACGGGGCGAGGTCATTCCGGTCACCGTCATAGAAGCAGGCCCCTGTTATGTGGCCCAGATCAAGACGGTCGAGCGCGACGGCTATACGGCCGTGCAGATGGGGTTTGAGGAACTCAAGCCCAAGCGCCTGACCAGACCAGAGTTGAAGCACTTACAAAAAAGCAACCTTCCGGCGTTGCGCCACCTGCGCGAGTTCCGGATGGCGCCAGACGATGTCACGCCCTTTGAAGAAGGCCAGCGGGTGACCGTTGACATCTTTGAGTCCGGAGAGCTGGTGGACGTAACCGGAAGCTCGAAGGGCAAGGGCTTTGCCGGCGTGGTCAAGCGCCACGGCTTTGGCGGCGGCCCGAAGACGCACGGCCAGTCGGACCGGCTCCGGGCACCGGGCTCCATTGGAGCCTGCACGACCCCGGGTCGCGTCTTCAAGGGCAAGCGGATGCCCGGGCGCATGGGCAACGAGCGGGTTACGGTGCAGGGATTGCAGGTCGTCAAGGTCGATCCCGAGCGCAACCTGCTCCTCGTGCGGGGAGCTGTGCCGGGGAGCAAGAACGGGTTGCTGTTCATTCAGCAGGCACGAAAGACCCGCCTGCTCAAGAAGGCGCGCAAGTAGGCAGCCAGGAATGATGCCCGGGCCAGGGTCCTGGCATGCAAAATGAGGAGTGATGGCAATGCAAGTGCCTGTCTATAACATTCAGGGCGAACAGGTAAGCGAAATAGAGTTGCGCGACGACATTTTCGCGGCGCCGATCAACGAGGCGATCATGCACCAGGCCTTGGTCCGGCAGTTGGCCAACGCGCGGCAGGGAACGCACAAGGTCAAGACCCGGGGCGAGGTGCGGGGCGGTGGCCGCAAGCCGTGGCGCCAGAAGGGCACGGGGCGGGCCCGGCAGGGCACCATCCGCGCTCCCCATTGGCGGGGCGGCGGCGTGGTGTTTGGACCGACGCCGCGCAGCTACGAGCAAAAGATGCCGCGCAAGATGCGGCGGCAGGCGCTACGCTCTGCACTTTCGGCCAAGGCTTCTGAATCGCAGCTTCGCGTGCTCGATGCTTTTCAGATGGATGCACCCCGGACCAAGGAGATGATCAGCATCTTGAAGGGCCTGGGAATGGACTCGTCGGTCCTGATCCTGCTGCCGCAGAGCGACGATGTCATCCTGCGCTCGGTTCGCAACTTGCCGAAGGTCAGAACGTTGGTAGCACAGTACCTCAACGTGCGCGACCTGCTCAAGTACGACTATATCCTGATGCCGCTGGCTTCGCTGGAAGTCATCGAAGGCATCCTGGGTTAGGCAGCAGGGGAGACGGATGATGAACATTTATCAGGTGCTGAAGCGCCCTATCCTGACGGAAAAGTCCGACATCCAGAGGGATAATCGCCAGTACGTGTTCGAGATCGACCGCGGGGCCAACAAGCTGCAGGTCAAAGAGGCAGTGGAAAAGATCTTTGACGTGCGGGTCGAGTCGGTGAACACCATGGTGATGAAGCCCAAGCGGCGTCGCTTGGGCCGCAGGACGATTGTTACGCAGCCCACCTGGAAGCGGGCGGTGGTCACCCTGGCCCCCGGCGAGCGTATCCAGGAATTCTTTGAGGGCGTCTAGAGGTTGGGAGACGGGGCCCGGGCCGCAGTAGAGCGAACGCTGTCGAGACTTTGCTCTCTGCTTCCGGGGCCAGGTTCCAGCTAGAAGGGTGGAAAAATGCCGACCAAAGTGTATAAACCAACATCGCCTGGTCGCCGGGGAATGAGTGTTTCCACATTCGAAGAGGTCACCCGAACCAGGCCAGAAAAGTCGCTGCTGCGCCCGTTGAAGAAGCAGGCTGGCCGGAACTTTCGCGGCAAGATCACCGTTCGGCATCGGGGTGGCGGGCACAAGAGGCGCTATCGCCTGATCGATTTCAAGCGCGACAAGTTTGGCGTGCCGGGTCGGATCGACTCGATCGAATACGACCCCAACCGCTCGGCGCGCATCGCGCTGGTGGTCTATGTCGATGGCGACAAGCGCTACATCGTGGCGCCGCTGGGCCTCAAGGTCGGCGACATGATCATGTCGGGCGCGCAGGCCGAGGTGCGCGTGGGGAATGCCTTGCCCATCAGCAATATTCCGGTGGGCACGACCATCCACAACATTGAGCTGCACGTGGGCAAGGGCGGGCAGTTGGTCCGGGCCGCGGGCACGTCGGCGCAGTTGCTGGCCAAAGAAGGGCGCTATGCCCACATTCGCCTGCCCTCCGGCGAGGTGCGATTGGTGAGCGTGCAGTGCATGGCAACCATCGGCCAGGTAGGCAACACGGAGCACGGCAACATCACGTTGGGCAAGGCGGGGCGGAAGCGCTGGCTGGGCTTCCGGCCTTCGGTGCGCGGCTCGGCCATGGACCCGAATTCTCACCCCCATGGTGGTGGAGAGGGGCGCTCGCCCATTGGCATGCCGGGCCCCAAGTCGCCCTGGGGCAAGCCAACCCTGGGCTACAAGACTCGCCGCAACAAGTCCACCGACAAGTGGATCGTTCGCCGGCGGGGCAAGAAACGCAGATAGGGAAGGTAAGAGATGTCCAGATCTTTGAAAAAGGGACCGTACGTAGAGCCGAAACTGCTGCGGCGCATCGAGGAGATGAACCGGCCCGGCGTTGCCAAGCGGGTTGTCAAGACCTGGTCGCGCGCTTCGACCGTTTTTCCGCAGATGGTGGGCCACACCATCGCCGTTCACGATGGTCGCCGCCACGTGCCCATCTATGTGAGCGAAAACATGGTGGGCCACAAGCTCGGCGAGTTTGCGCCTACCCGCACCTTCCGTGGTCACACCAAGAGGGAACGCAAGACCCGGGTGAAGCGAGCATAGGGGGCAAACATGGAGGACTTTGAGGTCCGAGCCGAGATCCGGCACGTGTGGCATTCGGCTCAGAAGGTTCGGTTGGTAGTCGATTACGTCCGGGGCATGGACGCGACGCGGGCGTTGGGCGTGTTAAAGACGATGCCCCAGGCATCGGCGGTGGCGGTGCGCAAGGTGCTGAGCTCGGCCGTGGCCAATGCCGAGAACAACTTTGGCATGGCGGCCGAAGATCTCTACATTGCCGAGATCTCGGCCGACGAGGGGCCGATTCGCCGCTGGCGGCGCTTTGGCGCCCGTGGCCGGTTCAAGCCCATCAGGAAGCGGTCGTCGCACATCACCGTCGTCCTGAGGGAACGGACAGAGAGTTAAGGGGGGAAGTGCATGGGTCGGAAAGTACATCCTTATGGCTTCAGGCTCGGATATATCTATGATTGGAAGGCGCGTTGGTACGCCGAACGCGACGAGTACGCCGAGCTTTTGGAAGAGGACTTGAAGCTTCGAAAGCGAATTCGCGCCGAGCTGGGGCACGCCGGCATCTCCAAGATCGAGATCGAGCGCTTCCCAAGGGCAAAGCAGGTGGCGGTCAAGATCTGGACCGCGAAGCCGGGTATCGTCATCGGGCGCAAGGGGGCAAACGTCAACGCCCTGCGGCGCAGCCTGGAAGAGCTGACCGGCAAGAAGGTCCACGTCGACGTCGAAGAGGTGGAACGGCCAGAGCTGGACGCCCAGTTGGTGGCGGAGGGGATCGCGCAGCAGATCGAGCGGCGCATTTCCTACAAGCGCGCTATGAAGCAGGCGGTGCAACGCGCCATCCGCTTTGGCGCCGAGGGGGCCATGGTCACCTGCGCCGGGCGCTTGCACGGTGCGGAAATGGCCCGCCGCGAGACGAACCGCGAGGGCCGTGTGCCGCGTCACACTTTGCGGGCCGACATTGATTATGCTCACGCCGAGGCGCTGACAACCTTTGGCCGCATTGGGATCAAGGTCTGGATCTACAAGGGTGAGGTGCTGCCCGAGAGGCTCGTGGAAGAAGCCAGCACCGCTTCCTGATGCTGCCGGGCCCCGGATGGGGCGCTGGTGGCTGCGACCCAAAAGGGGAGAGTGAACCATGTTAACACCAAAGCGTACGAAATATCGGAAAATGCATCGGGGGCGAATGCGAGGCCAGGCAGGCCGGGGCAACACCCTATCCTTTGGAGACTATGGCCTTCAGGCACTCGAGCCGTGCTGGATGACCAGCCGCCAGATCGAGGCCGCACGGCGCGCCATCGTTCGCTACGTCCGGCGTGGCGGCAAGCTGTGGATCCGCATCTTTCCCGATAAGCCGGTTACGACCAAGCCTGCCGAGACCCGCATGGGCGGCGGCAAGGGCGCGGTGGACCACTTTGTGGCAGTGATCAAGCCGGGGCGAATGCTCTTCGAGATTTCCGGCGTGCAGGAGGATTCCGCCCGAGAGGCGATGCGCCTGGCCGCCCACAAGCTGCCCATCAAGACCCGGTTCGTTAGCCGCCAGGAGATTGAGGGAGGCGCCGCATGAAGGCACAGGACGTGTGGGAGATGACACCGGACGAGATCCAGAACAGGTTGGACGACACTCACGCCGAGTACTTTAACCTGCGCTTCCAGTTCTCGACCGGCCAGATGAGAAACAGCTCTCGCCTGAGCCAGATGCGGCGGGAGATTGCCCGCCTGAACACGATTTTGCGGGCAAAACAACTGCAGAAGACGCAGGGGCAGGGAACAGAATGAAAGAGCAAAAGCGGATCCTCACCGGTCGCGTCTTGAGCAATCGCATGGACAAGACGGTGGTCATCCAGGTGGAACGCCAAAAGCGACACCGCCTGTATGGCAAGGTCATCACCGAGCGGAAACGGTACAAAGCTCACGACGAGGAAAATGCCTGCCAGATCGGCGATCTGGTCCAGGTCATCGAAGCCCGTCCCATGAGCCGAGAGAAACGATGGGTTGTCACCGAGATCCTGGAAAAGGCCGAAGGCCCCAACTTCTAGGCTCTTGTAGCAGCCGCCGAGGTTGGAAGACCTGGAGGAAGAGATGATACAGCAAGAGAGCCGGCTAAAAGTGGCCGACAACACAGGTGGAAAAGAGCTACTATGCATCCGTGTCATGGGCGGCTCTACCCGGCACTATGGCAGCGTGGGTGACATCATTGTTGCCTCGGTCAAGAGTGCGGCGCCGGGAGGCTCGGTGAAAAAGGGAGACGTGGTCAAGGCGGTGATCGTCCGGACGGCCAAAGAGGTGCATCGACCTGACGGCTCTCACATCCGATTTGACGACAATGCTGCCGTGATCTTGGACCAGCAGAAGAATCCCAAGGGGACGCGCATCTTTGGCCCGGTGGCCCGCGAGCTGCGAGAGAAGGGCTTTATGAAGATTGTGTCGCTGGCCCCCGAGGTTCTGTAGGCAGTACTGGAGAGAAGGACATGCAACGGATCAAGAAGGGCGATACGGTGGAAGTGATCGCCGGCAAGGACGCAGCCGAGGCGCGGCGCAACGGGCGAACGGTGCGAGGCACGGTGAACCGGGTGGTACCGGGCTACAAGATCGACCGCACGCGTCGCAAAGTGGGGCGCGATCCCGAAAAGGACCGCGTCGTCATCCAGGGCGTTAACATCATTATCAAGCATCAACGCCGCACCGGCGACGTCCGCACGCAGTTCGGCAGGATCGAGCTCGAGGCACCGATTCACATCTCCAACGTGATGCTCGTTTGTCCTTCGTGCAAAAAGGCGACGAGGGTCGGCTTTCGCACCCTGGAGGATGGAACCAAGAGCCGGTACTGCAAAAGCTGCGACGAGCTCATCGACTAGCTGTCGCAGAATCGGCTCAGGAGCTGGAGTTGAACGATGCCTAGATTAAGAGATCTCTATCAAGAGCAAGTGGTCCCAACGCTCCAGAAGGAGCTGGGTTACGAGAATATCATGCAGGTTCCCCGCCTGGAGAAGGTGGTGGTGAACATTGGCATGGGGGAGGCGCTGCAGAACGCCAAGGCCCTGGACGCAGCCTTGCAGGATCTGTCCATCATCACCGGACAGAAGCCTATTGTGACGCGCGCGCGCCGATCCATCGCGGCCTTCAAGTTGCGGACCGGCAACCCCATCGGCGTCAAGGTGACCCTGCGGGGCAACCGTATGTGGGATTTTCTCGATCGGCTGATCAACATCGCGCTGCCCCGCCAGAGGGACTTTCGCGGGATTTCGGCCGATGCGTTTGACGGCCGGGGCAACTACAGCCTGGGTTTGCGCGAGCAACTGGTCTTTCCCGAGATCAACTATGACAAGATCGATCGCATCCGTGGCATGGAGATTACCATTGTGACCACGGCGCCGACCGACGCTGAGGGATATCAGTTGCTGCGACACCTGGGCATGCCCTTCCGGGGCAGATAAGGCACCCGACCAGGATCGGAACCTGAGGAGGAAATGTGGCGAAAAAGAGCATGATCGTTCGCGAAACGCGGCGCAAGTACCCGGTCCGGGTGCGCAATCGCTGCAGTCGCTGCGGGCGTCCCAGGGGGTACATCCGCCGTTTCAAGCTGTGTAGGATCTGTTTCCGAGAGCTGGCAGCCAAGGGTGTGATCCCCGGGGTCGTTAAATCCAGTTGGTAGCCTGCGCCGGCCGTGGGGCGGGACGACTGTAGTAAGGAGAGTGGGGTGGCGAATGCCTACAATTGATCCTATTGCCGATATGTTAACCCGAATTCGCAACGGGCTGATGATCCGGAAAGCCTTTGTCCTGGTGCCCAGCTCCAAGATCAAGGTGGGGATTGCTCAGATCCTGTTGGAAGAGGGATTTATCCAGGGTTACGAAGTGACCAGTGAGCAGCCGCAGCCCAATATCAGGGTCTGGCTGAAGTACGACGAGCGCCGCCGGCCGATCTTGACCGGCATGGAGCGCGCCAGCAAGCCCGGCCGCCGCGTTTACAAGGGCAAGAAGGACCTGCCCTGGGTGTTGAGCGGGCTGGGGGTTGCCATTGTGAGTACGCCCAAGGGCTTGATGACGGACCGGGAAGCCCGGCGCCAGGGTGTGGGCGGCGAGATCCTGTGTTACGTGTGGTAGGGGGGAATCATGTCTCGTATTGGTAAGCAACCAATCCCGCTGCCCCAGAAGGTAGAGGTCGACATCCGGGGCAGCCACGTAACGGTCAAGGGGCCCAAGGGGCAGCTCGAGCGATCCTTCGATCCGGCGATGACCATCAAGCTGGAGGATGGGGTGCTGACCGTCGAGCGGCCGACCGACCAGCGACAACACCGGGCTACCCACGGGCTGACCCGGGCACTGCTGGCCAACATGGTCACGGGTGTCTCGGATGGCTTTTCGAAGGTCCTGGAGATCGAGGGTACGGGCTATCGCGCCGAATTGCAGGGCGAGAAGCTGATCCTCTTCCTGGGCTATTCTCACCCCATCGAGTTTCCGCCTCCGCAGGGCATCAGTTTCGAGGTGCCGCGGGGAGGCCGGATGGTGACCGTGATGGGAGTTGACAAGGAACTGGTGGGCGAAATTGCGGCCCGCATTCGTCGCCAACGACCGCCGGAGCCCTACCAGGGCAAGGGCGTTCGCTACCAGGGTGAGCGCGTACGGCGCAAAGCCGGCAAGTCGGGCCGGGCCGGCTAAGGGATAGGTAGGAGGACTGATGGACAAGGCGAGAGAGAAGCGCCTCGCGCGCCAACGACGGCACGCACGGGTGCGTCAGCAGGTATCGGGCACGGCCGAGCGCCCGCGCCTGTGCGTTTTTCGCAGCTTGCGGCACATACACGCCCAGATCATCGACGACACGCGAGGCCACACGTTGGTGTCCGCTTCTACCGTCGATCCGGAAGTGCGCGGCCAGGTGGACGAAAAGGACAAGCGAGCCCAGGCTGCGTTGGTGGGAGAAGTTCTGGCCAAACGAGCCTTGGAAGAAGGCATCAAGCAAGTGGTCTTTGATCGCGCCGGATACGTGTATCATGGCCGGGTCAAGAGCCTGGCCGACGCGGCGCGCAAGGCCGGCCTGGACTTCTAGATTGAGAACTGGACAAGGGAGGTAGCATGGGCCGAAGACAGGGACAGGGACAGGATGGCGGCCGCAGGCGAAGGGGTCGCGAAGAAGAAGGCGACGAGCTCGACGAGCGAGTGGTGCACATTGCCCGCACGGCAAAGGTGATCAAGGGCGGTCGGCGCTTTAACTTCCGGGCCCTCGTGGTGGTTGGAGACAACAAGGGTAGTGTCGGCGTCGGCGTGGGCAAGGCCCGCCAGGTGCCCGATGCCATCCGCAAGGGAGCCGAGCGCGCCCGCAAGAACATGCGGCAGGTGCCCATGACCGGGACGACGATCCCGCACGCGGTGACGACGCGCTACAGCGCCGCCAAGGTCATGCTCCGGCCGGCTTCGCCCGGCACGGGCGTTATCGCCGGCGGTGGTGTACGTGCCGTCGTCGAGGCCGCCGGCATCCGCGACATCCTGACCAAGTCGATGGGCAGCGCCAACATCCTGAACGTCGTCAAGGCGACGATACGGGCGCTGGAAGAGCTGAAGGATCCTGCCGAGGTGGCGGAGCGCAGAGGCGTGCCGGTCAGCAAGGTCATGCCCTTCTGGATGAGGAACGAGGGCAATGAGTAAACTGCGCATTACCTGGGTGAAGAGCAGCATCGGCTACTCGCGCCGGCAAAAGGGCACGATCCGCGCCCTCGGCCTGCGGAACCTGGGCGACGTCGTCGAGCAAGACGACACACCGGTGATCCGCGGCATGATCGACAAGGTGAGCCACCTGGTGCGGGTGGAAGAGCTTGAGCAAAAGTAGGCGAGTCGGCAGCTGGCTGTCCGATCTCCCTCTGGGGTTAGTGGAGCGGGGAAGAGATGAAACTACATGATTTGCGAGCGCCCGAGGGCGCAAAAAAGTCCCGCAAGCGGGCCGGTCGGGGTATTGCCGCCGGGCGCGGCAAGACCGCGGGCCGCGGTACCAAGGGCCAGGCTTCACGCGCGGGCGGGACCAAGGCCCCATACTTTGAAGGTGGCCAGCTTCCGCTGGTGCGGCGTCTGCCGTTCACGCGAGGCTTTACGAACATCTTCAAGGTCGAATACACGGCCGTCAACCTTTACCGGTTGGGCATCTTTGAGGCGAACCAGGAAGTTTCGCCCACGAGCCTGGCCGCGGCCGGGGTCATCAAGTCGGCATCGGAGCCGGTTGCCATCCTGGGACACGGCGACATCGACCGGCCATTGGTGGTCAAGGCGCACCGTTTTTCGGCCAGTGCCCGGGAAAAGATCGAACAAGCCGGCGGCACGGTTGAAGAACTACACTGGGAAGTAAAACGCGGTCGAAGGGGGTAATGTTCCATGATACAGGCTGTCCGTAGTGCCTTTGCGCTGCCAGACCTGCGGAAAAAAATCCTCTATACGTTCCTGATCCTGGCCATCTACCGCCTCTTCTCCCACGTCCCGGTGCCGGGGGTCAATGCTGGTGCGTTGGAAGATCTGTTCGCTTCGAACCAGTTGTTGGGACTGCTTGACCTGTTGTCGGGTGGGGCCATGGCCAACTTTTCCATCATGGCCATGGGCGTGTATCCCTACATCACGGCGACCATTATCTTGCAGTTGTTGACGCCCATCATCCCGGCCCTGCAGAATCTGCAAAAAGAGGGCGAGCAGGGGCGCAATAAGCTCAATCGCTATGGCTGGTACATGACGGTCCCCCTGGCGATTCTGCAGGCTTACGGACAGGCAGTGCTCATGACCCAGATGAGCGGCGGCGTGCCGATCCTGGATCAGTTTGGCTTTCGCACTGCGCCGGTGACAACCGTCGCCATCCTGATGACCATGACGGCCGGCACGCTCTTTGCGGTCTGGTTGGGCGAGCTGATCAGCGAGCAGGGCATCGGCAACGGTACGTCCATCATTATCCTGGGCGGCATCGTTACCCGCCTGCCGCAGAACATCCTGAACCTGATCGTCGGCGAGCAGTGGCTGGTGCTGATCCTGTTTGTCATCATCACCCTCATCACCGTCTTCGGGATCGTCCTGGTGCAGGAAGGCAAGCTGATGATCTGGGTGCAGTACAGCAGCCGGACCCTGGGGCAACGCGGCGGGCGGCTGCGGCAGACGCGCTCGGTGCGCACGCATATCCCGCTGCGGGTGAACATGGCAGGCATGATCCCGCTGATCTTTGCGCAGAGCCTCATGGTCTTTCCGAGCACGATTGCCGGGTACTTTTTGGCGCCAGCCGGCCAGGAAGCGCAGGGCTTTGCCCAGACGGCTGCCTATTGGGTGGACCAGGTCTTTAACCCGAACTATAACATCTACTGGCCGCTGTACTTTTTGATGGTCGTGTTCTTTACCTACTTTTACACCGACGTCATCTTCCAGCAGCAGAACATGGCCGAGAACTTGCGCAAGCAGGGAGCTTCTATTCCGGGCATCCGGCCGGGCAAGCGCACCGAAGGCTATTTGACGGAAAAGGTGCGACGCATTACGCTTGTGGGTGCCCTCTTCCTGGGCGTGGTGGCCGTCCTGCCCTGGCTGGTGGACCTGCTCGTGAAGCTGTTCCCGGGCGTGGGGACGGGCATCACCGGAAGCGGTGTCATGCTCATCTCGTCCACGGGCCTGCTCATCACGGTGGGCGTGGTGCTGGATACCATGCGCCAGTTGGAAGCCCAGTTGCAGATGCGTCACTATGACAAGTTCTTGCGCAGGGGCATTCTGGGGTAGGAGGAAGCAAGGTGCCGGGGAAGAGGTCGTTCGTGGTATTGCTCGGTGGGCCGGGTGCCGGCAAAGGCACCCAGGCCGAGCGCCTGTCGCAGAACCTGGGCATCCCCCAGGTCTCGACGGGCGACCTGTTCCGCGAGCACCTGAAAAAGGGGACCAAGTTGGGGGTGTTGGCCAGGGGCTACATGGATCGCGGCGAGTTGGTGCCCGACCAGGTGACGGTGGACATGGTCCGCGATCGCCTGTCGCGGCCCGATGCTGCCCGGGGGGCAATCCTGGACGGCTTTCCACGCACCATTGCCCAGGCCGAGGCGCTGAACGGCCTCCTGGCCGAGCTGGACTCGCAGCTCAGCGTCGTGCCCTACATCCAGGTGCCGGAGGACGTGCTCCTGGAGCGGCTGGCCGGGCGGTGGACCTGCAAAAAGTGCGGGGCGATGTACCACCAGTTGTTCAACCCGCCGCAGGAGGCGGGGGTGTGCGACCGGTGCGGTGGTGAGTTGTACCAGCGCCCGGACGATACGCCCGAGACGCAAAAGCACCGTATCGAGGTGTACTTTGAACAGACAGCGCCCCTCATCCAGTACTATCGCGAGAAGGGGTTGCTGGTAGAAGTGGATGGCCGGCAGGGCATCGAAGACATCCAGGCCGACCTGCTAGAGATTATCAAAGGACAATGATTACCATTAAATCTGCACGGGAACTGGGCCTGATGCGCCAGGCGGGCGCCATCGTCGCCGAGGTGCTGGCCGAGATCGGGAAGGCCGTAAGCCCGGGGATGACGACGGCCGACCTGGAAGCGATTGCCGGCCGCGTCATCGTCGACAAGCACGGGGCGATTCCGTCTTTCAAAGGCTACCGTGGATTCCCGGGCATGGTGTGCACCTCGGTGAACGAGCAGATCGTGCACGGCATCCCGGGGGCCTACGTGCTGAAGGAAGGGGACATTGTCAGCGTCGACGTGGGTGCCATCCACAAGGGCTATCACGGAGACGCAGCCATCACGGTTGCCGTCGGCGAGATCGATGGCGAAAGCCAGCGGCTGATGGACGTGACGGCCGAGGCGCTGCGCGTCGGCATTGAAATGGCGCGGCCGGGCAACTGGACCTGGGAAATCTCCAAGGCCATCGAGGACTATGTGCGGAGCCAGAATTGCGAGGTCGTCCGCGAATACACGGGGCACGGCATTGGGCAGCACATGCACGAAGATCCACAGATCCCGAACTACTACGATCCGCGGGTCTCGGGGCGCACGCGCTTGCGGCCCGGCATGACCTTTGCCCTGGAGCCCATGGTGAACCTTGGCGGATGGCGGACCAGGGTGTTGAAGGACCAATGGACCGTGGTCACGGCCGATGGAGCGCGCTCGGCCCATTTTGAGCATACTGTAGCAGTGACAAAGAACGGCCCGGAGATACTGACAAGGTTGTAGGGCCGAGGAGGCGACATGAAAGTCAGACCGTCTGTTAAGCGACGTTGTGAGAAATGCAAGATCATCAAGCGCCGGGGTGTGGTGCGGGTGATCTGTGTCAACCCGAAGCATAAGCAGCGACAGGGCTAGGGGAGGAAAAGAATGGCACGTATTGCAGGTATAGACTTGCCCCGTGACAAGCAGGTCGAGATCTCGCTGACCTATATCTATGGGATCGGCCGCTCGACCAGCAAAAAGATCCTCAAGCAGGCCGATGTCAGTCCCGACACGCGTGTCCGGGATCTGGCCGAGGTCGAGGTGGCCAAGCTGCGCGAGATCATTGACCGGAACTACCGGGTCGAGGGCGATCTGCGGCGCGAGGTGGCCATGAACATCAAGCGCCTGCAAGAGATCGCATGCTACCGGGGCATCCGCCACCGGCGCAACCTGCCGGTGCGCGGCCAGCGAACCCGAACCAACGCACGCCAGAACCGTGGTTCGCGCAAGACTGTGGCCGGCAAGCGCCGCGCGCGGGCCAAGAAGTAATCGGTGGTTTGAGGAGGAAGCATGGGTAGAAGACGAGTTGGGGCGCGGCGTGGGGCGCGCAGAGAACGAAGGAATATCCCGAGGGGCCAGGCTCACATCCAGGCCACGTTCAACAATACGATCATTACGCTCACGGACCCGCAAGGGAACACCATTGCCTGGGCGAGCGCCGGTACTGCTGGCTTCAAGGGGTCGCGCAAGAGCACGCCCTACGCGGCGCAGCTCGCGGCCCAACAGGCGGCACGGGTGGCCCAGGACAATGGGATGCGCGAGCTGGACATCTTTGTCAAGGGCCCGGGCCCGGGACGCGAGGCAGCCATCCGCTCTTTGCAAGCGGCGGGTATGGTGGTGCGCTCTATTACCGACGTAACACCCATTCCGCACAATGGCTGCCGGCCGCCCAAGAGGCGAAGGGTTTAGCGTAGGCCTTGTTGGCCCACGACTAGGAGGTATAATGGCAAGAAATACGGACCCGGTTTGCAGGCTATGTCGTCGCGAGGGAGAGAAGCTCTTCCTGAAAGGCGAGCGCTGCTACTCACCAAAGTGTGCGATAGAGCGACGCGCCTATCCGCCCGGCTTGCACGGCAGACAGTCACAGTTTCAGAGAAAGGTGTCCGATTACGGACTGCAGTTGCGGGCCAAGCAGAAGGCGCGCCGGGTATATGGTGTGATGGAGCGACAGTTCCGCCGCTATTTCGCAGAGGCAGAGCGACGGCGTGGCCTGACGGGAGCCAACCTGCTGGCCTTGCTCGAAAGCCGCCTGGACAACGTGGTATACCGGCTGGGCTTTGCGGCATCGCGGCCCCAGGCGCGGCAAGTGGTGCGCCATGGCCACATCGAGGTGAACGGCCATCGGGTGAACGTGCCGTCCTACCTGGTCGAGCTTGGTGACGTCGTGAGCATCCGGCCCGCTAGCCGGCAGATGACGATGTTCAAGGAGATGGCCCAGGATCTGGAGCATCGCGGGGTGCCCGAGTGGCTCAGCCGGGATGACGAGCTTCTGACGGGGCGCGTTCTGTCCATGCCCGATCGAGGTGACCTGGACGTTACCCTCAACGAGCAGTTGATCGTGGAGTATTACAGCCGTTAGGCCATAGAATTCTGCCGGCGGGTGGGTGGCGCCTACAGGGGCGCCCGCCCTCTCGCACGGGCAAGGTTTCGCGAGCAAAGGGGGTGCCATTTGTTAAACCTGGTCTTGCCCAAAATCGAGTCTGATGCTCAAGCGAGGAACTATGGCCGTTTCATCATCGGTCCGATGGAGAGCGGTTACGGAACGACCGTGGGTAACGCTCTGCGGCGCATCCTGCTTTCGTCGCTGGAGGGCGCGGCTATCACCTCGGTACAGGTGAGGGGCATTCATCACGAGTTTGCTACCGTCCCGCACGTGCGGGAAGACATGACTTCGCTGCTCCTGAACCTGAAGCTCGTCCGGTTCAAGTTCGTGGACGAGGGTGAGGAACAGGCCCGCCTCCGCCTGGAGGTCAAGGGTGAGGGCATTGTCACCGCGGGCGACATCGTGTGCCCTCCGACGGTGGACGTGGTGAATCCGGAGCAGTATTTGCTGACGACCGATTCGCCGGAAGCCGACCTGGAGATGGAGATGACCGTCTCGCGTGGGCGGGGCTACTCGCCCGCCGAAGAGCGGGGAAAACTGCCGGTGGCCGAGATCCCAACGGACGCCGTCTTTTCCCCCGTTCGCAAGATCAACTACAAGGTCGAGCGAGCCAGAATCGGCCAGAGCAGCAACTTTGACCGGCTCTCTTTCGAGATCTGGACCGACGGGACCGTTTCGCCCTCGGAGGCGCTGAGCACCGGGGCCCAGATCCTGGCCAGGCACATGGCCATCATTGCCGAATTTGGTGACGTGACCCTCGAGGTCGAGCCCGAAGCCGAGGAGAGCAAGATCCCGGAGCGGATCGCCGAGGCCAACATCGAGGACCTGGACCTTTCCGTGCGGGCCTTTAACTGCCTGAAGCGGGCGGGGATCACCAAGGTCGGCGAGATCATCGAGAAGCTGGAGCGGGATGAGGAAGAGCTCCTCGCCATTCGGAACTTTGGGCAAAAGTCGTTGGATGAGTTGAAGGACAACCTGCGGCAGAAGGGCTACTGGCCCCTGCCGCCTGAATAGGATCGAGGGTCATGGCCGGGCGCCACGCAGGCGCCCGGGCTGACCGGCGAGGGGTGTGTCTGAGGGCAGGCTAGCAGGGACACGCACCGGGATAGGCAGCCTGCCAATTTGTCTGGAGGCATTGAGGCAAAATGAGACATGGTAAAGCCGGCCGCCATCTGGGCCGCTCGAGCGGCCATCGGCGAGCTCTATATCGCAATCTGATCACGGAGTTGTTCCGCCACGAGCGGATCCAGACCACGGAGGCCAAGGCCCGGGCCGTCCGCCCCCTGGCGGAACGCCTGGTGACCAAGGCGCGCAAGGCGCGGGCAGAACGGGTCGTGGAGCTGGCCAAGCAGCGGAACACCGAGAAGCTGGCGGCCTGGTTCAATGCCCGGCGCGCGGATCAGCTCATCGCCCTGGCGGATGAAGGTGACGAGGATACCCTGGGGCGCATGGCCGCCGAGATGGCCCTGCACGCCCGGCGCCAGTTGCTGGCCGAGCTGACGGACCACGATGTGGCCCACAAGCTCGTGGAAGAGATCGCGCCTCGCTTCGAGGATCGGCCGGGGGGGTATACCCGGATGTTCAAGCTCGGCGAGCGCAAGGGAGACGCGGCCCGCATGGCCATCCTGGAGCTGGTAGAATAGGGAAGCCTGGCCTGGGGTCGCGGCGTGAAGGGCAGGATGGAGCCGGGCTCAGTCGCCGCCCCTCGCCTGTGGGCCAAGATCGAGTACGATGGCACCGACTTTTATGGGTTTCAGATCCAGGCGGGCGAGCGGACGGTCCAGGGAGAGCTGGAGCGGGCGCTGGCCGTGCTGTCGGGCAGCCCGACGAGGGTCGTGGGTGCGGGGCGTACGGATCGGGGCGTTCATGCCGAGGGACAGGTCGTCCGCTTTGAGGTGGACTGGAAGCACGGCCTGGACGACCTGCACCGGGGGCTGAATGCCGTCCTGGCAGCCGACGTGGCGGTGCTGGCATTGGGACGGGCGCCCGAGGGGTTTCACCCGCGGTTCAGCGCCCGAAGCCGGACCTATCGCTACTCGATCCTGAACCGGCGCTGGCCGTCGCCCTTGTACAGGAGGACGGCCTGGCACGTGACCAGGGAGCTGGACGTGGGGCGAATGGCCGAGGCCAGCAAGCTGCTGCTGGGGTCCCAGGACATGGGGACTTTTGGGCGGCCTCCAGAAAGGGGCCGCGTTGGGAGCAAAGCGAGTACGGTGCGCACGGTGCTCAGGGCAGAGTGGAAAGAGAGTGGCTCGCTTCTCACTTTTCATCTCGAAGCGAACGCGTTTCTGTTTCGCATGGTGCGGAGCATCGTAGGCACATTGGCACTGGTAGGCTGGAAAGAGATCTCGGTCGAGGAGTTTCGTGCGATCCTGGAGGCCCGCGATCGCAGCCGGGTCAAGCGGGTGGCCCCAGCCCACGGTCTGTGCCTGGTAGAAGTGAATTACGCTGCGAGTGAAGGAGTTACGTCGTGAGGACATTTACGGCTCAAGCAGAAAAAGTCGAACGCAAGTGGTATGTCGTGGACGCGGAGGGGCAGACCCTCGGGCGCCTGGCTTCCAAGATCGCGCCCATTCTCAGGGGCAAGCACAAGCCGATCTATACTCCGCACCTGGACACCGGCGACTTTGTCATTGTCATCAACGCCGAGAAGGTACGGGTTACCGGCAACAAATTGGATCAGAAATTCTACCATCGCCACTCGGGCTATCCCGGGGGGCTGACGAGCATCAGCCTTCGCGATCAACTGAGCCGGCATCCGGAACGCGTGCTCCAGGCAGCCGTGCGGGGCATGTTGCCCAAGAACAAGCTCGGGCGGCAGATGATCAAGAAGCTGAAGGTGTACGCGGGTGATGCGCACCCCCACGAGGCGCAGCAGCCCAAGGCGCTAGAGATCTAGGAGAGGATAGATGTCTGAAGAGATACGCTATTACGAAGGGGTTGGCCGTCGCAAGCGGGCCGTGGCGCGCGTGCGCCTCTATCCCGGCCAGGGCGAGATCGTGGTCAACGGCAAGTCGGCGGAGGAGTATTTCGGCCGTATGCAGGACCAGACCGCGGTCGTCGCTCCCTTGAAGGTCACCAGCAACGAGGGGCGGTTCAATTTGTCGGTCATCGTCCGTGGTGGTGGCATCACAGGCCAGGCCGAGGCAATCCGGCATGGTCTGGCGCGGGCTCTTCTCCTGTATGACCCGCAGGCCAAGGCGCCCCTGCGCGATGCAGGGTTCCTGACTCGCGATCCCCGCGAGAAGGAGCGCAAAAAGCCCGGACTCAAGCGCGCCCGGAAGGCACCGCAGTACACCAAGCGCTAGAAAGCGGCCGGGAGGGTGCGTTCGTGTGCGCGCGCCGCGGCGCAGTGGCGTCGCGCCGCCTGCCACGGACCACGCCGGCCCGGACAGCATGGGCACGAGAGGGGATGAAGCCGTTTGGCTCATCCCCTTTTATCGTTGTGCGGCCGGCTATTGCCAAGCAGGTTAAAAGCTGGTATAATAGCACACATCGGGAGTGGCGAGGACACCGGTCGTGACTGAATCCTTCAAGTGAGCAGCGATGCGCACCGCACGAGCGTGAAATGATGTACGTTCTATCAGAAGCAGGCAAGCTACTGAGCAGTCCACAGGGCAGCCTGGTCTATCACCTGCTGCTCCTGTGGGCCTTGTGGTTTGGCTGGGGCATGGCCCGGGGAGAGTGGCGGCGCTCGCGCCAGGAGCCTGCCCACCGCCTTCTCCTGGCCATGGGGGGCTTGTTGCTGCTGCGCATCGTATACGTCGCCGGCAGCCTGTTCGCCTCCGGCGGCCGGGTGGATCCCGTGGTTCTCCTCCCTCCCCTTGAGCACGCCGTGGACGCGGCAAGCCTGGCTCTCCTGGCCTGGGCCTACATGCCACCCGCCTGGCAGCGGGGCCGGCTGTGGGATCAGGTCCTGGGCGCGATTCTCCTCGCCATCATCCTGGGATCGGCGGCCCTGGCCGTATTCTGGAGCCGGGAACTGGCCGTCGACGGGGCGCTGAGCTATAACGACCACTGGCAGGCCATCGTGGGGAGCGCTGTCCAGCTCGGCCTCGCGGTCCTGGCAATCGCCGCCGTGCTGCGTAGCCGGCCTGCGGGGTGGGGCACGCTGGCGGCAGCGCTGCTGTTTGCCGGCCTCGGCGCGGTGGCCCAGTTGTCCTTTGCGCCGGCCGCCCCCCATCTGCCTGTCTGGCAGCGGCTGGCCAACCTGGTCGCCTATCCCCTCATCGCCATCGCCGTCTACCAGCAGATTATCGTCGGGCTGCGGGCCCACAGCCGGGAGATGCAGGACATCAGCCAGGCGTCCCTCGACCAGATCAAGAGCCTGCTCTACCTTTTTGAGGCCAGCCAGCAGACCTCCAGCTCGCTGGACATGCCCACCGTGTTGGACAATGCCGTGCGGGGCATCGCCCGGGTGCTGGGCGCCGATCAGTGCGCCATTGCCTTTCCGGAAGAGTCGAACCCCGGGCAGATGCGGCTGGTGGCCATTCACAACCCCACGCGCCAGGGACGCGGCGAGGCCGTCGCATTTCCGCTGGAATACCAGTTGACGGTGCAGCAGGCCGTGCGCCGCCGCAAATACGTCATCGTCGAAGAGTCGGACAACGTCCAGCTCAAGGTTCTGTTCGCGCTGCTGGGCTCGGGCGAGACGGGGCCCCTCCTGGTGCAGCCCCTCATCGGCGAGAAGGACGTCATTGGGGCCATCATCGTCGGCAACTCCCGAAGCCGCCGGCCCTTCACTCCCAACGAGGCCAAGTTGTGCCAGTCGATGGCCGAGCAGGCGGTGACGGCCATCGAGAACGCCAGGCGCCACCAGGCCGCGCAGCGCACCATCCAGACATTGACCAAGGACCAGGCCGAAGAGCGGCGCCTGGCCCAGCAGCTCCGTGACCAACTGCAAGAGATGGCCGACCGCGTGGCCCAGTCCCAGGGCGAGATCGAGTCGTTGGCCCAGCGCGAGGCGGCGGCCAGGGAAGCGCGCAACGCCCTGGAGATCCGGCTGGTCAGCAGCCGGGCCGAAGCGGATACCCTCTCCGAGCGCCTGTCCATCCTGGAGAGCGACCTGGCCCAGGCCCACGCCAACGCCGAAGCGCGCCAGCGCTGGCACGAGCAGGAGCTGGAACAAGAGCTTGAAGAGTGGGCGGCCACCGTGCGCAGCGCTGAGGCGACGCTGGCTATCCTCCAGGGCATGACCGCCGGGGTCCTGGTGAGCGATGCCCAGGGCCTCATCCAGGAGTCCAACGTCGCCGCCGAGATCCTCCTCGACCGCGGCGCCGAGGAGCTACAGGGCGCGCCCCTGGCAGGCATCAGCGACCAGGAGCGCTGGCTGCAAGCCCTGGCCACGGCCGGCAGCGGCGAGGCCGTGCGCCTGACCCTGGGCATGGGCGACAACGTCCTTATGTGCGACGTGGCCCCTCTGCCCGATCCCCAGGCGGCCGAGGGAGACGAGCCGCGGCTGGTGGTCATCTTGCAGGACATTTCGGACGAGGTTCGGGAGCGACGGGGCCACATGGAGGCCACCGCCGCGCTCGCAGAAGAGCTGCGCACGCCGGTGACGACCATCATCAACTATGCCGAAGTCCTGTTGGGCGAGACGATGGGCTTGTTGGGCGATGCCCAGCGCCGGTTTGTGCTCCAGATCAAGTCGGGCGCCGAGAGCATCCTGCAGATGGCCGGGGCGCTCTCTGCGGAGGCAGAGTACCAGCAGCCATGGTCGAGGCCCCAGACGCAGCCCCTGGACGTGAACCAGGTCATCCAGGACACGGTGGCCGGTTCCCAGGTCAGGCTGGAGGACAAGGCCCTGACCATCGATCTTCAGCTTGGGGAAGACCTGCCGGCCATCAACGCCGACCCCGATTACATGCGCTGCGTGCTGGACAATCTTCTGTCCAACGCCTGCCTGGCCTCCGGCCTCGGCGGGCAGATCGAGGTGCAGACCAGCGCCTCCCAGGGCTCGCCTCCGGGTTCCGACGGCTGGGTGCCCAATGGCGATCGATTCGTCGTGGTCTCGGTCCGTGATTCGGGCGGTGGGCTCTCGGACGAAGCGCTGGGCCGCGTGTTTGACCGGGCACGCCCCAGCCGCGTGCCGCGGGGATTGGGCGAATCGGGAGCCGGCCTGTCGCTGGTCAAGACCCTCGTCGAGGTGCATGGCGGCCGTCTCTGGGTCGAAAGCGAGAAGGGGGTGGGCACCACCTTTCGCTTTGTCTTGCCCATAGACGACGGGGGGAGCACCGGCGAGGGCGACGGCGCGTAGCATGAGTTCACGGCAAAATACCCGCGGCGGCATCCTGGCGCGCTTTGAACCCCTGTTCAGCGGCCTTCTCGTCGCCTTGCTGGTGGCCCTCACACTGGGGGTCGCCTTTGCCATGGGCGGCACCGAGCAGGCCCTGGTCGCCCGCGTCAATCCGACGGCTGCTCCGACCCTCGGCGCCACGTCCACCGTTGTCGCCGCGGCGCCCACGCAGGCCCCGCCGCCGACGGCCACGCCCGGCGCGTCGCCCGGCCCTTTGCCGTCGCCTTCGGACACCACGGCGCCCACCGACGCTCCAACGCCGCGGCCCTCGCCGTCGCGGGCTGCCGGGTGCGTGCCGCCCGCCAACTGGCAGCTCTACACGGTGCGCGCGGGCGAGAGCTTGCAGGCCCTGGCCTGGCGTTACTGGACCACCGATTACAGCATATTGCAGGCCAACTGCCTGACCAGCAGGACGCTGCGCCCCGGGCAGCGCATCTATGTGCCCGACGTTTCCCCGCGCCAGGCCTGCGGCCGGCCCCAAGGTTGGGTGGCCTACACCGTGCAGCGGAACGACACCCTCTCCAGCCTGGCGGCTCGCCTGGGGGTCAGCATCAGCGCCCTGAAGAGCGCCAACTGCCTGGTGGGCGATACCATCTATGCCGGGGCGACGCTGTGGGTGCCGCGGCCCCTGTCCACGGCCACGCGGCGCCCGGCGCCGAGCGCCACCCGCAGCCCGACCCCCACCGGCTCGCCGACATCCACGCCGGAAGAGACCGAGACGACCCCGCCGCCCGAGAGCGCCACGCCGGAAGAGACCGAGACGACCCCGCCGCCCGAGACGCCGGCCACCGAGGAGCCCACGGAGACGAGCGAGCCGGGCGATACCCCGGTGCCGCCCGAGACCGAGGTCCCGGTCGAGCCCTCGAACACGCCCCAGCCCTCGGACACGCCCGAGCCCTCGGACACGCCCCGGCCGACGGACACCCCCAAGCCGTCGGCGACGCCCAAGCCCCCGGATACACCCGCCCCTCCGCCCGACACGCCGGCGCCGCCGCCCGACACGCCTGAGCCGGAGCCGACCGAGCCCGAAGAGGGTTGAGATTCGGGGATTGGCGGGCCGCCCCGGGAGCAGCCACGGCGCGCCTTGTATTTTCCACCGAGTTGCGTTACAATAGCGGTTGGGGGAGACAGGGACTGAAACTGCAATCCGACCCAGCCGGGGTGTCGATGAGTCTATTTGATTGGCTGCTGGTAGGCCACTTGGCCGGCGATTTTTTATTGCAAACGGATGGCATGGCCGGGCACAAGGCGCGCGAGTGGCGGTGGATGTTCACGCACGTTGGCGTGTACATGGTGCCCGTCACCCTGGCGACCCTCCTCTATGCCTGGCAGAACTCTCTCTCTGCCTTGCCGGCCCTCGTGGGTCTACTCCTGATGGCCGCCACGCACGTTGTCCTGGACCGGCGCGATTTCACGGCGTGGTGGATGCGCACGGTGGGCATCTCGCAGAATCAGCCGTGGTTGGCCATCGTCATCGACCAGGTCTTTCACATCCTCGTCCTCGTCATCGCGACCCAGATCATGCTCCTTGGCAGCCCGGGGGGCGCGTAGCATGAAGGGCGCGGGCCGATGGGGGCCGCTCCTCCCGATTGTGGCTCTGCTTCTGCTGGCCACGGGCTGCCAGGTGCCCCTGCTGGAGCCTACGCCGACGGTTGCGCCCTCGCCCACGCCGTCCTTGCCCCCGGCCGACGAGGTGGCCTTCGAATTCCTGGAGGCCTGGGCGCGCTACGATCTGCCGGCCATGTACGGGCTGCTCTCCCTGGCGTCGCAGGATCGCTACACAGAAGAGGAATTCGTCGCGGCCTACGAGGGGGTGGTGCGCCAGGCCACTATCCTGGAGGTCGTGCCGCAGATCCTGGCGGCGTTTCAGCCCGGAACGCAGGCCGAGGTAACGTTCTCCGCCACCTTTCGCACGGCCGCGGCGGGAGATTTCCAGGTGCCCAACCGCATGTCGCTCACCTACGAGGACGGAATGTGGGGCGTCGATTGGTCGCCGGCCCTCATCCTGCCCCAGTTGAGCGACGAGACGTTCATCCACTTCTCGCCGCGCTCTCCGTCGCGGGGCAACATCTATGACCGCAATGGCCTGGGGCTGGCCGTGCAGGGCGAGCTGGTGGAGGTCGGCGTTATTCCCGGGCAGATCCAGGACGAGGGTACGCTGCTGGCCGAGTTGAGCGCCCTCCTGGGGCGAACGCCCGACGCGCTGCGGGCTCTCTACGCCGAGGCCCTGCCCGATTGGTACGTGCCCCTGGGTGAGATCAGCGCCAACACCGCTGCCGCCTCCTACCTCACCATGAGCTCCTTGCCTGGGGTCGAGTTCCGCCAGGCGTGGACCCGCTCCTACCGCCCCGAGATCGTTGCACCCCACGTGGTGGGCATCGTGGGCCCCATCCCCGAGGAAGAGCTGGACCAGTGGCGCCTCCAGGGCTACACGGGCGACGAGCTCGTCGGCCGCCTGGGCCTGGAGCGCTGGGGCGAGCCCTACCTGGCGGGCGACCAGGGCGGGCTCCTGGAGATCCGCTCATATAAGGGGCAGCAGGTGGCCGTCCTGGCCGACAAGCCTTCCAGCCAGAGCAGCAACCTGTATACCACGTTCGAGCGCGAGTTTCAGAGGCAGGTGCAGGACATCCTGGGCGAGCGCCTGGGGGCCATTGTCGTCCTGGAGGCCCAGACCGGTCGGGTGCTGGCCCTGGCGACCTATCCAGGCTTCGATCCGAACCCCTTTGCCAGGGGCATCAGCGAGGCCCAGTGGGTGGCCCTACAGGCGGACGGGCGCCGGCCGCTGGTCAACCGCGCAACCCAGGGGACCTATCCCCCGGGCAGCGTCTTCAAAGTGGTGACCATGGCCGCCGCCATGGGGCAGGGCGGCCTGACGGCCACCAGCTCTTTCCTCTGCCGGGGCACATGGACGGGGTTGGGCGCCGACTGGCCGAAGAAGTGCTGGCTGGCGAGCGGGCACGGCAATATCCCCCTGGATCGGGCGCTGACCTCGTCGTGCGACATTGCCTTTTACCAGGTCGGCCTGCTCCTCAACGGCCTGAGCCAGGACCTCTTGCCTGCCTTTGCCCGGCAGTGTGGCTTTGGCGCCCTGACGGGCATGGAGGTGGAGCAGCAGGCAGGCCTGGTGCCCGACCCGGCGTGGAAGATCCAGGCCAAGGGCGAGGGCTGGGCGCCGGGCGACACGGTGAACCTGGCCATTGGGCAGAGCGAGTTGCTCGTGTCGCCCCTGCAAGTGGCGGTGTTGATGGCGGCCGTGGGCAATGGCGGCACCCTCTACAGCCCCCAGGTGGTGCAGATGATCGCCGCCGACCCCAACAACCCGGAATGGACCTTCGAGCCCGTCGTGGCCGGGCAGCTTCCCGTCAGCCAGGACGTCCTGGCGGTCATCCAGGGCAGCCTGCTGGGGGTCACGGCGTCGCCGGCAGGGACGGCGTACGAGGCGTTCAAGGGGCTGAATCTGCCCGTGGCGGGCAAGACGGGCACGGCCGAGAGCGGCCAGGAGGAGCCTCACGCCTGGTTCGCCGGCTATGCCCCGGCCGAGAATCCAGAGCTGGCCATCGCCGTCGTCGTCGAGCACGCCGGCGAGGGGGCGACCTGGGCCGCGCCGCTGTTCCGAAAGGTGGTGGAGGCCTACTTTGACATCCAGCCCACCCCGACCCCGGAACCGACGCCGGCGCCGTGAGGCCCACCATGAGCATGACGATTGCACAGGCACCCGGCAAGGTGATCCTTTTTGGCGAGCACGCGGTGGTCTACGGACGGCCGGCCATCGCCGTGCCGGTGACCGAAGTCAAGGCCGAGGCCCAGGTCGAGCCGGGCGAGCGCGGGCAGGGCACGGTCATTGTCGCCAGCGACATGGGGCAGCGCATCGTGCTGCGCGAGGCAGGCGATGGTGAGGCCCTGGCGCACCTGGTGCGGCTGGTGCTCAAGCGCCTGCGGGCCGGGCGCGATCCAGACCTGACCATCACCGTGACCTCCACGGTGCCCATCGCCCGGGGCATGGGCAGTGGGGCGGCCGTGGCGACGGCCATCGCCCGGGCGCTCATCAAGCACCTGGGCCATTGGGCGGCGTCGCGCACCATCTCGGACCTGGTGTACCAGTCCGAGGTGCTCTACCACGGCACGCCATCGGGCATCGACAACACGGTGGTGGCCTTCGAGAAGCCCATCTATTTCGTGAAGGACGAGGGCTGGGAGGTGTTCTGGCTGGCAAAGCCCCTCCTGCTGGCCATCGGCGACACGGGCATCGAGAGCTCGACCCGGGAGGTGGTTGGCGACCTGCGGCAGCGCGCCGCGGCCGACCCGGGGCGCTACGAGGCCCTCTTTGACCAGGTGGCAGACGTCACGCGCGCGGCGCGGACCGCCCTGGAGCTGGGGCAGCAGGAAGCCACGGGCCGGCTCATGGACGAGAACCACGCCCTGCTCCAGGAGCTGGACGTGAGCTGTCCGGCGCTCGACCAGTTGGTCATCGCTGCCCGGGAGGGTGGCGCGCTGGGTGCCAAGCTGTCGGGCGCGGGCCGGGGTGGCAACATGGTGGCCCTGGTCACCCAGGAAACGAGGGGGGCCGTGGACATGATGCTGCGCCTGGCCGGTGCCGCGAACGTGACGGTCACCGAGGTGCGTTAGCAGCCAACACCGCCGGTCATTCGCGAAAGAACTCGACCACCTCTTCGGCCTTTTCCGCCTCCATGATCTCGATGAACGTGATCCGCGTCATGGGGAAAATAAAGCCGGTGGCTCCCTGCGTGATATAGTGCACGGGGCGGCCGTCTCGCCGGCGTGGATTGGTAACTGGACATTGGCGAAAATCACTTTAACAACACCATAGAGCCATTTAACCGTAGGCCGTGTGAAGGCGTGCAGGAATAATCCAGGCTC
>MTKX01000481.1_pt1 | contig 25263 bp, 23 predicted proteins | sample 1042771 | NCBI WGS metagenome assembly MTKX01 (sample SAMN06212183, study PRJNA360534) | anaerobic digester metagenome | biome: Wastewater treatment plant; material: sludge; isolation source: anaerobic digester fed with sludge from wastewater treatment plant | place: Denmark: WWTP Randers ...
TATCGTGGCCAAGAAGCTTCTCACCTCACCGGTGCGAAAGGGAGACATGCTGGATGTGACAATCGAGTCCACAGGCAGGTCGGGAGACGGGGTGGCCATGGTGGAGGGCTTTGCTGTTATTGTGCGAGGCTCGCGCGAAGGGGAGCGTCTGCGGGTGAAGATCGATGCAGTCAAGCCCAACTTTGCCTTTGCCGATATCCTGGAGAGAAAGAATTAATAACCTGCCCAAGAAAAGTGAAAGGAAGGGCGATTCTATGGAAGACAATGCAGTGATTTTCATCGGCGACAAGCCGGTCATGAACTATGTTCTCGCCGTTATGACCCAGTTCAACAAGCCTGTTTCTACAGTCACTCTCAAGGCCAGGGGGCGGGCCATCTCCCGGGCGGTGGATGCGGCTGAGATCACCAGAAACAGATTCATGCCCAATGTCTCAGTCAAGAACATCACCATTGGCACGGAGTCCATAGAGAGCGAGGACGGAAAGGCGGTCAATGTCTCTTCCATGGAGATACTTCTGGCCAAGGAATGAATCTAAAATTTTATCTACATTTAAATCGATATATTTTTATTATATATTTTCGCTTGCCAGACGGTTTATTTTCCCTCCGCCTGGCAGACATTTTAATAGACTGCAGCTCTATTGCTCTGCCAATGGCGGAAAAATCCTCCGGCTTGCGGGTCCGGAGAGAATACGGGGAGCGGATGCGCAAGGCTCTGGTCGAAAGCGGCCTTTTGGATCGCAGCCGCAAAATCAGAGCGGATGAAACCCATGTCTATTTGCCGGTCCTTGATATGGATGCCGCCATCAGGACTGAACTCGAACAAATTGCCCCCTTTGTGCCGGTGCAGATCGATTTTCCACTCGAGGAGCGGCCGGCTACCCCAGAGGATATCCTGGGCTACCGACCCTGCTTTGAGGTGGTGGGAGACATCGCCCTGGTGGAGGAGGGCGATGCTGAGGCCGTAGCCGCAGCCATTATGGCCACCAGCAAGGGGATCAAGGCGGTCATAGCTCCTATCTCCGATGTGGAGGGAGAGTTTCGCACCCGGCGCTTCCGGCATATAGCTGGCGAGGCCCGGACATCGACTATTCACAAGGAGCACGGCCTGCGCTATAAGGTGGACCTGGAGGGAGCCTACTTCACCGAGCGGCTGGGCACAGAGAGGCTGCGCGTGGCCATGCTGGTCCAGCCGGAAGATTTCGTCCTGGATATGTTCGCCGGGGTGGGGCCCTTCGCTCTGCTTTTGGCCAAAAAGGGGGCCCGGGTGGTGGCCATGGACAAGAATCCCGTTGCAGTGAAATGCCTGAGGGAGAATGCCCTTCTTAATAGGATCCAGAATATTGAGATCCTGGAGGGAGATGCCGCCGAGCTGGCGCCTTGCTACGGAGGCCAGGCGGACCATGTGATCATGAACCTTCCCCACAGCGCCTCCTCCTTCCTCGTCCCGGCTATGCGGGCGGCGAAATCGGGCGGGGTGGTGCATTACTATTGCATTGCTCCCGAGGACGACCTCTATCGGGACGAGGCCCTGATAAGAAAGGCAGCGGATAGCCTGGAAGCGGAGGTGGAGGTGCTCTACCGGGGGATAGTGAGAAGCTATGCGCCGCGGCGGCACAATGTGGTCTTGGACTTTCAGGTGAGAGGGCAATTCTGAGGTTTAAAAGATGGGAGAAGAGAGACGGCTGTCGATGGTGGCAGAAATCATCCGCGATCATATCCACATGGAGGGGATCGATCATTACCTGAAGGGAAACGGCATCAAGGAGGGCGACTTCCTGCCGATAGAGCCGGCAGACTTTTCCGGAAGGATCTTTGCCGTGGACGGCTCCAATTCCACCCTCTGCGGCTGGATGACGGCAAGGGTGAACCTGATCCGGGCCGGATATGCCGTTTATAGAGGCCGAGCGTGGCAGAGCACAGCCATCACCTTTGACGATCTCTTTCTGGCCGACCCGCTGCTATGCCAGAGCAATTTCGATCCCTATCTAGAGCACTACTTCGGCTTGAAAGGAATCAACCTTCAGGAGTCGGATCTGGACCGGCTCTCCAGCTACTACCGGGAGATGCAGGAATATCTGGCCATAAATGACGCTCTCGGGCAGGCCAGTCCGGGAGACATCATCCTTTATGACGGCAGCTTCGAGGTCTTCGAGCCCTTGCGCGCCGTCCTGTCGGTGATCTTCACCCGGGCCAGTGAGAAAGAGGTGGCCCTTCTGGCGGTATCCAAGTCCAGCTCCCTCTCCTGGGGCCAGGAGATCACCCTGCCCTTTGTCCAGCACACCGCCCTGGCCGGCAGCCTGCTTTACCCCGGCCAGGCCTGGTGCCTCAGCCTCAAGGACAAGAATTTGGCCGCCGGGCAGGGAGGCTGGGGCGGCCAGAGCTATGTGGTTTGCTTCTGCGGCCAGACAAGTCTGGCCTTCCGGGTGGACGCTCCCACCTATCTCAGCCGGGATATGGAAGGCATAAGTGCCATCCTGGGCAATCTGGCTGAGCATTCCTGTTCTTCCGAGTGCATGGGCTATCCCCATGCTCTCTTCCGGGCCCACAGGGATATCAGGATCACCGAGCAGGAGGCAGCCGGGGCTCGGGAGCGGCTGCTGGCCAGGCTCATGGAGGCGGGAATGACCTTGAGGCAGATCAGAATGCTCATGCTGGACTATCATGACATTCTGGAGATGAAATCGAGATTCTAAGGGAGGAAGAGCAGAGTGGACGGGGAAGAGACAAGAGATCCGCCTTCCGGGCGGGCCGGACTGCTGGAGAGAAGGGTAATGGAAAAAGGGGAGACCACCTACCGCATAGTCTCCAAGAATGTATCCGAGTATCATTTCATAGTGCCTTATGACNNGATCAGATCTTCAACCGGGTCATAGCCGAGCCCCTGGGATGCGTGAATGAGGCTGGAGGCTTCAGGAAGTCCCGCACCCTTCCCACCAAGTTCTCGCCTGTGAAAAGAGCAGAGAAAGACCAATTCCGTTTCCTGAGCCAGGTCATGGGAGACATCGAGGTGGGATACCTCAGAAACGGAAGCCATCTGGTGGAGGAGATCCCCGTGGCTCTGCATAGCCAGGCAATGGACCACCACATGGGAGTTTTCGCCACCACCGGCATGGGCAAATCCAACTTCATGAAGGTTTTTGCCGCCTCCTGCATGCGCCTGCACGTTAGGGGCGCCTCCAACTTCGGCCTGCTCATAGTCGATCCCCATGGGGAGTATCTCAAGGGCAAGGGCCCGATCAAGGGCCTCACTCATCTGCAAAAATACCGCAGCGGCCTGGCCTGCTACTCCACCGATCAGCAGAACGCCTCCGATCCATGGGTGGAGGAGCTGGCCATCTCCGAGGAGGAGATCTTGCCGGAGGACATAGCCCTCCTCTATGAGTGGTCTCCGCCCCAGAGGGATGCCCTGGATGCCATTTCCAGGATCTTTGATTCGGGAAGCTGGCTGGAGGATATCAAGACCGGCGAGGGCATGGCCCGCATGATGCAGGAGGGCTTCAAGGACAGCACCGTCAGTGTCCTGGTGCGCCGGATCAAGAATGAGCTGGAAAGAAACCAGTATATCAAGAAGAGATCCAGCCTGGCCAACATCCTGGCCAATTTAAAGAAGGGAAAGGTGGTCCTGGTGGATATACCCAGGATGGCCGATCGCTCCGAGCTGTTCCTGTTATCGGTAATATCCCGCTATATCCTGGACGAGTACAAGAGGGACGAGGATGAGAGCCGCAAGAACTGTCTCATCACCATTGAGGAGGCCCAGAGGGTTTTGGGAGCGGGCAGCAACACCTCCCGTTTTGAGAGCATCGCCCGGGAGGGGCGCAAGTTCGGGGTGGGGCTGTGCGCCATCACCCAGCAGCCCAAGCTGATAGACAAGCAGCTCCTCTCCCAATTCAACACCCTGGTGGTCATGGGCCTGGGAGACAGAAACGATCGCCAGCAGCTGGAGGAGTCGGCCAAGCAGGATCTCTCCTCCCTAGACATTGAGATCCAGACCCTGGAGAAGGGAGAGGCGGTTCTCTCTACTCTGGGCATTCCCTTCCCCGTGCCCGCCCGCATCCACCGCTACGAGGACTACCTGCGCCGCCTGGAAAAGGAGGAGCCGGAGAGGGCTGCCGGAAAGGGCAGCTTCAAGCCTTTCCTGGAATAGGATCTTGCAGATGGCAATGGATGATATCATATGAAGATGGTTCACCTGGCCGATTCCCATCTGGGTTTTTCCAGCTATAGCCGCCTGGATGAATATGGGCGAAACCGCATAGAAGAGATGGTTTATTCCGGATTTGGTCGGGCCATTGATAAGATCATTGAGCTGAAGCCCGATGCCGTAGTGCACGCGGGTGACGTATTCCATCATGTCCGGCCCAGGATCAGGCCTCTGGTGGTCTTTCAGAGGGGTCTGTTGCGGCTGGAGGAGGCGGGCATTCCCTTGGTCGTAATCAGCGGCAATCATGATGCCCCCAAGAGCTTCTCCCAGACCAGCCCCTTCCGGCTTTTTGAGGGTCTCAGGGATGTGCATATCGCCCAGAGGTACAGATACGAAAGATTCGAGGTAGGGGACCGCAGCTTTCATTGCATACCCTTCTGCCTGGAGCCGGGCGACTATCTGGCTGAGTTTCAGAAGATGGAGAAGTGCGGAAGGGATGTTCTGATCATGCACGGCCTGGCTGAGTCGCTCTCCAATCGGAAGATGAGGAGCGTGGGAGAGCATGAGCTGCCGGACAGCCTCCTTAAAAGCGATTTTGATTACATTGCTCTGGGCCATTTCCACAGCCAGGCCCAGATCTCTGGCAACGCCTGGTACAGCGGCTCGGTGGATTATTTCAACTTCGGCGAGGCCCGAGACCGCAAGGGAATGCTGCTGGTGGATCTGGAGAGCGGCCAGGTCGAGAGCATTCCGGTCCAACCTGAATATATGAAGGATCATCCGGCCATTGATTGCAGCGGCCTGCCGTCCCAGGAGATTGCCGAGAGGCTGATGGAGCTGTGTCGGGAGGACGATATCAGGGATATGATGGTGCGCATCACATTGAAGAACGTCAACCGTGCGGCTTACAGAAGCCTTGATCCGGTCAGGCTCAGCCGTCTGGGATCAGCCGCCCTTTACTTCAAGATCCGGCCTGAGTTTGAGGACGAAAGGGAGCACTCAGGCAAGCAGGTGGACCGGAAGAGCCTGGTGGAGGAGTTCTCTTTTTATTTAGAGCAGCAGTCCGGCGGGGGCAGAATTGCCGCGGCGATCAAGGGCGAGGTCTGCTCTTACGGATCACAGATCATCAAGCGGGCGGTATCCGCCAGTCACAGGGAGAGGCTGGATGCATCTTAATCGGCTGGTCTTAAGTAACTTTAAGAAGTTTCGGCGGGCGGATCTGGAGTTCTCCGATGGTCTGACCGGAATTGTGGGCAGCAATGGGGCGGGCAAGAGCACTATAGTGGAGGCCATAGCCTGGGCCCTTTATGGCAACCGCGCCTCTGCCATCAAGAGGGACTTCATCCGCAATTGCCATGCCCGAGAATCCGACTCCGTGACCGTGGCCCTAACCATATCTTTGGGCAGGCAGGAGCTGGTCATCTTCAGGGGGATGAAGGGAAAGTCCAACACTCCTGAGGCCTACCTGGAGCTGGACGGGCAGAGGATTGCCGCCGGAAGCAGGGAGGTGGACAGCAGGCTGGAGGAGATCCTCAAGATAGGCTACCAGGATTTCATGAAGACCTTCTATGCCCGGCAGAAGGACCTGGACAACCTGCTCAAGGAAGGGGGCACGGGCAAGAGGGAGTATCTGCTCAAGCTGCTGGGCCTGGAGGACATCAAGGAGAATGCTCTGGATCTGATCAAAGCCGACAGAGCGGCAGCGGAGGAGGAGATGGCCCGGCTGTCGGGAGCGCTGGCAGAAATTGGGGATGTCTCCGGCAGGCTAGAGCAGGCTGCTCTGGATATCCAGGCGGAGAAGAAAGGGCTGGAGGAGGCCGATAGTATGCGAAGGGATCTGGCCCTAAGACAGGAAGAGAGGCAGAAGGAGCTGGATCTTCAGAAAGAGAGGATGGGCAGCTATGAGATGCTCCAGGAGAGGAAGGCCGGTCTGGAGAAAAGGCAGGCGGACCTCTATGAGAGGGCAGGGGCGGAGGAGAAGGGTCTTGCTGCCATAGACCTCTCCCGAAGGAGGCTCCAGGAGATCCAGCCCCGGCTGGAGAGGCTGTCCGAGGTGAGGGAAGGGCTGGAGGCACTGGAGCCCAGGAGAGGGGCATTTGAGGATCTGGCCCGCAGCATAGCCTCCCGCCGGGCCGCTTTAGAGGGCGAGAGAAAGGCTCTGGCGGAGGGCCAGAGCAGACTGCAGCATCTGGAAGAAGACGCAGATGAGAGAGAGAGACTGCTCTCTAAGGAGGAGGAGTATGTCCTGCTGCAGGACAGGCTTGCCGCCCTGGAGAAGGCCAGGGACAGGCACAGGGATCTGCAATCAGACATCAGGCAAGCCCAGTCTCAGGAGCAGTCTTTGGAGGAGAGACTGGACCGGGCGGCCAGGCTACGCAGCGATCTGCTATGCGATAAAGCCCGGCTGGCGGAGATCGGCAGCTGCCGGGAGGAAGAGAGCCGGTGCAGGGATGAGCTGGCAGAACTGCTCCGGGAAAGGGAGAAGCAGAAAGAGATAGAGAATCTTCAGGCCAGAAAGAGCGGCCTGGAGGAGCGGCTGGACAGCCGCAAGAGCGAGGCGGAAAAGGCGGTAGCGGAGACGGAGGCGCTGAAGGACATCGAGGCCAGAGAGGCGCTCTTGCTGAAGCAAGATAGGGATCTGGATCAGTTGAACAGTGAGCAGTCCCGGGTTTTGGCGGAGGCCAGAGGAAGCCGAAAAGCGGCAGAGAGGGCTCAGGCCGAGGCGGAGAGGTCTCTTCAGAGGGTTAAGGCCCTGGGAGGGGAGGGGCTCTGCCCCACCTGCGAGAGGCCGCTAGAGGGCCAGCGCCATCTTCTGATTGGAAAGTATGAGTGCAGCCTGGTCGGTGCCGGGGAGGAGGTAAAGAGGCTGGATGAGGATATCGCGGCTCAGAAGGAGAAGCTGGAAGGTGTGGCCAGGTCGAGGAGCAACCTTCGGTCTGCCTTCGACCAAATAAATAGAGAGAAGAGCAGACGCGCCGCCTTGCAGGCTTCAATCGCCAGCCTGGCCCGGCAGACCGATGAGCTCCAGGCGGAGAGAAAAGCTATCGCCGCCAGGCTGGTGGAATTGGGCCCGGCGGAATTTGATCCGGCCAGGCTGGAAAAGGCCGAGGCCCGGCTGCAGGCCCTTAACCGTCTGGTACAGGAGCATGCTGCTCTCTCTATGCGCTTGCAGCAGCTGCCCGGACTGGAGAAGGAGATGATCGATGGTGAGGCGGAGCTGGCAGAGCTGAAGGAGAAAAGGAGCCTGCTCACAGCCCAGGCGGATGACCTGGGATTTCAGGAAGCCGATTTTCTGGAGGCGAGAAGCCAGGCTCAGTCCCTCAAGCCGGCGCATGACCGATTCCTGGCTCTCTGCGAGAGGGCGGCGCAGATCCCGCCGCTCCGGCAGCGATGCGAAAAGCTAAAGCAGGATGTCTCCGAGCTGGAAAAGGCTCTGCAGGACCTCTATCAGTCCCAGAAAGCCCTGGATTACGATCCCGCTTTGTATCAGTCCCTCTTTAAGGAGAAGAGGGAGCTTGCCCCTGCCGAAAGCGAGAGACAGAGAATTGCCCTGCTCATGGCCGGGGAAAGCGAAGCCAGAGAGAGGCTGGAAGGCATCCTGGCGGCGAAGCAAAGGCTCGAGGCTGAGATTCAGGGCTGCCAGGAGCAGATCTCATCCCTCTCCTATCGCCCGGAGGAACATGAGAAGGCCAGAGCCGCCCTGGCCCAGGCAAGGGTGGAGCTGGAGAGGGCAGAGCGGGCCAGATCAGAGAGGCAGATTCAGATGGGAGTGCTGATGGCAGAGAGGGATCGGCTGCTCCGTGAGTCGGAGAGGAAGGCCGAGCTGGAGAAGAGCGCTGCCCTGGTCTCACGGAGGGCTGAGGTGGTGGATGCCACCAGGCTCCTGATAAATAGCTTCATGGATCAGGTTTTGATCCGGGTCAAAAATGAGATCGCCCGCACTGCCGGGGAGATCCTGGAGGAGGTCTCCGGCAAGTACAGCCTGATCAAGATCGATGAGGAGTTCAACATCCAGGTGGAGGACGGGGGAACATTCTATCCCATATCCCGCTACTCCGGCGGGGAGATAGACATGATCGCCGTCTCCGTCCGGGTGGCCATCAGCGAGTACCTCATGCGCTTCGGACCGGATGGAGGGAGCTACTCATTCCTCATTTTGGACGAGGTCTTCGGCAGCCAGGACCAGGAGCACCGGGAGAAGATGATTCAGATGCTCCGGAGCCTGGAGGAGCGCTTTCCCCAGATCATCGCCATCAGCCATATTTCCGACGTGCAGGGGCAGTTCGACAACACTTTCCTGGTAGCAGAGGATGAGGCGGGCAACGGCAGGGTGGAGGCGTTTAGCTAATCCGCTAGCCCAGCGCATATCCCAGCAGCCTGGCCAGGCGGATGGCATCCCAGCCCAGGTGCGGCAGCATTCGGGCCATGAGTTTGCTGGGCCGGTCGATGTCTCCGTAATCCTCTATGGTTTTGATCAGTCCTGGGCGGTTGGCGATATAACCTATCAGCTCATCCTTCTCTTCCGGGCTCATCTTATTCATCATGCGGTAGAGCCTCATGCCTATATCCAGCTCGCTTCCAACCGCCTGTCTCCAGAGCCGGTCGTACTCCGAGAGTCGCGCCGCAGATGCATCTGCTTCCAGGGCCGCCGCTGCCGCTACCCCACCGGCAATCTTTGCCGCCACCAGACCGGGGTAGATCCCGCCGCCTGAGGTGGGCTTGACCTGGCCTGCGGCGTCACCCACGGCCAGCAGGCCTTCGACTGCTGTTGCCGGTGGCGGGCCCAGGGGCAGGCCGCCCACATTGAGAGCCAGGGGGCTTCCCCTCAGCCGCTCCCGGATCAGGTCGGACTTCAGAAAAGCCCTCAGCCTCTGGCAGCCCTGATCGACAGCGCATAGGCCGATGCGGGCCTGCTCTTCGCCCAGGGGAATGACCCAGGCGAATAAGCCCGGCGCTGCTCCCAGGTGCACCTCCACCTTCTCCGGATCCTCCACAGAAAAAGCCGCCTCCACCTGGGCTCCGGAGAGGATGATCTGGGGAGCGGCTATCCCCGACCGGCGGGCCAGCAGTGCCGAGACCCCCTCCGCCGAGATCACAACCCCTGCCGAGATCGCCTCACCGGCGGCTAGAGAGAGGATGCTCCTCTCCCGACCGAGCCTTATCTCCTCTACCCTGGCGCAGGGCCGGAATACAACCTCCTCTTCCAGAGCCTGCTCCACCAGAGCCCGGTCGAAGAGCCTGCGGTCCACCACCCAGGCCCGGCGGTCCTGAGCCTTGAAGTCCAGCCGCTCCCCGCCGGGAGAGAATATGGCAGCTCCCTTCATCCCTCCCAGGATAAAGGAGCCGGTGGGCAGCTCCGACTCGGCCAGGGCTTGGCTGCCCAGCAGCCCGGCGCACTGCACCGGCCAGCCTGCTGCGGCGTGCTCCTCCAGAAGAATAGTGGAAGCCCCCGCCTTGGCCGCATACTTGGCGGCCATGGAGCCCGCCGGGCCAGCGCCTATGACCGCTACGTCGAAGTGATCCATGTTATATGAGGGTGGGCGGGCATTGGTGTTAACCTTTTCCTGAACAAAAAATCATCATCCATACAGCTTAATTCCTCCGTAGAATTCCGAGCCCTGCACCAAATGTCCCCTTATGGATTTGCATAGCTGATATGACCAAGACTGCGATCTCCGATTAGATCCACCCGCAATCTATATTTCATAATCTGCAACCAATATACGCTATGCGGACTTTTAGCTATAGAATCACCCTTAGAAAGGAGCCTGAAGGGGGCTACACCGTGATGGTCCCATCCCTTCCTGGATGCGTCACCTATGGAAAAACTGTGGAAGAGGCCATAGAGATGTCCAAAGATGCAATATCAGGCTATGTAGAGAGCCTAGTTGAGGATGGCATGCCCGTCCCGGCAGAAGACAATCTCATCGAGTGCAGAGTCACTGTGGAAGCTCATGCCTAAGCTTCCAGTTCTCTCTCCTCAAAAAGTAATAGCAATTCTGGAAAAGAAAGGCTTCAAATTAAAGAAAGTCACAGGTAGCCATTACATTTTTGCACATGCTGAGACAAAGAGACGGGTTACAGTCCCTTTTCACAGCAGCCAAGTGATTGCAAGAGGAACCCTTCTACAGATTTTAATTGAGGCTGGAATCAGCAGAGAAGAGATTCAAGAGCTTCTTTAACTAATCCGAAATCAGGAAGCATTTATGTACATACTGTCGCCTGGGATCTCCTTCAACCGAGTGCAAAAGCATTAGTATTTTGCAGGCCTATTATTTCCCATGCCTGAGGTCGTGCAGATCGCGGAAGAAAAAGGCAACGAAGAACAACCGCCGGAAGGACCGCCTTCATCGGCTATGCCCCGCACCACCTGGTCCGGCAGCCTTAGAATCGGCCTGATCAACATACCGGTAAAGGCTCTTTCACTCATCCGCGACAGGCGCATCAGCTTTCGCATGCTGCACAAGAAATGCAAGACCCCCATCTCCTTCAGGCGCATCTGCCAGGAGGGAGAGGAGGTCTCCCTGGCGGACATAATCTACGGCTATCCTCTGGACAAGACCAGATATGTCCTCCTGGAGAAAAAGGAGATCGACTCCGCCCGGCCCGACTCCAAGAACACCATCCTCCTGGACCGGTTTGTGAACTTCTTTGAGATCGATCCTCACTACTTCGATACCACCTTCCTCCTCCTTCCGGACCGCTCTGAAGAGGCCTATTCCCTGATGCAGGCGGTCATGGAGAAGACGGGCCGGGCGGGCCTGGGCAAGATCACCTTCCGCTCCAAAGAGAGGCCGGTACTGGTGCATTACTACCGGGGAGCAATAGTGGCCACCACCCTGCGCTACGATGATGAGATATTGGACCCCCACATCTTTTCTGCCCTGCGGGATCTTGCCACGCCGGGAGAAAAAGAGCTGGAGCTGGCGGCTCAGATCATAGAAAGCCTGAGCGGAGAGCTGGACCTGACCGGATACAAGGATCAGTATCGGGAGAAGATCGAGGCCCTGGTCAAATCCAAGATGGAAGGGACAGTTCTCATTCCGGAAAAGAAGAGGACAAGGCCACCGGCCAAGAGCCTGATGGAGGCCCTGCGCCAGACGGCTGAGTCGCTGAAACAATGAGCCTCAATCTCCTCTCCCCCCCCAAGCCCATGCTCGCCGCATCCGGCCAGCCCTTCGACTCCCCTGACTGGATATTCGAGCCCAAGATCGACGGAACCCGCTCTATAGCTCTGATCTCCTCCGGGAAGGCGCGCCTCTACAATCGCAGGGGCCTTGATATTACCTATCGCTACCCGGAGCTGGAGAGGTCCCTGGCCCGAAACTGCCGCAGCTGCATCCTGGATGGGGAGATCGCCGTCTTTGCCGACGGCAAGCCCAGCTTTCATTCCCTGGCCCAGAGGGACCATCAGACGGAAAAGATGCGCATAGATTACCTCTCCCAGGCTCTGCCAGCCAGCTATGTGGTCTTTGACATTCTCTATGCCGGAGGGGAAAGCCTCCTGGACCAGCCCCTGCGGAAGAGAAAGCAACTCCTGCCCCAGCAGCTCCAGGAGAGCGAGAACGTGAGTATAATCGACTTCTATCCCGCCAGAGGAAAAGACTACTTCTCCGCTGCTTTAAAGATGGGAATAGAGGGAGTAATGGCCAAGAGGCAGGCTTCTCCATACCAGCCGGGAAAGAGAAGCCAGGACTGGATCAAGATCAAGAAGAGCCTCAAGCTGGACCTGGTGGTGGGAGGCTACATCTCCGGAAAGGGGGAACGCTCTCCCTATTTCGGCGGCCTGCTTTTGGGAGCCTATGAACGGGGACAGCTACATTACGTCGGACGGGTCGGCTCGGGATTCACTGAGGCGGAGCTGGCAGAGATCACCGGTTCCCTGGTGCAAAGAGATAGCTCTCCCTTCGCCAATCCCCCAGCCACATCAGAAGTGAGATGGACCGAGCCCTTGATGGTTGTGCAGGTCAGCGCCCTGGAGGTAACAAAGGACGGCCACCTTCGCGCCCCCGTCTTCTTGCGTCTGCGGGAGGACAAGGAGCCGGAGGAGTGCGAGCTAAGCCAGCTCGGCTAATTGTTTTCAAGGAGAAGAAGTGACGGCTGGCTTGAGCCCTCTCTATCATATTTCTTCTATATTGCCGCTATTTTATGGCTAAGCCATCACCTGCTCCTTTAAGATATAGCGGATGAGATCCTCGGAGAGCTTGGTCTCCCTCTGCAGCTTCTTTACTGTATCTTCGATGCTGTTTCCGTCGGCCATGAGGCTGTTTATCCTGCCCACAACCTTCTCCCCTATGGCATAATACTCATCTATGTCTTTCCGGTGGCCCCAGACATCTCCTTTCAAGAGCTGCACCCCCTGGATCTCCAGGAACTGCTGGGCGGCTTTGGACATGGTCTCATGGTAAGACGGCGGTATCTGCACCGCTCGCAGACGGGGACAGGACTGAACCAGGTTCATCACATCCATATTGGAGGCCCGGAAGGCCNNATATTTATAGATAATGGTAATCATAGTAATCCTTAATTAGATATACTGAGATCGGTAACTCAATTGCGGAATATTTGCGAATAGGTGATATGGGCGAGAGATATCTCCGGAGTTATGGTAAGGATTTGAATATGTTTATTCTATACTCTGATATTTATATTTGTAATGCCGGACCAAAATCGGGAACCATTAAAAGGAGTTAACCGGCTCAGGCTTGATCAGGCAAAGACAGAGCTGCTTTATGCCTGTTGTTTTTTTCATTGCCTTTTCACTGTTCTCCTTCATTATGTTGAGGCCAATTCCAGCTGCTCTCTCCCAGAGCATTGCCGATTCAATCCCATCCTCTTCCATAGCGGAAGTCCCGCACGGCAGAGGCGCAATTCTCCAGCAGCCTCGCCGCCAGATCCTGGCCGGGCCAGGAGCCCAGGCCGCAGTCTGGGCCGGTAGCCCTCAGCCTCTCGCCAAAAAGGCCATAGGCCTTCTCCAGTCTCTTTTTCATAACCGTGGGCGACTCCATATCCATTATCTCCCGCTCCAGCCTGGGCATATCCTGCCAGAGATTGACTCCCAGCCTCTCATTGAGCTGGGCGGACATGGATAGAATATCGGTTCGGGCTATCCCCGCCCGGATAAAGCTGTCCGTCTCCTCCAGAACCCTTTTGTCTATCAGCTCCAGGTAGTCAGGATGTGAAGCGGACTCGATCCCCACTATGTTTATGCCTGAGACCCGGGCGCAGATCTCGGCATAGAGCGGCGAGTGCAGATGAACCTCGCAGTCCCTGCCCTGGCAGGGCCGGCTGGCGATCTCCAGGGCCTCCAGGATCTCACTGTCAGAGAAGACTATATTGGAGTTCATACCCAGGCTGGGCTCGTCTATAGAGGCAACCGTCATCTTTCCCATATCCCTGGCCTTCTCCAGAAAACGGGCTACGCTTTCCGCCAGGCTGTAGAGTATATCCGAATATGCCGTAGCTCCAAATGCGGAGAGATATAGCTCCAGGGGACCGGTGACGCAGACCCTTACATTTTCTCCAGTTGAGACCGCCTCCAGCTCCCGGATCAGAGCATGCTCCTTTTTAATTAGATAGGGGCTTTCCTCCTGATCGGGATTCTCTATCTCATCCATGAACATGCGGATCATATCCCGCAGCTGGGGATAGGTGGGGCACTCCACTCCGGCCCGTCTCTTAATGGCCAGAACTTTGCCCACCAGATCCAGATATCCTTCGCGAGACAGGTTTGCCGTTTTTACTCCGTAGGGCAGGGGAAAGCTGCCTATATCATCATAGAATATGCCCTTAGCCAGTCGAGACACTCTTTCACCTCACTCCATTGCATTCTCACGGCCAATGTCAACTCTAACCAAATCGCCTCAAGAACGCCTTCAATGAGGCATACTCTCCGTCGATCCTCTCAAAGTTCTCCTCCAGCTCATCCAGCCTGGCCATGGCCGGTGGGAGGGACGGATTGATGCCCGTGGCTCTGATGATCTCATCGGGGAACTTGGCCGGATCTGCAGTCTCCAATGAGATGCAAGGGCTCCAATCGCCGCAATCCTGCAGGTATCTCATCAGCCCGGCCCAGGCCACGGCACCGTGCGGCTCCAGCAAGATCCTGTGCTCTAGGTAAGCTTCTCTGATGGTCTTTCGGGTCTCTTCATCGCTTATAGAAACGGCATAGAGATCCCTCTTCATGGCAGAGTGGTCCGGCTGCCTGCCCACCCGTCCGGTCTCATCCATCTGCCCGCCATAGAGGCAGAAGAGCCGGGCCAGATTGCTGGGATGGCCCACATTCATGGCATTGGAGATGCAGTTCTTGCTGGGACGGATGGGCTCATAAATGCCGGTTTGCATGAAACGGGGAAATTCATCGTTCTCATTGGTGGCCACTACGAACCTTTTAACCGGCAGCCCCATCTTCATGGCCAGGAGGCCGCCCATAAGGTCACCGAAGTTGCCGCTGGGCACAGAGAAGACAGCTTCTTCACCCAGTCCTGCCACTCGGGAGCGGGCGTAGAAGTAATAGACAGCCTGGGGCAGGAGCCTGCCGATATTTATGGAGTTGGCTGAGGAGAGGTTGAGGGAGATGAGATCGGGATCGACAAAGGCTTGCTTGACCAGGGCCTGGCAGTCGTCGAACTTTCCCTCTACCGCCAGGGGGAATATGTTCTGGCCCAGGGTGGTCATCTGGCGGCGCTGTCGCTCTGTTACCTCCTTTTCCGGGAACAGCACCACCACTTTGACATTATCCAGGCCGAAGAAGGCATGGGCCACGGCTGAGCCGGTGTCTCCCGAGGTGGCGGTGAGTATGATCATGCTTCTCCCTTCCTCCTTGAGGAAATGCTGTATCAGCCGTCCCATGGCCCGGGCAGCAAAGTCCTTGAAGGAGCAGGTGGGGCCGCGGTCCAGGCGCAGGATATGNNTCCACAGGCACCTCATAATTGTAGGCATCCTGCAGCATGCCTCGCAATGCCTGGTCGGAAACCAGATCTCCCAGGTAGGGCCTCATTACCTCGAGGGCGATCTCCGGATAGCTCATACTGGGAAATTCATCTATCAGGCTACTCGGAAGGCAGGGTATCTGCTCCGGCATATAGAGTCCCTTGTCCGGGGCCTGGCCCCTGAGCAGGGCGGCTTTGAGGTCCACCCTCTCCGGATGGCCGTTGGTGCTGAAGAATTGAATGGGAGACATGCTCTTGAAAGGTATGCGGAGCATATCTTTAAGTCTTTGCCAGGAAAGAAGGGATATCTATATATTCGATTATTGTCTTATATAGGTTCGTCTAATGCCGAAGAAGATACGGCATTATAGCTGTAAAATGCAAGTAAAGCGAATAGCGAAAGACATTAAGATACAGGAGATAAGGTTGTTCATATCGGATTTAACCTATGCCATTGAGGATGCTGCATGCGTTTGCAGAGATACCGGTCTGGAATATGGGTATCCTCTCTCAGGCCCCAAACCCGGTCCACAGTTCCCCAGGAAAAATTGGCCTGAATTGCTTTAGAGAATATCTTGGGCTGGGAGCCCGCACCTCGCGCCTCCTGGCCGCTAATTTTTCATTAGGCGAATATTATTGAGCAAAATTCAATGGCTTCTCGGTAGAGATAATGAAAAATCATTTCTCCCGGCCAAGAATCCATACAGCAAACAGCCTTCTCTGTGTTTTATCCAGTGCCTTATCTCTTTCAGATCAGCAGACAAAGGGGGCAATGTGGATTTACGGACTGGCCAGGCCAGATCGCCCGCGGTGGCGCTGGCGCCACTCAGGCTGAATGAGCAATTTGCGGCTGCGGTGAGGGAATATTTAAGTATTAGTTTCAGCTAAGTTGGTCACAAATGATGGTCGTATCGCCCGATTCAAAAGCTAATATAAAAAGGAGGAAATGAGATGGCGTTCTACACATTGGGCCTCACCTTTAATCTTGTGATACTCCTGACAGTTATTATTCTGGCTGTTTGGATATATGGTATATATTTCAACTTTAAGAAATGGGGCCTCGGATCCACCGGCTACCATGACCAGTTGCGCAACAGCTTCTGGCTCTTCCTGGCTACCTGGGTTCATGAGGCATTCAAGGATGGTTTATGGGTATTTCTGAGGACGGTAGTGCTTGATGTTCTTTTGCTGAGGAGGACTTTGGCCAGAAGCCCGGTGCGCTGGGTTATGCACATGTCCATGTTCTATGGATTTCTGGCGCTGGCTGCCATGTCCGGATTTGCCCTCTTCCTGGATATCATCGAGCACTTCAACCTGGCCGGGCTGGCCCATGAGGCGGAGATGGTAAAAGAGATGCTGGGTCTGCCTTTCGATGTGTTCGGCTACTTGCTGCTGATAGGCGCCACCATTGCCGTGTCCAGAAGGATCCTTCTCAAGTTCGTCCGGGATAACACCACTGCTTATGACGCCTTCTTGATAGGCGCAGTGTTCCTCATCACCATCACCGGATTTTACGCCGAGTGGATGCGAGGCAATTCCTTCCTCATCGGGAATCTCTTCGAGTATCCCGTCTATGCACCCCACTTCGCCCTGATTCATACTGTGCTGGCCATTGGCCTGTTCGCCCTGGTATTGCCCTGGAGCAAGTATATCCATGTCATAGCCACGCCCATGACTCTGATCGCCAATAGAGGAGGAGAGTAAGAATGGCTGATCAAAAGAATTCNNAAGCCCCTGATGTCGGGCTTTATGATGTCCACCCAGATGCTGGAGGTAGACGGATGCAACCGCTGCCAGGAGTGCATGAAGTGGTGCCCCACCTTTGCTGTGAGGCCGGACCGCCCTGGCATTACCCCCATGTACAAGAACGCCCGCTGGAGAGAACTCATGGCCAAGAGCCATAGCCTGCGAGCCAAGATCTTCGGAGCCAAGCCCCTTAATGATGACGAGATGAAGGTCTTCACTGAGGACACCTATAGCTGCACCACCTGCGGCGTATGCGGCACTGTCTGCGAGGCGGGCATCAGGACAGTGGAACTGTGGGAGGCCATGAGGCCAAATCTGGTAGCCAGAGGAGACGGCCCGGTGGGAAAGCAGAATATGTTCCCCAAGCTGGTCAAAGCAGACAGGAATCCTTACATGGCCAAGCAGGAGGAGAGGCTCTGCTGGGTGCCCAAGGATGTCAAGGTCCAGGAGTCCGGGGAGATAGTTTACTTCGCCGGCTGTACAGCCGCCTACCGCCAGCAGGCTCTGGGTGTGGCCACAGTCAGGATTCTGGACTCTTTAGGCGTTCCCTTCGCCATGCTGGGCAAGGACGAATGGTGCTGCGCTTCTGCCATGGTCAGAACCGGCCAGAGGGATGTCATGGCCGAGCATGCCGTGCATAATGTGGATGCACTCAAGGATGCCGGGGCCAAGAAGGTTCTCTTCGCCTGCGCCGGCTGCCTGAGAAATGCCGCTGTGGATTGGCCTTTGTGGTATGAGGGATACATCCCCTACGAGACCATGCCCCTCTCGGTGTTTTTGAGAGACGCCATAAGAAAAGGGGATATAAAATACAAGATTCCTCTCAACTATGCAGTGACATACCATGATCCCTGCCATAACGGCAGGCATCTGATGCATCTGAAGGGAAAGGACTGGTCCTTTGAATCGCCTCGCGATTGCGTCCAATCCATTCCGGGAATCAAGTTCAGGGATATGGTGCGAAACCGAGCCCTGCAGAGATGCTGCGGAGCAGGCGGCGGTGTAAAAGCCGGCATTCCCGATCTGGCGCTGGACTGTGCCAAGGCCAGGGTCAGGGATGGCGAGGAGGTCTCCGCCGAGGTCATTGCCTCTACCTGTCCCTTCTGCCGCAGGAACATCATGGACGGCAGAAATGATGCCAAGTCAGGCATAAAGGTCCTGGACGTGGTGGAGCTCATGGCTGCATCTATGGGTCTGGATATGACCATCCCCGAGAATCCCTACACCAAATTCCAGGAGCAGGATGTCCTGGTCTGCGGCCCAGCGGAATGCAAGCTGGACACAGTGGAGAGACAGGCTCCGGGCAAGGATGAAGTGGGCGAGGCCCATTAGAGGATGTCCGCAATTGCGGGCATTCTATCATCTCTTTTTTCTTTTTAGCACTTTTCTGCTCACCTGCTTTTTCCGGAGCCGAGATCGGCTTATCCGGCTTTATTGATGCAAACCGGCATCAGAGCATGCAGGGGGCAAAAGGATTTAATAGTGGCATGACCAGCAAGCCAGAGGCGAGGGCCTTTTCATGGCTTTCGCAAAGGATGGTGAAGCTTTTTGTTTAGAAGCCAGGAAGAGTCTTCCCCGGGCGGATTCGCACCAACTGCTCCGGTAGAGGTTGGAAAAGAGTATGAGGTCAGCATCGAGGACATTGCTCGGGAGGGCGACGGCATTGCCCGGGTAGAGGGATTTGTGATCTTCGTGCCTGATACCAAGGTTGGCGACTCAGCCAAGATCCAGATCGACAAGGTAATGAGACGTTTTGCTGTCGGTCATAAGGTTTAGCTTAATCCGATTCTCCTGGAATATGGCTGGGCAGTAGCTCATAAAACCAGGTTAAATACACTTATTTTTATTTTAAAAAATTATATAACACAGCTTACAGCTTTGAGAGCACTGCTTCTAAATCCCCTAAGAAAAGATCGATCTTATCCCGGCTCATATGGCCCATGAGAATCAGCCGCAGGGCTCGATTGGGTTCCCGGGTCATGGATACATGCCAGTCCAGCTTGGCCAGATCTTCCCGCACGGCTGCCGTCCGGGGCACACGCAAAGCCACCACATTCATGACCGGCTCTACGACCGGCTCGACTCCCATCTTTCTGGCTCCCTCTACCAGGTGCCCAGTCAGGTCCATGCAGTAGTCCACCACCTTCTGAAAACCCTCCCGGCCCAGATGCATCATCACTGCATAGGTGGCTGCGGCGGCAGCACCGCTCCGGGTGCCGGTAAGAGAAGCCTGCCGGGCCCGGGTCAGATAATGGGTCTCCGTCTCCAGAGCGCTGAGGCACTCAGGGCCCCGGAAGAGCAGGCCTCCGGCGGGGATGGTGCTCAGCCCCATCTTATGGGGATCGATGGTGATGGAGGAGACTCCGGGCAGAGAGAAATCCCACCTGAATCTTCTCTTGAGGAAGGGCAAAACAAAGCCGCCGAAGGCGGCATCCACATGCAGGTGGACCCCTCTCTCCTCTGCCATCCTGGCCAGATCCTCGATAGGATCCACCTGGCCGAACTCGGTGGTCCCGGCTATTCCCACCAGGGCCACTGTTTTCTCGTCCAGGAGGCTTTCCACAGAAGAGAGGTCCACTTTCAGGCTCTGGTCCAGATCCGCCTTGCGCACCTCCAGAGAGAGAATATCCCCGATCTTGTCGAAGGAGAAATGGGCCGAGGCGGGGACTACGATGTTGCCGCCTTTAATCCTGGCCTCATTTCTGGCCGCCCTGATGGCCTGGATATTGGACTCAGTGCCGCCGGTGGAGACATAGCCACAGGCATGAGGACAGCCCAGCAGCCCGCCGAGCATGGCCACCACCCTCTCCTCCAGCTCAGCTACGCCGGGAAAGAGCCCCGGATCTCCCAGGTTGGTCTCCAGGAACATGTTATGAGCTTTTACCGCTATGGGATGGGGCAGGGTGCACATGGTGGAGAAGAACCTGTCGTAGCTGTAATCTCTCTTTCTGGTCTCCTCCAGCAGGCGAATAACCTCTTTCTCCGGAAGGCCTCGGTCTATCATTTCCATCCTCAGTGGCATTGGGTGCAGCTAATCGCTGATCAGGGACGTTCAGTCTCTGTTTCTCAGAGCTCTTAGCATCAAGATCTTCTCGCTCCTGGCCACAGTCTCCCGGACCGTAGCCACGGCATCGATGTTGGCGGAGATGCTGGTTATGCCTATCTCCACCAGCCTCTTGGCCATCTCCGGGTAGGAGCCAGCCTGGCCGCAGATGGAGGTCTTGACTCCGGCCTCATTACAGCGCTCCACCACATACTCGATCAGCTTGAGGATGGCGGGATGCAGCTCGGAATATAGCCCTGCCACGTTCTCGTTGTTGCGGTCTACGGCCAGGGTGTACTGGGTCAGGTCGTTGGTTCCGAAGGAGATGAAGTCGATGCCGTCATCTATGAAGTCCTCTATGGTCAGAGCCGCTCCCGGCGTCTCCACCATTATGCCCACATCGATCTTTTCCAGATCCAGGCTCTCCTCCATCATGATGGCTTTGGCCTTCTGGAACTCCCGCACATGCTGGACCATGGGCAGCATGATGCCCACATTGGTCAGCCCCATATCATGCAGCTTCTTGAAGGCCCGCACCTCCAGCCGGAAGTGATCCGTCTCGGTCAGATCGCGCCTGATGCCTCTCCATCCCAGCATGGGATTATGCTCATGGGGCTCATTCTCCCCGCCCTCCATGGCTCTGAACTCGTCGGTGGGGGCATCCAGGGTCCTCACCCACACCGGCCGGGGGAAGAATGCATCGGCCACAATCTTGATTCCCTTGGCCAGCTCATCGATGTACTCCTCGCTCTTGCCGTTCTTGATATACCAGTTGGGAGTCTTGCCCAGGCCCAGTATCATGTGCTCAATGCGTAAGAGCCCCACTCCGTCAGCCATGGTAGCTGCCGCCGCCTCTGCTCTATCCGGCTCGCTGACATTGACCTTGACCTCTGTGGCGGTGATGGGCTTGGATACCGTCATGCCTGCCGTACCGGCAGCTGCGGCTGCTGGCTTGGCAGATGAGGCCAAGGCCACCCGCCCCTCATAGACTATGCCCTTGCCTCCATCTACGGTGATCTCCATGCCGTCCTTTAAGGTGGTGGTGGCCTTCTTGGTTCCCACCACTGCCGGGCAGCCCAGCTCCCGGCTGACTATGGCAGCGTGGCAGGCCATGCCTCCCTCGTCTGTGACTATGGCCCCGGCCCGTTTCATTCCCGGCACCATATCCGGCATGGTCATCTTGGTGACCATGATGTCTCCCTGCTTGACCTTGTCCAGGTCTCTGCCGCTGGATATGAGGCGCACTAATCCCGTGGCCACACCCGGAGCGGCTCCCAGGCCGGTGAGAAGCACCTTTCCGCTGGCCTCGGAAGATGAGGCTTCGGCTTTTTTGGCATTGCCTATGGTGGTTATGGGCCGGGACTGGAGGATGTAGATCTTTCCTTTTTCCACCCCCCACTCTATGTCCTGGGGTATCCCATAGTGCTTCTCCAGAATCTCGGCATAATTAGCCAGCTCAATGGCCTCTTTGTCCGTAAGGACAACAGCCTCCTTCTTCTTGGCCGGGACCTTGATTGTAACCGTCTTTTGGGTCTTGGGATCGCGTATGATCATGGTCTCTTTAGTGGCGATATATTTGCTCAGGATTTTCTTTGTCTTTCTGTCCACCACAAAATTGTCGGGAGAGACGCTGCCGCTTACCACCGACTCGCCCAGTCCCCAGGCGCCCTCGATGACCACCAATGGCTCTCCGGTAGAGGGCTGGGAGCTGAACATCACTCCGGACTTCTCCGAGTCCACCATCTTCTGGACAATGGCGGATAAGTTCACCTTTTCATGCTCGAATCCCTGCTCCACCCTATAGAATATGGCCCGAGCCCCGTATAGAGAGGCCCAGCACTTGCGAACTGCATTAAAGACCTCCTCCGCTCCCCGCATATTGAGGTAGGTCTCCTGCTGACCGGCGAAGCTGGCATCGGGGAGATCCTCTGCCGTGGCGCTGGAGCGGACAGCCACAAAGACCTGCTTTCCTTCCTGCTGGCAGAGCTCCTCATAGCGGGACTTTATGGCCTTTTCGATGTCCTCAGGAACTTTCGCTTCCATTATCAGCTTCTTGGCGGTCATTTCGGCCTTGTGCAGCTGTACCTCCTGGTTGACATCGACATCAAGAGCCTTGAAGATTTTCTTGGCTATGCCTGCCCGGTTGATGAAATCCCGAAAGGCCTGTGCTGTGACTGCGAATCCGCCAGGCACGGGAACGCCGATGTTTATCATCTCACCCAGGCTGGCACCTTTGCCGCCCACGAGGGAAAGATTGTCCTTCCCCACATCCTTCAGCCAAACAACAGAGTCCATGCAGTTATCTACCCCATATGATGAATATCCATCGGAAGATCGTCCTTCTGAGAGGTTTAATGTCTGCCCATCCCTCCCTCATGACATTATATGAAGCTTTCACAGGATATATAGAGTATATACAATAGGATTTATCCCCTAGGAGAAAAGAAGTTCATCTGCCATGTTCAAGAGATTTTCTGGGGCTGCGGATGCACTGGATATGCTTATCAGCCGCTCTCAGCCCTTGCAGCGCACTGAGCAGCTTCCGATCCTACGGGGGGAGGGAAGGGTTCTGGCCCAGGACATATTCTCTCCCCTCAGCCTTCCTGGATTTGATCGCGCCGCCATGGACGGCTTTGCGGTTCGATCCGAGGAGACCAAGGGAGCCCGCCCCCATGCCCCTGTATTTCTGGAGAGATTCGAGCCCGTCAGGACAGGCATGCCTGTTCCTGCCCCATATGATTCTGTGGTGATGCTTGAGGATTCCATACGGCGTGGCAGCGTACTGGAGACAACNNGGCGAGAAGATCTTTTCCCGGGGGCATACTCTGAGGCCGCCTGATCTATCTCTTCTTTCTGCTTTAGCTATAGAAGAGGTCGAGGTCTATCAGAGGCCGAAGGTGGCCATCATCCCTACAGGAGGTGAGCTGCTGGATATAGGCTCGCGCCCCATTCAGCCGGGGGAGGCCTATGAGATCAACTCCATTATGGCCCGGCTCTATGCCCAGAAGTGGGGAGCATCAGTACACAAGACGGATATCATTCCTGATGATGAGGATCTCATTCGCGAGGCCATAGCCGCAAACAAAAAAGCCGATCTGATCATCATCATCGGCGGGACCTCGGTTGGAGAGAGGGATTATGTGCCCCGAATCCTGGCCGAGATGGGAGAGCTGCTGGTTCATGGAGTGCGCCTTCAGCCGGGAAAGCCCACCGCCATAGGCGTTGTAGCCGAAACGCCTGTGGTCTGCCTGCCCGGCTATCCCGTGGCCATGCTCTTCGATCTCTACTTATTCGTTCGACCGGCTCTGCAGAGGATCGGCAATCGTTGCGATCCCCAGCCCAAGGTCAGGGCTGTTCTGACCAGGAAGATCCCCTCCCGACCTGGATATCTCAGTCTGGTGAGGGTGGCCCTTCAGGGAGAGCAGGCCGAGCCCATCATGATCTCCGGGGCGGGAATCCTCAGCTCCGTGGCCAGATCGGATGGCTTTGTTCTGGTATCCGAGGCCAAGGAAGGGCTGGAGGCGGGAGAGACTGTGGATGTGTTTATATTCGAGTAGCTTGGTATAGCCCCCACCGCTCAGGGCCATGAATCATTGGGGATCTGATTTATCTGTGCGAGAGGAACTCAGGCTTGAGAACTGCATAATCCATCAGTTATTGAAGAGTCTGCTGATTCGCATCCATCGATCTTTGTTTAAACATTTATAAGCTAGGCAATGAGCATCGTCTAAAGCATTCTGATTCAAGGGGGACAAACCAATGAAATGAGTCAAGATGCAGATGAGTCCTGACTGAGCATATAAGATCCTATCCGGAGAAATAAGGTCTAGATGTCGCCACAACCTGGTCAATAATTTTAAATACTATCTTAGTGGTAATAATAACTTTAAGGGCAAGATCTTATTTTGGTTCTAATCTCACTGTGGTGAAAGATATGGGCATAAAATCTGTAAAAAGAAAATTCGAGGACCAGCTTATGACTCTGCCCAATGTTACAGGCGTCGGCATTGGAGAGCATTCGGGAAGGGAGATCATCATTGTTTTTGTATCTCATAAGGTCCCCAAGGAGGAGCTTGATCCCAGGGAGTTGATTCCCAAGTCTCTGGAAGGATATGAGGTTCATGTCGATGAGATAGGCGCTGTAACTGCTCAGTAAATAAATCGAGGGGTATTGAGATGAAATACGAAAGTAAAGCCATGCTTTCTGCACAGGACCTGATGGGAGTGCAGAAGGTGCAGAAGACTGCGGTTGTCGAACTCATGAATATGGAGCAACCTCATTCCAATGTGGTGGGAATAGCAAGTGGAGTGAAATGGTCCAAAGGCCAACCGACAGGTAAGGCGGCCGTGCTCGTTTTGGTCTCCCAGAAGCTGGAGGAGAGCGAGCTGGATCCTGATGATGTTGTGCCCAAGGAGATCGATGGCATCCCCACAGACGTTCTGGCCATAGGATATCCTTATGCGGGAGGATGCGATGCTTCTGATGCAGGCATTCAGACCCTGGCCAAAAGGGTTCGCCCGGCCAAGGGCGGATACAGCGTGGGGCATTACCAGATCACAGCGGGGACCATTGCCACTGGCGTTTACGATATCCTGCCCGGAGGAACAGTCAGCCCTCCCACGCATGGAATCGGCATTCCTTCCAAGAGCTACATTCTGAGCAACAACCATGTCCTTGCCAACAGCAACAACGCCTCCATCGGCGATCCCATACTCCAGCCTGGACCTTATGACGGAGGATCCGCTCCTGCAGATGTCATCGGCAATCTGAGCCGATTCATACCCATAACCTTCGAGCCGCCCACGCCGAGGTCTCAGCACAACAACCTGGTGGATGCTGCTGTGGCGGAGGTACCATTCCACGATATTGATAGAGAGGTTTTCTGGATTGGGGACATCAAGGGCTGGCGCAGAAAGAGCAAGGTCCATGTGGGCGATTTGATTAAGAAGACAGGACGCACCACCAACTTTACCGTGGGCCGGATCACAGCCATGAATGCCACTATCGATGTGGGATATGGTGGAGGAAGGGTTGCCAGGTTCAAGAATCAGTTTGTCTCCACGGCTTTGTCTGCAGGTGGAGACTCAGGATCTCTGGTCACATCCCTGGACAATATCGCGGTTGGACTGCTGTTTGCAGGCTCGGAGACCGCTACGATCATAAATCCGATAGAAAGCGTCCGCTCTCTGCTGAATGTGGAGGTAGCTGAACAGATTTTATGAGAGCCATAGACCTATCCAAAATTTGCAGAAACAATTAGGGCGATAGCAAGATGGCAGGCGTTTTTTATAAAGGCCTGCCATCCGCCTTTAAACCGGCCTCAGGCCGGAAAGTACAAGCGAGCCGGCCTTTCCCGTCCGGCTCAAAAGAACTGCTTACAGAGAACGTCTCAAGA
>MTKX01038369.1_pt1 | contig 25181 bp, 17 predicted proteins | sample 1042771 | NCBI WGS metagenome assembly MTKX01 (sample SAMN06212183, study PRJNA360534) | anaerobic digester metagenome | biome: Wastewater treatment plant; material: sludge; isolation source: anaerobic digester fed with sludge from wastewater treatment plant | place: Denmark: WWTP Randers ...
TGGACCGGACAGGGTGGACGGCATCCATCGGATTCGATGGTCGGCATCGACCGGATTATGCATGTGCCCAAGAGATGAATCGCCGCAGGTTGTGAAAAACCAGTCAGGATTCCCTGGCATAGAGAGATTGCTCCCCTGCCTCTCCTTGGCGTCGGTTGTGCCAGGGATGGGCCCGGTCCAATGTTGTTGCCTATCCATCTGAGGAATCATGTAGGGAGGTTAGTTATTTTGTCTCTCAAGTGTTGCGTGTACTAGTGATCTCTGCTATTTCATCTCGTACTTCCTGTCGGACAAATGCTCTGCACGGCGTGCCCTCAACGCCTCTCAACTTCAGTGGAAATGCCTCCAGGAAGACCTGACTCTCCGTAATGGCACACAGGTTAACAAGTCCTTCCAAGATAAGAACTTCCTTCTGGCACAGATAGACAGATACTTTTCGACCCTCGTCTTTTCCACATTCTATTCCAATGGAATCAATGGCAATCATCCTGATCCGCTTCTCCTCAACCAAGTACCTAGCAGCAGCCAACGACAAACCCGGCCTGTCCCCGATCTTCTTGGTCAGGATAACCCTATCCATATGACCTGATCTCAGGATCAGTATCTTCTTTTCAAGGTCCAGACACTCAACCATTCCCCGCAAATCGATTTCATCAAGCTCTCGAGTTGGCACATCTATGACGACAGCCATTCCTTCAAAGCACTCAAGGGGAAACTCGTTGATCCTCTTTCCATCTTCTACGAAGTAGTGAGGTCCCTGAATATGCGTCCCAGTTTGCGTGCAACAGAGAAAATCATAGACATACTCTCTGTCCTCCCCGCTGATTCTGTTCTGAGGGCCATACGGACTACATGGAGGATTTGTTGGGAACACGTAGTCCTCCATCCACATAGACACATCTACGAGTTCATGTGCTTGCGAGTTCAAATCTGTCTACCTCTCAGCCAATGTCAACTGCACCCAAATCCACGAGGGCGCTTCTTTCCGCCTCCGTCAGACCTCGGACTTGAGTAATATTCATGTGCTCATAAAGCCTCTCGCTTCGCAGCACTTCCATTTGTCTCCCTGTCGCAATGTCCCAAAGCTTGACGGTCTCATCATCACTGCTACTGACAAGCATTCGCCCATCAGGGCTGAAAGCAATCGACCTAACTGGCCCAGTATGGGCCGGCCAGCTCCTGATCAGCTGGCCCTTACTCACACTCCACACACGCACGGTCTGATCATCACTGCCACTGGCAACGTACTCGCCATCGTTGCTGAACCTGACTGACCACACCCGGCCAGTATGCCCTTCTAGAACATCAAGGCAGTGACCCGTTTTCAGATCCCATAGCCTCACGGTCTCGTCTTCACTGCCAGTGGCTAGCACAGAACCCTGAGGACTAATGGCAATTGGCCTCACCTGGCTATTATGCCCACGCAGTATTTGTGAGCATTGGCCTGAGAGGACATCCCAGAGCCGCACAGTCTGGTCATCGCTGCCGCTGGCGAGAATGCTCCCATCAGGCGTGAATTCGACAGACCAAACCCGACTCGTGTGGCCTCTCAGAATCTTTAGACACTGACCTGTGCCAACATCCCACAGCCGTACCGTCTCATCCTTGCTTCCACTTGCCAGGATCTGCCCATCAGGCCTAAAGGCAACTGCCCTGACTTGATCAGTATGCCCTTGCAGAGTCCAGAGGCATTGGCCCGTGTTGATGCGCCACAATCGTGCAGTCTGATCCTCACTACCACTGGCTAGGATAGTTCCGTCTCGGCTGAATGTGATAGCCCGCACTGGACTACTGTGAGCATGCAAGGTCCTGATATTCCGGGCTGAACCCACATCCCAAAGTCGCACGGCTCGGTCGTCACCGGCACTGGCTAGCACGGTACCATCGGGCCCAAAGGCGACCGACCAGATAGGGTTGGAGTATCCCAGCAGGGTTCTGCTGCATCGCCCAGTCCTGACGTCCCAAAGCCGCACTGTATGATCATCGCTACCGCTGGCGATGGCATCGCCAAGCGGGCTGAATGCAAGTGACCATACGCGATTGGTATGTCCATGTATGATTCGTAGGCAGTGACCGCTCTTGGTGTCCCAAAGTCGCAGGGTCTGATCGTTGCTGCCGCTGCAAACCACCTGGCCGTCATGGCTAAAGTCCACAGAGTACACGGCGCCTGCATGGCCCTCAAGAACGGCCACGCATTTGCCCGTGTTAGGATCCCAGAGCCGAACGGTATTGTCATGGCTGCCACTGGCAAGAAGGCAGCCGTCAGCACTGAAAGCAACCGACATTACTTGGTCGTTGTGCCCCTCCAATGTGCTTATACACTGACCACTGCTCACCTCCCACAGCTTAACGGTTTGATCGTCACTAGCACTGGCCAGTAGATGGCCACTGGGGCCAAAGGCAACGGACCACACCTGATTAGTGTGCCCCTTAAGTACTGCAAGGGATTCGCCAGATCGGCAGTTCCACAGTCGCAGGGTGTAGTCATCACTGCCACTGGCGATCACATTGCCATCTGGGTCATAAGAAACTGACCACACACGATTAGTGTGCCCCCGCATCGTTCTCAGGCACTGGCCAGTATTCACATCCCAGAGTCGGACGGTCCGATCTTCACTTCCGCTCGCAAGAAGATTGCTGTCAGGGCTGAATGCAACTGACAACACCCAATCACTGTGTCCTCTGCAGACCACCAAGGGCTCACAATCAGGCAATCGCCACAACCGGATCTGCCCGTCGGAACTGCCAGAAGCCAAGATCTTCCCGTCTGGACTGATGGCGACCGCCAGAACACTGCCGAAGGACCTGGCAAACACAGTAGTTCTCAGATCAGAGAATGAAAAGTCAACATCCTGCAAACTCGCGCTTTGGAGATATGCTTGCCTGACAGTGAGGTGGGAGAAATCATAGCCTTTCAGGTCGACCCTCAAATGGCAGAGCAGGTTGAGGACGTTGCCAGCTCCATAGCCAGATCGTAATGGCTCCCCTCCCCGCAACAGCAACAAGACTTGCTGCAGTTGCTCAATCACTGCTTCCCTGCTCCCATAGAAGTTCAGTAGCCTGTCCGCGGTCGGCCTAAGTAAGAGATGGGTCTGAGTCTCTCTTACGTGTTCCCTTGACTGTGCTTTAACCAGGGCAAAGCGATTCAGCGGATCGATTGCTCCTTGCGTGACCCCATCACAGACCTGGGTAATAAGACGGTCCGACACATACTCCATGATTACATTCTGCAGGGAAAACCCATCGCGGCTTGACTCGATCATGGAACGCCGCCGCAAGGACTTCACGGCCTCGAGCAGGTCTTGATGCGTCCTGGGAGGGACCAGGCTCTCCATCAGGCCTTCTTGCGTAGTTGCCTCGCGCTCGATCGCCAACCAGAACATGACTGCTTGCTCCAACTCAGCCAGGCGCTCGAACTGCTCATTCAGAACGTCTTGCACACCGTTGAAGACCGGCATGCCATGCTCGAGAAACTGCACCAGGCTCCCATGATAGACTTCCCTGATCGTCTCGGCAACGATATTCAGCAGCAGCGGGTTGCCAGAGTAGTGCTCGGCCAGGCCTTCACAGTCCTTGTCGGACCCAGAAAGACCTTTGTCTTTGAGGATTAACCGCCCTCCTTGCGGGCTCAACCCACCGAGTCTGAAGGATCGTACGGGCAGAGCAGGTCCCTCCAACCGAGCAACTGCCTCCGGCTTCTCACGGCTTGTTAGGATCAGGCAGCTCTGATGCTCCGTCTGGCCCACGAGTTCAATGAATCGACCATACGCCTCAAACCCCGTACGATACCTACCTACTGAGCCGGCTTCGCCCAGAATCACTTCGACGTTATCCAACACCACTAGCGCGTGACGCGCCCTTAGATAGTGAATGAGGCGCCCGAGACGCATCTCGATGCTTTCGGGCAGGACGCTCTCTTTGTGATCAGAAAGACACTGGATGATGTCAGCCAAGACAGCATCAACTGGCGGAGCGTTGCGCAAGGAACGCCATATCACGTAATCGAAATCATGAACAATCCGGCTTGCCAGCTTGGCAGCCAGTGCTGTCTTGCCAACCCCGCCGATACCTAAGATCGCGAGAACCCGGCAGCCTTCAGCGAGAATCCAACGTTCCGTCTCCACCAGCTCTGTTTCACGGCCATGGAACATCCGTACATCAGGAGCATCGCCCCAATCATACCGAAGTTGTGTGTGGGGCAACCCTTCGGGTGGCTCACCCTCTGGTCTAGGCCCTATCCCAGTAGCACTATCTCGTTCGATGCGAACCTGCCACACCGTGAGGACAATGATCAGCAATAGCAGGGATGCGAAGAGGGGCCAAGCCAACCACAAGTGAGCACGCCAGCTCTCTGGTAACACACTGGTGGCAATGTTACCCAGAATGCCACTCAGGGCTGTGAGGAGAACGAGAAACACGAGGATGATGAAGTATGTACGTCGATGCATGCTCACTTCCTCGAATTCGGACTATGATGCGGCGGTCCGCCAACAGGATCGTGGTAGACGATGACCTGAGATAGTGTCGCCTGCTCGTTGTCACCATCCGTCGCTGTGGTGACAGAACTCAGATCCGCTTCATTGCCGGTGCCTTGGCGCTTGCGGGACAATCACCACCATGGAGTGCTGCTGGACTATGGTGAGGTCTTCTTCTGCCTGCATTGGGCAACAGACGGCTGGACGCTATTGGGTCCAACGTGGTGAGTTGCACATGCAGAGAAAGCCAGCCGCAGAGTTGCTTCTCCCAACACACGGCAGCTATTGATGACGTTGGGCGGGACCGCCAATGACTCAGAAAGGACACACAACTCTGAACATGCCAGAAGGACAGCATCGTGCTGATTGAGAAGCTGGCCTATCACCTCCTGGAAATCACCCGCGGTCTGTTCGGTGTGGGTCCCTCCCATGACCTCCAGTATCCACCGATCTATGAGTATCTGAATCGAGCTCTCTGGGTACAGTGGTTGAATGCCACGTGTGAGAAGATACGGGTCGTAGGCGCGTGCGGATCTGAGACTCCGGGCACATAGGATCGCCAAATTCCTGGCCTGCAGTGCAGCACTGGTATCTGCGGCCTCCTCGAGTAGATTCACTATCCGTGAGAAGGGAGATGTTGGGAATTGGTCGAAGTAGGCATGAGCGCTATTACACGGTATGGCGACGATCCTTGCACCCAGATCGCCCAGCGTCGTCATTGCGTTCCGCACCCCAGTCAGGAGTGTTGCCTCATCCACTACCCCGGTTTGGTCCAACCCCCCATCGACCAGGCTCACAACGAACATGGGAGGATAGTCAGAATCTTGGACCGCGTGGTACCGCTCTGAACAAATATCCACTAACATCCTATGGAAGAAGGCAGTTGCGCGCGGCCCTAGGCCACCTATAATGCCTATCTCTTGCCAAGTACTCGTCGTCTTTGTCCCCATGATCTACCACTGACCAGTTTGCCCGCGCCTAATGGTACGAAGACTCACTGCTGACAAGGCGATCTCTGAACTCAGCTCGCAGATTGTGCCTTCTGTCGCTTGTAGTGAAGGTAGTCCTCAACCGAAACCGACGAGAGAAGCCGCGAGACACGAGGGGCCAAGGGTTCCTGCTCTTCGGATTCCATCAACAGCTGCCATGCCGCATGGCACTCGCATTCAAAGGTTGCGAACATATCGATGTTGCCTGTAGCGTTATACTCCTGTATCAGACGCCATACGTCGCGGCTGCAGCCACAAGCCGCACCAATGCCGATGTCACGGTAGTTCTGTGCCACCAAAGCAGGGCGGGGAAAATACTCGAGCCCTCCAATTTTTATGACGCCCAGACCCACAGTCGACTTAATGACTTCGACTACTGACCACAACCAAGGTGGTGCATAGAGCCCCCTAAGTGCCAACAACTCCGATAGCGACCATTCATGAATGCTTGCCGCCTGGACGTACACTTCATCAAACCCGATCTCAAAGGCATAGGCCACGCTTTCTGCAGCTTGGGCCAGCGCTTCTCGTTCGGTCAAGAATGGAGGTTTGAGTATCACATAGGCCAGAGTCAAGATACCATTCGCATGCGCGGCTTTCACAGCACGCTGATACGAAGACAGCGAGGTGCCTTTGCCAATACACACGTTCCTGGTAAAGCTGTCTTTGGCCTCCAGCCCAATGCCAATGAGCAATTCGACGTCTGCCTTGACAAAGCCCCGCGTTGCAGCACTCACATCGTCAGTGATGTACTCTGGCCTTGATTCAATCGTTACTCGCCGAATGCCCCCAAGATTCGAAGCCAGTCGCAGAATGACTGCTCTGGCCTCAGGCGTCATCTCCCTATCATTCAAGAAGGACCCTTCTTGGTAGATCCGCAACCACTGGATCTCATGATCAGAGAAAAGATCAGATACCGATGCCGCAAACTGCGCGACGTGGAACTCGGGCGGAACGAGCTGGCCCAGGTTGGACCCTGACCACTCACCACACATGGAGCATCCGCCCCCTGCAGCGTGTTGGCATCCTGAAGGAAAGAGAGTGATGCTAGCCGCACCTATCCTTTCCCCGTGGAGATAATCATCGCGGATGGTGAGATCGGAAGGACGTCTCCATGTGGGCTGTTCGCGCCTTGGAGTTGCCTCGCGAATCTGCTTCATCATCATCCGAATCCGGCTTGCGAGGCGCTTGTCCTGATCGTTCATCACAACGAGTCTTCCTGTTCTGCAGTAATGGACGTATGGCGAACTACATGGCCGCGCATTTGTCCTTCTGCCTTCTCGCCCATCATCCCATCCGACCCCGCTCGACTAATAGGGACCAGGTTCTAAACCATCGCTTCACAGCATTGTCAGGCTTGGATACCCAAGTAATTGGCATAAGAATATGCCAGGCTATACACCCAGGATCGCAGGTCTCGGATCTGCTATCTGAATCCTACGCCGGCCGCGCGGTAACCACGGCGATCTCGCTGCTATGCAAGTATGGGCCGAAATCGAAGTCTCCATAAACATTGGCAATCTCAAAGCCAGCGTTTTCCAGCAGAAGACGCATTTCTCCAATGAAGAAGAGCCGATTCTCCCAGAAGATGACCTCTTCTCTTTCCAGCTTTCCTTGCGCATCATAGAATCTGAAGTGTCTGTCCTCTGTGATTGTCTGCGTGACACAATCGAATCTCCCGACTTTCCACATCGCGACAGCTCTCCCTGTGCGCGTGTCTCTTGTCTCCTTGATCTTCCTCAGCGTGGGCTCGCTCTCGAACCAAGCTGGATAGTGTGAAAAGGATAGGATCTCCAGGACCAGAGTCCCCTCCCGAGCAACATGTTTTCGGATTGATGCTAGGGCTGCCCTTTGCTCCTCAATGGTCAGTAGATAGTTGAAGGTCGAGAAGGGAACATAGACCAGCATGAATTCTCGCCCGAGATTGAAGTCCCTCATGTCAGCTTTATAGATGTGAATCCTGTCGCGCAAAGCCTGCGAACGCGTACCGACATTACGCTCAAGCTGTTGAAGCATCTTGAGCGAAGAATCGATTCCGTAAACGACCTTGCCACTCTCAGCCAGAGCAATGGCTATTCTGCCTGTACCCACACCACATTCAAGTGTGCTTGAGTAAGGTTGCACCAGGGCTGAGTACATCGGGATATCTTCGGCAAAGTCCCCGTAGAGCCAATCATAGAGGTCTGGGTACTCTGTGATGCTTTGTTTGTCCGCCGTACCAGTCATTTGGATCATGCTTTCACATCGGAACTGGCTTGTCCATAGCGCTTCAAGAGGAAGGGTTCTATGCTCAGTGCCACTCTGTTTGTCCCTGTAACGCATCCTGCCACAAGCATGCCACCGACCGGGGACTGCGCGACTCCAAGTCCACCCCATGCACAGCTGTTTATGTAGCCCTCGACGGCGTCCACTGGACCGAGTATCGGTAGACTGCGTCCTACATTTGGAACGGCGTCCGAACGATCACGATCAGGAAATAGCGTCCTGTGCGGTAGTGAACGAATTCCCGCAATGCACTTCATGATGCGCAATTCTGCCAATTCGGGCATGCGATGGAACAGTGCATTCCCGTACTTCTGCTCCAGACTAAGGAGATCAGGACCATGAGCAAAGCTATCTGTCTCGTCGAGGCCTACGCTGTACTTTGCCGAACTGCCTTCCCTTCCAATGTAGATTGCTGTCGGGTTGCGGATTTCGATCAATACGTCATTCCTGGGAAGGAGGGAGGTTGGTTCAGTGATCAGGGTGTGCCGTATCGCCTTGAAAGTGGGAAGATCCACCCCCGCCCACTTTGCGACGATCTTGTCGTATATGCCCGCAGCGTTCACGACAGTAGGCGTCGATATGTACCCGTGAGTTGTTCCCACCCCAACAACCCTGCCACCGCGCACGATGATGTCTGTTGCTCTGATTCCTTCATCAATCTTTGCCCCAAGCCTTGTAGCGTGTTTGCGCCAAGCGTCCAAAACGGCGAAGGTGTCAAGGACTCCATCCTGTTTGCAGAATATCCCTCCTCCGATGTCAGACAAACTGAGAAAGGGAACAATCGACTTGATCTCATCTACAGGCAGTAGCTCAACCTCAACACCCAAAGAGCCGTACAGATCGACAAGCCTCTTCATTTCATCAACATGCTCAATTGTGTTGATGCTCAGACTTCCTGTCTGCCGGAAGTCTATGTCGACCCCAAACTTCTCTTTGAACAGAAGAAACTCGGAGAGAGACAGCTGGGAAAGCCTAACATTCTCTTCAAGCTGCGCTTGGAGCATGAACCAGCCAGCTGTGTAGTATGTGGTGCCACTACCTAGCTCATGCATCTCAACCAATTGAACGTTGCAGATGCCTGCTTCGGCCAGGTGGTAAGTTGCACTCACCCCCGCGATCCCGCCACCGATGACTACCACATCCGCTGTTGATCTCAATGTAGCCTCCTAGCCGGCACGACGTAATGGCAATGTTGCGCAACGAAATGAGCCACCGATCTTGTTCGTTTCGGAGAACCCGATGTCTACCACCTCCAGGCCACAATTGGCCAACTCGACAGCCACACGAGCATTTCGAGTAACATCAACTATGACCTTGTGAGGGTTTATAGCAAGGATGTTGGCCGCAAGTCGGAATTGCTCATCCTCAGTTATCTCTATGAGATGGTATCGACGGCTCAGAAAAATCCTGCTTTGCTCATCAATGGCGCTCGGATACGCGACTGCCAAGCCATCTGACACAATGCTAAAGACCGTGTCAAGATGAAGAGCATGGTCACCAAGCAAAGACAGCGGGACTACGTCGAACTGATCCGAAAACTTGGCTCTCACAAACTCGAAGCCGGCGAGATTTGTCCGCTTACCGATGCCAACGAGGAGCCGAGTCCCGTCTAGCACAATGTCGCCCCCCTCCAAGAATCCTTCAGTACACCAGATCACTTCTGTGGGGGCAAGAGAGCCGACCAGTTGTTCTAGTCCTCCTACTTCGCATTTCCTGATGTCCTCTTTGACCCTGCAGATAAGCATCTTGGTACCCACAACCGCCGCAATGTCCCTGATATCTCGTTGATCACACTCGGGTACATCCGTGGCCCATACAACCCTGACACCATTGTCCTGCAATGCACTAACGAGGTGGGCGTGCTCAGTCACCAATTTCTCTATCTTGGGAGGATCCGTTGAGTAGTAATGAGCCTGGATTGCATTGATAGGGGTAAGTGGTGGCAGGGTATCGGCAAAACCCACCACTACTTCACGTAGGCACTCATACTCGGTGAACACTCGGAGTGCTGACACTAGTCTTCCCTCCACCAAAACACCCGACCTGAGAAAGCAGGCCCCGTTCCCACGCCAGCGGATATGTGACAGCCCGGAGTCACCCTGGAGGAATCATGGGGCGACTCCGGCCGTCTCTTCGCCTGGGATGTGACAAGGTTACTTCACGTACTTGACGAAGTCAGGGTTCACCACCCAGGGGTCGTTGCCAACAGTCAGCAGGTTGATAATCGCCCGAGTCACTACGTCGCTGGCGACTTCCGCCGTGTCGACTGTCTTGTATCCCGCATAGTTGGAGAACTGTATTAGCTGGCGGCAGGACAGATGTGCAAACTTGGGCTGGTAGCCAACATCCATGCCCGCAGACAGTCTTCCAGCTTCCAGTTCTCGCAGCAGGGCATCAGCTTCAATTGCGTCTGCAAAGGACATGTTTATGAGAATGCCACCATCTTTGATCAATCCGATGTTGCTGCTATTGATCAGGTGTCGCTGGTTCTCACCTGCTGGCACGTGGATACTGATGATGTCCGCTTGTCTGAGAAGTTGCTCCAGCGTAACCCAAGTGGCCCCGGTAGCGAATTCAAAGTCAAGGTTCTGGTGAACACTTGTGTACAGGATTGTTGTGCCGTAGGCCGCATTCAGTATCCTGCCTACTTTGTTCCCGATCTTACCAGCGCCAATCAGGCCAAGAGTCAAGCCCCTGAAGTTACGAGCCGTGAACGACTCTCCCTGTCCTTGTCCCGAGAGATAGCAGAGGTTCCGCACGCGCTCATGGATAAGCGCGATTGCGAGTTCTGCTACGGATTGTGCATTTGCTCCCTGTGCCGAAACCAAGGCAATGCCTCTCCGCGTCGCATACTCGTGGGCAGGGATCCAGGTCTTCCAACTGGCAGCTGTGGTGCAGATGGCCCTCAGCTTCGGAGCAGCGTCAATTACGCGCTCCGTGACTTTCTCCAGACCACCAAGTATATAGCCATCGATGTCAGACACAGCTTTGCAGAGCTGATCCTCTGATGCCTCCAAGTCCTTCAACCGATAGATTTCGAAGCCAGCATCTCGCAACTGCTGTTCATGCCGCTCCTTGACCATAAGGGTGTGGGTAATGAGAATCTTCTTTTTCATCTGAGCCTCCTAGTCTTCTTTCATGCATTGTCGGCGCGATGGCACCCATCTGTTCCTTGTTCGTCAGTTCACAGTGTTCTCCTCCAGCGAGTGATTCTTCGAACCCTCCTTCACCTACCATCGATCTCAAGCTCTACTCAGGGTAAATCCCGTATCTACAGCGTACTGGGAAGCTAAACTGACGGATGCCTCCCAGCGAAGGGCCTGAGCGGCTGAAAGCGTCGAGGAACTCTACCAAGGATTGGCGCAGCACATCCATGAAGCCCGATGCGAGCTCACGCGACTCCTCGCTGCGAGAGCAGATGAGTCCCAGCTTCACAAACCAGTTCGTCTCTCCATCGTGTTCCGTGTAGAAAAACGCCGCGCCAGATTCCTTCAATAGCTGCAGATATGGCACCTGTTTCTGTGCATATTGCCTGAACTTGACGGCGTACGCTAGGATCATCTCGCACTTCCAGCCATTCTGTGCAGCAATATCAATAGCGCTCCCCGGACTGGAGAACGAGCCTTGAAGCCAGCTTACTCGGTCGCAGATACTGCTCGCAGTGCGCAGCAGTGGTGCAATGAAGCGCAGACCATCTTTCCCGCCGTCCACAGTGCCCGCCGACATTTCTGTGCCGACTGGAATATACGGCGGGTTGGAAACAATCAGGTCAACCCCCTTCCTGTAAGGGGCATAGTCGCCTCCATCCAGGAAGGCAAGCATGTCGGCTTGCAGGAGCTTGAGCCTGGCGTCCTCCTGGTGAAACACTTGCCGCCAGACATTCCAGTTCTCAAGTGCACTCTCTATGGCAGACTGCGAAATGTCTACACCAAGTATCTGCTGCGCGCCACAGGCCAAAGCGTGAACGGTAGGAATTCCATCACCACAACCCAAGTCCACCACTTGGTCCCGCGCCCTTACAGACTCCTCGACAAGACGACAGAAAGCATCGGTATCTTCGGGCATAAGGAAATGCCTGGGGCCCAGTCCGATCGCTCGATACGCATCGTAACGCTCTCGGTTGATGATTCCTAGCCATTCAAAATTCCACCGCGAGCACTCGGTCATATGAGTGGGCCTTCCCTATGGTATCTTAGCAAACGGAGTCCCTCGAGCCGTGCCACCGCTGGAAGCAGAGTCGTATAGGCCTGACAATAGGGCGACTGCACATCATATCGACCAGTTGTCCAGCAGGTCAGAAGCGGACAGCCACCCCCGCACCAGTGGCGCCAACAACAATCACGGCAACCTTCTTTATCCTGGACGGGCAGGTTGCACACCCCGGTCTTATCCTCAATTACCGCCTGTAGAGGATCTTCAGCATATACAGAAGTAATCGATCGATCCATCTGCATTTGGCACTTTGCTACACGCCCCGTCGGGTCAATGACCAGGTAGCTCTCACCAACGCCACACGTCCTGTCGTGAGGGGCACTGAGATCCGTAAGATCAAGAAGCGCTCCAAGAAGCAGCTCTCTAGGCAGATTCTGCTCGATCACAGCATAGGCCGAGCAGAGGGCTTCGATGACCTGTTGCAGCTTGGTCCGTAGCGGTACGAGGCTCGTACAACGATTGTGTTCTCGACACAGGTTCAGATTGAAAGGCAAGTTCCTTTCCAATAGGTAGGCTATGATCTCGCACAACCCCGTCGCGCTCTCATCAGTTATGGTAACGGAGATCGTAGGACGAACACCTCGCCCCAGTAGTCGATCGATACTGGCGGCTACTGCATCAAACGAACCCCGCCCATCAGCAGACAGTCGCTGCCTGTCATGATATTCAGCAATCCCATCCAATGAGACCATCAGGTCAACTGCTTCTTCGAGCAAGAAGTCAATGAAGCTATCTGTGATGCTGACGCCATTGCTGAGCACAACACTGCTAAGACTCAGACCATAGGCCGAAGCCTGAACGACAGCATACCGATGCAAGCTCCTGACGAGTGCGGAATGAAGCGTTGGCTCGCCGCCAGCGAACTTGAGCTTGATCCGGCCGAAACCATGCAGGCGAGCAGAGCGCACCACCGTGTCTATACTCCTGCACCCAGTTTCTGCTGTCATTGTCTCCAATGTCTTGCCAACATAGCAGTAAGAGCATCGCAAGTTGCACGCGTTTGTCGTGTGTAGCCAGGCGACTAGTGTTCGGATGCCAGGACTACTGTTCAGGCCGCTCTGCACACTCGGTTCCAGGAGCGACAGCCATATCAGGGATGAAGCAAGCCGAAGCAGGTCCTCAGGGGCAGTGTTCGGAAATCTCGGACAAACGCTTCCCAGTGCAGCTGGGGCAGAGAACGCATCGAGAAATTCCATGGCTCCACGATTCAGGACAGCCCTGCCGGCCGCACTGCGTGGGCTAAGCACGATTCGGTAGTCGTCCAATACAGGCACACTGACGAGATCATCGGCACGCCTAAAGGAACCCTCTAGGGCAGACGCGAGTCCTAGAATTGGCCTCCCGGTCATTGTCGAGTGCTGTGCGCACGCACAGTCACACTGGGCATTGCAGTGCTGTTGCCCTGGATCCAATTGCCTGTCAAAGATGATCTCGGGTTCAGACATGGGCCCTTCTATCTTCAATAAGTCATCGCAGTTCCGAGCAGTCACAAGCCGCCTTGGCAGTCAGCGTTCTTGGAGGTGCAGACGGACTGCCGAGCGAAGCCTCTGCACCGTTGTCGAGACCAATCTCTGAGCAGTTGCGGATGCAGCCCTTTCCCTGACGATGTCACCGCATGCAGTGAATTCAAAGCAGAATAGCAGGCCCATATACGTCAAATCAGCATTAGGGCCAATGATCCCCGCTCAGAGGCCACGTTCGTTCTTCCATTTGGACCAATCCAGGAAGAAGCCAATTGCATCGGGGGCCGCGAACTCTTCCGGACTTCCGGGCCGCTGCCAGAATGCAAGCATTTCCCTGCCGAGGTATCGCACTGCCTCTGGTCTAGCTCGGGGCAGAATCTGCTCGCCGATGCTCCTGAGTTGTCCTCTCAGGTTGAAACCAAGATACGTTCCTCCACGACTGAGAATCCCTAACCCACGCTGATAATGCCTGACAGCATCAGGCTCAGATCCTCCCAAGAGCGCTAACCCACCCAAGTACACAAAGAAGAGCCCTTCTAGCACGGGATAATTGGTGTCAGGGTTGCGAGCTCGAAATTCGGTGCGAGCACTCTCGAAATCCTGCCAATGGTCAAATCCGACGACTTGAGCAGTTGCTGCGGCATTGGCCAAGTCGCCCAAGCTGTTGTACTCCGTAAACATGTCGCCAACCTGCCGAGCTAGACGGTTGCTCTCGAGCCAGTTCCCAACTGCTCTTTCGTGCAGTTGGAGATCCCAGAGGACATGTGCTTGCCGGTGCAACACGAGTGGTGTATCCAACGGAGTAGCGAGGCGGAGCGCTTGCTCAATGTCCTGCAGGGCAGAGGGCCAATCGACCTCCTTCGCTTGCTCTTGTTCGCCCACCTGTGCTTTCTCTTTCCCAATCATCCACTTCGCCCAACCGCGGCCTGAATACGCACGGCTCAACCACTCTTCAACTGCCAACTTGGCAAACATATCTATAACTAGCTCAAAGAAGCGGCCCGAGCGAGCTGGTTTTGCCAGTTCGATCCAGATTTCCCCCAGGGTGTTGTATGCCTGCGCCAAGTTGTTCCTGTAGTCTTCTGAGTACTCGGGTTTCTCGATTATCAGTTCCTGCCAGGCATCTATCGCCTCGGTGCTATAGCTGATCGCTCGTTCTTCGTCTCGTAGAATTGCATAGATATAGGCCATGCCATTCGCGATCAGGGCCTTGTGATCGTGCAGCCCGGCTCTGATCGCGCTCAGGTAGCCCCGCTGATAGAAGTCCAGCGCGTCATTCAGCAGCCCCAACGTTCTGTGCGCCCAACCCAAGCTGAACAAGACTCTTGCATGCAACCTGTCGACCTCATCTCTGTTCCAGCTCGCCGCACTCTCACCTGTAATCAGACGAAATGCATCTCGGTATTTCGTTACCGCTCTGCGGATTGAAGGGCCGAGACCTGGGGCTCCTCTTGCTCTCATCAGGCAGTGACCTTGCCCAATCAGTATCTCTGCCATTGCGGGACTCAGAGGGTCTACTGACTTGGCGATTCGCTCGTGCAGAACTATCGCTTCTTCATACCTGCCGCTTACTGTCAAGTGCTGCGCCAACTTCCAATAGAACGAGAGTTGGGTACCAGGATCTAGTTCATCCAGATGTGGCCGTATCACTCCAATAAGAGATTCACGTGCTACAAGGTAACCAAACTGACCAGCCAGTTCAAAGTCCTCGGAAAACGTCTCGTAGCCGCGCGAGGGATCGACCACCAGCTGACGCTCAAGCCGCTCTGTTCGGGTAACCCAGAACTCCTGTTCCCGTACGAGCCGCTTGTTGTAGAGCTCGTTGAGCTGAAAAGGATCCTTCTCGGCAAGGATCACCAATTCCTCATCTCTGAGTCTCCGGATCTCATCTAGAAGCGTAGCCGAGCGCTTGCTGAGATATCTAATGGCGCGCACACTGTCGCGGTGCTCGCGCGTACCCTCCAGATCCACTTCAGGCCAGACGTACCTAAGTACCAGTTCTTCCATCGCATCGGTAAGCCTGATCCGCCTGTCTGGCAGAACCTTGATGTTAGCACGCCCTACAGCTCTGTCGTAGAGCGCTTGCGCTGTCGCCCTGTCCGTGTCCAAGATCTCGGCTATACCTTCCACATCAAGTGGATTGACCTTCGCCAGAGTTAGAGTAAGCAGATCATCCAGCGACCTTAACCTGCCGATGTGGACAACCAACTCCCTTCGAAACTGCTTCTGGAGCTCAGTGAGTACGGCCGGAGCATGCTCCGAGAACCATCCCAAATCAAAGTGCTCTTGAGCTGCGGCGGTAAGGCACCCCGGGTCGAGAATGTCGGCATGCTTCTGCAATCTTGAGCGCATATTGTGCCCTGACAGCCAGTCGGCTGCTGCTGCAGCATCACGTTCCACCCACTCAATAGCCATGTTGAGGATAATCGGGAATCCGCCAGAAAGATAGTGGAAGATAACTTCCCATTTTGGATCGATCAGTATGGACCGGGAGCGTTGGGCCTCAGAAAGCACCTGCCTCGAATCCTCAACTCCCAGCGGCTGCAAAGACAAGAGGACTACTGAGCGTTCATCCACCTGATCAAGTAGCGGCAGATATAGCGCCTCGGCTGCTCTTCCGGCAATCACGGAAACCAGATTTGGGACTTTGAGTGCTGTCTCTATGAGACGAACAAAGGGGTGGCGACTTCCAGAAGCGGCCTCATCACTCAGGTAAGGGAAATAGGATAGGATCTTCTCGGCCGTGTCAAAACGCAAGATCACCCGCCTATGCAGTGCGTACTTCGTCAGGCACTCAGCAAACATCTCTTCCGCATCAAGAGATAGTCGTGCAAGTCTCGAGGGAGAAGCGCCTCTTCTTTCCACCTGCCTCCGATCCTTGACAATATCCAGATATGGCTGGAAGTGACCACTACCCAGCTGCCTGGCAATCTCTACGGATAGTCCGTCAAGGAATCGGTACTTCGGATCATCGAAATCAATGATCGTATCGCCCATCACGTAGCCAGCAGGCAAGTCCCCCATCCGCGCTGGAAGCTCCTGCAACAACGTGGTTTTCCCAACACCAGCATCGCCGTTGATCAATATAAAACAGGGCTCCCCAAGCGGACCAAGCAGCGCTTTCCTTATCAGTTCTATTTCGTTTTCCCTACCAACGAATATCCCGGCCATTGAGCCCACTCCCTTTTCTGCCTGCGGGTCGCGCTCCTGAATTACTCCAGACAAACCAAATCAATCTGCCGATGGCTGATCCCGAGGAGGCGTTCCTGCCGCGGTTGCGGACTGCGGATCAGGGAGGCCACCGCGAAACGCCTTTATTCGCTCCAACATCTCGGCAAAGGCAGAGTCATCATAGCCGTTTTCACTGGTGAAGTAGTTTAGGGTGAACGCGAACTCCCAGTCTGTCGAGTCCCCGTCTTGGAGTTCGGCCAGCAAATCGTCGATTACGCCCCTTTTGTGCTCGGCAAGAGGCTCGATTGCAGCCAAAGCGGCCAAGGTGGATGGTAGGATTTGACTGAGATACAGGTCCTTCAATCCACTTCCTCTGTTGTTGAAGATGTAGAACTGCTCTTGAAGATGATGATACAGGAGTTCCAGTGCGAAAGTGTGCCGTCCCCTGTGTATTTCAGGATCCGTCAATCGTTTTTCGTAGGCCGCAACCGCGAACTGGCAGATGTCGCGCAAATTCGCACGGCCCTGCTCACCACTACTGCGCAAACGGCAGAAGAACAACCGGCGAGTGATATCGTCTCCAAGGAAGCCTCGTTGGTTGTCAACCAGATGTGTCCTGGTCAATCCGTCCCATAGTGCCTGAGGATCCTCGCTGGCCAGCAATCCTGCTGCTGCCAGTTCTCCGAGCATGCCAGCACTAAACTTCCTCATTACGCTGAGTCGCTCCAACAACGTACCCAGATTGCCCACTCCTGCAGTAGGCGGTGTAGACTTCTCGATTTCCTTAATGACGTCGAACACGTGTCCGAGGTGCCTGGGATCCTCATCAGTCGGCCACGGCCCCCTGAACAGCGTATCTCCGTAGTACTCCTGGAGCAGAGTGACTAGGCACCCCGGATGTCCTCCGGTCACATGACACAGATACGCTGCCACCGCATCAACCTTGTGCGGCTCAAGCACGAAGCTGACACTTGGCCGCGACGCAAAGTTCCTGACACTCTGCTGTATTACCCTGAAGCTGAATGGCGATAGTCGGATTGTGTCCCTGCCGAGTATCTCCAGTGCGTCGACGCTTTCAAGGTTGCGTGCAGAAGATATGACCCGAATGGAACGCGTCTTGTGGATTCCGAGGCTGTGCCAACCCTCGAACAGACCCTCCACCAGTTCGACTAGACCTCTGATCACCGAATCTTTCGCTAGATGCAGATCATCGAACAGCAGTAGGAGACCTCTGTCTCCCTCCCCCATCTTCAGTGCGCCGGACTTTGCGGACAGTGACCAGCCACGCTCTCTCCCTGGCTTCTTCAGAATGGCCTCGATTTCAGGAGGCGCCATTTCGAGGTCCAACCCGATCTGTCTGACCGCGGCATCAAGAGTGAGGTCTTCCTTGAACTTTATGAAAGATACGAGCCAACCAAGTTGAATGTGCCGTGATCCGATCTCTCGTAGGAACTCTGTCTTGCCATAGCCGGCAGGCCCCAGTACGAGCCAACAGTGCGACAGGGTGTCCAGCTGCTCTAAGAATACCTTATTCAGCTCGGCTTCTCGGTTCTCAAAGAAGTAGTCACGCCGAAAGGGCGTCTTCTCCTCCCGGAAGAACCGCGCATACACCTGCGGGTAACGCTCTGCCAACAAGGCGCTCAATCGCTCAAGCCGCCCCAGACGCCTTAGGGCTGCAAGATAGTCATGATTGCTCTCACCTTGCAGGCTGTTCAGCTCCTCGACTTTGAACAGCTCCTGCATCAGATCCTGCACTTGCAGCGGCAGAAGTCCTTCCAGACAGAGGCCAAGCTTGTGCCAAAGCTTCGCGTCCCCGGGCATTGGCTCCGTCATCTCCCTAACCTTCCGAGATCGTCGTCATACTCCACCCAGAACAAATGTACCCGACTAGGGCAACGACACCAGATCACTTGCCAGTCTCGGAGCAACCAGGATATCTTGCGAGCAGGTGGGCCTCTAGCTGATCGAGACGCCCCAGTCTCCGCATGTCACCCAAGAAGTGGATCCGGTCTTGGCCCGAAAGGGCACTGATTTCCGCCGGAGTCAGCAGTTCCTGCTTTACTTCCTCGAACTGCAAGTCCAGCAGCTTGTTCAGGCAATCGCGCAGTCTTGCATATTGATCCCCTGCCATTGAGTCACCCCCTCCTACTATCCGAGTCTTCTTGGGCCTTGTGGTTCCTGCCGGCCTCTTCCGCATCAACACATACACGATCATGGCCGCTAGTGGCAAGACCGTCAGTAGCACTTTCATCTCTGTGACCAGAGATCGGCCCGAAAGAAACACAAGCGCTAGTGCTAGCACATACGCGATGACAAAGAGAAAAACCTGAACGTCGAGCCTCTTTATAGCGGTAAGGAGAGGGTCGCCAATCGTGCGAAACAGGTCGCTGCCTTGCGTCGGTTGAGATTCTTCTTTGCTTTCGTTGGGAGTTCCATCTGGCGTATCCAAAGACGCATCAGCACGAGGAGGTTGTCTTCCATCTCCCCCTTCCGCATCCTCCTGAAGTCTCGGCCTCATAATCCAAATTCTCCTTTCAACACAAGGGCAGCACTCCTACTCTTATGCCGTCTGGACCCTCGCACGCGGCGGCAACGCACCGGCCTTGATGTCAAGGCCGTCAATCGAGGTTCTCCCGCAAGCGATCACCACTATTTCAATCGGCGTCGTCACATCGCCATCAGAAGCTCAAATCCCCAAGTTGCCAAACTCGTGTTGGAGTTCGTCCTGCGTCAGCTGGAGCATTGCAGAGGTACCTGCCGTATACATGGTCTGCTCAACTTGATTGATGCGATTATAGAGTGACAGGTTCAAGTATCGAGCAACGGCCTGATCCGCTGCGCGCTGCGCGGCGTCGATCTTTTCCTGCGCCAGATAGCAGCGCGCAAGGACATGAAATGCTTCGCTCACTCGCCAGTGACCACATTCACCGAACATCTGGGTGGCTTTCTCCGCCGACTTGAGCGCTGACCCAAACTCACTTAGGACTAACAGCGCCAAGGCACAATTCAGTTCAACGAGCGCGAGGTAAGCAGATTCGCCCAGATCGCCCACAAGCCTGGAACTTAGAGCCAATCGAGCTCTTGCCTCTGGGCCTCTATCCTCCAGCAAGTCGAGTCGGGACTCGGTCAGCAACGTGCGATAGTAATCGGCCTTGTCATGATTGTCAGCGGTCAGGCTCTCCTGGGCGTTGCGTAAGCACAGCCGCGCCTCTGCTATCGCGTATTGCGTCAGGTACAGTCTGGCCAGGCAATGGTTTATCCTTCCCCGGATCCGTCTCTCACCCCCCCCTGTCAACGCCAGTGCCCTCAGGTAGAAGCCTTTGGCCTCTGCCAAACGTTCACTGAGGCGGCAGGCATCTCCTATCTCCATCAAAATGACCGCTTCGCTTGCAGGATCGTTTTGAGTCGCCGCGCCATCAAGTAGGCGATGAAACACGGCAAGTGCCTTGTCAAACTGTCCCAGGAATCTGTGTACTCGCGCAATCGTGCCCAACACTTTGCTGGCATCGCTCTTGGCACCCAGGTCTACATAGTGCTCGTAGGCGCAGTAGTAGTATTGCAGCGCCTCAAGTTTGAGTCCCTGCTGATATAGAAAATCACCACACTGAAGCTCTAACGCAGCAATGACATCCAACTCCCGCGCCTTTTCGAGAGAAGCAAGAATCTGCTGAAGCTTTTCCTTGTAGATTCTGGAATCACTCATTCGTGTTTGCACCTACTTCATGCATCCAAGCTATCCGATCACCTGTCAGGATCTTGCCAGAGCTGCTCGGCACGGGGGGGCGAGTGCAACCAACCCGACACGTCAGCGCTCATTTCTTGGCTTTGTGCCACGGAGGGGTTCCGGGACTAGGTGGTCGGGCGTGCTCTCTGTATTCAGGATTGATCAGATTTGGGATCTCCTCCTTACCCTCCAAGGCAGCAAGTACACTTCTGATGAACATGTCTGCCTGCCTTACAACAGAATCATCCGTCTGATAGGCAACATGGGGGGTGATGCACATCCTGTTTGTGGGCAGACGCAACAGCCCGTACTTGTCATTCTCCAGTGAAGGAAGCGGTTCCTCGTAGTAACCATCCATTGCCGCCGCAGCAATGAGGTCCTTTTCGATTGCTTCCCTTAGTGCATGGGGATCCACCATGGCAGGGCGGGCCACGTTGATCAGGATCGCGGTACGTTTCATCGCCCGAAACTGCCCAATGCCCATCATTCCTATTGTCTCTTTGGTATAAGGAGGATGCAGTGTCACAATGTCCGACTGCCTGAGTAGTTGCTCTAGTGTACTAGCCCACTCAATCCCCAATTCCTTCTCGACATCTGGCTTCCGTGTGCGGCTGAAGTAGACCACGCGCATCTGAAAGCCCTGTTTGGCAATCTGCGCAACTTCCGAACCTACGAACCCTAGCCCTACTATTCCGAGCGTCCTTCCTTTCAGCGTCCAAGTTGTCTCGCCATAGATGACGCCACCCTGTCTGGATAGCTCATTGTAGTAAGTGATCTTCCTTACCAGATTCAGGATCACACCAAAGGCAAATTCTGCGACTGATCGTGCATTCGCGCCGGGGGTGTAGGTTACGGGGATGCCATGCCTAGTCGCGGCTTCGACATCAATATACTTCCCGTAGCCGGTACCAGAGAACGCGATGATCTCTAGGTCTGTAGATACAGCAATCACCCTTTCTGTGACTATCGTTGCTCCCGGCACTATGAAGGCATGCACGCCTTCCAGCTGTTCAATCAACTCATCCTCGGTCAGGTCCGGAGGCACTATCTTCACACGGTAGCCCATGCCTTCCAAACGCTCGACTTCCACTTGCGGAAGCCAGTTGTTATTGAAGACTATCGTTTTCTGCACGAGGACACTCCCTACAGATTCAACCGTATTCCACCGGGCTCACAGCCACCCGGAACCCGATGTACTTGCTCTGAGCGACTACGGAACCACCTGGACGAGATGTGCTAGTGACGCGGTTCCTCTGGCTCAAGAACGATCCACCTCGAAGGACCCGAGGGCTGACACCAGATAGCTGGTTGCGGCCATCATCCGCATTGTAGGGGTACGCTGCGAACTCGGTCCAGGAGGTCAGACACCATTCCTCAACGTTGCCGCACAAGTCGTAGATCCGTTCGAATGCTTGGCCCCTGTCTCCGAAAATCCCCACCGCGGAGGTACTTCCTATTCCGGTTTCAATCATATTGCACCGGTGCGGCTCAAAACTATCGCCCCATGGGTACTGACGGCCATCAGTTCCGCGAGTTGCGTACTCCCACTCGGCCTCTGTCGGTAGACGATAGCTCAGACCGGTCCGCATGCTCAACCAGCGGCAGAACGCGACGGCTTCATACCAGGTGACGTCAATGCGGGGGTGGTTACACAGGAAGAGATCGCTGGCGCCCTCACGTGCAAGTGTCTTCTTAGGATTCTGCCTTCGCCAAATGCGAGCACTTTCGCTAAAATCCCACCACCGCGTGTCGCGATACCCATCCTCCGCGTCAATGAAGGCATCAAACTGAATATTGGTTACTGGGTAACTGGCTATGCCGAACGTGTAAGGGATGGTCACGTAGTGCGGCTCCTGCTCGTCTAGCGATCGCATGCTGCCCATCAGGAAAGTACCAGGTGGGATAGAGACGAGACGGACGTCCGGCGACCCGGAATCTGCTAAGGCTACCCCCTCACGATCATCTCCCAAGCCACCCAGCATGTTGCCAGCAAGATAGCGCTCATGGGGAGTCAATGCTACCTCACGGATCAAGGTTTTGATCCAATCTCTCAAACGCTCCAGGTCTTTTTCGTGAGTGTCACTTCTTGGCTCAAGCCTGTGCTCAGTCCAAATCTGACCAGCCAACAGAACGTTGCGCCAAAGTGCCCTGGCTGTATCCGAGTCTTCGACCAGCCGAGCACTATCCGGTCTCGGCAACAACGCACTGAGTAGCTTCCACCATTCGCTCACGCTCCTCTGTGCTACCAGTCGTGCGCCAAGCAGCAGCGCCACTTCGTACCACTGATCCGGATTGCCAGATAATAGAGCTACAAGGTTATCGGGAAAACCCCATTCTCCAGTCGCTGGCTTCCCAACGGAGTCTGGCAACTCGCATTCGTCATACTGCTCCCAGAGGGCACAAGCTGCCATGAACTCTTGGAAACTTCGGTGCGGAAAGCGATACAGGCCGTCGGCGGGTGATATGAGAATGCCGTTTCTCTGCTTGAGGTACTCTACTACGGCATCAGTGGGTGCTCCAAGACCCTGCGCCGCCAGTTGACGTCCGGACTGCTGGGCAAGCTCCAGGCCGCGTCGCAGTTGAAGTTCAGTAATATTCGCAGCACCCTGTAGGTGGCCTTGATCGCGATGGGTGTCATATGCAAGCAACTGTAGTGCATTGCGCAATCTTGCCAGATCCAGGTTCTCCAAGCTTTCTACAAGGGCGGGCTTCTCGTACGGCGGATCCCATCGATTCAGTAGCTCAACAGACTGCTCATACAACTCGGCACGACCGCCGTCTGGAAAGCGGCCTTTGTTCGCAGCGTGTATCAAGGTAATCAGCGACAGCAACAAAGGAGTGCGAATCAATGGTCTGAGATGAGGGGAATCCTGCACGGCCCTCATGAACTCATCTGTCCGGATGTCGGTTCGTCTCTCTGCCTCGCGTCTTCCACCAAACACCACGCCTTCCGCTGACGATGTGGCAAGATACCAGCCCCGTACATACGATCTCACCTGCTCCAGGCTAAATGGGCACAGAACCGCCACGGAAAAACGGTCGGACAAACGCGACGATGGGTCGGAAATGTAAGTATGAGTACGGCATGTTGCTAGAATCCGGCAATGTTCATACCTCCTTGCCCAATCCTCAACGACATGCGCGACGCGAGTCCGCCTACCGCCGCTTTCGCCGACCTCGTCTAGCCCGTCTAGCACCAGCAACCCAGAATAACCGAAGATCCCTGGTGCTTCCAGGATCCCGGGAAACAGTCGGCCGAAGTCTCCAAGCGTGCGTTTGAGATACTCCAAGAGGCAATCCGACGTATTCCCTGTCCCTGAATGAAGAAATTCGGGCGATTCTGCAAAGGTTCTGAGCTCAACATACAGAGGCAGCATGGCCCCATGTATCCACGAAGGCCCTAACAGCTCGCCCGGTAGAGGACGGCGATCTTCCTGAGGATCCATCAACTGCGCAAGGCTCATTACCAGATTCCTGGCAAATGTGCTCTTGCCACTGCCAGGTCCCCCGATCACAAGTAGCCACGGTTCAGCAGCTGCGATTTCGATCATCCCCCTGCGAGGCAAATCAGCCTCGAAGTCCTGGCGCTGCAGTTCTGCTGCAAACCTGCGCTTGTTGCCGCCTTCCAAAGTGTCCCAAGCGTCCAGCGGGGTATATACCTCGTGAAGACTTACATCGCTCCTACTCCCCGGCAAGACATCTTCCACAAAAGCTCTATCGAGTTGCGCGCGGAGCCAAGCAAGATACCGAGCTAGATTGGGGATCTCAGCGTCACCGATGGAATCTGTCAGCGCCTTCGCACTGTGCTGACGGATGGCCAAGTACAAGTGCTGTCCGGCCAGCATCATTTCTGCCTGCACCCGCATGGCTGGACTATGACCCATGTCCCTGATCTCACCAAGCAATTGCCGGCAGAAATCCCGCAGCTCCTGCTTGCTCAAGTGGTGCTGCACAGCCTCCATGATGCCAATAGCAGTGAGCAGACTATCAGCGCCACAGCGCTCGTCAACCCGCCTACAAACCGACCGATAGACAGAACGTGCCAATCTGATTGCGTCAGGACGACCCCGCACCGTCTGGTGGAGATTCCAGATTCTTTCGGCTAATGGTAACGCGTACGCTTGGCTTGCTACGACATCAAGGCTATTTGAGAGGTCGTCCGATTCAAGAACTGGGAGCAAGCCGATGACCATTAGTCGCTCGTATCTGCTCTGTATCCCCGCAGCCTCCGCCCGACTAGCCAGTGAGGACCAGTTTTGAGTTACGAAGTGCTGCCATCCGCTCAGGGACGTGATAACCATGGCAGTGGCAAGTCTCCTATCTGAGTACACAGCCTTCAGTGCGCCTCGTCAACCGAGAGCACCCGCATCGTCAGCCACAGTCCTGACCCACATTCCTGCGCGGGATCAACAGGTATTGCCAGATCAGAGCATGACCTTGCATCGGCAGCTTCCCCGGATCTCGGAGCCAAAGGGATAGGCCCACCATAGCGGTTCTAACCTTCCGGCCTACGCTGCTCACCACGTTGCTGAAGAACAAGCCAGCCAACTCCGTTGTAGGCTTGGACAGATATATGTGTGATGTAGTTCTCACTTCTTGCCCTAGTGGCGATCCTGCGAGCCAACCACGGGTTATCAGAATGGGGTCGTTGACCTAGAACAGCACCTGCCCCCTCTCCCCCTAAAGCGGCCGTGATCATTGCTTAGCCCGTGACTGCCCCGCGTGCGCACTCGCGCTGCTCAGGTGCGCTTCGGCACTATCGTCCCCAGTCTGGTCACCAACAATCACCTCGGAGAGCCAACCAGTATTCTATCCGGATATGCGCAGTCCGATGAAATCGTCCACGCGTTCCGGCCATGTCGTCCACTCGTCGGAGCGAAGC
>MTKX01016513.1_pt2 | contig 25100 bp, 19 predicted proteins | sample 1042771 | NCBI WGS metagenome assembly MTKX01 (sample SAMN06212183, study PRJNA360534) | anaerobic digester metagenome | biome: Wastewater treatment plant; material: sludge; isolation source: anaerobic digester fed with sludge from wastewater treatment plant | place: Denmark: WWTP Randers ...
TTGACCCACAACTGGTCGTAGGCGACGGTGGCACCGCGGTAGGACGTCAGCCCCACCCGGCCCGTGGGATAGAGGCTGTCGGTGCCTGTCCAGACGGGCACGCCGTTGATGTAGAAGGTGAGGCTCGCTCCCGAGGCTACGACCCGCAGCAGGTTCCAGTTGCCGCCCTGGGCGATGGCCGAACTGGGGGTATAGTTCTGCATGACGGAAGAGATGCCGTCATCGTAGCGAAACACGGCATACTGCCCGTCGCGCCGGATGTAGAAACCATACCCGCTGTTCCAGCGGTAGGCACTGCCCATGGGCGCGGGGCTGCCCCGTACCAGGAGACCGTGGGGGCAATCGTCGCAGCCCACCCTCGACAGCTCCACCCGGTAATCCACGTTGGCCAGGTTCGCGTCGTAGCTGCTGCTCGCCCAGGCGCCCGCCAGCCCGTTGGTCGCGTACAACTCTCCACCTTCAATCCACCACGTGCCGGCGTGGGCTTGCCAGCCGGGAGCCGAGCCGTTGAACTGCGAGTCAAAGGCCGGCGCGCCCGCCCCCTTGAGTACCAGTGGGAGATAGCTGGACCGGAGGACCTGGCCACAGTAGATGGGCAAGCGGAGGATGGTCTGCCAGGGGCCTCCGTTGCCGGCGCTGACATCCAGGCGCAAGGTGGCCGTCGGGTCCGCACCCAGCCCGGGGGAGATGTGCAGGTTGAAACCGTCCGGATTGCTGACCAGGCCCTTGGCCGGGATGGTGCCGTAGGAGCGGTTGTTGTCGCCCACGATGGACACCTGAGAATCGTCAGAGCTGAGGGCAGCCACCACGTTGGTGATGGCGTCGCTACCCAGGTTGCGCAGGCCGACCAGCAGCGCCACGGTCTCGCCGCAGTCGAGCCGCCCGTCGCCGTCGCCCGAAGTGCCATCGGCGTTGTCGTCGTCCACCACGAGGCTGTAGATCGCCGGAGGGCCGACGACGGGGATGTGCGTCCAGGCCACGCTGCTGTAGGCCGAGTCGCCGTAGAGGTTGTAGGCCCGGACGCGATAGAAATAGTCCACGCCGGGTGTGAGGCCATAGTTGGCATAGCTCGTCACCGGCGGAGAGAGCCTGGCAATCTCGACCCAGCCACTGCTCGGGTTCAGGGAGCGCTCGACCTTGAAGCCCACTGCGTCGCCGCTGTTATCCGTCCAGGCCAGGTTGATCCCTGCGCCAGGCACGGCGCTTGCCACAAGGCCCGAGGGCGCTGCGGGCGCGCCAGAGATGCTGGTCCGAAAGTTGGCGACGGTGTGGGCCGTCTCGTTGAGGGTGCGGCGGTTATCGGCATCGCAGCCGGGGTTCGGGCTGCCGAGGGCACAGTTGGTCGACGTGCCGCCCGGAATGCCCATGGGGCGGCCGCCATAGTACACGTTCGGGTTGGACCAGTAGGGAACGCGGGTGCAGTTCACGCCCACAGTCGCGCAGACGTCGTTGTAGCTCATCATCGTGCGCCAGCGGTCCTGCGTGTTAAAGTAGCCGTGGCTGTAACTGTGACGGTCCAGGCTCACGTTCACAAACCAATCGTGATTCGCCCCCATATTGTGGCCCAGCTCGTGGCCAAAGGTGAGGTTGCTCGTCGCGCAGGTCAGCTCCACGACGGCAAAGGCATAGGGGGCAAATCCCGCCTCGACGTTCTCTGCCAGTTGATAGGCCACACCGCAGTAAACCGGCGATGGATAGTGGACGATGAGCACCACGGCGTCGGCGCCATAGCTGTCGCGCAGGGTGTGGACGTTGTTGAGATAGGGGTCGGAGCTTCCCTGCAGGTACTGCAAGTCGCCCGGGCTGCCCGAGACACTGCCCGACTCCACGTAGCTCACTTCGACGGCGCGCACCAGGTGCAGCCGCTGGCTGACCAGGCTGTTCTCGTAGGACACGTTGGCGTCGGCCACCGCCAGGTCTATCTCGGCCAGCATGGCCGCCGTGCTACCCGCCGCCTGGCGTGCCGCCGGCGTGTAAACCACCAGGACGTCAATGATGGAGCCATCGTCGGCCGGCGCCTGGGCTGTCACGTCGTGTGGCTGGTCCGCCGGGGCGGGCGGCACAGGCACCGGCACCGGTTCCATCTCGGGGGGCAGGGCCGACTGATCCATCTGGGAAACGGCGTGCAATCCGCCGCCCGTCGAGCGCACGCGGTACACGGCGCCGGGCAAAAAGACGTCGCCGACCAGGAGATCGTCGCGGCGCACGAGGACCACCTGGCTGAGCTCCTCGCCCTCGATCCGGCCGCGCCACGCCTGCCCGGCATCGGGCAGCGACTCCGCCTCCTGGAGGTCGACGTCGAGGACGACGTCGTCAAAGAGGTTGAGGGCCAGGCGCCGCGGGCTGCTGCCCGCCAGGAGGGACAGGTCGACCTCGACGAGGCGGGAGCGGATCACGGCCGGCTGGGCGGCAATCTCCGGGCCCTCGCCCTGGGGAGCTGGCACGGGGACAAAGAGACCCTGCGATTCCTGCGCTGCAGGCGGCGAGGCCAGCGAGCCTGCCGGCATGGTAATGAGCAACAGAACAACGGCAACGACAAGTGACAATCCCGCGTCAGGAACGCGCTTTCGCATACCTCCAGCTCCTTGAGTATAGCGCAGAGCCGGCACGAACGATAGCCGCTCGGCAAAGGCCCTGAGTGTGATGCAGCTTTGGGCTGACAATGGCCGTGGGCCCGATTCAAGCCCGTTACAACTGTGCTGTCTCGGAAATAGAAGTATACCATCCGGCCCGGTGCTTGCCAAATTTCAATTGACAATTGGACGTCAGTGTGCTATAGTAGCGGGCAGCCCGGGGACGGGCGTCAAGTCACGCCAGAGATGCAACCCGGCACGAGGTCAAGAGATGATCGACATCAACCTGATTCGCGAAAACCCGGAACAGATCAAGGCCGCCATGGTGGCGCTGAATACCGAGGCCCCCATCGACCAGATCCTGGCGCTGGATGCCCGGCGCCGCGAATTGCTGACCGAGGTGGAGGCGTTGCGAGCCGAGCGGAACGCCGCGTCCAAGGAGATCAGCCGCGCCAAGGATCCCGACGAGCGCCAGTCGCGCATCGAGGCCATGCGCCTGGTTGGCGACCGGATCAAGGCCCTGGAAGACGATCTCAAGGGGGTGGAGGCCGAGCTGGACGAGGCCATGCTGTGGGTGCCCAACCTGCCCCATGCCAGTGTGCCCGTCGGCCCCGACGACAGCGCGAACATGATCGTGCGCATGGAGGGCGAGCCCCGCACCTTTGACTTTGAGCCGGTCCCCCACTGGGACCTGGGCCCGGCTCTCGACATCCTGGATTTTGAGCGCGGGGTCAAGCTGTCGGGCACCCGCTTTTACGTCCTGCGGGGCATGGGCGCCCGGCTCCAGCGGGCCCTCATCGCCTGGATGCTGGACGTGCACCGCGAGCAGGGCTACACCGAGATCTATCCGCCGTACATGGTGCGGCGGGAGATGATGGTGGGCGCCGCGCAACTGCCCAAATTCGAGGAGAACATCTACCACGACGCCGAGGAGGATTTCTGGTTCATCGGCACGGCCGAGATCCCCATGACCAACCTGCACCGGGACGAGATCCTGCCGGCCGAGGCCCTGCCCCTGCACTACGTGGCCTACACCCCCTGTTTTCGTCGGGAAAAGATGTCGGCCGGGCGGGATGTGCGGGGCATGAAGCGCGGCCACCAGTTCGACAAGGTCGAGATGTACAAGCTGACGACGCCCGAGACCTCCTATGGCGAACTGGAATCGATGGTGGGCGACGCCGAGGCCATCTGCCAGGGGCTCGCCATTCCCTATCGCCTCATCCAGATGTGCACCGGCGACCTGGGCTTCCAGGCGGCCAAGAAATACGATCTGGAGGTGTGGGCCCCGGGCGTGGAAGAGTGGCTGGAGGTCAGCTCGCTGTCCAACTGCACCGATTTCCAGGCCCGGCGGGCGAACCTGCGCTACCGGCCCGAGCCGGGCGCGCGGCCGCGCTTTGTGCACACGCTGAACGGCTCGGGCCTGGCCCTGCCCCGGGTCATGATCGCCGTCATGGAAAACTACCAGCAGGCCGACGGGAGCATCGTCGTGCCCGAGGTGCTGCGGCCCTACATGGGCGGCGTCGAGGTGATCCGCTAGATTTGGTGGGTGGCACCAGGGCAGGTGCGCCCCCTCCTGGACGGCTGCCGGTGCGGTTAGTGCGGCCGAGCACTTTGACAAAAGAACAGGGGTTTGGTATACTCTGGGGGCAATGCCGGAGGGGGAATCCGGCCGCCACGTCACGGAGGGATGGCCGAGTGGACGATGGCGACGGTCTTGAAAACCGTAGTGGCCGCAAGGTCACCGGGGGTTCGAATCCCTCTCCCTCCGCCAGCCGGGGTTCAGCGTTCGCTTGTGGGGGTTGCCGCGCGGCGCGCGGCGTTTAACAAGAGAATGTCAGGGGGAGGTGCCGGAGTGGACGATCGGGGCCGCCTGCTAAGTGGTTGTGGGGTTAAAAGCTCCACCCAGGGTTCGAATCCCTGCCTCCCCGCCTGCGAGCCCTCGTAGCTCAGTGGATTAGAGCGTCTCCCTGCGGAGGAGAAGGCCGAGCGTTCGAATCGCTCCGAGGGTACTGATCAAAGGCTCCCGCCAACCAGCGGGAGCCTTCTGTGTGCAGGCGCAGACGACAGCCTGCGCGGAGCCGACCACACGACTGCCGGCTGCGCCCTCGGTCCGTCGGCGAGACGGATGCGGAGTTAGGGCTACAAGCCCTCTAACAGCGTGGCCAGCAGCATGAGCGCCAGCCCCACGAGCACGAGCCAGAAGGCAAGGTCGGTGAGAACCGCAATGGTCACCACCGCTCCAATAAGCCCCAGAATCCCCAGGATCAAGGCAATGATCCAGGTCACCTGCCTTGGCGCATTCAGTCTCATGTTCTCCTCCTTGAAGGACGCGTCGAGATTCCCAATCCGATGACTCTCCTTGCTCCGCGGCCAAAGGCCGGTCAGAGAGTCCCCAACTCCTCACACGCCGGCGAGGAGCCTGTGGGCTAACTCGTGCGGAGGCGAATAGCCGGGCGTACGGCCCTCCCCCACTTGTAGCTGCAGCGTTGAAACCTCGATGAAGACACTCCTGTCCAAAGCCAGGAGCGATCCTACAAGACCTCTTGCAGTATACAGCAGAACCCGAAAGAAGTCAACCTTGATGGCGGGTGCTCGTATGGCAGCGGCAAAGCCGGTCCGGCTGCCTGGGATGCCGAGCGCCGGCTCGGCGTTTCTCTCTACACGCAACTTGCCGAGCTATTGCATCTTTAGAAAATAGTACGGGTATGGCCGTCACTTGCTCGGCGCGGACAACAGTCCGCGCTCTAGTCCAGCAGGCGCAAAGTGGCAAGAGCGGCGGATTGNNGCGGCGGATTGTTATCCGCCGCGAGCAGTATGAGCATACCCGCATCAATTAGTAAACCTGCAAGAGCTCGGCGGTCCCAGGGGCAGACAAGAGACGATCCAACACCCGTACCGGTGCTCCGCCCCCGGCAAATGTGGGCGGCCTTCACGCCCGGTCGGGCAGCCTGGCCCGGGTGATCTTGACCACGATGCCCGCCTCGGTTGGGTCCGGGCAGCGCACGAACTCGGTGGTGATTCCCTCCGGGTCGATCTCCTTCGCGTAGGGCGTCCCGGCATAGGTCCACGGCAGCGTGCCGCCGCATTCGAGCACGCGGAGCATGCCGCCCAGGCTGTCCCTGAGCCAGGGACAGATCCGGCCCATGTCGGCGGGATACTGGAACCTGTCTCCCAACTGGTGGCACCGGGCCTGTGCCCCTTCTACAACCTCGACTTCGATGGCATACCTCGGCGGTGGCATCTTTCTACCCCCCTTGTGAGTCCGGCAGCGAGCAGCCGGCAGCTCCTGGCCCGTTTCTCTTGACCCTGGATCGAGAGTGCGATCAGGCGGGCGGCATGCCGGACCCGGCGTGCAACCGCTGCAAGCGGGCCAGGGCGGCGCCATAACCCTCGTTTTGCCCCGCCCAGTCCACCAGGCGAGGGCAGGGGAATTGCTCGCACTGGGCGCAGTTGTCACGACCCCGCTCGTCGACGCAACAGGTCAAGATCCAGCAGTCGGCCGACCAATGGGTCTCGCGACTGCCCAGGCATCCGGTGCAGTACATCTTGCGCTCGAGAACCTGGGCCATCCCCTCGCCATCGGCCAGCCACCCCTGGCTCCGGAACCAGTCGACGACGACCCGCGCGGCGGCCTCGTCGGCCGGCGCCAGCCGGATCTCGCACGGTCCACAATCCAAACCGCAAGCGGCCAACCAACCGGTGTCCATTTCACCCCCCTTGCATGGCACACTACGTGTCCGTCATAGTATCGGCTTGCAGCCGGGCAAGGAGATTCTAGAATAGGGGCGCAGAAAAGTCAAACTGCCGGGGCCCGGAAATGGCGCCGCAGGCCCCCGCAAACGGCGCGAGGGCCCTGGCGCGCTCTAGAACAGCGGCCAGATGAGCGGCAAGAAGACCAACGTGACGGCCAGGATGACCAGGTTGAGAAGGCTTCCGACGCGGGTGTAGTCGAAAAAGCGGTAGCCGCCGGGTCCGAGCACCAGGACGTTGGCCTGGTGGCCTACGGGAGTGAGAAAACTGGTCGAAGCGCCGATGACCGTCGCCAGGACAAAGGGCTGGGGATTGGCGCCCAGGCCCAGGGCGATGTCGATGGCGATGGGGACCATCAACACCGTGGCCGCGGCATTGGACATGGGCTCGGTGATCAGGCCGGCCAGGATATAGATGCCCGCCAGGATGGCCAACGGGCCAATGCTGCCCAGGAGGCCCACGAGCAGATCGGCCAGGAAGCGGGCGGTGCCGGTCGTCTCCATGGCCGTACCCAGGGGCAGCATGCCGGCGATCAAGAACACGCTGCGCCATTCGATGCTCTGGTAGGCCTCGTCCATGGTGAGGCACCCGCCCAGCACCGTCACCACCGCGCCGATGACCATGGCCGTGGCGATGGGCAGGTCTGCCAGGGTTGCCAGGATCAGGACGAGGGCCATGGCCCCAACGGCGATGGGCGCCTTGTGCTGGCGGCGCGTTTCCATCTTGACGGGCTCCAGGACCAGGAAATCGCCATCTTCCTGGAGCCCGGGCAGGCGGTGGCGTGGCCCCCATAACAGCAAGGCGTCGCCGAACCGCAGCCGCACGTCGCGCAGGCGCTGGGTGATGACCTCGCCCTGGCGCCAGATGGCCAGGGCTGTGAAGCCGTAGCGATCCCGAAAGTGCGTGTTCCGTAGGGTGCGGCCCACCATGTGCGAGCGGGGGGCCAGGGTAGCCTCCACGACGTGGGCATCGCCGGACTCCAGGTCGTCCAGGGCCCATTTGCGCTCGGCCTCGATTTCCAGTCCAAGGGCGCCACGGGCGCGCATCAACCCCTCTACTGTGCCCTCCAGAAGAAGGAGGTCGCCGGGCTCCAGGCGTGTCTCAGGATTGAGCATGCTCAGCATCACGTCGTCCCGAAGGATGCCGATGACCGTCAGGTCATATTCCGCCCCGAGGCGGGATTCACGCAGGGTCTGGCCCGCAAGCGTGCCATCCGTCGACACCCGGACCTCGCTGACGTATTCCCGCATGGCCGCCGCCTGTACCTCCTCCACCGGCTGCCGCACAGGGATAAGGTGCCGGCCGGCAAGCACCATGTAGAGGATGCCGGCGCCAAAGACGATGGCGCCCGTCGGCAGGAAGTCAAAGAATCTGAAACCGGGCAGCCCTTGATCGGCCAGCAGGCCGGCGGCGAGGACGTTGGGCGGCGTGCCGATGAGGGTCATGTTGCCGCCCAGGAGCGATGAGAACGACAGGGGGATGAGCAGCCGCGACAGCGGCACGTTGGCCTTGCGCGAAACGCCCACCACGGCCGGGAGCAAAACAGCCGTGGCCCCGATGTTGTTCATAAAGGCCGACATGACGCCGCAGGTGAGCATGATGATGGCGATGAGCCGCGGCTCGCTGGTACCCGCGAGGCTGATAATGCGCTCTCCCAAAAAGTCGGCGACGCCGGTCTTGAACAGGGCGCCGGACACGATATAGACGGCCCACACGGTCACGACCGCGGGGCTGGCAAAGCCGGCAAACATTTCGCCAGGGCTGACCAGGCCCCCGAGGAACAGGGCCACGAGAACCAGGAGGGCGATCACGTCGACGCGCAGCTTTTCCGTGGCAAAGAGCACCACCGCCACGCCGATAATGGCCAGGGTGAGGGCAATTTGTGGCGTCATGTTCTTCTGTCCTTCGTGGATCGCGGCCGTGGCCAACGGCAGCGGGGCCAGGGCTGCGGTGGGTGTCACCCACGACTTGTCCGCTGGTTAGAGTTACCCGGGACCTCGGTCAATAGCGCAAGAGGGCCGCCAGCGGCCCGCCGCCGGGCACCCCGGCCGTGTCTACGGCATAAACCGTGCCGCCATTCGACAGGGTCCGCAGGGCAGCCAGGTCCAGCAGGTCCTCGTCTCCGGCTTCCGGCTCCTCGCGCCTCTGGATGTTCCCCGTCTCCGGGTCATAGCGCCCCCACACCTGGCTATTCAGGGACACCCACAGCACGTCCACGCGGCCGTAGTGAGCCGCCGGCACGACCTCTCCCACGCGGGTGGATGTCCGCCCGGTGCCTGCCACCTGGGCATAGGCGTCCCGCGCCTGGCGCTGGGCGGCGGCAAAGCGGGGCTCCACAATCTCCCACGCCGGTGTGTGAAGCTCCTCGGCCCTCATCTCCTCAGGGTTGCCCGTGATCCCCTCGTCGTCCACCAGGTGGCGATAGCTGTTCGCCTCCCGGTAAATGGGCAGGAGATAGTCTACGCCGGCCAGCACCAGGGGTGACCGCTCGTTGCGCAGCACCTCCTGAAGGCCCTCGTCGAGACGCTGAAAGTAGCGGAGGATGCGGTTCTTGGCCTCGTCGTCGGGATCGTGGCCGTGAAAACCGGCCGCCCGATCGCCCCCCTCCTGCGCCATCCCCGTGCGGGTCTGGAACTGGAGGTGCGCTTGCAGGTCCTCGTGGGGCAGGGACTCGGCCATGCTGGTGGGGACTCCTTCCAGCTCGATCTCGTCCACGCCGTGGCGGGTGCCTTTCAGCAGGCGGACGTGGTCCTGGCTGAGGGCCAGGATGAAAAAGTGGCCGTCGCCGGCGAAAAACGGCAGCAGCGGCTTCAGGTGAAAGCGTGGGGCGACGACGAGCAGTTCTTCCAGGTCGAGGGGCAGGCGATAGGTGTGAAACTGCCCCGGCGCGGCAAACAACGCCAGGCCGTCGCTCGCGTGCCGCCAAAAGGCGGATTCGTCCAGGAGCGCCTGGGCAGGTTCCAACACCTCCCGCGCCATGGGGGAGCGCAGGCCGGCGTCGATCAGCCGCGCTTCCGCCTCTCCCAGTAGGTTCTTGAGGCGAAGCGGGTCCTGCTGGGTCTCCCGGCCGGCGCGATGGGTGGGCATAAAGATCGAGACGCAGGGGCTGGCATCCTGGGCCTCGAGAGCGCCAAAGTCGTCCAGGGTCAGAATGTCCATACTGGTACCTCCCGTACAAAAGGGTGATTCGACCGCCAACACCGGACCCAGCCAGCGAACAGGAAGCCAAGATCGCGCGACACGTCGCCGCCTGCCGGCTGGCGCCGGTAGGATCGATGCTCTTGGTTCGCGACCTGATCGGTGTCCCGGGGAACAACATTGTCAGGGCATATGGCGAGGACGCTCGCGAAATCGAGCTTGAGATGGGGCAACGCCGCCCACGCACTCATTGTGCCATCAAACGCGGCATTTGTCAAAGGATGGCACCATGTCCAAGTAGCCCGAGCCGGAGCAAGAGCAGGCAGGCCCAACGATGTGACAATAGGAGGCCGGCTGGCGGATGGTCCCAGGCGTGCCCGGGCGAGCCTATGGGCTGCGGGCCATCAAGAGCTCGTCGTAATAGACACCGTCGTGATAGATGGCCTGGGGCTCGAGGCCGTACACCTGAAAGCCGGAGCGGACGTAGCAGAGGATGGCGGGCACGTTCGCCGAAGCCACCCCCAGCTTGAGGATCGTGATCTCTCGTGCTCGCGCCCAATCGCGGCAGGCGGCGATGAGCCCGTCGGCAACGCCCAGGCCGCGCCAATCGGGTCGGACGTACATGCTCACCAGGTAGGCACTGTGGCGCGACTTACGCGCCCGCGAATAGGCGACGCCGCACATGCCCAGCAATTCCTCGCCGTGGGCGGCAAAGTACATCATCACCTCGTTGTCGGGATGGTCAAATCGCAGCCGTTGGACCCAGTAGCTCATGGGCATGGCAGCGTACTTCTCATAGTCCGAAGAGAACGCCTCCGGATGATTGTGCAGCGCCTCCAGGCGCAGATCTCGATAGGCTGGCGCGTCCCCTTCCAGGCCAGGACGGATGATCACCGACCCACGCGGCGTGTTGATGTGCATCCCTTCCTCTGCTTCCATGCTCTATCTCCTGTACCAATGATTTCGGACGGGGTGCCCTGCTTCACGTCGCCAACCTGGGCCGGGCCAGCGTCCTGGACCCCCACAGGAACACGACGACTACGGCGGCAACGATGATAAGCACGCCGGCGGTAAAGGGGTCATAGTGCGAGCCATAGTTGGGAAAAAGGTAGACCCCGACGTTGGACACGGCGTGAAAGGCAATGGCCGCGAACACGCTCCTGCCGGTGTTTATGTACACCCAGGCGATGAGCACCCTGAGGGCAACCGAAGAGACGCGCTGCCAGAAGATCCACGACGCGCTCTCGCCTGCCTGGATGTCGGGCAGGAGGTGCCACAACTGCCACACGATGCCGACGATGAGGGCAGCTCCCAGCGCGCGCCACCGCTCCTCCAGCGGATCGAAGGCGTAGCCCATCCAGCCCAGCTCCTCGCCGATGCCCGCTGCGGTGAACATGAGGAGGTAAACCGGCACCATCAGGAGGGGGATCTCGGGGTCAGGGAGGGGGCTTCCCGCCAGCCTCAGCCAGGTGTACGACAGGACCATGATGAGCGGCAGCAGCAAAAAGATGGGCAGGTACCAGGCCGGCGGGATCTTTTTCCAGTCAAAGGCCCTCCTGAGCAAGGCCTTCACTCCTTCCCTGCCGCTCTCCCGGTAGACCAGGATGGCGGCCGCGATCATGGGGATGAGGACCATGGGGGCGGTGATGGGTAGGTTAGCGGGCACATCCGGCAGGAACCGTTCCCCCCAAAAGATCAAAATCCAGAATGGGACGGATAGCAGGAACACCAACAGGAAAAAGAGATAGGGCGATCTATTTGCTGACTGGACCCTGTCCATGCTGCGCTGGCCCTCCGACTTGTGCCTGCGACCGGGGCGCGTCCCTGGGCGCTGTAGCATCCAGGGGAAGGTCTAGTTTCATCAGTTCCTCAATAATCCTGTACAAGGGTCGAATATTCTGGAAGCACTGCTCACACATCGACTTCCAGGCCGTAGGCACTCTCCAGCAGCTCGCGGAACCGGGCGGCAAAGCGAGCCGCCGGGGCGCCATCGACGATGGCGTGGTCGACGCTGATCGTCACGCATAGGAACTCGCGGTCCTGCGGGCCGGCGTCGACCAGGACCTGCCTGCAGCCGATGCCGCCCAGGGTGACGGCCAGGGTGTGGTGGCTGACGGGGATGCCCCAGCCACCCACGCTTCCACGGCCCGGCCCGCCGAACATGCCCACGGACAACATGGCTACGGTGCCCAGTCCTTTCTTGTGCATGTGGGGGCTGCGGGACACACTGGCGTAAAGCCCTTATCTTTCGCCATTATGTTCTCCATCGCCAGGCCAGGCACAGGTCACACCGGTAACCACACCGCGTCAGAATCCCCTCCACGCTCCGTTTCCCTTGCCAGACAAAAAGATAGCAACCAGCGCCATTGTAGCACAGTTTTTGGGGGACGACAAGGGATGCCGGCAAGTCTATCATGCCCTGGGCGAGATGTTGGCCCCGGCTGAGTTGGTTGTCAAGGCCGCGTCTGGCCGGGGGCAGCGCAATCTGCCCGAGGGACAAGCAGTGGACGTGGGAGAATGATGCCGCGGCAGTATGTTTATGTCAAGCTCATGTGCCGAGTCCTGGCAGCGCGCGGCCGCCGTTCGCCAGATTTATGGCCCAGGGCGGGGAAGGAGATGATTCGCAGTTGACCCTCCCCCGGGCTGTGATATAATGGCGAACTGCTGGTGTCATGGACCGCGACCAGGGACGATCCAGAACATCGTCCTCCAGAGGAGAGCCCTTGAGCAAGAATAACCGCAATACCACCAACGTCCCGGTCGAGGTCAGCCTCAGCCGCGACCTGAACCTGTTCACCATCACGATGATCGGCGTGGGCGGCATGATCGGAGCCGGTGTCTTTGTGCTCACCGGCACGGCCGCTGGCGTGGCCGGACCCGCCCTCATCCTGGCTTTTTTCCTCAACGGCCTCGTCACCACACTGACCGGCATGGCCTACGCGGAGCTGGGCTCGGCCTTTCCGGAGGCCGGCGGCGGCTACCTGTGGGTCAAGGAGGGCGTGGGCGGAGTACAGGGCTTCCTGGCAGGCTGGATGAACTGGTTCGCGGCGGCCATCGCCGGCAGCCTGTACGCGCTGGGATTTGGCCGCTTTGCCAGCGAATTGTGGATCATGGCCGGCCTGCCCACCTGGGGTCTGTCGGTCCAGCAGATGACCCTGGTTCTTATGACGCTCATCGTCCTGTTCTTCACCAGCGTCAACTACAGGGGTGCCTCGGAGACCGGGAAGGTGGGCAACATCGTGACCGTGGCCAAGATCGTCATCCTGGGCATGTTTGTGCTCTTTGGCGTCCTGGCCATGGCCCGTACCGAGGCCTGGCAGGCACGATTCACGACCGGGTTCATGCCAAACGGCCTGGCGGGGGTGTTTGTGGCCATGGGCCTCACTTTTATCGCCTTCGAGGGCTACGAGATCATTGCCCAGTCGGGCGAGGAGGTGATCAACCCCAAGCGCAACGTCCCCCGCGCCATCTTTGCAGCCATCGTCATCGCCGTGATCATCTATTTGCTGGTCGGCGTCACCGCCATCGGTGCCACGGTCGCGCCCCCGGGCATGGAGGCCTACGAATACCTGGGCCAGGCGAAAGAGGTGGCCATCGTCGAAGTAGCCCGGCAGGTGTTCCCCCTGGGCATCGGTGCGGTGGTGCTGCTCATCAGCGGGCTGGTGTCCACCATGTCGGCCCTCAACGCCGCCACCTACTCTTCCTCCCGCGTCTCGTTCGCCATGGGCCGCGACCGCAACCTGCCGGCCTTTTTCGCCCGCGTCCACCCGCGGCGGCACACGCCCCACCTGGCCGTCCTGGCTTCGGGCGGCTTGATGCTCATCATCGCCTGGTCGCTGCCGCTGGAGGACGTCGCCGCCTCGGCCGACATCATGTTCTTGCTGCTCTTCCTGCAGGTCAACGTGGCACTCCTGCTGCTTCGGCGCAAGTTGCCCAACCTCGACCGCGGCTTTCGAGTTCCCTGGGTGCCGGCCATCCCGATGGCTGCCATCGTCTGCAACGCCGCTTTGGCCGTGCTGCTGTTCACCTTCAGCCCCCGGGCCTGGTACCTGGCCGCCGGCTGGCTGGTGGTGGGCATGCTTTCGTACTATACCTATTTCTCTCGCGTTGAGGCCATGGAAAGGCCCAAGGAGATTCTCCTGGAGGAGGTGTTGGTCAGCCGCGATTATTCCGTGTTGGTGCCGGTGGCGACGGAGGAGCAGGCACGCATCCTGGGGCGTATTGGTGCGGTTCTGGCCCAGGCGAACCAGGGCGAGGTGCTGGCCTTGCACGTCGTCCGGGTGCCGGTCCAACTGAGCCTGGCCGACGGCCGACTGATGCTCAAGGAGGGGCGTTCCTACCTGGAAACAGTCATCGGGCAGGCCAAGGATCGCGACGTGCCCGTGCACACCATGATCCGCCTGGGCCGCGACGTGGCTCAAGCGGTGCGCAAGACCGTGATCGAGAACGCGTCCGACCTGATCGTCCTGGGATGGCCCGGCTACACGAACACCGCCGGCCGCCTCTTTGGCTCGGTGATCGACCCAATCCTCGATGACCCGCCCACCGACATGGCCATCGTGCGCTACCGGGCCTACCGGCCGCTCCGCTCGATTCTCGTGCCGGTGGCGGGCGGCCCCAATAGCCGGCGGGCAGCACGCATGGCAGTGAACATGGCCCATGGCGAATCGGACGGCCCAGTGCGTGTGACGCTGCTGCACGTCCTGCCTCCGGGATCCCGCCCGGCGGACCAGGTGCGTGCCCGGCAGGTGATGGACTATGCCCTGGAGGGCCTGAGCTACGACGCCGTGCATCGCCAGACGGTGGAGGGGACCAACGTGGTGGATGCCGTTCTGGAGGCCGCGGAGGGCCACGACCTGATCGTCATCGGCGCCACGGAAGAGCCCCTGTTCAAGAACCTGCTGGCGGGCAACATCTCGCGGGAGGTGGCCCGCAGGGCGGAGGTCTCTGTGGTGGTCGTCAAACGGCGCAGCAGCGCCCTGCACTCGCTGCTGCGGCAGACGGTGCTGGAGCCGACCACGAGCGACGCCGGCCCCGACGACGCATCCTAAGGACTTCTCAGGGTCGCGGCAGTTTCGGGCGTGGCCCAGATGGCCGCGCCGGTTGTGTCGACGGTCAGATCGCAGAGCTGCATCTGGGGCACGTAGCACTTTTGGGCCATGAGGAACTGGTTGCGAAAGTACCGGTTGCGAAAGTAGGTGGGCTCGTACTTCTTGCGATAGTCGATATCGCGCCGCCATTTGCGCTTCAGCCGGATGGCGTCGTCGGTGAGGTAGACGACCTTGATGCCGATGAGGTGCGCGACCTCGTCCAGCAGGAACGGAAAGTTGCCCTCGATAAAGATGACGTCGGCCGGCTCGATCTCGACAGGCACCCCGCCCGGCTTTAGCGTGCCGTCCAGGTCGTGGCTGGACGTGGCAAAGATGAAATCGTAGCGCGGGATCGAGATCGCCCGTCCCCGGCAAATGTCCTCCAGGCTCTGCCGGAAAAGCTCAAAATGAATGGCTTCTTTGCCCAGGGTGTGGATGCCCTTCTCCTCGCGCTGCTCGCGGTCGGTCAAGAAGTTGTCCATCTCGATGGAGGTGACCTGCCTTCCTGCCTCCTCGAAGCGGCAGCGCAGGCGCTCGACGATCTCGGTCTTGCCGGCCGCCGTCGGCCCGGCGATGGCCAGGACAATGGGGGTGCCCTTGACGGCGATGAGCCTCTCAACGTCGTCCATGAACGCGGCGTCCACCTCGGCGTTGGCCTCTTTGAAGGCCTTGTAGCCGATGGATTGGCAGCGATCGAGGCATCGCTGCCGTCGTTCGAAGGCCTGGAACGGCGCGCCGCCCAGGTGGGCCACCACGGCCTCGGTGAAATAGTGCGTCCGCGTCAAGAAGTAAAAGCCGCGGATGTCAAAGTAAAAGTGGGCCCGAATCCACTCCGCCGGGTATTCCCCGGTCACCAGCCCGACCAGGAGCATGGTGGTCAGCCGCTCGATGGTCTCGTCCAGCACGATCCGGTCGCCGGCGCGGGGCTTGATCTGGATGCCCCGATAAAAGTCGGCGTCCCGGATCCACGCCTCGATCTCTTGCCTCGGCGCGGGCGCGACGGCGGGCCAGCCGCCCTCCCCGGGGTTCAGGTTGTTCAGGCAGTAACGGAACTCGTACAGCTCCAGGTCTTCGATGCCGGGATTGATGGCTCCCATCCTCTCGTACAGAGCCTGGGAAAAGCGCGCATAACTCAGGTCGGGCGGCAGCATGGTCTCACCTTTCGCTCTGTGTCGATCCCCGGGCGGCGCACGGCCTCCCGGTGCCAAACACCAGCACGTCGTAGGCGCGCCGGGTCCTGGCATAGTCGCCATCGCGGTCCAGGGCGATCCCCCTCCCCATCCCGGAGACGATCCGCCCCACTCCGATCTCGTCTATCTGGCGGTCCAGCTTCTCGAGCATCGCCGGGGCGCTGCCCGGCTCCGTGCTGCGCCCGTCCAGGATCAGGTGCAGGTAGACGCGGCCGAGGCCTCTGGCCCTGGCCATGCGCAGCAGGGCCAGGGGATAGTCGATGGAGCCGTGGGAGCTTTTTTCGGTGAGGAGGCCGATGAGGTGCAGGCTCGTGTCGCGGGCCTTGGCCTCCTCGATGGCGCGGCCAAGGACCTCGTTCTCGTAGAACGAGCCATCGCGCATCGCCAGGTCGAGCCGGACGTCGTCCTGGAGCACGACCCGGCCGGCGCCGGCGTTCATGTGGCCGGCCTCGGAGTTGCCCGGCTTTCCCGGCCGCAGGCCCACTGCCTCGCCCGCGGCCTGCAACAGAGAACACGGGAAGCGCTGCAACAGCTCGTCCCACACAGGCGTCCTGGCGATAAAGATGGGGTTCGTGTCGTCGCTCTTGCCCAGGCCCCAGCCATCGAGGATCAAGAGCAGCAGGCGGCGGCGGCCGCCCCAGCGGCAGCCGGGCGCCAGGGTTTCTCCGGTCATGGACCCGGGCGTGTCCAGGGCGAGGGCGTCCAGCACGGTCGGCGCCACGTCCGCCAGCTTGCCGTCGCGCAGCGTGACAGGCTGCGGCCCGCGGGGATCGACGAGGATGAACGGCACGGGGTTGGCCGTGTGCGAGACGTGGGGCCTGCCGTCGGGATGGACCATCACTTCCAGGTTCCCGTGATCGGCCGTCACCAGCGTCACATAGTCCAGGGCCCGGGCGGCATCGATGACCTGTCCCAGCCGGGCATCGATCAGCCCGGCGCACGCGACCTTGCTCTCGGCATTCTGGGTGTGTCCCAGCACATCGCCGTTGGCAAAATTGGCCACGACGAGATCGTAGCCCGCCTGCATGCCGCGCAGCACTTCCTCGGCCACCCGGGGCAGGCTCAGCTCTGGTACCTGCTCGAAGGGGATGCCGTGGGGAGAGGGAACGCGCGTCCCGTCCTGGCCGGGGAACGGCTGAACCCGGCCCCCGTTCAAGAAATAGGTGACGTGTGCATACTTTTCCGACTCGGCAACGCGCAGTTGCCGCAGTCCGGCGCGGCTGACGACCTGCCCCAGGGTATCCTCGATGCTGGTGGGGGCAAAGGCCACGGGCACGTCTACAAACTTCTGGTGGTAGAGGGTCAGGATCACAAAGTGCAGATCCTGAAACTCGTGCCGGGGAAAGCGGTCCAGGCCGGGATCGACAAAGGCCTCCGTCAGTTGGATCTCGCGCTCGCCGCGGCGGCAGCAAAAGACGACGGCGTCGCCGTCCTGGATCCGGCCGGCCGGCCTGTTCTGGCCGTCGAGCAGGACCAGCGGCTCGATCCAGTAGTCGGTCTGTCCCTGGCGATACAGGTCCCGGACGGCCTCGGCGAGGATGGCTCCGCCACGCGGGAGGGAATCATCCGGCATCGATTCTCCGCGTTCCGGCTGCTGCTGCCGCGCCCGTTGCGCCCGATAGAGGGCCGGGAAAGAGGTCGAGGAGATCGCTCATTTCGTGGATCACATAGTCGGGCTTGTGATCCTCGGTGGGGGGTTCCTTGGCCAGCGTGGCCGGCTCCATCAAGATAATGGCCAGCCCGTAGCCGGCCAGGCGCGCCCCCAGGATGTCGCGGGAAGGATTGTCGCCCACGTACACCGAGCGGGCCGGTTCCACGCCAATGCGGCGCGCCGCCTCGATATAGATCTCCGGGCCGGGCTTGCGCAGGCCGGTCTTGGAGGAAAGGACCACGGTCTCAAAGTAGCCGGTCAGGCCGTCCGCTTCCAGCCAGTCGGGGATCTCGGTCTCGGTGATCGTGTTGGCAATGATCCCCAGGTGATAGCCCCGCCGGGTCAGCTCCAGCACCACGTCTTTGACGTCCGGCCGCGCGACCCGCCGCCCGTCGCGATCGCGCCACAGACGGGTGAGCCTTCCGGACAGCGGCCCGATCCTGTCGGCCGGAAAGTCGGGCAGCATCCACTGGGTCCACAGATCTCTTTCGCAGGCTTCGGTTAAGGACTGCTTGGCATGCTTCCGGTAGACCCGGTACCTTGCTTCCAGCAAGTCGCAGAAGGCATCGGGCGTCTCGTTCGCCCCGACCAACGTCACGAGCTGCTGCCTGGCCTGGCTCTGAAACTCGTCGTCCTTGACCACAATGCGCATCGTGTTGCCCACGTCGATGAAAATGGCTTCCATGTCCCTGTTGTCCTTCATTCGCTGCCCCCTTGCTCGTCTGTGTCCCGAAGGATGGGCACGTTGAGTAGATCTGTGAGCGAGCCCAGGTAATAGTCCGCCCTGGCGCCAGGATCATGGTTCACGGCGATGGTCGCCAGCCCAACCGCGCGGGCGCCGTCTAGCTCCTCGGCGTCGTGGCCCACGAAAGCGGCCTCGTCCGCCGGCAGCCCTGCCTGTCGCAGCGCGTCCAGGTAGATGGCAGGGTCGGGTTTATGGACGCCCAGGACCGTCGAACAGGCCACGAAATCGATCCACGGGGCGATGCCGGCCTTCACCAACCACTGCATCTTATGCTCGAGGGAGTGCATCGTGTCGGTGACGATACACAGGATCAGGCCGCGCTGCTTCAGCCCTGCCAGGGTTTCCTGGCAGCCGGGCATCGGCCTGACGTCGTCCGAGTGGCGGTCGATGGCGGCCATCAGCCTCTGGCGCTCCTCCGGGTCGTCGAGGCCGTGCATCTGGAGCACCCGATCCCAGTATTCCTCGGGGCTGATGCGCCCCCGGCTTCCTTCCGACTTGAGCGCCTTCTGCCGCAGGCGATCCTCCTCCGTCAGCTCGGTCGGGAGACCCCTCTCCCGCAAACGGTCGGCCACGAACTGGCCCGTGGATTGCGGGCGTTGATACAGCACGCCCGCCGCATCGAACAGGACTCCTTTAAGCATGGGCAGAGGCCTCCCCCACGGGCGAGACGAGCCCCAGGACGTCCATCAGGTCCTGGATGGCCGCGTCAGGCTCCACATCCACGATGCCCTGGTCCGACCGGGCCGTGAGAAAGGACCGGATCTGGATCGCCAGGCCGTAGCCGGCGCGCCGGGCCCCGACGACGTCGCGCGAAAGAGTGTCGCCCACGTAGGCGCAGGCCGCAGCCGGCACCCCCATCAAGCGGACCGCCTCGTCAAAGATGCGTCGATTCGGCTTGCGCCAGCCGAAATCAGCGCTGGTCAGGACGTGCTCGAAGTAGTGGGCGATGCCGTACTCTGAGAGGCAGGCCGGCACCAGCCTGCGGCTGAGGACATTGGAGATCATGCCCAGGCGAAGTCCGCGGCTGCGCAACGCCTCGAGAAGGGCCGGCGCCTCGGGGCGCAAGCTCCGCGCCTGAAACCGGGTGGCGTGCAGATAGGTCAGTTCTTCGGCGACGGCCGCCAACCGCTCCTTGCACAGACTGCCATCGGTCAGGATGTGCTCTGTCCACACCTGCTCGGGCGACAGCTCCACCTCGCTTCCTTCTCGCCACGCCTGGTACGCCTCCATCCCGGAGACGACGGCGGCCTGTAACTCGGACACCCCCAGGCCGGGGTCCAGGTCGTGGCTGCGCAAGAACTCGAGCATCGCGCACGCACCCGCGTGGCGGGTGGTATCGTCATAGTAAACAGTCTCCAGCGTGCCGCCCATGTCAAAGATGACGGCGCGGATGCGATTGGTCGCCATGGATGAATCGCTTTCCTTCCCGCGTGAGGTTGCCGGGCCTTTGGACACGAACACGGCGTGTTCGTGTCCAAAGAGCCCGAGTTCCTGTCAGCCCGTTTTATCCCTAGGGAGCCAGTAGACTGATGGCCCAGAAGTCACGCACGGGGCTCAGGTTTTGATAGCCAAAGAGATCGTCGCTGGGCCAGAGCTTGATCTCGTCCCTGGCCGGCATGCCTTCGGCGAGGGGCATCCCCTCCACGCCAGAGTAGGCACCCATCTGGTTCCACGGCTTAAAGCCCTCTTCCGAGAGGGCGAACTTGATGAACAGCTTGGCGGCGTTGGGATGCGGAGCCTTGTTCGCAATCGCCAGGTAAGACGCCTTCAGAATGCCAACTGTCGGTTCGAGGCCGTAGCACGGCGCCATGGCCAGCTCCCCTTCCATGGTGCTCTCGTAGCTCGACAGGCCGGTCCAGCCATACCCCGGCTCGACCGACGGATCCATGCCCAGGGTCGCAAAGGCCGCGTCGACCTCGTCGCCGCCGGGTTGGATGCCGGGCTCATTGCGGGCCAGCTTCTTGAGGAACAGGTAGCCCGCGTTGGGGGTATCGTCGCCGTAGGCCTCATCCTCGGTCCACTCTTTGCCGAAATACGCCTGGTAGGCCGCGGCCATCTCGTCCGCGTGCTGGATGATGAGCGTGATCTTGGCCGTGGTGCTGCTGTCAGAGATGGGGTCCTCCATGTAGAACTTGCCCTTCAGCTCTGGCTCGGTAAAGGCCCACCAGTTGTTGACGGGGCAGCCGTCGGGGTAGATTTCCTGGTTGTAGCCGATGACGTCTACCGAGCGGCGAGCGATGGCATACGGCCGGTCGGGGGTCACTTCCGGCTCCACCACGTCCGGGGGAAGGTACCACCACAGCCATTGGTTGGGCATGAACTCGCCATACAGCAGGTGCCCATCGCTGTTGAACCAGATGTCGCCCACGACGTTGCCGGCTTCCTGCTCCGCCGACATTTTCACGGCAATGTCGTCGGTGTCTCCGCCGGCCAGCTTGATGTCGGGGTACAGCTCGCTCCAGGGCTCGAGGAGCTTCTCGATCTTGCTGGAGTTGGAGTATACGACGACACTGCCTTCCTTCTTGGCAGCCTCTTCGATGGCCGCCCAGTCTTCCTCTTCCGGCGTCCACGGGCCGAGGGCGTTCGCCTTGGCCCACTGTTCCGCCTCGGTAAGCTCTTCCTCCGGCTCGGGAGCCGCTTCCTCGACCGTCGCCTGGGCCGGCGGCGCCTCTGATTGCGGTACCGCCGTCGGTTCTGCTGCGCCGCAGCCTGCCAGCATCGTCACCAACAGGCTAACCATGATCCATTTAGCCAACGTCTTCATTGCCTCCTCCTTACGGTTTCACGAGCTTTTTTCCATCGACGCCCACGCCCTTGTCCTTTGTACGGTCCAGCCTCCTTTCCCATCCTGAAGGGTACGCAGGGATGCAAGCAGACCAGCCCTTCCCTCCCTCAACCTGCAAGCAGGTCGCCACTTTCCTTGGAGTAGAGGTTGATCATGTCCGGGTTAAATTGCAGCCAGACCGTGTCGTCCATCGACACGCTGCTGCTGCCCGGTTCCTTGATGGTGATCTCTAACTTGCCTGCCTTGGCCACGACCGTGGTATCCGCTCCGGCCGGGAGAACGGAATAGACCGTGCACTCCAGGGCGCCGGGCACCGGTTCGGGGGAAATGGTGATGTCTTCCGGGCGGATGGCGACGATGACGGGTCCTGAAGCCTGTGGCCGGTTTGCAGATACGGCAAAGGTGCCGATCTCCACCACGTTGTCCCGGGCAACCCCCTCCAACAGGTTGACCTTGGGGTTGCCGATGAAATCCGCCACGAACAGGTTGGCCGGGTAGCGGTAGATGGTGTCGGGGCTGCCCAGTTGCTGCAGGACCCCTTCTTTCATCACGGCGATGGCCGTGGACATGGTCAGGGCTTCCACCTGATCGTGGGTGACATAGATGGTGGTCGCTCCTGCTACGTGATGCAGGTGTTTTAGCTCCGAGCGCATGTCCATGCGCAACCGGGCATCCAGGTTCGATAGCGGCTCGTCCATCAAAAAGACCTTGGGCCGGTAGGCGAGCATGCGCGCCAGGGCGATCCGCTGCTGCTGGCCGCCACTCATCTCGCGCGGATAGCGGTCCTCATAGCCCTCCATCTGCACCTCGGCCAGCGAGGCCTTGACCCGCTGATCCATCTCTTCCTTGGGCAGCTTCTGAACCTCCAGGGCAAAGGTCATGTTCTTGTAGACGGTCATGTGCGGCCACAGGGCATAGTTCTGGAATACGAGGCCGAGCTGCCTGTGGCCCGGGGAAAGCGAGATTCCCTGGGAGTGCGAGAACACGAGCTTGTCCCCGATATAGATTTCGCCGCCGTCGGGATCTTCCAACCCGGCAACGCAGCGCAACAGGGTCGTCTTGCCGCAGCCCGAAGGGCCCAACAGGGTCAGGAATGAGCCGCCCTCGATTTCGAGGCTGACGTCATCGACGGCGCGCACGTCGCCGAACCGCTTGGTGAGATTGTTGATGATGATTCTTGTTCCCATGGTCTCCCCCTCTTACATTCCCAGGCCCTTCTTGAGACTTCCACCCCGGAAGCGGCTGATGATAAAATTGCCGATGGCGACGATGGTTATCAAGATCAGGATGACGATGTTCGCCATCTGCCCGTCTCCATTCTCGATGTAGAACATGGTCTGGCTGGCCAGCACCTGGGTCTCGGGCGTGACCAGCAGGATGATCAGCGATAGCTCGCGCATCACGGTGATAAAGGTCAGCAGGAAACCCGAGACAAACCCCGCGCTGGTCAGGGGAAATATGATGGCCTTGAACCGCCGGAGGGCACTGGCGCCGGCGATCTGGCCGGCCTCCTCCAGCTCGCGGCCGACCTGCATCATGGCCGAGACCCCCGACCGCGAGGAATATGGTATCTTGTCGGCCACCGACACCACGACCAGCAGCGTAAAAGTCCCGTATAACGCCGGGATCGGGCCCAGAGGCTTGACAAACATGGCGATATAGACCGCGCCAAAGGCGATGCCCGGTATGACGTAGGGAATAAACGCCAACTGCTCGACCAGCTTGCTCAACCGCGTGCCGCGTCCTTTGACCACCGCGTAGCCGATAAAGATGCCGAACAGCGCCGTAAAGAAGGCTGTCGACAGGGCGAGCCGGATCGAGTTCCAGGCCGTCCTCCAGATCTTTGGGTTGAGCAGAACGCCTGGCTCGCCGTGGTTATAGATCGTGCCGCGCGGGCCGATCCAGTGTTGCAAGGATAGGTTGCTCAGGGCATAGTTGCCGTCCTGCAGCATCAGGGACGACCAGATGAGCAGGCCAAGGGGCACGACGATCACGAGGATCTGGAAAATGATCACGGCGACGAGAAAGACCTGTTTCAACCCGCCCAGCTTGCTCACCTGGGCCACAAAGCCCCTTCCGCCAATCGTTTCGTAGCTCTTGCGCGTGCCGACGACTTTTTGGTTGAGGTTGATGATGACCAGGGAGAACAGGATCAGGACGATGGCCAGCACAAAGGCATCGGCCCTATCGCCTACGCCGATGCTGCCCCGGATCATGGTAGAGACCACGTAGTACCGGATTGGGGTTCCCAGGATGTTTGGCCCGCCAAAGGTGCCGACGACCTTGGAAAAGGTCATGATGACGCCCGACAGGATGGCGGGCATGACGAGGGGGAAGGTGATCTTGCGCAGGATCCGCCGGCGGCTGGCGCCCGCCAGTTCGCCGGCCTCCTCCAGGTTAGAGTCGATGGACATCAGCGCCGCGGACACGAACAGGAAAAAGAAGGTATAGTAGTGCAGGGCGCTGCAGATCATGATGGGTACCGGCCCGTAGGCCAGCCAGTTTGGGGGGCTTTGCCCCGTCAGGAATTCGAACACGCCGGGCGTCCCCCCCGATAGCCTGTTCTTGAAGAACACCAGCCAGGCCTGTGCCAGGGTCCAGGACGGCATGATGTAGGGGACCAGCGCCAGTTGGTTGACCAGCTTTCGGCCCGGCATGTCGGTGCGGATCACCAACCAGGCCAGCGATCCGCCGATGATCAGCGCCAGGAAGGTGGCCCCCGTGGCAATGGTCAGCGAGTTGCGCAGGGGGGTGTACATGTAGATCTTGCCCAACTGGCCGGTGAGCATCCTGGCATAGTGGTACAATGTGAGGCCGCCCACCTCGGCGTCCGGCACGCTCATCAGGTCGCGGGGCTGCCAGGTGACTGTCGTCATGACCATGCGGTACAGGGGGATGATGATCATGTAGAACATCAGGAACAACATGATCAATGACAGGAGGACGTGCGTCCGCGTCAGCCACCGAAAGAACCTTCGGGAGCCGGCGATCAGGCGCATAGAAACGGGCTGCGATGCGAGTGCGGGAGCTGCCATGCTTGGTCCTCCTGTCTACCGGGAGCCCATTCGGCTGAACAGCTCGGCATTCGCCACGTGGGACAAGTCTGCCATAGACCCTCCTCCTTTGTGAACGACCGGCAGAAAGCTAGATGGTGGTGTCCAGGCGAGACTTGGCGCGCAATTGATCGAGCCGGGTGAGGGCGGCCAGGCTCTCTTCCGGCCGGGCCAACGCCACCGCGAGGATGAGCGCGTTCAGTATCGCCATTGGCACCGTCAACGAATGAAACGTCGAAACAGGCCCTCTCCGGGCAGCAAGGATGACATCGGCCTTGTCTCGCAGGGTGATTCCCAATGTGTCGGTAAGGAGAATGGAGCGACAGCCGGTTGCGCGGGCGTGCTCCAGGACGGCGACCAGCTCGGGCCTCGCGTAGTGAAAGCCGGCGACGAGGACGGCGTCCCCCGGCTGGAGGAGCTGGAGCTTTTCCAGGAGATGGCGGCCCGACTCGGTCATGCCAACTGTGAGAATGCCAAGCCGCCTGAAGCGCAGCTCGGCCAGGCGGGCCAGGACATCGGAAGGCCCGCTGGCGTAGGCAAAGATCCTCCGGCCGCCCAACAGGACATCCACGGCGCGATCAAAGTCCGCCCGGTCGACGGTCTGCGACGCTTCGGTGAGGTACTGGACTTCCATGGCCAACACGTTGGTCAAGACGTGGCCCTCGCTCCGCGCCAGGTCGCCCAGGGTGTGTTGCAGGCGGCTGGCTGGCGTTGCCTCCGCGCGAAAGAGCCCTTGCAGGCAGCGGCGCAGATCGCGAAAGCCGGTGTAGCCAATGGCCTTGGCAAAGCGCACGAGGGTGGCTTCACTTACGTCCAGGCGTTGGGCCAGGTCGGCCGCGGGCAAAAAGGCGGCTTCGTCGTAGCTGGCCAGGAGATAGGAGGCGATGCGCTGCTGACTCTTGGTCAGCTCGGGCAAATGGTTTTCCAACCTCTGCTGAAAGTCGCTCAGATTCTGTTCCATGCAACTCCTCGAGCCTTCTGCACCTTGCAGCTACCATTTTCCATGAGGCGCGTGAAAGATTATACATCAGAATTCTGCAATTGTCAAGTAGAGTTTCATGTCGTGTGGTTGAAAGTTGAAAGGTGAACCATTTAAGGCTGAAAAGTGAACTCTTTCCAGTTGAA